>Ga0116230_10003413_pt1 | contig 15505 bp, 16 predicted proteins | sample S1TSphfallax_3_FD_88678 | JGI IMG/M metagenome (GOLD analysis project Ga0116230, IMG submission 88678) | Host-associated microbial communities from peat moss isolated from Minnesota, USA - S1T2_Fd - Sphagnum fallax MG | ecosystem: Host-associated > Plants > Peat moss > Unclassified | place... | reverse complement strand
CTGGTCAGGCTCGGCCCCTTCGCCATCCATTGGTATGCGATCGCCTATATCGCTGGCCTCGTGCTGGGCTGGCGGCTGATGCGGCGGATCTCGCAATGGGCACCGGCCGTCGCGACCCCGCTGCAGGTGGATGACTTCCTCTCCTGGGCGACCCTCGGCGTCGTCCTCGGCGGCCGGATCGGCTATGTGCTGTTCTACCAGCCCGGCGCCTTCTTCCGGCATCCGCTGGACATCATCGCCGTCTGGCAGGGCGGCATGAGCTTCCATGGCGGGATGCTGGGAGTCGCCATCGCCATCACCTGGTTCTGCCTCAAGAACCGCATCAATGTTCTCGCCTTCGCCGACCGCATCGCCGTCGTGGCCCCGATCGGCCTGGGCTTCGGCCGGATCGCCAACTTCATCAATGGCGAACTGTGGGGCCGCCCGGCGCCCCCAGGCTGGCCCTTCGCGATGATCTATCCGCGCGTCGACATGACGCCGCGCTTCCCGAGCGAACTCTATGAGGCCTTCCTCGAGGGCCTATGCCTGCTCATCGTCATGCTGCTGCTCGCCCGATCCGGACGCAGAAGGGCGCATCCCGGCCTGCTCACCGGCTGGTTCCTCATCGGCTATGGCATCGCCCGCAGCACGGGGGAGTGCTTCCGCGAGCCGGACGCCTTCCTCGGCTTCCTCTGGTCCGGGCTGACCATGGGGCAGCTTCTCTGCGTGCCGATGATCCTGGCCGGGCTCGGCCTGGTGCTGTTCGCCCGCGCCCGGCAGCCGCTGCCGGTGCAGACGGCTTGACCGCGGTGGCCTACCCGGGCACGCCCGAACGGCTCGACCATTTCATGGCGCGAGCCAACGCGGCCTACTACAGCCGCCAGGATCCCTTCGCGGATTTCACGACGGCCCCCGAGATCAGCCAGATTTTCGGTGAGATCATCGGCGCCTGGGTGGCCGTGACCTGGGAGATCATCGGTCGTCCCGATCCGGTGATCCTGGCCGAGGCCGGGCCGGGCCGTGGAACGCTGATGGCCGATGCCCGCCGGCTGACGGCGCGCGTGGCGCCCGCCTTCCACGCGGCGGCCAAGGTCCATTTCATCGAGACCTCGCCCCGGCTCCGCGCCGAGCAGGCGCTGCGGGTGCCGGACGCGGCCTGGCATGACGGTCTCGAAACAGTGGCGGACGGACCGATGATCCTCGTCGCCAATGAATTCCTCGACGCGCTGCCGATCCGCCAGTTCCGCCATGAGGGCGGCCATTGGCACGAGCGCCATGTGCAGGATGGCGCCTTCGTCGAGCTGCCGTGTGCGGCGCCCGCCAATGTTCCCGAGACCGAGGCGGCGCTGGACGGCATCCTGGAGGTCAACGAAGCGGCCGAGGGCTTCACCGAGGCGCTCGGGCGGCGGCTGATGACACAAGGCGGGGTGGCGCTGATCCTGGACTACGGCACGCCGGAGAACCCGGGCGACAGCCTGCAGGCGATCCGCGCCCGCAAGCCGGCGGAACCGCTGGCCCATGCCGGCGAGGCCGACCTCACCGCGCTGGTCGACTTCGGCGCCATAGCCCGCGCGGCGCAGAGGGCCGGTGCCGCAACCCAGGGGCCGGTGCCGCAAGGGGCGTTCCTTAGCCGCCTCGGCCTTTTCCAGCGTGCCGAGCGCCTGGCGCGCGGACGTACGGCCGAAGAGGCCGGGGCGCTGATGGCCGGGGCGCGGCGCCTCGCCGAACCTCTTCAGATGGGTGGACTGTTCAAAGCGATGGCCGTCGCCGCATCCTCGCGGCCTGAGCTACCGGGATTCGCCGCATGACCTTGCTCCGCTCGAAGGTGCCCCCCTTGGACGTGCCCCGCCTGACCGACGCCACCCTCGCCGTGCCGCATGGCTTCTTCACCCGCGCTGGCGGCGTCTCGACCGGACCCTATGCGAGCCTCAACTGCAGCCTCTCCGGCGCGGATGACCGCGCCGCCGTGCTGGAGAACCGGGCGCGGGTGGCCCGGACGCTGGGCGTTGAACCAGGCCAGCTGGTCGGGCTGCACCAGGTGCATGGCAAGGCGGTCGCGACCGTGACCGAGCCTTGGGCGCCGGGCGAAGGCCCGCAAGCGGACGGGATGGTCACCGCCGTGCCGGGCATCGCCCTCGGCGTCATCACCGCCGATTGCGGACCGGTCCTGTTTGCCGATCGGACCGCTGGTGTGGTTGGAGCCGCGCATGCCGGCTGGCGCGGCGCGGTGGCCGGCATCCTGGAGGCGGTGGTGGCGGCCATGGCGGCGCTGGGCGCCGAGCCCGGACGGATCGCCGCCGTCATCGGCCCGTGCATCCGGCAATCCTCCTACGAGGTGGCGGCCGACATGCGGGACGCGGTGCTCGCCCACAACCCCGCGGATGCGCGCTTCTTCCGGCCCAATGTCGTCCAGCCGGGCGCGCCCGAGCGCTGGCATTTCGACCTCGCAGGGTACTGCTCGGCCCGCCTCCGCTCGGCCGGCGTGGGCAGCGTCTCCGTAACGCCCGGGGACACCGCCGCGGAGCCAGAGCGCTTCTTCAGCCATCGCCGCCGAACCCTGGCCGGCGGCGGTCCCATCGGCCATCAGATCGCGGGGGTCCGATGCGACGCTTAACCCAGGCCATCCGCCTCTCCCTGCTGGCGCTTCCCGTGGTGCTTGCGGGCTGCGGCGACTTCCCCGAGCCGATGCTGCACCACCCGGGCCGCATGGGGATGCTGCTGTCGCACCCGCCGCCGCAGCGGCTGGTGGTGCCGGTTCCCGGCCGCGCGCTGCTGGATGACCAGTCGGCCGCCGTCTTCGCCAGCGATCTCTCGAACGCCATGGTCGCGCAGACCGTGCCGGCTTTCGCGCAGAAGCCGCAGCGCGGCGACTGGGTGCTGGCCGTGGGCGCGACCCTGAACGGGAATACGGTGACGCCCGCCTATTCCATCATCGACCCGCGTGGCCACGTGCAGGGCAGCCTCACCGGCGCCCCGGTCTCGAGCCAGGCCTGGGCGAACGGCGATTCGACGGTGCTGACCGAGGCCGCCAACAGTGCCGGCCCGCAACTCGCGGCCTTGCTGTCGAACATCGACGCGGCGCTGAAGGAGAGCGATCCCAACAGCCTCTACAACCGGCCGCCGCGCCTCGACTTCTCGGGCATTACCGGCGCGCCCGGCGACGGAGACGATTCCCTCGCGAAGGAGATGCGGCAGGACATCGCCAATATGGGTGTGATCCTGGTGAGCCAGCAGGATCAGGCCGACTACCTGATGCATGCCCGGGTCCGCGTGACGCGGGTCAACCCGACGACACAGCATGTCGAGATCTATTGGATCATCGATACGGTCGATGGCAAAGAGGCCGGCCGCGTCGCACAGCTGCACGACATTCCGAAGGGCTCGCTCGACACCTATTGGGGCGATGTCGCCGTCGTCGCCGCCAGCGAAGCGGCGCTGGGGGTGAAGGAGGTCATCGACAACAACATCGGCAAGAAGAGCGCCCATCCGCCCTCGTCACCGGCCACATCAGCGGCATCGCCGCCCTCCTCGCCTGGGCAGACGTCATGAAACGAGGCCTTGACATGTGGCGCGGAAGTCCAGTCGCCTCTATGGATGCGTGGACAGGCGGCGGGGCGATTGCTAGAAGCCCGGCGCGTGAAGCCATCCCCGCGCTTCTGACGGAACCTGCCGCATGAAGATCGTTGCCTGCAATAGCAACCGCGCCCTCGCGGAGGCGGTCGCCGCCGCACTGAACCTGCCGCTGACCCGGGCGTCGGTCAGGCGCTTCGCCGACATGGAGATCTTCGTCGAGATCCATGAAAACGTCCGTGGCGAGGATGTGTTCGTGGTGCAATCCACCTCCTACCCCGCCAACGACAACCTGATGGAGCTGCTGATCACGCTCGACGCGCTTCGCCGAGGCTCCGCCCGGCGCGTGACCGCCGTGATCCCCTATTTCGGCTATGCCCGCCAGGACCGGAAATCCGGTCCGCGCACGCCGATCAGCGCCAAGCTGGTCGCCAACCTCATCACCGAGGCCGGCGCCAACCGCGTGCTGACCATGGACCTGCATGCCGGCCAGATTCAGGGCTTCTTCGATATCCCGGTCGATAACCTCTATGCCGCGCCGCTGTTCTCGCGCGATGTGCAGGAGCGCTACGCCGGGCGGGACCTGATGATCGTCTCTCCCGATGTCGGCGGCGTTCTGCGCGCCCGCGCGCTCGCCAAGCGGCTCGATGTCGATCTCGCCATCATCGACAAGCGGCGCGAGCGGGCCGGCGTGTCGGAGGTCATGAACATCATCGGCGATGTCGAGGGCCGCGACTGCATCCTGGTCGACGATATCGTCGATTCCGGCGGGACGCTGTGCAACGCGGCGGCGGCCCTCATCGCGGGGGGCGCGCGCTCCGCGAGCGTCTACACCACGCATGGCGTGCTTTCGGGTGGCGCGGTGGCGCGCATCGCGTCCTCACCGATCGAGATGATGACGATCACGGACTCCATTCTTGCGACCGAGGCGGTGCGGCTGGCGAGCAATGTGCGCCAGATCACCATCGCGCCCCTGCTGGCGGAGGCGATGCGCCGCATTTCCGACGAGAGCTCCGTCAGCTCGCTCTTCGATTGAGGTTTGGGATGGATCTGCTGACGCCTGTCGCCTTCTGGTTCATCCGGCACGGCGAGACGGACTGGAACGCCCAGAATCTGTCGCAGGGCGACATCGACATTCCCCTGAACGCGACCGGGCGGGCGCAGGCGCAATCGGCGGCCGCGCTGATGCAGGGGCATCAGATCGCGACCATCGTCTCCTCCACCCTGTCCCGCGCCCTGGATACGGCGCAGGCGGTGTCAGCGGTGACGGGCGTGCCGGTTGAGACCGATGACGGGCTGCGGGAGACGAAGTTCGGCGAGCAGGAAGGCAAGCCGATGGGCGATTGGTACGACGACTGGATCGCCGGGACCTATACGCCGCCGGGTGCCGAGACCTTCGCGGGTCTCCGCGAGCGGGCGGTGGCGGCGATCAACCGGGCGATTGCCAGGCCGGCGCCGGTTCTGGTGGTCGCGCATGGCGGGCTGTTTCGCGCCGTGCGGTCGGCGATGGGCCTGGTCCCGAACCTGCGGACGCCCAATGCCGTGCCGATCTATTGCGAGCCGCCGGTGGCCGCGGGCGAACCCTGGACGCTTACTCCCGTCGAGGGGCCGGTCACGGTCTAACGGTGTTTTCGCACAAGCTGTGCTTCCGCGTCTTCATTTCAACGAGGACAGCATTTCGCGCCGCAGGATGGCGTTGATGCGTGACTGGTAGCCTTTGCCTTGCGCCTTGAGCCAAGCCAGCACATCGCTGTCGATGCGCAGGGTAGTGGAGGTCTTGGTCGGTTTGTAGAAACGACCACGCACGGCATCTTTCCAGAATTCCTCGGTCAGCGGAGGAATGTCGCTGTAGTCGATCTCGCTATCTGGCTGTGAAGCCATCGCTGAAAGCTCCACTTTCTGCGCTTCCGTCAGGAGAGGCAGGTTGGCGAGGTCAATGTCACGCCTGACGAGTTTCTTGTTCATAGCGTCGCCTTTCTCTCCTATCGGCCGCTCGCGCTGAGATAATTCGAATGATTTCGACGGGTTGGCCGTTCTCGTCGTCATCCCGGACTAAGTGGGCCACCAGGAGCAAGTAGTGGCCTTCCACCACACCCAGCGTCTGCCATCGCGTATCGCCATCTTCGATACGATCCTGCTCTGTCAGCGCGAAGGGATCGGCGAAGGCTCGCACAGCGGTCTCGAAGCTCACGCGGTGTTTGCGCAGATTGGTCTCAGCTTTGGCCGGATCCCACTCGAACCGGACTATCATACAATTTTGTTACTACAAATTCTATTGCTGGGCAATGCCATAGTGCAGGCAGGGCGCAGTGCCCCGCGCCTTCATCGCTGCAAACGCGCTTGCCGGAAGGGGGATCGCCTATGTGGACGCCCATTTCCTCGTCTCGGCCAGGCTCACACCAGGAACATCGCTGTGGACGAGGGATAGGCGTCTCAGGCAGGTCGCCTCTCGTCTCAACGTCCTCTATGCCGGGTGAGTGATCCGGTAGAGCCCGACATCGATCGCGCCCGCGCGAAAGCCGGCCTCGCAATAGGCCAAATAGTAGTCCCACTTGCGGCCGAAGATCTCGTCCAGGCCGCCCTGACGCAGCCGCGGCCAAGCCGCGTGAAACCGCCGCCGCCACTCGGCGAGCGTCCGCGCATAGCTCGATCCGAAGGGCTCGAACGTCTCGAGAACCAGCCCGACCTTCGCGATCTGCTCCCGCATGATCGTGACGGTCGGCAACATGCCGCCCGGAAAGACATAGAGCTGGATGAAGTCCGGCGACCGCAGATAGGCCTCGAACTTCTTCTCGGCGATCGAGATCACCTGGAGCACCGCGACCCCGCCGGGCTTGAGACAGTCCTGCAGCCGCCGGAAGTAGCCTGGCCAATAATCCTGCCCCACGGCCTCCAGCATCTCGATGGAGACCACCCGGTCATACAGGCCATCAACGTCCCGGTAGTCCTGGAGGCGCAGATCGGCCTGCCCCGCCGCCACGGGCCCCGCGAGCCTCTCCCGCGCGTAGGACAGCTGGGCTGGCGACAAGGTCAGACCGGTGACGGTGCAGCCCGCCTCCTCGACCAGCCGCTGCGCCAGGCCGCCCCAGCCGCAGCCGATCTCCAGCACGCGCTCGCCGCCACCAAGCGACAGCATCTCCATGATCCGGTTCTGCTTCTCGACCTGGGCGGCCTCCAGGCTCTGCCCTTCCCCCCGGTAGATGCCCGAGGAGTAGCTCATCCCCTCATCAAGCCAGGTGCTGTAGAAATCATTTCCGAGATCGTAATGGGAGACGATGTTGCGCTTGCTGCCCTGTTTGGTATTGGCATGGCGCCCATGCCGGAGCCGGTTGATCACGCGCAGGATCGCGGAGCCGGTGACCGCATCACCCAGGGCATCCTGGTTGAGGGCCGCGAGTTCGATGAGCGCGGGCACATCCGGACTGCTCCAATGCCCATCCATGTACGCCTCGGCAAAGCCGATATCGCCGCCGATCACCAGCTGACGCAACACCTTCCAGTCGTGGAGAACGACCACCGCTTCCGGACCGGCAACGGGGCCCTGCGCCTCGACCTCATCGCCGGACGGCAAACGCACGACGAGCCGGCCGACAGCGATACGCTTCAACACCTTTGTCAGAACGAACCGTCCGATGAGGGCGCCAGGGGTCAGCAGAGGCGGGGTGGAGGCAAGGACACTGGACATGATCAGCCTGCAACAATCGTGATGGGGTCAGCGGGGGGCGCCGGCTTTGTATGGAGCCCGATCTTCTTGCGCCAGAGCTTCAGCGCCTCCCAATGGATGCCGCCGACGACCTTGAGCCCCAGAGCGGGTGCGCCTAGGAAAGCGCGCAGCAAGGCGCGGTCGGTGAGTTCCGAGCGCCGGCCGGAAAGACTGGCGGTGATCAGTCTTCCCTGCCCGCCCCCATCCGGTCCGGGGCCCGCGCTCAATCCATCGATGACGACGGAAACGCGCCGCGCCGGCGGCACGACGCGAAACCGGTATTCCATCTCCATGGGCATGAAGGGCGAAACGTAGAAAACCTTGCGGCAAGATTGCCTTATCATCGTCGTATTGCTCGGCGCGGCGATGAGGTAGGTGTGCCGCTCGCCGAAGGTGTTGTTGACCTGGTAAAGCGTCGCAGCGAGCCCGCCATCGGCGCGGTAGCAGAAGAAGACGCTCAACGGATTGAAGGCGTGGCCGAGGACGCGCGGCATGGCGAGGAGCCGGATCGGGCCATCCGCGGCGATGCCCGCCGCCGCGCACTGGGCGGCGACCCAATCCCGCAAACCGCCCGGCGTGCCGGCGCCGAAGTCGCTCTGGCGGATGCTGAAGAGGTTGAAGCGATCGATGGAGAGCAGCCGAAACCGGCCCGACAAGGCCGGCAGTTCGTCGAGATCGAGCAGCAGAGAGACGATGCGGTAGCGCAGCCGGTGACCCGTCGGCTTGAAGCGCTGGTGCACGACGACACCCTGGTAGAGGGCGGAGTGCAGCAGCGCGGCGGGCCTCTCCGCCATCATGTGGCCACCTGCGCCGCCAAGCCGGCCTCGGGCAGGTGAATGCGGCCGGATTCGTCCGCGACTGTCCAGGGCCTGCGCACGCCACCCAAGGCCTCGGCGACGGCAAGGCCGGCCTGCAACCCATCCTCGTGAAAGCCGGAGCCGAACCAGGCTCCGCAGAACCAGGTGCGCCGCACGCCCTGCAGGCGCCAGAGTTGGCGCTGCGCCCGCAGCGCGCGGCCGTCGAAAAGGGGATGGGCGTAGTGCTTCGTGTAGAGAAGCTTGCCCGGCTCAGGCGGCCGCGGCGGGTTGAGCGTGACAAAATACTGCGTCTCGCCGGGGATCGATTGCAGACGGTTCATCCAATAGCTGAAAAAGGGCTTGGCGCCGGCCGAGACCGGACCCTGGCACGATTGCTCGATGAAATTCCAACTCGACCACGCGCGGCGGCGGCGCGGCATCAGGCTCGCATCCGTGTGCAGAACCGCGAGGTTGCGATTGGTGCCGAAGGCGCCGAGCAAAGCACTCTCCCGTGCATCCGGGTCGCCCAGCATCGCAAGGGCCTGATGGGCGTGCGCGGCGATGACGACTTGATCATGCACCGCCGCGCGTCCGGCGACATCGACCAGCCGCACATGATTGCCCTCACGCAGGATTGACGCGATCTTCCGACCGAGATGCAGCGGCCCCGACAAACCATCCAGGAGCCGGCTGACATAGCGGCGGGATCCGCCGGTCACTGTGCGCCAGACCGGACGGTTGGTGACCTGCAACAAGCCGTGGTTGGCGCAGAAGCGAACGAACGCCGCCGCCGGATAATCGCGGATAGCCGCGGTCGGCGTCGACCAGATGGCGGCGGCCATCGGCAGGATATGATCGCGCTGGAACGCGGCGCCGAAACGGCGGCGGTCGAGATAGGCGCCGAGGCTCAGCCCCTCGGCTTCCATCAGCGCGACATCACGCGGCGCCTGGGCGTAGAAACGGGAGAGATCGCGCATCATCGCCCAGAAGCGCGGGCGGACCAGGTTGCGGTGCTGCGCGAAGAGGCCTCGCAGATCCGTTCCGGCATATTCGAACGCGCCGTCGCCCATCGACGCCGTGAAGGACATCTCCGACGCGGTCGTCTCAATTCCGAGATGCTGAAACAAAGCAGTCAGATTGGGGTAGGTCTTTTCGTTGTAGACAATGAAACCGGTGTCGATTCCCAGCACGCCGTCGGCGGTGTTCACCTCGACAGTGTTGGTATGTCCGCCCGGCCGCTCATCCGCCTCATAGAGCGTCACGCGATGGCGCTGGCTCAACAGCCAGGCACATGACAAGCCCGCTATCCCTGAGCCAACCACCGCGACATCCAGCTGGGGCGTCACTAAATCCATCCGAATCCTCTGGCAGACAACAGGATATGCGATGATTTACGAGAGCGCTTTGGTTTTGGATGCAATCGTCTGCCCTGTGCCAAGGCCCCTCCTCATCTTCGGTTTCACTGTCATTGTCATTCCATCAGGACAGACAATTGCGGGTGCGGCAAGACGGTGATGGATGGCGATGCGTGGAATTCTCCCCGGCCCGGGAAAGCGAGGTCGCTCTACGCGGCCGCCACAGCGGCAGGCCTGTCGCTCGGCAGACGCTACCTGCCCGCGGCAGGATTGGGCGGGCTGAGCCTGCTGGCGACGGCGTGTTCGCCGCTCGGAGTGCTCAACGGCATGGCGCCCAAACGGCTCTCGGCTCGGAACATCCCTTACGGCGCGGGTCCTCGCCGCACGCTCGATGTCTATACACCGGGCGGGGGGCGCGGCATGGCGCCGGTGGTCGTGTTTCTCTATGGCGGCAGCTGGGATAGCGGCGCCAAAGAGGACTATCGCTTCGTCGGAGGGGCGCTCGCCGCCGCCGGGTTTGTCACCATTATCCCGGACTACCGGGTTTACCCCGAGGTCGTCTTTCCAGCCTTCCTCGATGATTGCGCGGCGGCCTTCGCCTGGGCCTCAGCCCATGCGGGAGACTACGGCGGCGGCGGACGGATGTTCCTCGTGGGGCATTCGGCCGGGGCCTACAATGCGGCGATGCTCGCTCTGGACCCGTCCTACCTCGCGCGCGCCGGGGCCACCCGGCCGCTTGCGGGCACGGTCGGCATCGCCGGACCTTATGATTTTCTGCCCGTGCAAACGGCCGAGCTGAAGGCGATCTTCGGCCAGCCGCCGACGCCGCCCGCGACGCAGCCGATCAACCATGTCGATGGCCGGAACGCGCCGATGCTGCTGCTGGCTGGAGCCACGGACACCACCGTGCTCCCGCGCAACACGGTGCGGCTGGCGGCGCGCATCCGGGCCGCGGGTGGCCCTGTCCGCAGCCGCATCTATCCCGGCATCGATCATAAGGAGATAATCGGCGCGATGGGCGTTCCCTTCCGCTTTCTCTGCCCGACCTATCGTGACTGCACCGACTTCATTACGGCCCACGCATCCGCGCCGGCGCGCGCGGCGTAAAGGATACCATGACGGCTCTGCTCATTATTGTCCTGATCGCCTGCAGCCTGCTGATGCTCGGGGCGTGGCGCGTGCAGCAAAGCTCCGGCAACAGCAGCTGGGTGGATGTCGCCTGGACCTTCGGCACCGGCGCCACCGGCATCGTGCTGGCGCTCTACCCACTCCATCCTGGCGGCCTCTCGGCCCGGCAGATCGTGGTCGGGCTGATCGTCGCGGTCTGGTCGCTGCGGCTGGGCATCCACATCACGCGGCGGGCGCTGCGCGGGAAGGATGATCCGCGCTACGCGAAACTCCGCGAGAGCTGGGGGGCCAGCTACGGGTGGAAGATGCCGGCCTTCCTGCAGCTGCAGGCACTCAGCGTCTTCATCCTCGCCTGCTTCATCATGCTCGCGGCGCGGAACCCGGCGCCCGGATTTGGTATCGTCGATATCCTGGCGCTCATCGTCGCCGTGGTCTCGATCGGCGGCGAGGCGATTTCCGACGAACAGGTGCATCGCTTCGCCAGCAATCCGGCGAACAAGGGCCGCATCTGCGAGGCTGGCCTGTGGGGGTGGTCGCGCCACCCGAACTACTTCTTCGAATGGCTGATCTGGGTGGCCTATGCGCTGTTCGCCATCGCCGGATTCGCTTGGGGGTGGGGCTGGATCGCCTGGCTCGGCCCCGCCATCATGTATGGCGTACTCGTCTACGCCTCCGGCATTCCGCCGACCGAGGAACACATGCTGCAATCCCGTGGTGAGGCCTTTCGCGACTATCAGCGTCGGGTCAGCAAATTCCTGCCGCTGCCGCCGAAAGCGCGGCACCCGTGAGCCGCCTCGCCACGATCGCGGCGGCGACGGCCGAGCGATGGCCGATCCCAGACCGCCTCTCCCGCGCCGGCATCTCGCGCATGGTGGAGCAAACGCGCCGCAAGCTGGCGGCCGAGCGCGACCCCGATGCGGGCTTTGCCGATGCCATGGCGGCCTTCCCGATCGCCCAGCATACGGACGCCGCCAATGCGCAGCATTACGAGGTGCCGGCGGCGTTCTTCGGCACCGTTCTCGGGCCGCACCGTAAATATTCGTGCTGTCTCTATGAGACTGGGCGCGAGTCGCTCGCCGATGCCGAGCGCCTCGCGCTGACGGAGACGGCGGGCCATGCCGGCCTCACCGATGGTCAGGACGTGCTGGAACTCGGCTGTGGCTGGGGCTCGCTGACGCTGTTCATGGCGGCGCGCTACCCGGCCTCCCGCATCACCGCGGTCTCCAACTCAGCCTCTCAGCGGGCGTATATCGAGGCGCAGGCGGCGCAGCGCGGCTTGGGGAATGTCCGCGTCATCACCGCCGATATGAACGATTTCCAGGCGGAGGGGCCGTTCGACCGGATCGTCTCGGTGGAGATGTTCGAGCATATGGCGAACTGGCGCCCGTTGCTGGCGCGCATGCGCGGCTGGCTGCGACCCGGCGGGATGGCGATGATCCATATCTTCACGCATCGCCATGCGCCCTATCGTTTTGATATCGGCGATGAAGCGGACTGGATCGCGCAGCATTTCTTCACCGGCGGGATCATGCCGAGCCGCGGCCTGATGCATCAGTTCCCCGACCTCTTCACCGTCGCGCAGGAATGGAACTGGTCCGGCACTCATTACCAGAGGACGGCCGAGGACTGGCTGCGGAACTTCGATGGCAACCGGGCGGCGATCCGCTCGATCCTGGAACCGGTCTATGGCCGGGAAGTGCGCGTGTGGGAGCGGCGGTGGCGGCTGTTCTTCCTGGCGACGGCCGGGCTCTTCGGCCATGCCGGCGGCGAGGAATGGGGCGTGACACACTACAGGCTGGCGCCGGCAGCGGCGTAATCGACGCCGAAAGCAGAGTGCGTTCGCGGACGATCACTGATCCTGCTTCAGGTGTTCGTTTAATTGCACTCATCGGACCGGCGGCTCTCTGCGCCTCCGGCCATGGTGCCCTAGAACCAGTGGAACCCATGGGCCATGAGCGCGGCTAGCCCGATCGTTGCGGCGGCCCCGGCTGACAGCAGCAGGCGGAAATCACCCCGCTGATGCTCCTCAAGGCGCCGGAAGTCGCCCTTGTGGCTTTCCTCCACGCGCAGCAGATGGTCCTTGATGTCCCTCAAGGTCTCCCGGGTGTCAGCGGCTATCTGCTCCAGGACGGCGACACGTGCTTCCATGCCCCCAGAGTCGTCTCCACGGCCAGCTTTTGCAAGGGTTTCGACCAAGCCCGCTCCGTTTCCTCATACGCGGACCGCCGCACCGATGGACGAGCGACCATACCGTCTCTTTATCGCAATGAAAAGGCCGCCGGGCGCGCTCAGAAATGCGCGTGCGAGACCAGTCCAAAGAGCAACAGCAACAGCAGGCTGATCAAAACCGCGCCCACAGTCGCGCCAAGAGTAGACCCCGCACCGGCCTTCGCCCGATCCGCCATCTTCGCCTCCGTATCCCTCAACCTGCCGGCCAGCCTGCCGGGATGACGCGCGGGAACCGCGCCATCGCTTCCAGATCATCCAGCTTCATGTGGTTCCGCATGTAGAGCTGGCTCGCATCTCGCACCGGCTGGTAATCCCACGCCGTCTGCCGCCCCTGCTGCAAAGCCCTCGCCACCAGCCGCCTCCGCTTCTGGCTTGCCAACACATCCGCCCGTAGCGCCTCGAGATCCCAACGCGCCGCCACCTCCGCCCGCATCGCTTCTAAGCACGGATCGTCCGGCGTTTCTGTGACGCGGTTCACAAGCTCGTCCGGATCCGTCGCGAGGTCATAGAGCTGGTCAGGGTCGCCCGCGCAGTGGATGAACTTCAGGCTGCCGCGCCGGATCATGACCATCGGCGCGGGAACGCCCTCGGCACAGTATTCGCCGAAGACACCGCCCTCATCATCCCGGCCCTCGCAATAGGGCAACAGGCTGCGCCCATCATGATCGGTCGCGTAATCCGGCTCGCCCGAGCCGCCACCCGCGATCGCCGCCAGCGTCGGCAGAATATCCACGAGCGAAACGGGAGCGGCCACGCGATGCGGCGCGAACCGCGCAGGTGCATGCACGATCAGGGGGATGCGCGCGGCGCCCTCGTGGAAGCTCATCTTGAACCACATCCCGCGCTCGCCGAGCATCTCGCCGTGATCGGCCAGCACCAGAACGATCGTGTTCTCGGCCAGGCCTGCCTCACCCAGCGCGCCCAGCAGCGCACCCACATGATCATCAAAATATGAGATCGCCGCGTAATAGGCGCGGCGCGCGGCGCGGGTGTTTTCATCCGTCACCGGCTGAAGGTCCTGCCCGCAGATATGGCGCAGCCGCGCCGCGTGCGGGTCACGCTCGGATATCGCGGCCGACACGCGCGGCATGTCGATCTCCGCATCCGTGTAGCGCGACCAATAGGGATCGGGCATCGTGAACGGATCATGCGGATGCGTCATCGATACGATCATGCAGAAGGGCCGCTCGTCACTATCCCGCGCTATGTCGTAGATCTTCTGCCGCGCGGCAAAGCCCACCTCCTCGTCGAAATCCATCTGGTTGGTGCGCACGCAACGACCAGCGAGCGTCACGCTGTCCATGGTGTGGAACCAGTCGAGCCGCTCGTCCGGGCGCGTCCAATCCGGCGTCCAGCCGAAATCGGCGGGGTAGATGTCGGTCGTCAGCCGCTCCTCGAAGCCATGCAACTGGTCCGGGCCGCAGAAATGCATCTTGCCGGCGAGAATGGTGCGGTAGCCCTCCGCCCGCAGGTAATGCGCGAAGGTCGGCGACTGCGAGGCAAACTCGACCGCATTGTCATAAGCGCCGGTCGAGGACGGCAGCCGCCCCGACATGAGCACGGCGCGGGACGGCGCGCAGAGCGGGCTGTTGCAGTATGCGGCGTCGAAGACCACGCCCTCGCGCGCCAACCGGTCGAGATGCGGCGTGCGGGCGACCCGGTTCCCGTAGGCCGGCAAGGCCGAGGCCGTCAGCTGGTCGGCCATGAGAATCAGAATGTTTGGCCTGCTGTCCACGAGTCGCCCTATGAAACCGGCATCCCATTAGTGGCGGTTCGTGGCAAAAGCGTGAAGCAGATCTCTGCTTATGTTGCTATTATTGCAGCTAATGGCACCACACCGGACCTTGCCCCCGCTCCCCAGCCTGCTCGCCTTCGAGGCGGCCGCACGGCTGCAGAATTTCAGCCATGCCGCGGCGGTGCTCGGCATGACGCAATCGGCCGTCAGCCAGCATGTGACGGTGCTGGAGCAGACCATCGGCCAGCCGCTGTTCCGGCGGCTGCACCGAGGCGTGACGCTGACGGAGGCCGGCGTTGTGCTGTACGCGGCGGTGGGCCGCGGGCTGGACACCATCGAGGTGGCGCTGGGTGAACTGCGACGCGAACCCAGCGTGCCCACGCTCAGCATCGCGACCGATTTCGGCTTCGCCTCATTCTGGCTGATGCCGCGGCTGGAGACGCTGGGGCGGGCACTGCCGGACGTGGAAATCCGCGTCGTCACGACCCACAACCCGCCCCAGCAGGCTCAGATCGATGCCGATGTCGCCATCATCTTCGGCGTCCCTGGCCCCGGCAGCGTGCGCCTGTTCCCGGAGTCGGTCGTGCCCGTGTGCAGCCCGGCCTTCCTGGCGAGGCATGGGACGGTCGACGGTGCCATCGATTGGGCTAGCGTGCCGCTGCTGGAGTTGGATGGGCCGGAGCCGTCCCGCTGGCTGCGCTGGCGGGACTGGTTCGAAGCCCAGGGATTGCCGCCGCGCCGCCGCCGGGAGACGGTGGTGCACCTCAACACCTATCCGCTGGTGGTGGAGGCGGCGATGCTTGGCCAGGGCGCCGCGCTGGGCTGGCAACCGCTGCTCGACCGGCATCTGGCCTCCGGCGCCCTGGTGGCGCTGGCCGAGGAGCGTGTCGAGACCGAACGCGGCTACCGGCTGTTCGAGCCGCCCTCCTCCGGCGCGAACCCCGCTGTCCCGCTGTTCCGGCGCTGGCTGCTGGATGCCTGCTCCCTGTAGCGGAACGGTGTCACCACG
>Ga0116230_10003412_pt1 | contig 15506 bp, 10 predicted proteins | sample S1TSphfallax_3_FD_88678 | JGI IMG/M metagenome (GOLD analysis project Ga0116230, IMG submission 88678) | Host-associated microbial communities from peat moss isolated from Minnesota, USA - S1T2_Fd - Sphagnum fallax MG | ecosystem: Host-associated > Plants > Peat moss > Unclassified | place... | reverse complement strand
TCTGCAGCTAAGTATTTCGGGTCGATTCCCGACTTTTAGTGGTCGGGAGTCAAAACTGGCAAACTCCCGGGAGTTCGACTCCCGGCCCTTCTTTTGGTCATAACTTGTGTTTCAGATGTCCAAGTGAGCAATGCGAGCCCATTTTAGACATCTGCGCTTCAAGAGCTTTCCATTGATATAAAGAGCGCAACAAATTATTGAGATTTGACCCCTCAAATCGCTCTCTGAAGTTTTGGGAGTCCACCGAAACTCCCTCTCCCAACTTGGGAGTTGCCTTGGGAGTGTGAAGGCTCACTCCCTCACACTTTCCTACACTCCCGGGAGTATCTGATGTGACTCCCAGGCTTCCTCTTGGCCCGCACCCTTGCAACCCCTTTACCTTGGTCGCGAGCCCAAAGCTAGGGTTGCGACAGTCTTTCTTCTTACAACAAAACTTGTAGTAGAGGTCTCAAAACAAAATGTTCAAATAGTCTAATATTTTATAGTAGTAAAATTGTATTATAGTTCTGAAAAATAACAATAAGATTTTTTTTCTTATGGTAATAGAATCTATTCTTGAGCTCGATTATGAAAATGATTTGACATAACCTCTCCTTTGCCAACATATTCCATTCTTGAGCTTTGAGAACTAGGTTACCATATTTCCTTTTATATAACAGCAAATCTTTTAAAGTTTTGACATTTGATGATCAAACTTTGTCTCCTTAGTAGGAATGATATATCTAATTTGAGCTTTGACATAATTTAAGTCTAATTTCCACATCATGTCAACAAATGTTCTACAATTATAAAAACAGTTCAATGATCAAAATTTGACTCTTTCTAGCAAAAGCACATGTTTTACAACTTTGAAACACAGCCTCAAATTTCTTTTTTAATCCCAAAAATATATTCTTAGATAGTTAACACATGTTGAATAAACTTCTTGGCAATAATATATGTTATACATTTATTCTAAAATGAACAAATTTCTTGTACTTCGTGGCAATAATTTTGTAATATTTTAATGCCAAAAAAAACTAAGTTATGAAATCTTGAATTGTATCTAAGCATTTTTTCAAGCACTTTGAAGATGTAAAGAGCTATGTTAGAATCAAGGCCAGAAGTGGGTTAATGAAAATAACAAAAGAAAAGAATTCACAACAATTTCATCACAAGATTGAAACCAACAAACCTAGCTACCATATTATCATTTGCATCCAATAATAATTATATGCTTCATATTGCAACTCTTCATGTACCTCCTATGTGATGATTTGCCTACTTGTCAAATATATTATCAATTGTGTGATTCACATCCTAGTATGTAAGTTGAAATAGGGTTGACCAATGCTTCACCCCAATTTTGTGTGATGGGCACCCCTTTGCCCCCAAAACATTGCTTGTTACCACCTAGTCTTTTGTCATTTGTGTTTGCTTTAATGTTTTAACAACAATTGTTGTTTTAGGCTTCCCCTGCACCTCCTCATTGCCATCAAAGTGCTTTGCATTTGGATGTGTTTTATATGGGTGGTTTCTCCGCAAACACCTCCGACTTCCTTGAAAAATTGGTTTCCCAAGTTCTTTGGACCATTGATTGACTATATTAGTGCCACACAAAGGGCATGCTTTATAACCTTGGTGTTGGCAACCATAAACTATCCCGTAAGCAAAAAAATCATGGATTATCCACATTAAAATTGCCTTCAAGGTAAATTCCCTCCTTTTGACATGTTGCAATACATCTACAACCGTCACCCCCTTCCATAATTCAGTAAGCTCCTCAAACACAGCGGCCAAGTAAACATAAAAATTTATACTCTTCACATTGCTCGGTCTAAGGATTACCATTAATAACAACAAGAGGAACTTTCTGGTCATTAGCCAAGGTGGAAGGTTATAGTTCAAGAACAACACGGGTGAAGTTGGCCATGCATTGCTCTTTTCCCCGAATGGATTCATTCCATCTATGGCAAGCCCCAATCTAACATTTATGGGTTCACCCCCAAATTTTGGCCAAGTCCTATCAATGTGGGCCTAAGTTTTACTATCATGCACATGACGAACCTTCCCATTTGTGCTTTTATTTCGGCTATGCCAAGTCATGAGTTCAATAATTTTTTAAGTTTGAAACATGTGTAATAGCCTAGGAACCAATGGAAAGTGTCGAACTATTTTAATGGCCACATTTGACTTGCCATATGTTTTAAAGTGTGTTAACCCACATTTTGGACATGTTTCCAATGTCTCATATTCCTTCCAAAACAACACACATCCGTTAACACATGCATTTATGTTATTATATTTTAGGCCTACCTTGCTAGTTAAGGTTTTAGCTACTCACATTGTTGGTGGCAAACAATTATCTAGTGGTCATAAATGCATGTGAAGTAATGTTAATAGTTCATCAACAAACTTGTTAGAAACACCATGCACCTTGCAAACATTCATCAATAGGAGTGTGGCTGCTAGCATTGATGATTTGGCACCATTGTATAAGGGTTAGCATGCTTCTTGCAAGTATTAACCTTCACTAAAGATGTCCTCATTAGAGTTTCTTGCAAATCCTTCATGGTTGTTTCCTATGTTTCCTTTTGCATTGCCTTCATCTTGCCCTATCATGTTCTTTGGCACAACTTCTAACTCTTCCATGATATCACACCTCTTGGACCATGCCAATTTCATCCTCCCTTGAGTTTGGGTTCAAGTGAACATTTTCCATGCCTACTTCAACATTTGGAGCTAGGAATAGATCATTGAAAAGTTGTTCCATGTGAACACCCTCATCCACCAAATGCCTTGTTGTCTATAATGATCCTTTAGTTGTTGCAACCCCTCTTTCGTTAGAATCATTGATTTCCCTTGGGGCGTTCCAAACTTTATACAAGGAGTGCCTACCATTCAAGATGAGGTATCCTCAAATTGTGTCAAGCAGGATTGGCCTCCCATTTCCTACGCACTTATTACATGGACACCACATTTTAGTCATGCCATGTTGTTGGGCCCATGACACCTCTCTAGCCCATAACTTGTCATCCCTAGTTGTAAGCTTAAGAGGATCATCTAGTTGTCTCCTACCACTTGCCATATTTTATCACTAATATAAGTCTTTTTTTGGTGTGGTTTGCATTATCACAATATCAACCGTTGGACCATTTACACACATCCAACTAAAAAGGACAATGTAGCATCTACCCACTCTTATTGCAAATGCATCATGTTTGGAAAGCATGGGCAATCCAACATTATTGAACTGGCTCTGCATAAATGGATTGGATATAAGGAAAAAATATCCTTGCAAGTTTCATTAAAAGGCAAGTTTAAAGTTTTATTTCTCTCCATCCATGCAATTGAACAATAGCTATAATGACATGAATAGAAAATAAAAATGTATAGTGGTCCTTCCTTTCAATTGCAATATTTTATTTTAGACATATTCCAAATAATTTAATTAATGCAGACAATATAAGTGGCAATAATTGGATGTACCTAAGAACTTTTTAAATAATATAAATGGAAAAAATTGGATGTGTTATGACCAAAGCACATTCGAAGGTAAGGTTGTGTGTGAATTCGCCTCCTTGTGTGATGTTCCACATCCCTATGGTTGGCTTCAAGTAAATCTATACATGCAAGATAAAAGGTGTCCCAAAGCATGGGATACTATTTTATGTGAAGAGAAGGAAATTTGGACTACTATGCCATTATGGTCACAAGGATGTCAACCATCTTTTGGCTTTGAATTAAACACAACAAACCAACAAATGAAACATACCCCCATGTTTGTGTGTCATTCAACATTGGCATCACCAATTGTGGGCAACAGTGGCTTTGACATCATATCAATGCCTACCACCTACACACCCAACATAGAAAATCCAACATATAATTGCAAGAGTACTTGACATCTCATGACCTATCAAATTATTTGAACAAGAAATGCAGCACAAACAATGATATGCCACAACCTCATGAAATAATAATAAGAAGTATCCTTTGAATATTTCTTCCCAATTGAATCCATGGGAAATAGTAGACAAGTTTAGACATCAAATTCATTTTGATGAAGCCCAAGACTAGAGAAAATCCAAAAGTGAAACTATCCTTGGTTGACTAGATCATGCTTGCTAATGAATCATGATGTTGAGTTGTGGACACATTCAAAAATTCTTTTCTCAACCTTGCAAGAAATATGGTAGAAGTTGGTCAGTAGTTCCTTCTTGCAAATATATCCACAATGTCCATTACAATTCACAATTGGCTATCCTAACATACTTTACATACTTGTAATAACAATGGCACCACTCAACTACGTGTAAACATTAAAAAATCAACAATCTACCAACAAATCTTATCCTTAGTATAACTTCCAATTACCAGTCCAAATCCTCAAGATGCAACTAGTTTACACACATGGCCATATTTTCACTTCTCCCAATAAACTTTTCTATGATTGGCAAAAATAACATCCAAAAACAAAAACACACAAAGGGTTGATGCCTCATGTAAAGGTTATATATCCTCATTCTATAGTTTCTAAACAAGAATTTTCAGATAGGAAAAGACCTAAACCATCAACAATAACAACAACATCCACTATGATGACATATTGGAAAAGAAATTCACCTTACCAAAAGGTATAATGTATTAGAAGGTAAATTTTGGATTGACAATGCTATGACACATGGTGCCCTTTCTTGTAGTTGCAATACGTAGTTTCCACCTCATTGTCCCATAGCAATTGTCCATGTGCATGTACAAGTTTTTAAATATTTTCCAATACACATAAGATTAATTTTATATCATGTTTATAACATTAGAATAGCCCATATACATATTTTTTGACTCTCAATTTTGGTAGTAGAGATATAACTTTATGATCAATTTTTCCAATTACTTAAAGGAAGGACTTCCTTTAGTTTCTTAGATGCTCAAAGAATATGCTTGACTACATGATAGCTCCTTTTTACACACACTAAAACAATACATGAACACCACTGATTATTACCTTATTGGTTTTAGTCCCATGGCCTCACAAATATATGACAATTGGTTGGCCACAACATGTACTCAATCCTGAATGAGTGAGATAAGTAGGAAGATGCATAAGTTTAATTGATTATTCCATGAAAAAGGAGTTATGTTACTCTTACCTGCACATGACACTTTCAACAATTGGCTTTGGAACAGAGGAACTATTAAGGTGTATTGGGAACAACAATAATAATTTTGGTCATTTCTTTTGGCAAAAACTATTGATATAACTCACATGTTCTGGAAGTGTACTTTGATTCAATTTTGCTTCCATTAGTGCCTCAATGTTGCTTAAAAGACACATCACCATTTTCACCAAAGTTCATCAACTTCAACTATATTTGGTTCTTGCTACCCAAGGTGATTGACCTTGTTTAACACATTCAATATACATTAAAACACACGATATACAAAGTACTTGTGTGATCAACACCACAAACCCTTAAAGAGACTTCACATGCATTAAACAAATATAATTCCATGGTATGTGTGCAAAAGTTTAATAGCTCAATTGTTAAAAAGGACACAATTATTCCAAGTGTTACAAGATGTGGCAACAACACAAAGTAATCCACACAACTGTTTGGGTGATAACAAATATACATTATGATGGAGTGTAGTAACATCAATCCAGACGTAGACTTTGAAGTTTTATGAATCGCAAGGCTTACCACATTTGTAACATCAAGTGGCCTTGTATCCCCATCTACCCATGTTCTCAATTTGTATCACTATGAAGTGCACATCACCTCCTTTTCCTCACCAACAAATTACCACATGTGCTTTAGATAATTTAGCCTTCAACCATAATGGACAAAACCATTAATGTCAAATTACATATGGAGCCAAGATTTCCCAAGCTTCTATCTACAAGTATAGACATATTGGAAGCATGCATTTGAGGTTGGAATTATGGTGATGTGAAGAGGCCAAGATTTGTAATGCCCTTGGATGCTAATAACAATATACCCCACAATAGCTTTCTTCAAAACATTTATTTCAAATGTAATTGGACAGATAAAGTAGCACATCACTCACTAGAGTCATCTCCGAGATTTGATATCAACATACTTGAGGCTCCATTTCACTCAACATTTGTAGCTTACAAATATTTGGGCCATTTCAAGACCTTTGTAATTTTTCTTCAACATGAAGACATGCATTGGTAGTAACAACCATATGCCACTTCAAATCTTCAATAATGTTTTATTGATGCGAGATTTTCATTGTAGACTCCTTGAGCTCTTTTGTTGTAGCAAAAAGTTGTGCCTACATGTTTTTAATTTGAGTTGTATACTTCATGGTAATTAATGTTTCAAACTTTTTAAACTCTTGTGTAGTAAAACAAGCTGAACTTTCAAGAACTGCCCTACAATACCAATGTACAACCTTTTCCCATATTAGAAATATTTGCCACATTATTCAACCAACTAGTTTTGAAAGGAGTATGGAGAGCTTGAAAGAAGACACCCACTACATCATGATTTGCTTCAAATGTATGGTAGTTTGTTTGCAATTTTTCAATGGTAAGATTTGTATCTCTAACTAATGATGAAGTTCCTACTCCCATGTCAAATAAAAAAATGCATCAAAAAGCAAAAAATGCATCACACAACAAAAAATTATGACCATAGCTACTAGTTTAAAGACCCATTGAACAAAAAAATGAAGTTAAATTGGAGTTGAAGCCAACTAATTCATAAAAGCAAAGGTCTGAGTAAAATTACCTACACCTCCTCATCAAGCCTACAAGTTGTCAAGATCACTTCACTTGAATGTTGCAAGTTCTAAACATCATTAAATGAAATTAGGATCTTAGAGCCTTCACTTCCAAGACCTTGACTTTGCTTACACTTGGCAAATCCTCCATCTTCCACATTGATTACAATATAACTCCAATACGCTTTAACTAAAATGCACCATATTCACAAACATGTCGTAATAAACTTAGGACTATGGTGTGGTGGTACGTGGTTTTTGGAATAATTAGGTATTTCAAAATTTAGGGTTATTGACAACATCTTTTATGTTGGCTTCATGGTTGCAATATTGCTTACAATATGGGGCATTTTTCCTCTTCAAAGTTGTTGCTCTTGTGGTGTTAATGGGGTCATCATGAGAGGTTATCCCCAACATGTTTTCTCCTATTGGCACCATTATATAGACAAATGTAAAAGCATGTTTTGAAAGGCACATATAAATAAGAACCAAAATAGCCAATTCTTAGAATTCTTAAGCATGTAATTCATAGATTAGCAATGGTAAAGGAAAAAACCATACAAAGGAATGGTAGATGCATTGTTAGATGATAGAGATTCACCATGTTTTGGTGGACCAACAAATAACACAATGTTTCCATGTTGAAGCTAAACTTTTGAACCATTCCTTTGAAACTTTTGTTGGTTAACTAATGTTCCATTTGAATTGTAGGAAAGGAAAGATTATTGTGAGGATCTCAAATCCTACCAAAAAAAATCAAGACATTAAATGGATACTTTTAAAATTTTCATTGTAATTTCAACACAAGGAACCCAGCTCTAGCAACAATAAATCATATGCATCTCACTAATGCAATATTGATGAAGGTAATGGATTGTGGGGCTATATAAAAAAATGGACAATACCTTGAATCTTTAATGTAAACCATGACATGATCATCAAGCTTGAATTTGTGATTGGGAGGTTGCATCTTCCCATTTGCATCATAGACCCTTCGAGAGATCATGTAATTATTTGCATTGACATTTGGTGAATCAAAACGACACACCTCTTCCTTTGTCATGCGACCCAAAATGTGTTTTGTTCTACATGACATGATATGCACACCCTTCCAAAGACAACATTCAATCATGAATTTGGCACATATCATGTTACCCAAAACATAAATATAGTGGGTTTTAACCCCCTATCAATAAAACTAGGATATATGTTGTGTGATATAATCTAAATAACATTGATTAATGTTTAATTAATGCATCATGCATACAAGCCCAAGGTTGCAAAACTCCAGTACCTATGGTCGTGCATAAGCCTTTTCAAAAATAACAGTTAGTAGGTCGCACACAGTGGAAACTGGATTACATGCCACTGTGAGGCGACTTTTTATCCTTCTACTCTTGGTTCTACGAGGTGATTATATTTGAAGGTACATATGCTACCAATGAAGGAAAGATGCCAAATGTATCTCTAGATGTTAGTTACGTTTGTAATTAAAACCAAATAATTTGCCTTTTATGCAACATTTATGATTTGGAATTGATAGATTTATTTTATAAGTTCAAGCACCCCAAATCTTAAAATTTTATGTTAAATTGTCACCCATTTAAACCAATTTTTAAGGATTCGACACCATGCTCAACTTGATACTAAACCCCCAATCACTTAAAAAAATTATTCTTATCACATATGTCATCCAACTTTAGCTTGCCTTACCTCATTAAAAAGTTAATTAAAAGGCGTATCTATCTACCAAATTCCAAGCTTTGCACCTACATCAATAAAAATTTGTGCTACAAAACCTGAGAAGGTTTTACGAAGGTAGGAAGTTCAACTTGGCAACAAACCTCTAATCACTCAAAATATTGTTCCCATCACATAAATTATTCAAATTTAACTTACCTTAGTTCATTAAGAATATAGTTACAAGGCGCAAATGCCTACTAAATTATAAGCTTTACATCCATACTAGTAAGAAATTATGTTACCAAAGCTGAGAGGGTTTCACAAAAGTAAGAAATTTAACATGCCAACAGACCTTCGATCACTTAAAATATTGTTTTCATCACATATGTTATTCAAATTTAATTTGCATTAGTTTGCTAGAAAGTTAGCTAAAAGGTGCACTTGCCTACCAAGTTTTAAGCTCTGCACCCAAACCAGTAAAAAGTTGTAATACTAAACTCGAAAGGGTTTATGAAGTTTCTCTAAGATTTCAAACTCTCAACACTATCCCTACTCACTTCCATTCTTTCAAAAGTACTACAAACATCCAATCTATTCTCCCTATTTCCACCATCTACCAAGACTAATCATTCTTCTCCTCCTAAAGAAGGTTATGGGAACAAGCATTTTTAAGATTTGAATCGAAAATTATGTCCGAAAAATAGAGCCTCAAATGATTCGAATTCGCCCTTTAAAGAGAAGGAGAAGGAAGGAGGTGAAGGAAAATCCCAACTCAATGGCCAATGTAAGGTTCTGATGCTTGGTGGCCTTTGAAAGGTTCCAATGTTTAGTGGCCCTTGAAAGGTTCCAATGTTTGCTGGCCCTTGAAAGGTTCCAATGTTTAGTGGCCCTTGAAAGGTTCCAATGTTTGGTGGCCCTTGGAAGGTTTTAGTGCTTAATGGCCCTTAAAAGGTTCTAATGTTTGGTGGCCCTTGGAAGGTTTTAATGCTTGATGGCCCTTAAAAGGTTTTAATGTTTAGTGGCCCTTGGAAGGTTTTAATGTTTGGTGGCCCTTGGAAAGTTCTAATGCTTGGTGGCCAATGGAAGGAAAAGGAGAAGCACTTTTTCACCTCTTCCCATTTTCCCCCAACAAATTTTACTTAAACTTTCATTTTTTCCATTGATTTTAAGGTTTTATTCTACCATGGTTTTAAACCATTACTCATGCATTTCCTTCCTTTTCCTTGACCTATAAATTACAACTACACATTTTGATGTAATAAGGCCTCCACACATTCATTGCCGATTTGATTGAATATTGAAGATTTTTGTTTTCCTTTCCTTGAAATTATGGCATCACCTATGGCCACGTCTTACGGGCCTCAAGTTGCATAAATGAATGAAAAATCGGCTTCAAAGTCATCTTTAGATTTGACATTGACGTAACATCCTTGTGATGAAAATCCCAAACCTCAAAAGGTGCATGTTTGTCTTGAAGTTGAACCCCCTTGAACTTGGTATTATCGCATTTCTTTGAACTTTCGCACCTTGGTGATTTTATTGTAAGTCAACCCCGATTCTAATGATGAACCTAAAACCGTCTATAAAGGTTGTTATAAAATTGAAGACACTTCAATCTTTGCATGATCTTCAATTCATGGCATTGGACACTATCGTTGGTTGTGCGATCTGATTTGTTGGCTGCCTCCTAATAGTAAAGTGGACTACTTAATTTGCACCATTTCATGCATCCTAGATTTCCTACACTCATGAGCTATCACTATGGCATAGCCTAGGACTCAACATGTAATTGCAGCTCCTCGTCAAGCTTATCCATAATCTGAATAAATATTTCATTTATTATGAAATTCATGTTGCCATTGCCACCCTATCACACTATTTATTTAATCGTTAAGTTGTCTTGAGTTAATCTTATGTTTATAAGACTTGAAGATTATTCTATCTCCATCAAACCTTTCATTGACACCCCCTTAACTGTTTCACGAATCTTAAACATCCTCGCTTACATGACTACCCACTAAATACCATAAGAAGACCCATGCTTTGCCAAACATTACAAATTTGGCGTTTGTTTCTAACCCTAACCTTCTAGAGATTTCTCACCCCTAATCACATAACTGAGGTTCTAAAACTATGATTACCAACTTTTGTTGAAGAAAATAATTAACCCTATACCTCATTCATCTAATATCAAATTTTGAAAAAGAAAACCCCCCATGCAACCATGCATACTTACATTCCTTATTCTAACATGAAGTTGTTAAAAACCCCTAATAGCCTTACCACACTCAAATATCCTTGATGTAATTTTTAAAAACTGAGACTACCACACATGGTTGTGTCGGTATGGCTCACATCCACTTGTTGCACCATGGCTTTGACATCATGTTTTGCGAAGATTGGGACTTTTTGTAACTCGAAAGCATGTATTATCACTTTTTTTTTCCCTCCATCTCCTATAGTTGGTGTTATCATTCATACTTCTTGAACCATTATTGCCGATGTGCCAACAGCTACAAGATGCCCACCACCTGCACATTGTGTTTCACTTCATCAATATATCATCTCTCTAATATCAATAACCCCATTTCTCCAAACCATTCCATAGATACAATCACATAAACCAAATTCTATGGAAAAACACACTACATACCATACCGATTAAATTTCTCCCACAACACATCCCCACCATTACACTCAAACCTATAACCACAAAAAACCACGAGCACAAATAATTAAAAAATACAAAACTTTGTTGAAAATTTGTGCAAGTGAGTTTTTGCACTTCTTTGTAATAATTTTGGTTCGTGGTGCATGAATTGTTTGCACAACCACTGTTCCACAAGCTCACGTATATTGCGCATGAATTGAAAGCAAAACCATTGTTCCCACAAGCTTGTATATGTAACGATGCCAGTATCAAGTTTGCAACATTACTATAACTATGAAATTATTGCTTTGAACTTCATTTATTGATGTGTTTGTTTCAACGAACTATTAGGTTTTGACTCTTGTAGGTTTTGATAGTCTTTGTAGCAAATCCAATATTTGTTTCGACGAGTTTTTAAAGTTTAGGGTTCTTTCTGTATGGAAAGTGATGGTTATGACATCCATTGTTAATGATAAGGGGATCTTGTTTCCTCCCAACATGGCAGGCAACAAGATCAATGTATTTTTTGTTGGATATATAACGTAATTTTAAAAATAATTAAATTAAATTAATGGTCATTGGGATTTTCAATAGGAAAATTCAATAAAATTTTGAGGAAAATCACTATATTTATATACATGGTTCAAGTATGTAACAAAAAAATATGAGTATGTTTAAAAAAGGTTTATTTCCATTTTAAACTAGTGGCCAATGTCTTAGTCTTCCTATGCAAAGTGGATCATCATCACCACTTTTGTTACATTAGAAAATAGAACAAAAACATTTTTAGTAAGACCTAACAAGGTGGTCATCAACTAAAGCCTAAGAGCCCATGCTAGAATAACCACATTAAAAGAAGCATGCATCCAAGTTCACAATAAACCCAATTCCACATCTTATAAGTTATCTTCCTCAAAAACACATTTCATTTATTACATTAATGCAAGTTTTGCATCCAAGAATAACAAAGCCTTCCAAGGTGATTTAACATTTTGAGACCACAATGTACACAACATCTCATTGTAGTTAATGTTCAATATTTAATTTGCTCAGCTAAACTACCATTGGGAAAGGCTTTGGAAAACATTTGCCTAGTTTAGTAGGACAACAAAGACTGGTGAAATCTTACCTTCAAAAGTAATAGTAGCATTTCATTACCCATGATTGAAACCAAGATGTGAATAAACTTTAGAGATGGCTTGTTAATGAGGTTATAATGAAATCAACTATGAAACATCATTAGTAATATTCACTTGTAGAATCCATCAGTTCGGCATTCTAAACAATTATTTTTTAATAAATTTCAACATTTAAAAAATAAAATTTAATGACCATTGAAGTTAATAAGGTATCCACGAAGTTAGGTAGAAACGACATCAAAACCATGGTTTGGTCACATAAGGGACAAGATTTTTTTAAATAAGAAAAAAAAAACATTGGGTTTCAATGGGGCATGAAACTCAATTTAACAACAAATTTGGTGCTAAACTGAATTTGCTTTGTCCTTTCTTTTCTTGAATGCTTTCAACTTATCATTGTTGTTGCTATTTGTATTGTAACTATAAATGTTTTTAAGCCTGGTGCATTTAATCTTGAATCTTAGTATTTAGTGGAGGTAGGCTTAAGGGCTCAAAACACAATTTGAAATTTCAAAGCGCCACATGGCCATTAGCATTTAATGCATGAGGTTCGAGATTAATGATAGTAGTTGGATAATTAAAAGTAATGAACATATAGGTAGCATAAGTGGAGGCTTTCGGGAAAAAGAAAAGATAGGATGAAACTTAGTTTACCACCAAAATTGATGATTTTCTAAGTTTCATCCCCTGTTGAATGTTAAGGTTTTTTTTGCAAGTTTTTTTTAATCTCACCCTGTGTATGACCAAACTTAGGGTTCTAGAGTTGAGTTGTGTTTTTCTTACTTTACCAATAATTCTAATGGGAATATGTTAACACTTGAGGTTCCATTCCCTTTTTTAAATGACAAAATAATTAGACTTATTTTTTAGACCTAGATTGTGTAAACATTTTTGCCACTACTTCCTCTGCAATGACCATTGATGGAAGCTTATAATTCAAGTGTATATAGGCAATCTTCATCAACAAAACAAATTGGGTTCACACACGGTCACCACAATTCCTACTAGGCATTGTGCACAAAGGAAATGTGTTTTTGGGGGTTTTGACTTGGCGGCAAGTGAATCAACATGTACATAATATAGGTACATTGGTACTTGACCTTCTAGAGTGAGGCCTCTTGCTTATTATTAGAGCAATTGCACCGATGTCATATTCCAGATTTTATGATAAACATTGCTAAAGACCCATATGGCCAAGTAGGCTTCAAAGGCCAAAATGCAAACCTATAAATTAAAATGCCATGTGGCATCCATTGTTGTGTGAAAAGCTATCATTGAATTTTTCTCAGGTTTCCCCAAAGTTTTTAACGTAGATTGATTATTCACCAAACAAAATGACCAACTCAAGGTTTAAAGTTGTATACGAGATGATGGTTCACCTAAGGTTGATCAAAGAGTGAGGCATTATGTCTAATTGAAAAAGAATGATAAACATTTTTGGGGAAAAATATTTTGTTCTGCCAATGAGGTGATGCAACATGCACCTAATAATCAATTTTGGGAATTAATGGGAGTTTTGAACATTTTTTGATTTTGATGTTTTCAATGTCTTCTCACCAGTTGCACAACAAGTTAGCAATCATATGTGTTCGCATCAAGTTCCCAATGTGTGAACACCCTAGGTTTTTAATGCATTTTTGGCATGTTCCCAAGCTCCCAATGTGTTTCTCAAGATGTTCGAAATAGTTCACCACATTTTATCCCATAACTTTTGCCAAAGTTGAACAATCAATATAACTATGCCAAGCATGAAGCACCTCTATCATTATATTTTGGAAGGGCAAACTTTTATTAGGGGTGAAGTTGTTCAAACTTCAAAGTTTTAGAATATTTTTAAAATAGTTTGGTATGCATCTCACAACTACTTAATAGAACTAACAATAGGTGATTGACAAGTTGTGGTTGTGTTTCATGGTCAAGGTTTGAACCATGTGTACTACAAGATTACAATGTTTTTGAAAACATTATGCATAATAAGACCACAAAATATGTCAAACAAGAACATTCAGGTACTTGACAATTATTCAAGTTATTTTGATTTGAATCATCCCAATAATCATGTATTTTTCAAACAAAAATATTATTTCATGCACTTCAAGTGCATGATTATTATATTTGTTTAAGAAAGGTACCTACCTAAAGAAATAACTTTGGTGTTCATGTGAAAAATAAACATGTCTAATGCCTCGATTATTATTTTTATTGAAACACTCACAAAATTATGATGTTTTTGAAAACATTATGCATAATTGGACCACAAATTATATGTCAAACAAAAACATTCATGTATTTAACAATTATTCAAGTTGTTTTGGTTTGAATCATAATAATAATCATGTATTTCTTAAACAAAAATATTATTTCATGCACTTCATGTGCATGATTATTATTCTTGTTTAAAAAGTGCCTACCCCAAAAAATAACTTTGGTGCCCATGCAAAAAACATACATGTTCAATCATGGTGGTGATTTTTTGGAAAAAGGGAAAAAAACAACAACATTATAAACAAAATAATGATAAGGATATCAATTTGATTCAATGATGATCATCATCATCCTTTTAAACTTTTCAAATGATTTAGTACAATTTTTTTTTAGAAAAATTTCGTATTGTATTGATTCCCTCCTTGGTTTTTCATTGTATAATGAAAAAATTTATCTACCTTAAACATGAAAATTTCCCCATTTTTTGTTTCAAAATTTACCTCAAATTCTCGCAAACAAAACGTTGTTTGACCATTTGCTCCCATTCCATTTTTTGCATTTTGTGATTAGTTTAAACATTAGTGATTATCATTGAATGTAGAAAAATGATGAAATGAAAATCAAAGTAATCAACATACCTTCATGTATCCACATTATGAAACATATATCAGCATCATCAACATCTGCATGAATTTTTAGTTCATAGTTTCTAATAAGCAAGAATGATGTGAACGATGATTGGTCCACAAGATAGCCTTCTCCATCATCAATGTTCAACCTTTTTCTTTTACTTTCAAAACCTTCCATTGCCCTTGGGAAATTATTCAACAAGTAAGTGTGGATTTTTCTTACAAAATTTGATGGATTTTCCTCTACTTGTGGACATTGATGCACATATCTGCAAAAATCACCTTATGTAATCATGTATGTATTAAAACTTGATTGAACATAAATCAATGCAAAAGTATGATGATACATACCTACCATATGCAAATGCTTTTTTGTTTGTACACATTCCTTTTCCACCCAAACATATGCATGCTCATTTTAGAATTGCCCATATTAAGGCCTCATTTACATTCATTCGCATTCAAATC
>Ga0116230_10003411_pt1 | contig 15506 bp, 17 predicted proteins | sample S1TSphfallax_3_FD_88678 | JGI IMG/M metagenome (GOLD analysis project Ga0116230, IMG submission 88678) | Host-associated microbial communities from peat moss isolated from Minnesota, USA - S1T2_Fd - Sphagnum fallax MG | ecosystem: Host-associated > Plants > Peat moss > Unclassified | place... | reverse complement strand
CATTTGGACAAGCTCTTAGCCAAAAGGAACCACACCAATGATGCTGGTTAGAGTTTCTTATGTGTGTTGGAAATTCATTTATTCAATTTGTAAATGGGCACAATACATTTGACAAAATTTCAAAATTTCAAAGATTTTGAAAATACTTGAACTAGTGATTTTGTAAATGGGTGCATGCAATACACTAGATAATTCATTCTTGTTTTTGAAGAAGCCTTGAGCATTATTCAAAAATATTGGCATGTGGTGAGGCCATGTTGCTTCATGTGTTTTCATTGTAATTATTGTTTTATGGTGAGGCCACATTGGCTTGAGTTCTTGCATTGCTTGCATAAGCTCACAATGTTTTACTTGGATTACTCCTATCTTGTTTTTCTACTCTAACTTGCAAAATGTATTTGTCCATTATGTTATGGTGATCTTTGAAAATTTTGGTTTATTTTCATATGATTTTTTGTGAAATTCTTGAGAATTTTAGGAGGATAGGTGTTCTTTGTGGTACATGTTCTAATGGTTTTCAATAAAATATAATTACAATAATTAAAATTTATAATTAGACTATATTAATTCATTTTAATCAAAAATAAAACTTCTAAAGTTGGAAAAAATAAGTTACTATCCTTTTTTATCTGTTGTTTGCAATTGTTTATTTAACGGAGCTTGAAGTTCTTGGGTAGTGGCGGCAATTGCTATTGTTGGGGAGATTCAAGCTTTTGTTTTTCTTTTTTGGATTGATTATTGTTTAAGGATTTGAATGTTTTTGTTGTAGGATGGCACGTCCTCAGAAGAAACTTAAATGCCAAGGAAAGGTGACTACCGATAATCAACAAGTGAACGTTGTAACAAATGAAGAGGAAATTGAAGTGGAACAAAGAATTATCATTTATACTCCTACTTTTGAAGGTAAACCTTAATCCCACTCCTATTCTTGAAAGTAAATTTGTTGTGGTGGATGATACATTTCACATGATAGGGTTTAAAAAAATGCAATGCACATTACAAATAAAAAATCCCAATCCAAACCCTAAACCCCATCTTCATTCTCTATTTGAAAATGGGATGGGGTATTTTTTTGCCCAAATTGTTCAAAGCAATATCTTCATTGTTTGAAGGTTTTAATTTGTTAGCCTATTTGTAATGCCATCCTTGTATTTAATGTTTATTTGCTAGTTTAATACCTTCATATTTTTAGAGTTTTCTTACTAGTTTATTTGTAATACCTTCATATTGTGTTGGGTTTTCTTGTTGGTCTATTTGTAATACCTTCATATTGTGTAGGGTTTTCTTGTTGGTCTATTTGCAATACCTTCATATTGTGTAGGGTTTTCTTGCTAGTCTATTTGTAATACCTTCATATTTTGTAAGTTTTTATTATTAGCTTGTTTGCAATATTTTCATCATTTTTAAGGATTTTTTTTGGTTTGATTTTGAATGTTGTTCTTGTAGGGGCTTCGGCAACTTCACATGAAAGTGATCAAGTAGAAGTACCACCAAATCATGGAATGGAAGATGCATATTGGGTGCACAAAGGGTCAAAGTGGAAGTGCAAGATCAATGGATGCACCAACACTTATGCGGCTAAATGGCTACTTCATAAACATTTGGACAACAAACATGGGCTTCACATGGAGCTAGGTAAATCTAGCCGTCCTTCTACTCGTGTTGGGGGACCAAGGCAACAAAATCACCATGCTATGAATGTTCAAATTTTGAGCAACCCGCACGCAAGGCAAAAGTGGAATGAAAAGAAGGCTCTCAATAGAGTGAAAAAGAAAATAGAGTTAGAATGGGATGAACTCCAAACCTAAGCGCAACAAATGGAACAAGTTAAACGACCTTTGTTGGTACACTTAACCTCTGAGATCTTGTTGGGCATCATTGGGATTCCAGCATGGGGGGTGGGGTTCATCCCACAAAGTGCATGGGCACACCTTGAAAAGGACGAGAACCTTGTTGAGACAATTTGAGCAAATAGAATTGCTTATGCAAAGCTTTTCAAACTTGCATGGGGCATTCGAAATTGGACATTGGAGTCCAATAAAAGCAACCGAGTCAAAGAAATGGATGCAATATCCAAGTATCATGATTCTGAAATCATTCATGGGTGGTATATTTCCTTTTTTTTAAAAAAAAATTAAAAACATTTTTTGCATTTTAACATTGGAATGTAATTTTTTTTCTTGTTTTCTTGTGTTAAGCTTTGAGGTGCAACAAAGGAGGCTTTTGTTGCAAATGCAATTTGACTTGCGCTTGAGCATCGTCAACTATTTACTCATCACCATGCAACCAAAGCTATAGAAGTTGCAGCAAAATATTGCATCAATATGGGCATTCTTTTTAATTCATCCTCTTTAGAAGAATAATTATAGATATACCTTTAATGTACATATGCACCACTTTGTATCGAACCATTATAGATTAATTTAGCATGATATATTTTTATAGTGTGATTATTTGAACATTTTTGTATCAATCCATTTGTTTTAATTTTGACCTCTAATTTTGGGATTTGTAGATTTTGGGTTAATTTTATGCCATGTTGCACACAACACCCCCATCCATTACAAATGGATTACATTTACTATAAACCAAATGAGCAATACCTTCATCTAATAGGGTTAGCACGTTCTGTGGCCATGCTAGAGCATTTAAGAAATACCTTCATTATCCTTATCATGGTACTTGCACAATAACTTTAACGAAAAATGTAATATAATATTTTTATATAATTACATTGCCCATTTTCATGAATAGACCCCTTGGTGCATAAATCGGTTTGTCTATGTAGGTATTGTAAACTTTTGATCTTCTCTTGTTTATGGTTGGGTTTCCATAAACCATTTCAAATTACAATACCCACATATCAACCAACTCATGTTCATGTTCCATTACCCTAATCTAAACTTTTGCCTAATATATGTTTCAAATAAATAAGGGGGACATTAGGTTTAGGGAAATTAAGCCCAACTCTTTGTCATTAATTGTTTTAAAGTAACCTTTTTCCTAACATTTATATTATTTTCATGGAATATTTTTAAAATGAATTTATGTATTCACATACACATATATTTAATGAAGTTCCTATTTTTCTTTTTTCATGTGTGGGAAATGACTGATTCTGGTGATGAAACCTCCTGGTCATCCACATAGCAAGCATCAGAGACCACTGATTGGATAAACGAGCAAGCTAAGTTAGATGAAGCAGAATCACAGGTGTCAACACTTTTGGATTCAAGATTCTCCTCAACTGGGACTACATGTAGTTCGAGTAAAGCCAAGTTCTCCCGCGTTGCAAGTAAGCAAATGGTGGGGATCTTCATCACCATCTGGGTGCGATCAAGATTGCTACAACATGTCCACAATGTCAAGGTGTCGTCCATTGGAGTTGGAATCATGGGCTATATTGGTAATAATGTGAGCTTCTGTCCCCAAAGACCCTGTAGATTTTGCTTAATTTCCTTTCACTCTGCCAGTTGTGGGGTTTAATGCATTTTTCTCCATACCGATTTGAGTAATGAAGTTCCCACAGGTAGCAGCAGAACAAATGAAAAAAAATCGCCTATACTTCCATGGGAGCATGGAGCAAGCATGCTGTGTTGAGACCACTCCTTCAATCATTTAAGTTAAACTTTTTACCCTACACAGAGCTCATGACTGATGTGGTTTCTGAGATTGTGGAAGCAGGGTTCCATTTCAATTAGTATGTCTCTGCACCACACCAGCTTTTGCTTTGTTTGTGCACATTTGACGGCCGGTCACAAGGAAGGAGATGAGCTTCACAGAAATGCAGACATATGTTATAAAACCTAAATGATTTATGGGATACCATGTAATATTCTATGCATGAGTAATACCCCTTTGGTAGTCTAGACCAAAAAAATTAAACCCATGTTGGTAAGGCTATGCATTACCCCTCCAAGTTTGAAAAAATATGTTATGGACCCAATGTATTTTTGGGAAACCAAATAAGGGGTATTATAAGTGTATTATGTAGTTTTGAGCATGAACAATACCTTTCCAATAGTGTAAACCTATGGTGTTTAATTATTGAATACCTTAACAACATTGGTTTCTTTATATGATTATGCAATATCCTTACAAGTTTCAAAATATATGTTTTGGAACCCAATGTATTTCTAGGATACCTTAAACATGGTATTGTTTTGTTTGTAGGTTTTGGTAAGGCTATGCAATACCTTTCCACATTTCAAGTTATGGGGCCCAATGTATTTCTAGGATAGGCTATAAGGGGCATTGTAGGTGTATTGTGTTGTTTCGAGGATGAACAATACCCCTCCAATAATATAAACCTATGGTGTTTAATCACATAATACCTTAATGAGGGTATTCATTTCCTTGTAGGTTTTGATAAGGCTACACAATACCCCTCCATATGTCAAAATATATGTTATGGAACCCAATGTAATTACGAGATACTTGGAGAGGGGTAATGCATGTTCATTGAATTTTTTTGGGCATGAATAATACCCCTCTAATAAAGTAGAGCAAAATAATTTAGCCCATGGTGTTTACAATGTAGCAAAATGAAAGTATTGAGATCCTTCCAGGTTTTGGTAGGCTATGCATTATCCCTTCATGTGTCAAAAGATATGTTATGGAACCCAATGTACTTTTGGGATACCTTGAAAGGGGTGTTGTAATGTGGCCCAATGAAAATTATTGTAGTGTAACCCAATGAAATTATTCTAGTTTAACCCAATGAAGGTATTGCATTCTTTCTAGGTTTTTTCAAAGCTATGCAATACACTTCAAATTGTAGAAAAATATGATATGCAGCCCAAACTATTTCAAGGATACTTAGAATAAGGTATTGCACATTCATTGAATATTTTGCTTTATGAACCTAAGTACAACATGTATTAAATGCATCTAAAATTGAACTAGAACTCCATATTGCTTTGATTATCCACTTGGTTTACAATATCCCCATGAAAAACACTCTATGAGCAAAACTTGCAATACCCTTATATAGGTGATGTTAAATACTTAATCTTCCTTTTATTTATTTGTTTGAATGACCAAGAACAAGTTCTATGCAATACCTTCATTTTATTCTTTCCTCATCATTGTCAACTATTGGGGGTCAATTGTAACGGCAACCATGTAGGTAGGTGAAGCCATGTAGGTGGGGTTTGATAAGCACCTACTTAAAGTGTTGGTAGGTAGGACAATGGAAGGGCAGGTAGGTGAGTGGATGAGTAGCACATTTTAAATTAATAGGTGAGTAGGTAGATGGGGAAGAGTTTACTTTTAATTTAAGTACATAGGTAAGTGGGTGAGAAAAGTTTCAAAAGCTAAAAAAAGGAAACCAGTTGGGGGTGTGGGGAGAAAATAAAGTTGCAAAACAAAACTGAGATCAGGGCTTATCAGGGCTGAGAAAGGGCAAACAAAAAACGTCAACCTGGGATTGCACAGAGATAGAAAAGAGAATCCTATCAGTGCACCATCCATCCACGTTGGTGCACCGGTGGCTGCTGGTTCACTCTGACTTGTTTGCTTGAAATTTTGAGCAGATTATACTTTGAAAAGCTGTGACAGGCTAATTATGTCTGTGCTGGTCACAGCATACTAGTCACATGCCACTTATGTCGAAAAGAATAGTCACATACCTTTGGTATCAGGTTGCCTGCTCTCTGGAGTGTCAAGGCATTAATCCATCACAAAAAGACCAGGCATATCGCTTCCCCTAGATGATTTGACTCTGAGTGGTGCAGTCACAGAAAATGCAGCAGCAAACCTGTAGCAAAGTCTCAACTAAACAACTCTTATATATCTGGTCAGATATCATCCAAGCAGCTTTGATACAGGTTTAGACTGATCTATGACCAATTTTGCTACAATCTTCACCAGACATTAAAGCATGTAATACCACAAACTAGTCAATGGAATAGGTACACCCTCTGTCAGGAAGTACTTTACATCAAGGGACACCAGGACAGCTAACTCTTTGCACAATTTTGGCCCTGGCATCATAAGCCACATTGTGGCTTTGATGTTATGGCCAAAACCAAGCACTTCAACTCAGTCTAATTCACTATGGCGACAGAAGCTTCTAGGGACTGTACCACCTCTACCTATGTGTTTGTGTAAAAGAGCCTTAAAACCGATATGAAGGTCCTTCAGCAGCTAAAAATGGCAAGGATCTTCCAGTTCCACAACAGACCCCATTTACCCCATCTCACTTATCAGTCCCAACACTTCATATAGAATATTGCATAATTCATATGCCTGCCTGCAAGAGGGACTCTGTATTATGCAGAATCAAATCATAAGCATGGGCACTTGGCATGATTAGGACAAACAAACACATGTGATTCTTTTGTCCTGTGCTTAGCATGCGTACATTTCCTATCTAAACAAAACAGAGTTGTAGGACATTGCAAAGCCTTCAGAGTCCACCTGAATGTTCCAATTCCACAGTTTATGGACACATCAATGACAGAAAACATCTAGAAATCTATTGTCTACCTTCTTTCTACTTGCTTTTTGGAGTATGCACAACGCAAAACAGAGAAACCAAGAGTGGCAAGGTTGAGACAGAGAAAGGTTTCCAATTACAGATGCAACTATCTGACATCTGAAAAGAGAAAATTCACTCAAAAGCCCATTGGTTTTCCCTTCGAACTTCCTCCTCTTCTTCTGGTGTGAAGTCATTCTTAATATTGAATGTCTTGCGAATCTCCTCTGGAGTCTTGCCTTTGATCATATCAGCAACTGTTTGACAGGTAAGATCCAGCAGATTCTTTATATTCAGATAATTTGCTGCCTGCAAGTACAGCACAAGGAGTGACTTCAGGATTATGGTTTAATAGCAACTTACTGCCAGCTCAATAATAATGTCAGAAATCACTTCTCAATTGGATCTCACATTGACACAGAAACAGTGTTAATATCTCCACAGACATGATGGATGTGCCCATGCCATTGTCTTCTTCTAGTACACATATCTTTTAGCATTACTTTGACCATCATCCCAAAACAGAGACAGAAAGGCAAGGAAGGGCTGCACAGCACCAAAACATGAGCAAGGAATAAAATGGAGCCTCAAAACTCAGAGGGTTACTCCCAGACAAAACATAATTCAACAAAGTATTCAATGGCAACTATTAGTGCTTACACTGATGACTTCATCAGCTCTAACAGTGCATGTAGAGTATTACAAGACAATGACCCACAATCTATAACAGCTACAAGATCCTAGGTTGGCATTCGACCTACTGTCTTGGGTACAAGTTTTGTCCTCAAATGATCCCAAAGACAGCCTTTGTACAAAGCTTCTGGCATATTTAGGGAAAGAAAACTGAAGAAATAACAGCATATACCCATCAGATTGCAGAGAAATCTTCACATCAACACGCTTTGAAATAACATGACAGTGGGTGTCATCACCTGCATCGGAATAGCAGAGATGGGCTGTCATGACTCCCACTGACTTCATCAGCTCCTGACTGTGGATGTCTATAATATATACTAATTTGCCCAAAATTCAAGCAAACCATTATACAAAATCTGTGTCCTCAGTTGCTTTTACATTTCTGGAGCAAGGGGCAGACCCAGTTCATAATGTTGGCTATCTGAAAAAATACTCAAGCATCTCCTGGTATTGAGAGAATGATAGGTAATCTCTGAGAAATGCAAAACTGTAAAAGACAAACAATTGGTGACATTCTGAAGCCATATTGAATATCTACTGGAAGTAAGAAAATCACTGTCATACTGGTGACCTGCTGTGGTAACCTTATACATTCTTACCAAGAAGAGTTCAAACCTTACACAAATGGGACAATTTCCACACAGACCACAATCAGCCATGAACGAATCTGGTTCACATCCGCACAAGATACACCAGTTTTGCTGCCAGAGAACTGAGTGCAAGAAAATGTTAATCGAATATCTGATAATCCAAGAGGAGTAAAGACTTCATGAAATCATAGCATGATATCTTGTAGCAACAGACAAAGAGTGTGAATGAGATTCACATGGCTGCAGCTTACATCCCTGAGAAGCAGCATTCAAATAGTGTGTTCCCCCTAGTTACCATACAGTGCCGCCCACACCAGAATAGGGTCTACAATAGGGTATGCATCATCGGTTAGAACGTTATTTTTTGCGGCTACATCCGCAGCAGCAGGAAATTGAGATGGGGGAAAAGGTGAAAAAAGCTCACCAAGATAAGATCAAACAGAGTCGCCTGATCGACCTTCACGAAGTCCTGATCCCAGGCCTTGACTTCATCCTCAGGCGTCGCCGGCTTATCGTCGGTAGATTTCTGATTATCGACATGATACTTACAATACTCTATAACCTTTGCTAGAATCTTGCTGGAGACGTTGGGCAACGGAATCGGATGATCCACACCAGTGTCCTCAATCATGTTCTTCACGGTCTGCGACTCGAAAGCTACGGCCTCTTCCACCTCAAACATCTCATCATCTGAGCTCTTCAGCTTCACCCGCTTCTCCGTCATGGTCCCTGCTGCACACACGCCGGGGGTAGGGGGGAGAAAAAACACACAAACAAAGGAGGAGGAGACACACACACAAACCGTTACGCGGCTTTATCTCCGCACTCATAGAACCAAACCAGACCGAACAAAAACGGAAAAACGGAGAATCAAGAGATCTTCAACATGGCATGCAATCCCGACCCCGAAGTTCTTGCACCCATGCGTGTTATGCAACGGCCAAAACAAAAAGCAAAACGAAACGAAACCAAAAACTCGCAAAAACTGTGCGAGAAACGAGCACGAGCACAAGAGCAGAGAGGGCAAAAGAGGGCTTTCTTTCCACGCAATGGAATTTGTGAGGATGATTATGCCAATTTCGAGGCAAATTAAATAGAAGAATAGGTAGGAAACTAGCTGTTCATTGGCCAAGACCGGGAAAAAAATCTCGTACGTAATGGAACGGGCAGGATCTTGCTCATTCCACAGGGACAAAAAAAAGGCTCTACTGACAGACGTGACCTAATTTGTGCCTTCCATTTGAGGACGTCCTTTTCATCGTGATGTGGCGTAATCTATACTCTCCATTTTATGTCGTCTGGTTTCCTTCCACCTGTCCTTTCTTTTTGGGTAAACACTCAGGTCACGGTAATGTTACGAGTACCCATAATCCCAGCCGTCCAGTCTGTCACAAGATCTAACTTCAGATTTTTAAAAAAAATTCAGATGTCTCCAAAGAGAGATCTAACTTCATCTATGTATAAAAGTTGGTTCGTCATGATTATGAAAAATTGGTACTAATTCATTGACAATTTTGTAAATAGAAAAATCCCATGCAAAGATTATGAAACCATTGTCCGAGATTTAGGAGATTTTTAAATGTAGGGTAATGACCTTGGAGTAAGGCATTTCCAAAGGAAGCACCCCTTGGGAAATGCCCTGCTCCTCAGCATTGCCTTGTGTAAAGCATTCATACAATTTCATGTTAGATTTTCTTCTTATGGTACCCATCGGGTGTCATGTGAATTTTTTGAAATAAAGGAGCAGAGTGAAATGCTTGTTTGAGCGGGCAGTTTGTTTTTCAAAATTCCCTGCCTTTTGCAAAGAACAGATTCTGCTTATAATTTGCCCTCTAGATACACTGAAAACATTCTACCAGTGTTTTATGAATAGGGGAGTGTTTTATGAATAGGAGAAGTCCTGTGCCCAAGGGTATATCATTATACAAGGGGATGGTGGTCCAGTGGTTTTAATTGGTTAATATACCCGTAGGAATTTGACCCATATACTAAGGTATGCCCAATGGTAGGGGACTTCCACAAAAAACTCACCTTGACAAAAACATAACAATATGCATGTACCATTTTTTCACTCATTTGTCCCCATGTTTCCTCTCCAATCAAGCAATATGCATGAACCATGGGAACCAATCATGTATTCAATCAAACAACACACATGCAAGATGGCACCATGTTACTCACTTGAACTTACAACATTTGTCTTGACCTTCAAGGTGGAGAAATGAAAATGTGGTGGAATTGCACTTTCGCACTTAAGGCCAAGGACAATATGGTAGCTTATTCTAGCCTGACATTTGGAAACATCCCTACCCATGGGTTTTATTTATAAAGCATAAGGTGAACTTAAACATGTGTAGGAGGAAGAGAGTTATTACATAGATACCTTAAAGAATGGGAGGTGTCTTTAGTATGCATAATTTATTTCACATTCTTAAGGAGTATGTGGAGGGTCATTCATCTTTTCTGGAATGATGAACTTAATATATTGAACTAAAGGTTCTTTAAAACTAGATTGTAACTCTAAAGGACATTTTTTAGTTGCATAGGTACAAGTTACAAAAGACATGATTTCTCATAGTGCCCCAAAAGACCAAGATTGTGGAAGATTGGAAAAAGGAAAATTATTTACAAAAGACTTTTGAATTAGTCATCCAACAAATGTAAGCATTGGAAACCACAGTGGAAACAACCCCAAGGAGTCAACCACTAATGCAAGAGTCATTTTGACCACCAAAAATCGGAATTGATTTTGCTAACGAGGGAGCAATTACCGAAAAACAAGATGTGTTCCAAAAATTGATCAACAATTAGTGAGTAGTAAACATACACTTACCCTTGGTCAACTCATGCATTTGACCCTTGATTTAAAATAATATGAAGTTTTTAAAGTATCTCCGAATAGCCAACCAACCCATCTTCAAGGTCCACCTTCTAATGTAGGTTAAGTTGTTATAAATCCTCACATCATAATAATTATGGTGCATGTGGGGAAAAACATAGTGGAAGATGTTCTATTGGATGGGGGGTCAGGTGTTAACATTATCAATTAGGATTTGAGGAAAAAATTAAAATTACCTATCCCAAAACTTGCACCCTATACCCTTAGGATGGTAGACTAGACCCTAACCAAACTAGTAAGGTTAATCCGAGATTTAAAAATTCATATATATATCCATGATATTCTATATGTCATCACCTTCACAATGATGAAAAACAACATACTAGATGTCAATTGTTCCATGTTGTTGGGTTGTCCATGTGGTTACGAGATGCCAAAGTTACATGACTGGGGGAATAACCTCATAAGAAGGTAATGGCATTATCCGCACCATAGCGATAACAAAACATTTGGATAGTAACACCAAATGGCTAGAAGTCTTGTTCTGCTATGATTTTGTTAACAAAGTCACAGATGAAGAAAAATATGTGTTGTTGGTGGTCGAACTAGATTTGTTTACAATCGGCACCATTATTTTACTAGAGTCGAAAATCTTAGCAATAGTGGTAGTTGATGCAAAAATTAGTATTAATGTTATCGCAACCTTAGCCTTGGGCTCGTGACCAAGACAAAGGCTTATGAAGGTGCGAACCAAGAGTGAAGCTAAGAGTCACATTTCATGCTCCCAAGAGTGTAGGAGAGTGTGAGGGAATGAATGCCCACTCCCTAATTGGACTTCTAAATTTTCAGAAGGCAATTATAGGGGCCAAAACTCATTGGATTGAAGAGTTCCTTATACCATTGAAAAGATCTCAGAACGTAAATGTCTAAAATGGGCTCACAGGACCCATTTGGGCACATGAAACATAAGTTATGACCAAAAGAAGGACCGGAAGTCAAATTGCCAATTTGACTCCCAACCACTAAAAGTAACAAATCACCCTAATTTCTTTACGTGCAGGTGGTGTGCCATATACCGTTGGAAAGCTCTCCATGAAGATTAAAAATTTTCTTTATACCTCACCTTAATAAGAGGTCTACACACAAAATTATGGGCCTCCAAAATCATGGGAGTCCCAATTTTGGGAATTTCGGGACTTTAATTTAAATAAAATGTCCTGGGACAAAATGACATTCAAGTGTCGGCCCCATGGTCAAACACAAAGAATACTATAAGGGGAATGGTGGTGACTTCCCCCAAGTCCAAGCCGTGGTGAGTCTTGTGAGTTCAGGTTTGTTCGTGGCTCGTCTGTGCACCAAAAATGCTCCAACTACGCACTAATCAACTTGTTGTTTAGGTTGTGTACGTTCGTGTAACTAATTGATTACTTGTCATTCTTCCTAATCCCCATCTTGGAGCTCTAGCACGCCCTTCTACCCCTAAAGTGTTGCAAGCCAGGGAACATGCCCCAACTTTTTATTCTTCCGTTGTTTTCACCTTAGATTCACATTTGAGTCTATAAAAAAACTTGGGAGCGTGTCACATGCAAAAATTGGTATGAACCCTAAAATCGGTATTGATACCAAAATTAGTATTGACATGAAAATCAGTATCAACGAAATAATTTTTTATTTCCCCCACACACTACAAGAAATTTTGATAAACACTACGCCAACCGAAATCAAAGTGTAGGGCATGAAGATGGCAAAGTGGATCTATCAAAAGAGGTCCAAATTTGGCCTCTAAATTTGGGTACTTATGATGAACCATAAGTGGTGAAGTTGAATGTTGATTTGGATTCTTTTGTAGCAGATGTAATAGAATAATTATTGAAAGAATACAAAGACATTTTTACGTGAATGTACAAGGATTTAAGAAGTATTCCACCTCACTTATCGCAACATTGAATTGAATTCAATACCAATATCCCTGCATCACATCAAACACGATATCGGATGAATTCGAACTATGTTGTGGTTGTGAAACAAGATTTGGACAAGTTATTAGTTGTGGGATTCATCACTCTAGTGGAGGAGGTAACTTGGCTCTCTTCCATTGTAGTGGTACCAAAAAAGAATGGGAAGCTCCAAATTTGCATGGATTTTTGAAAATTGAATGTTACCATAAAAATGATCCCTATCTTTTAACTTTTATGGAGGAAGTACTGGACATGGTGGTAGGGCATGAAGTCTACTCATTTTTGGGTGGCTTTTCAAGTTATCAACATATAATAATCACCTTGGAAGACATGTACTACCTTCATTATAAATTGGGGAACGTTTGTTTGGATAGTCATGCCTTTTGGATTGAAAAATGTTCCACTGACTTACTAGCAAGCAATGAGTATGTCATTTCATGAATACCTCTAGGTGTTCATGAAATTGTTTCTGGATGATTTCAGTGTATTCAGTGATTTCAAAACACACCTTGCCAAACTTTAGTTGTGTTTTGGCAAATGCTAAAAATTTGGTATTAATTTGAATCCAAAGAAGTGCATGTTTTTTTATTTCTTTAAGGGTCATACTTCTTGGGTACATTATTTCCAAGGCAAGAAAATTACTTGATTTGAAAAGATCTCGACAATCATGAATATGTTCGCACTGAAAACGTTGAAAGACGTATAAGTCTGTAATGGGATGGCCTAATTCTACTAATGTTTCATCAAGAAATTTGCCTTCATTGTGGCCCCCATCACAAAAAATTTACGTAAAATAGAGGTGTTTAATTTGACTATCAAATGTTAGGAAATGTGGGAGGCCATAAAATAATGGTATCTGGATGCATTGATTTTAATTACACCCAAGTGGGACATGGAGTTCCACGTCCACACAAATGTGTTGAATTTGGTAGTTGGGATTCTACTAATTGAAAATCCTACTAAAAAATGTGATTAGCCAATTGCATATGCCTCTAGACTCTTAAACAATGTAAAGAAAAACTACACCACCATTGAAAGGGAAATATTTGCCATGGTTTATGTTTTACATAAATTCAAACACTATTTATTAAGAAAATAAATTTGTTTTTTATGTGGCATTGCTATACTTGTCAAGAAACCTCAATTGTCAAGGTGAATTATAAGGTGGATGTTGTTATTCTTAGAATACAATTTTTTGGTGGTGTATAGACCAAGGCGTTTTCATTTGGTGGTGGATGTTTTCTTGCAACTTCTTGATGTTATCGAAAATTCAAGGGTGTTTGAAAAAACTATTGATGCATCATTGTTTATACTTCAACTAGAATGGATGCAAGAAGTGCATACATACATTTCTACTAATTTTTTTCCAAAAGGATATTCCACAAAACAATGAAAAAAATTGGTGTTGAAGGTCCTTTACCATCATCAATGCAAAGTTGTATAAGCAAGGGCAAGATCAAATTTTGTGTCGATGTTTGCATGATGATGATATTTCGGTAATCCTACGAGAGATCCATGAAGGAGTTGGTGGCATACATTTTTCAATGGACATCACAACCCAAAAGGTGCTAGATGCCAAGTATTGGTGGCCAACTCTGCACAAGGATGCACAATACCACTGTCATTCCTGTGATATTGCCAACAAATTGGAAATCTCTTACATACCCCAATGGCAAAGTTGATCACCATGCTCCCAATTGAACCATTCATGAAATGAGATTTAAACTTCATTGGCCCCATTAAGCATGTGAGTCATTCAAACAACAATAAGTACATTTTGGTTACTACCAATTATGCAACAAAGTGGGTGGAGGCAAAGGTGTTAAGGGACCAACATAGTTGTAGTCACAACTCAATTCATTTATGAATTTATTTTAACTAGGTTCAATTGCCCTTTCACTTTGGTTAGCAACCAAGGTACCCATTTTATCAATGAGGCCATCAAATCCTTACCATTCATTTTTTGTTTCCACACACTAGCTCTACGATTTACTACCTTCCAGGAAACGGTTAGGCCAAATCTACCAATAAGATTATTGGGATGCTATTGACCAAGCTAATAACTGAAAATCACATAGATTGGGACGAACATCTCCACACTATTTTGTTTGCCTACAACTTTCAAGGTGGGCACAAGTCATACTCCTTTTTAGTTGGTGTATGGATTGTATGTTTTAATGCCCACCAAAAACTTGCTACCTACAACTAATTTTGCAATGTCTTAGGATTTCGCCATGACACAAGTACTTAGTACTTGATTGTCTAAGTTAGAAAAGTTGGAGAAATCCCGAACACTTGCAGTAAAAACCATAGGTAAGCGAGAATGGAATCATGCATTATGAGCACATAATCACTACTGAACCCAAATCCTTCTCCCTTGGTGACCATGTGTTTTGGTTTCCAAAAGCACGCAAAGAACACACATGCAAGTTCAAACAAAATTGGTTTGGTCCATACAAAATTAAATGTTGTTTACTTAACAATACAACACTTATAATGACTATAAACAAATTTGATCCTAACCCCATTTTAGTCAACATCAACAAACTGAAACCCTATTGATTCCAAAACAAAATTGCTTTTAGAGGATTGGAATCAACAGTTGAAAAGGGGAGGGATATAGCCAATACCGAAATAGGGTTTAAAATTGCAACCTTAAAAAAGGAACAAGGTACATGCACAAAAATTTCATTTTTAGTGGATGGAACTAAAATCCAAGATTCATGACTTGGAACTAAAAACAAAGATTTGGTAGTCGGAATTGAAATTCAAGACCCATTACAGTAAAACCTGTTTAAAGTGATATCCTGTCTAAAGTGATCAACACGACTCGGTCCCAACTCGGGCCCCATACAAAATGTGATAAACCTCCGTAAAGTGATACTCGATAATTTTTATTGGTCCCATTCCTTATCTAAAGTGATATTCAACACATTTCAAAAAAT
>Ga0116230_10003410_pt1 | contig 15506 bp, 10 predicted proteins | sample S1TSphfallax_3_FD_88678 | JGI IMG/M metagenome (GOLD analysis project Ga0116230, IMG submission 88678) | Host-associated microbial communities from peat moss isolated from Minnesota, USA - S1T2_Fd - Sphagnum fallax MG | ecosystem: Host-associated > Plants > Peat moss > Unclassified | place... | reverse complement strand
TTTGCCGCATCAGCGGAATAGCCGACGCGGACGCCTTTGTCGGTGATGTCGAACGCCAGGCCGGTGTAACCCGAGATGCTTTCCAGGCTCTGCTGGATGCTGGCGTTGTCCAGCAGCAGCTGGATGCTGCGGGATTGTGCGGGGATTTTTTCGTATGCACCCGGTTCGACCGTGAAGTCCACACCGGCCCGCTGGAACAGTTCCAGCAGCACCTGACCCACATCCACGCCGGTGTAGTGGGCGGTGATGGTTTTGCTCAGCTGGCTGCGGATCTGCTCCTGCTTGGAGACGATCACGATCGATTTCCCCCAGGGATACCAGGTGGCGGTGGTTTGCTGGGAAATGGCTTCAAGGGCGTCGGCCATGGTGGCGTTGGCGGCGAGATTGATCTTCTGATCCTGCACCGCGTCGGTGGCGCGATCGTCAACAGCAAACGGCGATTTCATCGCGGCCAGTTTTTCATCCACGGCAAAGAGGAGCTGCTTCACCGTCGGATGATCCAGACTGAGCGGCGTTTCACTCATCAGGGACAGCGCCCCCAGCTCGTCGACGGTCGCGCGCTGCCCGAGCCGGCGAAGGGCTGGCATGGGTTTGATCTGAACCGATTCTTCGCCGAGTGAAAATTCCAGTCCGAGCTTGCGGGTGATGGCGGTCAGTCCCTGGCGAAGCGTTCGGTTCTGGATGGCAGCTTTGATGTTGGTCTGCTCGCCCCAGGGGAGGAGTTCCCAGACAACCGGGTCGGCTTTGAGCTGGACGCCGGTCTCTCTGGTGATCTGCTGCATGGCTTCGGGGAATGTGGTGTCAAGGGTGAGGTTCTGCTGGGCGTCGAGCTGTTTGTTGATCAGGGCGGAGGTTTCGGAGGCTCGCGCTTTAGGAATCAGCAGGAGGAGGAGGGGGCATGCGAAAAGAAAATAGAAGCGGGGGTGATGAAGAAGCATTCAGGTTCCTGTCGCATGGGCGTCTGGCCCTTGCTGTACTTAAAGAAACCATGAGCCGGACGCCCATGGTACGGTTGCTCAGTGCGGCCGGGATTTTTCTTTGATCTTCGGGCCGATTGCTTCGGAGATCACCACTTTAGATTGCCCGGGGACGATCAGGCGATCGGCATAGCGCGAAGTCCCTTCGGCGGCGGCGAGCGGCGAGGGTCCGAACGACACATCTTCCCGAGCAGGACCGGCGGGGGCTTCGGCGGCGGGACCGCGAACGTCAGCCAAACCTGCGGGACTGCCCGGGACTACTGCAGCGACATCAACCTTGTCGCCCCGAGGCGTAACGGGATTTACAGCCGATGTACGGGGCAGCGGGCTGGCATGATTACCATGCCGAAGGATCACCCCGACGGTCGCTACGATCAAAACGGCGGCGGCAATGCGAAGTCGGCCGGACCAGGCGGCGAAGCCGATTCGACCGGCGATCGCCGGGGTGTTCTCTGCCGGTGTGTTTTCTTCCGGTGTGTTTTGTTCCGGCGTATTTTCTTCGTTGAGTGCGATGGAGATACGAGTTGCGTACCGATCCCACTGCACCGGCGGGGCGATCCGCAGATTGGCCAGGTGGCTGTCGAGCTTCTGAAAATCTTCCAGCACCTTGCGGGCGGCGGGGTCGCTCTTCAGCAGCTCGTCCACGGCAGAGCGTGCGGCTGGCGACAGGGTGCCGTCGTGATACTGGCTGATTTGAAATTCTGTTTCTTCTGCGATCATCATCATCCTCTGCATGGCATGATGCCATTGCGAGCTCCGGTCCCCTATCCCGGTATTCCAGAAGAGGGGAAATACCGTTCACATATCATCCTTCAACAGCTCGCGAAGCTTCTTTCGGCCTTGGAACACATGCCATTTGATCGCCTCCACGCTGCAATTCAAGGCCGCGGCGACATCTTTTTGCGGCAATTCATCCACCGTGAACATCAGGATCGCCTGCCGCTGTTTTTCAGGCAACTGCTTCAAGGCGGCCTGCAGCTTCTCACCGAGTTCACGGCCTTCGAGGTCTCGGGCGGGATCACCGGACCGGGCCATCCATTCACTGCCACCGGACTCAGGCTGACCCGAATCGTTACCGCCCAATAGATCGTCCATCGGAAGCTGACGCCTATTCTTTCGGCTCCGCCGATAATTCAGAGACAAGTTCGACACGATCCGCAGGAACCAACCGCCGAATGCTTCGGGCTTTTGCAGGGTTGACAAAGAGCGGTACGCCTTGAGAAACGCATCCTGCGTCACCTCCAGCGCATCCTGCGTATTGCTGAGCAACCGGAACGAAACGGCAACCGCCTGGCGCTGATATCGGCGAATCAATTCATCAAACGCCAACCGGTCACCCGCGAGGGCATTCATCACAAACTGGCCATCTGACTCAACTTGCGCGGTTTGGGGTTGCGCGATGTCGTCAGACCCGGTAGATGGTGCCATTTGCGGCGATTCCAGTGACACCCGTGGCGGCAAGGGCCGATCGATTTCAGTCAGATCGCTCGTGCCGGGCTCCATGGATATTGACACCTCGGGGGAGCGGAGGTTGGGGAAAATCGCGGAAAATGGGTTATCGGACCCTGCATAACCGGCGAGCAAGCTCGCCGGCTACACTGGCTGTTCATTGGAGCGTCGCGCCATTTACCTGCAGCCGCAGCACGAGCAGGCCGGCCGCCAATTGCGGATCGGCTTCCAGGATTGTCTTGTGTGCAGCAGGGTGGGTGGTTGCGCCGGCTACCGGATTGAGCGGGCTGGCCCCCGGTTGCAGCACCTTTGGTGTTTTCACCGTCGTGGGCTGTGTGCTCGGCTTGGGTACGTAATCGCCCGGGGCGGCTTCGGTTTCCTGCCGGGCCTCGGCTGCGCCGCGCATTTGCTCGGGGGTCATGTCGACCGTCACATCGGGGTCCACACCCCATTCGGTGCTGGTTTCCTCGCGGTGAATGCAGCGGCCGCTGGGCAGGTAATAATGAGCGGTGGTCAGCTTGACCACCGCGGTTCGGTCTTCCAGATCGAAGATCTGCTGCACGCTGCCTTTGCCGAATGTGCGCTGACCCACCAGGATCGCGCGGTGATCGTCTTTCAACGCTCCCGAGACGATCTCGCTGGCGCTGGCGGAATACTGATTCACCAGCACGACCAGCGGCTTGGTGTATTTCTTGCCGTTGTCGTCATCGGCTGATGCCGAGGTGGGCGGATTGTGTGTTTCGCGATCCGGGTGGGTACTGACGATCACATCGCGTTCTTTGAGGAATTCATTGCAGACTCCGATGGCTGCCTGCAGCAACCCGCCGGGATTGCCCCGCAGATCGATGATGACGCCGTTGACATCATCCCCCATGCTGTCCATGGCGGCGTGAAGTTCCTTGACGGTGAAGCTGGAAAACCCGGTGATTTTCAGATACGCGATCTTGTTCTGCGGGTCGATGTAGTAGTCCCACTTGCCGTCATCGTCTTTCCGGCTGAAGCCTTCGACGCTTTCGACTTTGATTTTTTCCCGCTTGACTTCGTAGGTCTTGACCGTGCCATCCGGGCTGCGGATGCCCAGGGTAACCATGGTTCCCGAGGGACCGGTGATGTGCTTGACGGCTTCATCGCTGGTGATGCCCTTGGCGCTCTTGCCGTTAATCATGGTGATCACATCGGCGGCGCGGATGCCCATGCGCAGGGCCGGGCTGTTGGGCAGCGGGCGGACAATCCGAAGATCGCCGTTTTCCTCCGGCAAAATCTGCACACCGATGCCGCTGAATTCACCCTGGGTGGCCTTGTTGAACTCGGCCAGTTCGGTTGGCCAGATCATGTTGGTGAACGGATCGAGCGTCGCCAGGGCCCCATCGGCAAATTCGCTGATCAACACTTCGGGCGGCAGTTGGATGGTCCGTTCATTCACCTTCAGCATGCCATCGGCATCATCGGTGGAGAGCAGCTGGCCGATCAGATCCTCTTCATTGTCAGCGGTGGCACCAGCCACTTTCGCCTTCCAATCGTTGATGAATTTCTGAAAAGCTCCGCGCTTTCCGGCATCGGCCAGATTCGGGAAAGTCTTTTCCAGGCCATGCGTGTTGATGACCGCATCAATGCCAACCAATCCGCCGCTCATCAGCCCGCGGTAATTGACATCGCGGTAATATTCCGAATTGGCGTAATGCATCGCGTTGACGAGCATCTGCATGTCGATCCCCTTGATCGTGTCATGCCAATCGGTTTTGAAATCATCATTCTCCGCCACCGGGTCGGATGGTCTGCTGGTGGGAGCGGTGGTCGGACCGGTGTTTGCCAAAACGCTTGGCTTGGTGGTCGGTGGACTCAGCGCGGCATCGACATCTTCCCGCGCCTTGGTGTCCCTGGACTGCATGTCTTTCAGGGCGTCGGGTGCATAGATCGCCAGCAACCGCCCGCGCCGGGTGACCGCCTTGAGCTTGTCTTTCCACTCCTTGGATGCCGGCTCGACCGCCGCCAGATCCGAATACAACCGCGTGGCATGCACCCAATCCTCGGCCGTCTCATAGTCGGCGGCGTGCTTGATCCCATCCTCGATCAGCGACTTCATCCACGGCAAATCGTGAAACGCTTTTTTGTCATCGCTGAGCAGTTGCGCACGATTCGCAAAATCCAAGGCTGCATCTTCCAATCCCCTGGCAGCCAGTTTCTTCACATCATCCACGGCTTTGTCATAAGCCTTGTGCCGCTCTTCGGTGAAGCCCTTCAACTCCCCCTCAAACTGGCTGGTCCATTCGTGCATCTTTGCCAGTTGGGGATCGGCCGACAGCTTTGCCGCCTGGGAAAGGAAGTTGTTGCCCGCATCGAAATTACCGATTTTCAGGGCCTGATACGCCTGGGTCTTGAGTTGATCGACCGCCAGCTTGTCGCCGGCAACCTTGTCACCACTGGCTTTGTCACCACTGGCTTTGTCACCACTGGCTTTGTCACCACTGGCTTTGTCACCTGCGGTGATCGGCGCGTCATCGGCATAAACGCGATACGCAATGAAAGGGGCAGTCCCCGCAATCGCCAAAGCCGCCACCGCAAACCACCGGGTGAACTTCTGATTCATTGATAAAATCCTTGTAGCAGATCGACCGCACCAAAGCCTTGGAACCATACTCCTGAGTTTTGTCAGGGTCAATCCATCTCTGTAGTATACCCCGCGGAAGATTAAGTTGCGGAGCAGGTTGTTATGCCGACGATTGTACAGCAGTTAGAAAACGCTTTTCGAGCCGCGATCCACTCGGCCCTGGGTTTTGACGCCGACCCCGCCCTGACGGTTTCACAGAACGACAAGTTCGGCGACTACCAGGCCAACGCCGCCATGGGGCTGGCCAAGCAAATCCAGGAAACCACCGGCGAGAAAACCAACCCCCGCGCGGTGGCTGAAAAAATCAAAGCCAAGCTCGATCTGGGCAGCCTGGCCAGCGAGATCAGCATTGCCGGCCCGGGTTTCATCAACGTCCGGCTCGCCCCGGCTGAGGTCGCCCGGCGAATTACCGAATCGGCGAACGATCCCCGATTGGGCATTGACACTGTTACGAATCCCGACACCGTTGTGATCGATTATTCCGCGCCTAATGTGGCAAAACAGATGCATGTGGGCCATCTCCGCAGCACCATCATCGGCGATTGTCTGAGCCGGGTCCTGGAGTTCCAAGGCCATAAGGTCATTCGCCAAAACCATATCGGGGATTGGGGAACGCAGTTCGGCATGCTCATCACCCACCTCCGTACGCTCAAAACCGGCGATCAGAACCGGATCGAAGATCTCGATCAGTTTTACAAACAGGCTCGCCAGCGTTTCGAGGCAGACCCGGCGTTTGCAGATGAATCCCGGGCGACCGTGGTCCGTCTACAGGCCGGTGGGGAAGCGGAACTGAATTACTGGCGGCAGATCGTTGGCCAGAGCCGGGCGCACTTTCAACCGATTTATGAACGCCTGGGAGTCCGCCTTACCCCCGCGGACGAGCGGGGTGAGTCTTCCTATAACCCGATGCTGCCCGGCAATGTCGCCGATCTGAAACAGGCCGGCATCGCACAGGAGAGCAGCGGGGCCATGGTGATCTTCACCCAAGGGTCTGAAGCACCGCTGATCATCGAGAAAACCGGCGGTGGATTCGGATACGCAACCACCGATCTGGCCGCCATTCGGTATCGGGTGGCCACGCTCCATGCATCCCGCATCATTTATGTTGTCGGTTCCCCGCAGGCCCAGCATTTCAAGCAGGTGTTTCAGGCGGCGAAGAAAGCCGGCTGGGCTGGCGAGGCGGTTCTGGAACACGCCGGTTTCGGCTCGGTTCTTGGCGAAGACGGCAGGATGTTCAAGGCCCGTTCGGGCGACTCGGTCAAGCTGTTTGATCTGCTGGTGGAGGCGGAGAACCGGGCGATGAAAATCGTCACCGAAAAAAATCCCGAACTGCCCGAAACGCAGCGGCTGGCAATCGCGCACGCAGTCGGCATCGGAGCCGTCAAATACGCCGACCTATCAAAAGACCGGCTTGGCGATTACACCTTCGCCTGGGATCAGATGCTCGCCTTGCAGGGAAACACTGGTCCTTACCTTCTTTACGCCTACGCCCGAATCCAATCCATCTTCCGAAGAGCCGCCGAGCGCGGTATCGAAATCCGCCGCCCTTTCGTCGCAGCCGTGCATCTGGAATCCCCCTTCGAGCTCGCCCTCGCCAAGCACGTCCTGCGGCTGGGCGAAGTGGTCGAGCAGGTCGCGCGCGAACTGAAACCGCATCACCTCTGCGCCTACTTGTACGACCTGGCAACGAAATTCAGCGGTTTCTTCGAGAACTGTCCGGTCCTGCAAAGCGAAGATCCGCTACGGTCCAGCCGGCTGACTCTATGTGAAGCTACAGCACGGACCATGGGCCTGGGCTTGGATCTGCTGGGCATTGAGCATCCCGATCAGATGTAGAGGGGAGTCCGCTCCGCCATAGTATGCCGGTTTTGTTCGCATCGGCGACGCATAACGGCGAATGCACCGATGAAATTGATGCCCGAATATGCCGGCTCTGACACGCAGAAAGATCCGTCGAAGGGCCGCAGAACCGATTCCGCTGGCCGTCGCTGTGTTCCGCTCAAATGATGGCCCCCCGGCGTGAAGCGGCTGGCTGGACCCCAAATAAAGCTGAAGACAGATCGGTGTTATTGCCGATAATGCCCTTATCAGACCTGAAAGCAGCGGGGTTGTTTACCGGTTTACGGATGCTAAGCTATCCGTCGCCGGGTTGGAGATTTGTCAATGAAGAGAAGAATTGCGCCGGGTCTGGTCCTTTGCGGGTTGGGCATTGCCGGTCCGGTGGGATGCATGGGGAGCCGCACCGACCCCCTGGATTCCCGGATTTTTGTGATTCCCCAAACGGCGAATGCCGGTGATTCCTCTGCTGGATCAGCTGCTGTCGCCGTTCCCGCTGGCGATCGGGTCGTCCCGCAGCCGAATCCCTTGCTGGAAATGCCCAAGACGGCGGCTGTCTTGCCCGATACGCCTGTTCCGACGCCTCCGCCTTTCAACACCATTAAACCGTTGGACGAGTTGGCATCATCACCGACCACCCAACCCGCGGTGTCGCAGACCAGTGATACCGCTCCCGCCCATTCGACTGGACCGACCGAGCCGGCACCAGCGGCGCAACCCCCCGCATTCCCTTCCGGCGGGGCTTCCGCACCTGCCACGGAACCCACTGGGGTAGGACAGGGGGTTTATCAACTGCTGGGTGGCGTGCTCGCCGAGGTGAATGAAACCCCCATCTATACAAGCCAGGTGCTCGCGCCGCTGAGAACGATGTTTGCGAGGCGGGCCAGAGAGCTCAGCCCGCGCGAATTTCAGATGTTTGCAGCCCAGGAAATCTACGAGCGGCTGCAGCTGATGATCGAGGATGAGCGGGAGTTTGGAGACGCCTACCACTCGCTGACCGAAGAGGACCGCAACATCACCGAAGCCGAAGCGATGATGATTCGCCACGATCGGGTTGTCGCGGCAGGCGGATCGGTCGCCGAGGCAAGGCGCCTCGCCGCCGAATCGGGTGAGGATTTTGACGAATCGGTCCGGCAGGAATACCGAAAGCTGGTCTTTCAATCCTACACCCATCGACAGTTCAGCCCCCTGATTCTGGTATCACCCGATGGCATGCGCGATTATTACAACCAGAACAGCGCCAAATTCTGTCAGAAGGCGCAGGTGCAGTTCCGTGTGATCGAGATCGATCCGGCAAAACGCAAAAGTGCAGCCGATGCAAGGGAACTTGCCGCTCAACTGCGGGACAAAGCCGCAAAGGGATGCGACTTTACCGAGCTGGCAAAGACCGAAAACGACGACGAGGATCTGAAGAAGAACGGTGGAAGTGCCACGGGCGGATGGATGGACAAGGGCGCTTTTCTCGTGGCGGCGGTCGATTCGGCGGTGTGGGACCTGCAACCCGGACAGATCACACCGGTCGTCGAGTCGGACGGAAAGCTGTACGTTGCCAAGCTGGAAGCCAAACGCGACGCGGTGATCCGCCGGTTTGAAGATCCTGCCGTCCAGGCCGAGATCTACGAATCGATGTACCAGATGCAATTCGGCACGCTGCTGCATCAGGCAAGAACCGCGAGCATCGCACAGTCCATGCTGTCGTTTGATCCGAGGAAGCGGATTGGCCTCGCTGTGGAAATTGCGATGCAGGATTATGCCAGGGTTCAGGCGGAAATGCAGGGCGAACCTACCGCAAAACCTCCCGAAGCTGCTTCAGCTCCGGCATCTGCGGATCATTAGGATTGGCCTGAAAATAGCGGTCCAACCAGACCCCGGCGGGTTTGGCAAGCCCGCAGCGGGCAAGCACCAAACCCAGATCACGCTGAAGGTGTGGCTGATCGGGCCAGAGCAGCATCTCCATCTCCAGCATCGCGCACACATCAGGATACCGTTCATCGGTGCCGAACAGGTTCAGCAGATTTTGGAGGATGCGCGTGAGCCATTGCCGGTTGCTCACCGGGCGAAGCAACTCGTCGCTCCATTGGGTTTCAGGGCCAAACTGAGCCATCATCTGCTCATGGGCTTCATCCCGGGTGACGATGCGGCCTCCGGCAAAGCAGTCCACCAGGACCAGCTTCTCGTTGGATTCTGTACCGATCAGGAAGTGGCCCGGCAGACCCACGCCCCAGGTTTCAATCCCGAGCCGGTCAGCAACCAGTTTGTAGACCAGTGAGAGGGTGACCGGCAAACCCCGCTTATTTTCAAGCACCGCCGGCAGATAGCTGTTCAGCGGGTTGTAATAGTCCTCCACATTCCCGGCGAAGCCTTGTTCGTCAAACAATACATCGTGGAGATGGGCAAGAAGCGCCTGCGGCTGAGAGCCGTGAACGCGGGAGCGGACGGTGTCGGCGAGCTCTTTAATCTGACGCTCGGTCTGCCGAACTGTCACCCGGTCGATCTGATGCTGCGCGATCGCAACCGCACCCTGCAACAGACCTTTGCTCGAGGACAGGCAGGTCAGCTGCCCGGCAAGCAACCGAAACGCGGAAGATGAACAACAAAGCGGAGCGGCGGTTTTCATGATAGGACTCCGGCACTGATCATCGGCAAAGCCGGTGGATTGTATGCACAAAGTGTGCCGCGATTCCTCGACTAGGGATTGATCCGCGCGGAGTTGATCGGCCCAGGGTTATTAATCAGCGCGGATCGGATTCCGATCCTAAAAGTGAACAGCCTCCCAGATGCATTCGGCGGACCAATACCGTTTGTCAGCCGGATCAGCTGCGATCCTTGCTGGCGGCGGGTTATCCGCGCCGGAAACCATGATGTGGCCCAGATCGTCGGAAGGGAAAATGTCGTGATCCGCCATAACCCAGAGGCAGTCGGTCTGGGTGTTCCAGAGCACGAACTCGGTTTGCCACGCCGCATGCAGGTTATTCGGCAAAGTCTCAGTCTCCAACACGGTTCGGTTGCGCCTGCCGTTGGAAGTTGTCACTTTGACAAAAGAGCTGACCAGGGAAGAGTCGAGATTTTTGGCCACGCGATTGGCTTCTGGCAGCAGGTCGACGCTGATCTTGGTAAGCCTCCAGCCCGCGCGGATCAGATCCTGCTGATGATCCCGCAGCCATGCCTGCTGATCCTCCAGCGATATGGCGTTGCCGTTATCTGAATCTTCGGGTTGCACCAGCGATTTCAGGTAATCCACCCGCGCAGGGGTTGCGCCGTCTCGGATTAATTCCCCAAGCACATACCCGATTCGCCGCGAGTGAAACGCCTGATGCTCGGCGAATTGAAGAACGCCTCCCCGCTTCACAAACGATTGGATTCGCACATCCACATCGGCGACATTCAGATAATTCGCGATTGCCAGGTTTGGCTCGCGGCCCAGCAGATGCTTCTCGAAGCTGTCGTTCGCCAGCCGGGGGAAACCCATGTGTTCCTGCCAGGACTGCGTGAGCGGAATGGCCTGCGTTTCAGAGAGTTCCCACGCGCGCAGGCTGTTGGCCAGATCCACGAGCGGTTCATCGTTTTCGGGATACAGGTTTACCAGGGTTTTGATGTTCTGCCGCGATTCCCAGCTGCAATAGACCGGCACATTCACCGGATGATTTTCAGTGCTCAGCATCGTCAGATAGGTATGGGGCGTGGCCATGCAGATGGCCATGTCAATCTTCGCTTTGCAAAGTCCCGCAGCCCGCAGGCAGATATCCCCGCCGAAACTATGCCCGACCAGGCAGATGCGGGTGAAGCCTGCGGCCGACTTCTGGTCGATGACGGTCGCCAGCTGTTTTGCCGCCGCCTCGCGAGATTGATGGTCCCATCCGCCGTTCCAGAGATAAGAATAAAGTTCAACATCCCCCGCGCCGCGGCGAAGCTCGGAGGCGAATGTTGCTTTCCCCCGAACCACGTCAGGCCAGAACTCGGCGTTACCGGTCATACCGGGGGAAATGATGACCAGCGTGTGTGGGACTACCTGGTTGCCCGAACCCGCGACCGCGCTGGCGGGTGCGGCGACTCCGTGAAATAATACGAGCTTGGCGATCAGAACGGTGGCGACGATGACCGCCGCGGCAACAGGCAAGACAAAGTAAACTCGTTTCCTCATCGCGTCCCGTGAATTGTAGATCCTGCTCGACTGCCTGTCTCTTGTTTCTCCCTCTCCCGGTACTCCGGGTAAGGGTCGGGGAGTGGGTCGGGGTGAGGGTGGCTTGGAGTTGCGAGCGTCGTTTGGCGATCGAAAAAACCCTCGCTCCCCCCCGTCCCGCATTACCTTGAGAGCGAGCCGGATTCCGCGTTCTCAACCGCAGTCGGCAGATCGATCTTCACGCGGTTCACCTTTTGCGGTTCGGCCTGCAGGATCGTGTATTTCACGCCGTCGTGCTCAAAGCCCGCGCCGGCTGGGGGGATTCGGCCGAGGGTTGTCGTCACAAATCCGCCCAGCGTATCGAAGCCGGCGTCATCCGGGAGATTCAGTCCCAGCGTGCGATTCAACTCATCAATGTACGCCCGGGCGTCGGCTTCCCAGGATTGATCGGTCAGCCGTTTGAGCATGGCCGGCTCGGCGACTTCGTGTTCGTCGCTGATGTCGCCAACCAGTTCTTCCAGAATGTCTTCGATGGTGACCAAGCCGGTGGTGCCGCCGTATTCGTCCAAGACGATGGCGATGTGAACCTTCTGCAGACGAAAATCCTGCAGCAGATCGCGCAGCGGTTTGGTGTCGGGAACATACAGCACCGGCCGAATCAGGCTGCGGAGGTCGAATTTGCCCGGCGGTTCGCCGATGTATTTCAGCAGGTCCCGGGCGTAAAGCATGCCGACGATGTGGTCCAGCGACCGCTCGTACACCGGGATGCGCGAATGCCCCGCCGCCTCGATCATCTGCTTGATGTCCCGCAGCGTGGCGGGCAGTTCGATGCCCACGATCTCCGGCCGGGGGGTCATGATCTGACCGGCGGTGGTGTCGCGGAACTCGATGACCGATTTGATCATCTCGCTTTCCTGCACATCCACCACGCCTTCTTCCTCGCCTTCCTGAACGACCGAGAGAATTTCATCTTCGATCTGCTGCGAGTTGTCCTGCTGGGTGCCTGATGCGCTGCGGATGACCGCGTCAATCCCGTGGGAGATTTTGGTCACCGGCAGCATCAGCACTCGAAGGCCGTGCAGCACATGGATGAACAGGGCGATCCAGGTTTCGCCCGCATAGCGAGCTGCCGCCAGCGGGATGGCGACTGATGTGAGCAGACTGATGATGCCGGAGATAATGACGGAAAAGACGGTCTGCCAGGCGATGCGCAGCTCAGTTTCGCGGAAGACCGTCATCGTGCAGACCAGTACCATGATGTTGCTGAACAGCCGAACCACGGAGGTAACGAAAATCAGATCCCGGGCATATTCAAGCGTGCGGTCGAACTGGTTGGACCGCCCGAGCTTTTCCAGTTTCTGTCCGAGCCGGATGCGGGAAAAATCGCGCAGGGCAAAGGACAGAGTCGAAAAGAACAGTGCCGACAGCGCGGCAATGACCACACCGCCCGCGGCGAGGTAGACGGCCATCAGCGACCTCCCCTGAGCGCGTCATCATAGCCCAGGTCGGAAGGCCGGGGATCGAGTCGCGATGGATCGCAACCAACCGATCGATCCCCGGCCTTCCGGCCTGGGATGTCAAAAAATGTTTGCAAGTTTAGGGTGCTAGTCGGCATTGTCTGAGGGAATACCATTTGCAAAAACCGGTCCCACCCCGAGGAGGCTGAGAATCTGGTCTTCCTTGCGGTGCATTTTCCGGTAATCCGGATCGGTTCTATCGTCATACCCGCACAGGTGCAACAGCCCGTGCAGGGCGTACAGCAATAGTTCTTGGCGAAGATTTCCGCCGATTTGCCTGCATCGTCGCCGCGCTTCGGGGACGCAGATGACGACTTCGCCGGAGATCGGGCGGCGCTTCCGGTCGGTTTCAAGCGGGAAAGTCAGCACATCGGTCGGACCGGGGATGCCGTGGAATTGCTGGTGAAGATCCGACATGATTTTGTCGCCGACCAGAGCGATGGACAGCTCGCAAAGCGGCGGATGCAGGAGCCGATGGGCCGCCAGGAGATGCCGCCGCAGATACGGTACGTCGGGCTGTGATGCTGCCGGGGATTGAATGGACAGTGACAGCCGAACAAGGCCCATCTTGGCATTCTAAACATAATGCAGTCCGCGCCCAATCCCGTCTCAACCAACAGCTTCCGCATTCAGGCCGCGGAACGTGTTGCGACCAGAACCGTTTGCAAGCTTCAAACGCTCCGCGGGCTGAAGCCCGGCGGCTGTCATCGGGTTTTTCCCCGAAGCGCTTAATGTTTGAAATGCCGCTGCCCCGTCAGCACCAGTGCCCCCCCGCGTTCGTTGACCAGATCGATTGTGTCCTGGTCTTTCAGCGAGCCGCCGGGGTGGATGATGGCGGTCACGCCGGCATCGAGCAGCAATCGCGGTCCATCGGGGAACGGGAAAAACGCGTCGCTGGCCGCCACGGAGCCGGCGATCCGCTCGCCGGCTTTGCTGATCGCCAATCTCGCTGCGCTCGGGCGGTCCATCTGGCCTGCACCAGCACCGAGCAGCATCCGGTCCTTGGCGACCACAATCGCGTTGCTCTTCACATGCTTGCAGACCAGCCAGGCGAATCGCAGGTCGGTCATTTCCTTTTCGTTCGGCGGCCGCTTACTGACGATTTTCCAGTCGTTTTCATTCAGCCCGGTGAGATCGCGCTGCTGTAGCAGATATCCGCCGACGATTTTGTGCAGATGCATCTCAGCCGGATCAAAGTTGCCGACCGGTCCCACCTCCAGCAGCCGAACATTCTTCCATCGCTCGCGCAGAAGCGCCAAGGCATCGTCGGCATACGCCGGCGCGACGATCACCTCCAGCAGTTTGTCGATCCCCGTGATCGCCTGCGCGGTTGCCAGATCGACCGGTTTGTTGAGTGCCACGATCCCGCCGAATGCCGCCAGCGGATCGCCGTCGAACGCCCGGCGGAACGCGGTGGGCAGATCGCCCGCCGCGGCACAACCGCAGGGCGTGGTATGTTTCACGATGCAGGCTGCTGGGTCGGAAAACTCTTTCACCGCCGACAACGCCCCGTCGGCATCGAGCAGATTGATGTACGAAAGCTCCTTGCCGTGCAGTTGCCTGGCGAAAGCCACCGAAGCCTCGGCGGGTTTTCGGTCGATGTACAACGCGGCCTTTTGATGGGGATTCTCGCCGTACCGGAGATCCAGCCCTTTGTGCAGTGAAAGCTTCAAATTCCACGGTAACTGCGACGCCTGCGTCGCCGCCGCCCCGTCCGGCAGTGGAGCCGGTTGCACTTCAGGTGTGATCTCCTTCGCCAGATATTTCGCGATCAACCCGTCATATTCAGCAGTGTGGGCGAACGCCGATTGAGCCTGCTTCAGACGGTGTTTGGCACAGCTGCTGCCTTTGTGCTGCCGCAGATCACCGAGCACTTTTTCGTAGCGGTTGGGGGAGGTGACGACCAGCACATAGGCATTGTTTTTCGCCGCCGAGCGGATCATCGCGGGGCCGCCGATGTCGATGTTTTCGATGGCTTCTTCCAGCGTAACGCCGGGCTTTTCGATCGTGGCGGCAAACGGATACAGGTTGATGCAGAGCAGATCGATGGGCTGAATGCCATGCTCGGTCATGGCGGTGGCATGGGCGGGGTTGTCGCGGATCGCCAGCAATCCGCCGTGGATTTTCGGGTGCAGCGTCTTGATCCGCCCATCCATCATCTCGGGAAAACCGGTCACCTCAGCCACATCAGTGACGGGCAATCCCTGACTTCGGAGATACGCGGCGGTCCCGCCGGTGCTGATCAGTTCAACGGCAAACTCGCGGTGCAGCGCGCCGGCAAATTCCGCCAGCCCGGTTTTATCCGAGACTGAAAGCAATGCGCGTTTTACGGGAACCAGATCGGGCATATGCGTCAAGTGCAGAGTGATGAGTGCAGACTGGAAGACGGCTATTCCCTCTTCATTCTGCGTTCTGAACCCTGCGTTCTGCGCTGATTTCATCCATCACCAGTTCACCAATCTGCCCGGCTTTCACCACCGGTTTGATGGCGAACAGTTTGCCATCCTCGAATGCTCCGTAGATCAGCGAATCCCGCCGATTGGTGCCCAGCACGCTGAAGTCCTTTCGGCTCGACTCGAATGCCTGCTTCATGGTGTGCTTGTCAACGGCAATGATTGCATAGGCCCGACGGTCGGGGTCTTCCGGATTGGGCCGGGGATCGGCCAGGTACGCATACCGGTCGTCCTGCGCGAGGAACTTGGTGGCCGTGGGATGAATCCATCGCGGTGAGCGGTTAAAAGCGCCGGTCAGCTTGTCCAGCGCCGCCAGACCGCTACCGGGAACATATTCGTAAACCGTGTCGGCGGTGGTAACTGGCGAATCATAGAGCGGCACGCCGGCGAAATATTGCCATTTGAGCTTACCGGTGTTCCGGTTGACGCAATACAGATTTGAATCTTCCGACGCGATGTAAAGTCCAAATTCATCGGCTTTCAAATCAGCGCTGATCCGGCCATGGGCGAGAAATGCGTAGTGCGGGGTGTCCCAGATTGGCATTC
>Ga0116230_10003407_pt1 | contig 15510 bp, 11 predicted proteins | sample S1TSphfallax_3_FD_88678 | JGI IMG/M metagenome (GOLD analysis project Ga0116230, IMG submission 88678) | Host-associated microbial communities from peat moss isolated from Minnesota, USA - S1T2_Fd - Sphagnum fallax MG | ecosystem: Host-associated > Plants > Peat moss > Unclassified | place... | reverse complement strand
CTTAGTAGGTAGTAAAAACAGTTATTATTGCGTATAGAAACCATCTCTACTTATTTAATAGTCACCAATTTTCCTACATAGTTTTACTTAAGGGTTATGGAGGTGAAACCAGAATTTAACAGAGTTGAGGTTCATCCACTGAATAGTGTGTTGGTCGGTGGCTGCTAACACACTCTGGCTGCAAATTTCATCATCCTTGTGATTATACAGAAGCAGTTTCCACAGTAATCAACAGAACCCAGCAAAACTTTTACTTACAAGCACACCACAGATGCAAGAAATGTACAAAGGTATTGGAAAGTAAAAAGGAGAAGTTAAAAGGGACATCAAGTCAGCATAAACTAGATGTCAAAATCTCTCCCTTTCAACAACCGACTGTCTCTTGTAATAGGTCGGCTGTGGTGATGGGAGTTGTGTCCTAAATGGGTGGAAGTTGAGAAGTAGCCAAGACTATTGCTATTGCCTGACTTAAGATGGAGGATGCTTGCATCCTCTCTAGTGTAATTGAATTTTTTTGACGAAAAATAGTAACCAAGATAGGAAGAGGAGGGCCTTCTAGCCCTTTGAAGCTCCAAATATTAACACAATTGTGTAAAAAAACATCAGCTTGTTTGTGGAGGCATCCAAAAACCTCAATTGCCAAAGGGAGGAATTGATTAGTGGGGTGTTGATCATGGTAGCTCCTTTATTTGGCTTGGGCAACATCAGAAGCAACAAATCCTTGAGTTGTGCAAGACTATGGAAATAAATCCACACACTTTGCATTGGCAATGACAACATCAACTAGAGTGTGAATGCAATCTTTGGTGAGTACAATGTTGACTCATTGACAAGAGGAATTGAACATGACTAAAGGAAGCACATGTAGTTATTTTCATCTGACTTGAAAACTTGCATTTTGTGCAATGGAAGCAAAGATGTCATGAACTACATCATGGGTTCTCATGCGTGATTTACCTTGGGTGCAATGTAAGAGGTGGATACCCTAGGGTTGATGTGGTGTGTGCACACACATAAAGGGAAGCCTATAATTGAAAGATGTGGTAGTTTGAGTCATGTTCGAAACATTGTGAAAAAAATTGGGGATGATAGTTGAAAGGTTGGGAAGATCAGTTGAGCCATTAGTTAAATGCCTACCGTAAGGTCGGAACATGATAAAATTTGAGCATGATGGGTTTTACGTATAATATCAAAAAGAATGTTAGAAAGGGTATGATGGTGTAAATGCTCTGAAATGGAATCTTGAAATTGAACCATTTGATGCCCAATGAATTATTCCCAAAAAAAAAGACACATGTGTGCTAGGGGTGGTAGAAGGTCACATGTCACCTTGAGGTGTTGTTGTCAACCCATGTTAGGGTTTCAAAAAGGAAAGGATGTTGATCAACCATAAAGTTAATAGTTATGATTAATGTTACAAAGGGCCAACCCCTTAAATAGGCTATTAAGGCAATGGTGGTTGTTGATATGAATTTGAAGCTACCGAAAATTATTAAAAGAGAAGCTTATTAATGAGCTAAAAGTCCCTCTAAACCATCAAATGACCTTGGATTCAAAAGATGTCCAAACATTTGAAAGAAGGAGGAGTTAAAAGAAACAAGGGAATTTATGAAGGTGGAAAAAGGAGGTGTGCAACATAAGATATATAATGATCGTTGCACAAAACCATAGGTGTCGCAACCTTAGCCTTGGGCTCAAAACCAAAACAAGGGCTAGTAAAGGTGAATGTCAAGAGTGAAGCCCGAAAGTCACATTTCATGCTCCTAAAAATGTAGGAAAGTGTGAAGGAATGAACCCTCACACTCCTAAATGAACTCTCACTTTGGGTGTTGGAGTTCTAATAGACTTCCAAATTTTCAAAAGGCGATTGCAAGGGTCAAAACTCATTGGATTAAAAAAAAATTATATCATTGCAAAGTTCTTAAAAAGTAAATGTTTACAATGGGCTCACATGACCCATTTGGGCACTTAAAACATAAGTTATGACCAAAAGAAGGGTCGGGAATCAAATTGACAATTTGACTATTGACCATTAAAAGTGCAGAATCACCTTGATTTCCTTATGTGAATGTAGCGTGCCACATGCGATCGGAAAGCTCTTAACAAGGGCTATAACTTTGATATAGATCTTGCCTCAATCAAAGGTCTAAACACAAAGTTATGAACCTCCAAAGTTGTGAAAGTCTCAATTCAAGGAATTTCAGGATTCTAATTTGGGAATCACGAGACAAAATGACACTTGGGTGCAAGCCCCATGGCCAAACACATAAATATTATAAGGAGGAAGGTGCGGCTTCCCCCCAAGTCTGGGTTGTGGTGAGTTTTATGCATTTGTGTTTGCATGTGGTTCATCCGTGCACCAAAAGTGTTCGGATTATGCACTAACCAATTTCTTGTTTGGTTTGTGTAGGTTCATGTCGATAATTGATTTGCTTGTCACTCTTCCTAGCCCCATCCCAAAACTCCAACATGCCCCTCTACCCCCAAAGTGTTGTGAGTTAACGAACGTGCCTTAATTCTTTATCCTTCCGTTGTTTTCACCCTTTAAATTCATAGTTGAATCCATTAAGGAGTTTGGGGGTGCGTCAACAGGTTAGAATTTCATATGTTATTTGAACATCACCCATTCTAGGGAAAAGATTGATATGTTGAACATCTTTTTAAAATGCATTTTTAATGAAGGATGATGTGAATGATGATGTGCCCAATGGCACCCCCAAGATTTTAATTCTTTCTAATGGGGTGTTAAACTTGGATGAGGTGACAAAGTCAAGTGGCAAGCCAAAAAGAAACCATGTTACACATTTATGAGGTTGGATGTAAACACCTATGGCACAAAATTTGGTCTAAAAGTGGTCATATGTAGATGATATAATTGAGGGGGGACCTATGATGTGAGTGTTGTTTATAATGGATGGAAATGAATAAAAGGGAAATTGATTAGCTTTAAAAAGTAATGCCCTATAGTGAATTAGGGCAAATAATGCCACCCTTAGGGGATCACCTTGACGAGTTCCCATGGCCACTTGTGGGTGTTAGTTGACTTTCCGAGGGTTAGACTGTCACCAACGTTCTTGTCAAGCATTTAATTCATTTAGTCCAATCCCATGTGACCATCCTAGCACAATACCTTCCCCTACTCCCACCCTGCATGCATTTGCCTAAGCTTAGGTTTCAACATTAGATGTCCTTGGGTCTTTCCATTTAAGTTTTCATCATCTTCAATTGTATAACCACATCCTTGTTATTCTACAACATCATGTACAAGTGACATTTCATTTTCCACTTAATAAGCTAACACATGACTCGTATGATGTTGCAATTTGGCATTTGATCCTTTTATTATCATAATGGTGTCTTTTTTTGCCCCCTCAAGGTGAAGTTATTGAACATAAAAAAATGTGGATCCAACTCAAATGCTTTCTAACAAGTGATTGGGAAAACATGCAAGAAGAATTTTTCTTATGGGCCCAGACCTTGGTAACAAATTTGAATGCAGTGTTTCCTCCCAAACATGATCCTCCGACTCATAAAGGTCTTCTCCATAGTTTAGTCTTTTGACGTGCTAAGGAATACTCTTAGGCAATTCAAGCTCTAACACCATTTTCTCCTACACCCATTTCCTTTAACACCACCTTAATTTCACCACTCTACATCTTGAATTAGATGGGTTTTTCTTGATTCTTAAAATATTAAGAATTAGATCAAAACTTCAAACTTTTGTTAAATTCCTTCAAATTGGCATTCTAGTGCATGTTGCATTTATTTGTGAATGGTCATTTTGGGATGGTTTTTGAAAAATTTTGAGATTATTTTCTCCCAAAAGATTATGTGAGTGGATTTTCGCAACTGTTTCAACTTTCTTTTCATATTGGACAAGGTCACATTCCACATTGAATTGCACATGTCCTTGGAGCAACCCACCTCTTAGCCATGACCAAACTTTAAGAAAGATTTTGTCCGATTATGGTGGGGGAAGTGTTGTATTGATTCACAAGTTGGGTTCTATGCTTTCAATTTTGTGATGATTTTGCAACACATTTTTCCCCACATTAATTCAAAGTAGCAACCAAGGGTGGATGCAAAACAATAATTCATGGCATCAAGTGCACCTTGGACCTTCACCTTGATTTGGTTGTTTTCCAACTAAACATGACAAATGTTTTTAATTTCGTTATAAAGAGGGGTCATATTTCAAGCACTTTATGTAGCAAGTTAGGACATCATGTAACTTATCATTTTTGTTTGTACATTCTATTTTTTTAAGTTTACTTTTTTTATAATCATTGCAACTATGAAGGTGATGTTGTTGCCATTTTGTTTGTAAGAGGTTATAGGCGGAAGTTGTGTGCATGGTTTCAAGATGGGGGTAGATTGTGGGGTTTGATCACGAGTAATTATAGGGGTTGGTGTAATAGATAGGGGAAAAGTCCCATATGTGCATATCGATAGGGTTGGGAAAGTGTAAGGTTGGGGCCCTAGATTTGCACAAAGGCTTGGGGCCGATAGGGGGAATAGGTAAGTGGCACTTTGGTTGTTAAGATGATAGGGGAAGGTGATGGGTGGTGTGTGTTATGCATAGGAAATGAGGTGGGGAACAAGTATGTGGTCACATGGGAAAAACAAATGGGCGATGGGAATTACAAAATTCAATGTGACATGGTAAACTAAGGGACATGGGATGTTTTGTGCCCCACTTTTTAAAGATTACCTACCTATATTAGGCAATGTTAAATCTAGAAAAGTAACCATACCAAAATTAAGTTGGTGAAAAGAAAAAAGATGGAGAACCACCTAGAGTTCCTTGGCTAGGGTGTTATGCAGATGACAAACCTTAATTTTGTTATAATTATTCTTAAACTTTATCACCATTACTTTACAAAATTCAACACCACGTATACACATGACCACCAAAATATTACAGTTGCCATGTCTTTTCCCTAATCCTACAGGACTTGAAAACTTGTCATACTAAAGTTTCCTAAAAAGCCAATTCAATGGATTGGTTATCTTCATAGAAAGGTTTTTTACGAGAAACACAGTCCACTTAGGTGGTTAGTTATAAGAAAATAATTGTCGTTCTTGCTAAGCTTTTCTTGTCCCACCCGTGCTTATAAACAACCCATGCCAAAATAAATAGTTGTTTGATGTTAGCAACATGCAACGAGGGATTTGGGAATAATCTAACATTTACTAATTATAAAAGCCCAAGCACACAACACACACACACATGATTTTTGTTACAAGAAAAAAATGATGTCGAAAAGAATTTGATCACAAAAAAAATGAAGGTGGCAATGGTTGCAATGTTGCAAGGTCATGCGACACCTAAACTTTTGAAATTTTGGACCTAGAATGGGTCTCTGACATTTTATTTTTTCCCCTTGCCCATGAAATTGGCCCCACAAATCCTCTAAGGGTTATGTAATGTACTACATTAAAAAACCGAACCTTTAATTGCAAACAAAAAAAACATTCACATGTTCCATCTACTCTTTAGACACCTACTGGATTCCTCACCCTACTTGAAGTTTTTTACTCAGTAAACTTTACTGAACTCTTGAAAAAAGGGAAACCCACAAAATATCGACAAGATTCTTGACCCTGTTCTTGAAAATCTACACTATTAACCTCAACATGTCAAACTTGTGTTTTAGATTTGGTACCTCCTCCTACCAACAATAGTCTTAAACTTCATGTAGGTTTAAGCACATCATTAAAAATGGGTATTCTATCAATTCTAGATTATTTCTTGAGATTATTTTGTTGTGTTGGCAAAGTAGGCTTATTATTGTGAAGCTCCTACTTGTTGATTCAACCCCATTAGAATGAACGTGTTCAACACACCATGCAACATGGATGATGTACAAATAGGGGAAAAAAAATTATTTCCCTATTTCATAGTTAATTATAGTGATTAGCCATGTATCAACCAATGTTGTCCTAGTATTGACAATTAATTAAATTGGGTGAACTATTGGCTTTGGCTTTACAATTTCATACCAATATGTTATAGTCATTCAAATTTTTGTTCCTTGATATGGTTGGAAACAACGTTGGCTATTTTTCATTGAAACCTCGGTTAGTTTTTAGATCAATTTTCAAATTACTTTTCACAAGGAGAACCAATTGGTATCACCAAAGATGATAATCAATTTGAAAATTGAATTGACATCTCACCCAAAATATAACCAAATTTTTATTTTATTTTAAATTTGAGATTCAATTCAATTCTATGAGAAAACTATAACCCAATTTACATATTAGTATTTGAATTAGGTTAGTTTTGGGCTAAAGTTAGTAGACATAAAAGGTTCATTGTTAGGTGGGAAGCCTAGGTGGTGCCCATTGGTGTAAAAACCTCTTCGGGGTTAACCGTTTTTAATCATAATCTTTTTTTCCTTTTTATGTATGTGTTTGTTATCTTGTGTTGTTACTTTGCATCTTTCTTTTGTGTTATTTGCAGTATTCCCTTGTGTTGTTCATTTAAGTTGTTTTTTTGCATTATTGATGTTGTTGTTGATTTGTCATGTTGCTAGTGTTGATGTTGGTTTGTCACATTGTTAATGTTATTGGTTCATCAAATTACTTATGTTGTTGTCAATTTGTCGTGTTGTTTTTGTTGTTGCTAGCTCGTCATGTGCTAGTGTTGCCAACTCATTGCGTTGTTAATGGTGTTGGTAAATGTCATGTTGTTAATGATGTTATTGGGTCATTGCGTTGTTAGTGGTGGCATTATAACAAAAGGTGTCCATGTACACCAAATGATTTCACTGGATTTTGAGTGAATTGACTACTTATAATGAATGAGACCTAGTATGGAAGCAATGAAGTCATTAGTCTAGTGAATAGGGACTATTAAATTGCACCCACATTTTGTAGTAGTGTGGTATTGGTTCATCACATCGCCCATGTTATTGGTTCATTGTGTTACTATTTTTATTGTTGGATCATCGTGTTATTAATGTTGCTAGTTTATTCCATTGTTAGTGTTATTTTTGTTAATTCATTGTGTTGTTGATGTTGCTAGTTTGTCACGTTGTTGGTGCTATTGATATTAATCCATCATGTTGTTAGAGTTGTTGATTCGTCATCTTACTAGTGGTGTTATTGGGTCATTATGTTATTGGTTGTGTTGTTGGTTCATCATGTTATTGGTGTTATTGTTGTTTCATCACATTGTTGGTGTTGTTGATTTGTTGCATAACTAGTGCTATTGTGGTTAATTTGTCGTGTTATTTATTCATTGTGTTGCTATTGGTGTTATTGGATCATTGTGTTGTTTGTGGTATTGTTAGTTCATTGCATTATTGGTGCTATTGGTTTGTTGCATTGCTAGTTTTGATGATCGATCATCACATTATTAATGACGCACTCCCAACTCCTTGAAGGACTCAAAAGTGAGTCCAAGTACAAGACAACGGAAGGGGGGAAGAATCGGGGCACACTCCCTAGCTCACAACACTTTGAGGGGTAAAGGGATGCGTTGGAGCTCCGGGATGGGATTAGGAAGAGTTGACAAGCTTCACTCACTCACACGGGCCTGCACATAACCCACACAAGGTGATTAGTGCATAGTTGGAGCACCTTTGGTGCTAGGACGAGCCATGGGCAACACGGACATACAAGACTCACCACAGCGTGGACTTGGGGAAGCCACCACCTTCCCCCTTATAGTATATTCTGGACCTCTCCACGGGGCCCACATCCAAATGGCTTTTCTTTCCCGGGACTCCCAAGTGGGAGTCCTGAAATCGCGCCAACTAGGACTTCCGCGACTTTGGAGCCCCATAACTTTGCGAACATACCTCAGATTGAGGTGCAGTCTACAACAAAGTTATAGCTCTCGTCGAGAGCTTTCCAATGGTATGTCGCACGTTGTCTAAAGACAAGTAAATCGGGTCGATTCCCGACTTTTTCTGGTCGGGAGTCAAATTGTCAGTTTGACTCCCGGCCCTTCTTTTGGCCACAACTTATGTTTCAGATGTCCAAATGAGCAATGAGAGCCCATTCTAAACATCTACATTCCAAGAGCTTTCCAATGATACAAAGAACGTTACAAACCATTGAGTTTTGACCCCTGAAATTACTTTTTGAAGTTTCAAGAGTGCACCGGGATTCCATCTCCCAAAGTGGGAGTTGCCTTGGGAGTGTGAGGGTTCACTCCCTCACACTTTCCTACACTCCCGAGAATATGTGATGTGACTCCCGGCCCCTTTGCCTTGGTCACGAGCCCAAAGCTAGGGTTGTGACAATTAATGTTGATGTTGGTTTGTTACATTGTTAATGTTGTTGTTAGTTTATTATGTTGTTGGTGTTAATGTTGGTTAAACACATTGGTGTTGTTATTAGATGATCTAGATCATCATGTTGTTAGTGCTAATATTGGTTTGTCATGTTGTTGGTTTTGACATTGGTTGGTCACATTGTTGGTGTTATTGCTAAATCATTTTGTAATTAGTTTTGGTCATGGTTTGTCGCAATGTTGGTGTTGATGTTTATTTGTTGAATTATTCATGTTATTGCTAAATCATTGCATTGTTGGTGTTGTTGATTTGTCACATTGTTAGTATTGATGTCAATTGGTCACATTGATGGTGCTACTACTAGTTTGTTCTATTATTAATTTTGTTATTGTTTCATTGCATTATTCCCAAGTACCTACTTGAACACCCTTGTGTTGTTGTTCCTTTAAATTGTTAGTTGCTACTTCTATTGCATGTGTTTAGGTGAGGTACTACCCCCATCACATCACCTTGTAGGTGGCAAATTGGTGGTCCATCATGTTACCATACACCTCCCATTACCAAGTGCCTGCCATTGCCATTTACCCCCTCTAGTGATGTTGTTGGTTTGTTGCATCATTGGTGTCATTGTTGGTTTGTTGTGTTACTTAGGCCATGGTGATTTGCACTACCCCCTTACATTGCCTTGTGTAAGTGGTGGAACTTTTCTACAATAAAAAATAAAAAGAAAAAAAGTTGAATCTTTCCATTTTATTTATTTATTTATTCCATTTTTATTTGGTTTATACGTGTGTGTGTGTGTGTGTGTGTGTGTGTGTGTGTTCATAAATGGGTTTTTTGGGAACAATTTTTAAAGGAATCCAACATTAGTATTTGCATCTACTTGAAAAAAATTTGATTTTTTTTGTGGATAATTTGTAAATGTTTATATTTTAGGTTGCACGGTAGATTTTGGTGTTTTGATTTATCATACATCTATTTGGATTTTTTTCTTTATCTCAAAGTTGTATTTTTTGGTAAAATTTGAAAATGGTTGAATATTTTGAAAATGAAAATATGATAAGTGAAAATACATGTGAAGTGTTCATGAATGATGTAATCGAAGAAAAATGCTTGTAAAAATGTGAAATAAACCCCAGTCTATAGTCAAAACCTTGAAAACAAAAAAAAAACAATGAAAAAGAATTAAAAAATTTATAACACATTCAATGAACAAATTAGAAGTCACATGGTATAAATTATTTATGTTGGGTTTTTTTTTAGTGGACGATAAAAAGGATGTTAATGTGAAATGCATGTAGACATGAGATGTATTTATTGTTACATTAATGCAATCTTGTTTTGTAACCTTAAATCTCAAGCAAAAAATATATAGTCATGTATAATACAACAAGTGGAATAACAACATTGAAAAAAAATAATGCAAACCATTTTATTATTGGAAAAATATTCAAGGAGGAAGTAAATAGTCTATTGTAAAAAAAAGTGGAAAAACAATATGCAAAAAAAATCAAATCCTTCTAGTACTACATTTGTCAATTTTTTTGTTGCCAAAAATCTTTTCCAAAATGATCATATGTAGCCAAAATTATTTTTTAAGGATATGGGCTTATTGATTTTTAAAAATCATCTATCCATGCAATTTGTGGTAAAAGTCTATGGATGAAGCACCTAGGTTCACATTTGTGTCCAAAACTTGTTTTTTTTAAAGAAATGTTCCTTCAATTGGTGGAAAAAAAAACAATTGCATGTTTTACTAGCTTTGGCATAGGGTAATTTTGCAATAGCCAATTTGATTTTTGGATGTCAAAAGGAATGCATGACATATTTGTTTTTGTGATTAACTTTGGGAGCTAATTGGGAACTAAAAAATGTTACATTTGTTATTTATGAGGATGCAAATACTTATAGGAAGACTTTGGCTAAAAATTTGATTGAGTTATTAAAAAAATATAACTTGAAAAATTTTATTATTACTTATGTGAAAAATGAAGGGATTTAATTTGAACATAAAGATTATTGTATTAAAATCAGTTGTAAGTTGTGACATTTTAGGTTTGGAGGTGAGTTATCAAGGCACTTGCATTTTCCAAGGCCTATCAATATGCTACGATAGATGAAAAAGTTTGTAAAGACTTTACATATGTTTATATTAAGAATGCACAAGGAAATTTGTAAAAGTGTATAACTTGGCCAAAAAATATGGGAAAGGTTGACAAGAATGGAACAAATCATAAGTTGGATTTGGTTTGGCCCCAAAGAAGTTGAATACATTAGTGAAGACAAGGTACTTTGAAAATTTGATGTATTGTTGAAATGAAAAAATATATGTGTTGCAATTTTTATAACTAGTTTCAATTAATAGTAAGTTTTAATATTTTTTTGTCTTTTGTAGATTTGTGAACAAAATTATCCATTTTCAGGAAACATTACAATTTCAAAAAACAAGTGTTTGATGTTATAGTAGGTAAATTATAATTAGGATGAATGCACAAGTGCCTCCTCCTTTGGCATGCCACATCTTCCAAATCATTATTGAGGTCCTTTCCTTTATTATTTTTTCTCATGTTCTTAATCAATTTAAATGTCATTGGTTACTAAATGATGCATTAAATTATGCCATCTTCACTTATTGGAAATTAAAAGATGAATCTAGAATTTCCAGTTCTTTTGATAATTTTATGGAAAAGGAGTCCATTGTTGCTCATGCGTTAGGTTTTTTGCCTTCTAACATGAAAAATAATAATTCAATGTTTAAAATTTTATTTTTATTTTTGAGAAAGTATGAAGAAAGGAAGATTCATAACATGTTATCTTTAAACTTCAATCCTAGGTTCAATTTTTAAAAAAAAATTATTAAATATAATGTATTCATTCATGTGAAACAAATTAAAATGAGTGTCATTTTGACATGGAAGTTAAATAGTTATACGACATAATACTTGTAAACTTTTGTGATTGAATGAAACCTTGTTTTAATTAATCCTTTCCATAATTACTTTCATACTAACATTAATAACAAGACTTGAGCCCTAGTTCAAACTATGCATAACGAGACCCAAAGTGTGTAATGGGTAGCACCACAATGTGTCTAGGCACATCCATCTTTTTTGAAAAAAAAAATTGGATAAAGCAAAGGGTAGATAATGAAAAAAAGTAGACAATACTTTGTAATTTTTATTGCATGCAATAAAAACCCAAAACTTATTTAACGTTTTCCTAAACTTTGATGGTTATCGTTACATATTTGTGTAACACGGTCTTAGGGTAGCTTTCCATTAAGAATTTGTCACAATTGAAGCCCACCCAACTAGGATTTTTGTTTCCTTGTGCACTTTCACAACGAATTTTTATTGTGACAATGCAAGTTAGGGGAACACATTTTCAAATGGGAATACATAAGGAACATAATGTTTTGTTGTGATTTAAATATTATCTTTCCAAATGAACTTGTAATGTTGATCATGTTCAATTATTCATTGGATTTTGTCTCTTGGGAGAAATTTGTAATGTCACTTTGTTTCAATAACAAAGATGGATAATCATTTTGTCATTTCATTCAACATCTTATGTGGGGCAGTAGTGATGTTGGCTCATGTGTAGGGACACTCAATTGAATCAAACTTCATTTGTTATCATATTATTGGCATTAAATCAAACCTCCTTTGTTACCATATTATTGGCATTAAAAGAAGATTTAACAAGATTTTGAAATAATGATGGTCCATTTTTCATATTATTAAATGAGGAAATTGTAACAATTTCAGATATTTTACTTTGCAACAAAAATATTTGCTTGGGTTACAATATGGGCCATGGTATATAAGCCCAAATAATACATTAGTGGGGAATGTATAGTGATGTTGTCATTAGAGATGGTCTATTGGCAAGGACAAGAAAAAGATACAACTTGGAAAATATTATGTGTGCTTGACAAACAAGGAATTTAATAATGAAGAAGAACTATATAACTTTATTGCTTCAACAAAGTATCATGCAAATTAAGCATGAAACTGACTTGGAATACAATGTCACAACTTGTTTGGATGAAACTGAAATGTGATGCCTTTCAAACCTTTATTTATATTATCCAATGGAGCCTTCTAGAAGTTCATAAATTTTCTAAGACATTCATCCAACTAATTTTTGATAAGCTTATATAAGATAACTTTTAATTTTTTACGTTGATCATGATTTTACTATTTTATTAATATATTGTTTCTTGGGTGTTGGATGACAATTTGCTTCATACCTTTTTTTATATCTTTATTAATATGTTTTCCTTTCTATAACCTTCCATTGATTTCTTCTTTTGAAAGCCTTCACCAATTATTCTTTTAGGAGTTTTTTTTAAAGCTTCTATAAACTTTTTTTTTAATAAGTTTTTGCTAACTACATCTTTAAAAAAATTCTATCAATTGTTTATTGAATTATTTTTTCTAAAAGATTTTGCTAATTCTACATCTTTTAGTTAAAAACTTCATGTGTTATTTAATGTCCATAACATTTAATGCATTTTTGGAAGATGTTTGAGATTTCAATTTTGAGATTTAAGTATTTGTGTGTCTTGATAGCTCCAAATCTTCAAAAAACACCATCCATGTTGCTTCCTTGAGGCATTCTTGATAGAAATTTACATGTGAACAACATGTGGCAATTGTTTTATATGAAGATTAAAAACATGTGATATTTTATCAAATATTTTTAAATTGTTTGGAATTGTTGAATGTGTAGTGTCAAATTTTGTTCAAAGATTTGTTTAGAGTGTATTTGCTTGTGCACAACATCACTTGTAATGGCTAGGTAAAATAGATTTTGAATTAATAAAAAAGGAAATTTGGATATTTGAAGGGAATCCCACAAGTTTTTGGAACTTTGGATTGCACACATGTGTAATTGAGTTTCTTGATCATGAAAGATCCATATTTTATTTTGAAAAAACATAATTATAATTTTGTTGTGCAAATAGTTGTGGATTTGATAATGTGATTTTTGGATTTTTGGTAGGTTTATTTGGAATTATGAATGATTAATGTGTTTAGTAAATTGTAAGCTCTATTGGTTAGTGGAATCAAGATTACATTTGAATGGCCCCAAAAGATAAATCCAAGGAACAAAGATTTCAAATATCATCATAACAAATGTTGGGTACACCCAATTGAAATGGTTACTTGTACCATTTCTACACATAGACATTGTTGTCATATTTACATGACAAATTCAATTTCAAACATAGTAGCATTTGTACGGTGGTTGAATGTGCCTTTTGTAGGTTGAAAAATATTTGGTGGATTTTGATGTGTCCAATTTGGGACCTTGATGTGAAATTAATACTCAAATTAATTTATACTAGTTGTTTGTTGCATGGCATTATGTTGGACCACACTAATATTTTATAGATGATGATGTCTTCGTGCATGGCCACTGTGATGATGGTAGTAGAAAAATCTTTTGACGTGTTGTAGATGAAGTTGAAATAGTACAACAAAAATTTGCTTAACATTTAATCTTTTAAAATGTTTTTTCATAACTCACATGTTGTTGTCATCCATATCAACATAAGTTGTTCATACACATGCATTGTCAAGGACAAATTCAGCATTAAAAACTTTGTTTATGTGTTAATATACAAATTTGAATCACTTGATATTTTTTATCCCTATGTCAAAAGATGCTTCAATGTTACTACCCAAAATCTATGTATGCACATCCACCCGATTGTCCCTCTCATTATGGAATCAATGTAGCTAGACAAATATCATAAGTTAGGAAAAAAGTTGTGTTAGATTGAAATGCATACATTAACAAAAAAATAAATTATAAAGACATTGGCAATAGAAAATTTTCAAACATATATTAATCAACAAGTTTGAAATATGAAAAATATGCAATCATACTCGACCATTGCCTGTTTTGATAAAACATCAACAACAACATTTTCTAAAATAATCAAAGTTGGAACTAGTTTTTGTCAAGTTGGGTGAAAAGTTAAATTGTATGTTTTCATTGCCATTCTAGTGAACCCCTGTAATGTCCCAATTTTCTAGAACTAAGGCTATCATATAGGTTCCCACACAAAGCATAACATGACAATGTTGTAGCACTGAATTTCAATGTTGATTTACCATATGTAAAACATCGTGTTTCTAAATTTAACCTCATCCTCATTCTTGTTTACTATTTATGAGCATACCCACTAATAATCATTTGCAATGCAAAGCAAATTAATTGAAATGTAGCAACTAAATCACTAAAGTCATCATTTTTTTTCAGCTCTAAAGCCATGATGTCTTCATGTTTCTTCTTCTCAAGTTGCAAGAGGCTCATTATTGCCAAACATTTTCCTTCTACTAAGCTTGATCAATAGACACAATCAATTTGTTATGAATACTTTCCAAGGTCATCTTCAAACCTTCATTGGCATAAGGCCAAGCCTTTCAATGCTTTGAAGAGTACATAGATGTACTCGCTTTTCCATCTCCCTCATTAGAACCGTATGCTTCATAACTTCTTCTCCTATTCACCACCAATAGCACTAAGCCTTGAAGAAATTTCTCAAGAGTTTAATGTACAAAAAGATAGTTCAAAGCATAGAGATTTTGAAAGATATACACTGTAAAGGTTATGATCATTAAACTGCAAAAAAACCCATAGAAGCATGGAGATTTTACAACTTGTGAAAATGTAAAGGTTATGACCATTCAAACCCATTGTCGCTATGGTGTTTATAACATTTTTAGGATACATTTGCCAAGATCTAGAAGGCAACCAAGTGGTCAAATATTTGAATATTTCATTTTAAAAATTTGTTATCAAGTTAAATTTTTTTTTCTTCTCAAGTTTGGGCATGTTCCGAAATGATGGCATACCACTAGGGATGTTTTTATCATAATCTCTTTGAACTATGTGATCCCACGTATTTAAAACCTAATTGGGACTACAAATTCACACTGAATTTAAAACATTGATCAAAAACTCCTTGCCATATTTGATCACTGGTTTGATGGGGCTTTACGCTTTGATGTAGTTGGCCCATGAAACTCCCAACCTTTGTGCTTCCATAGCACATTTGGAAATGTTAATGAGCTAATATCAGGATCAAACTAGTCAATACCAGTAGCACTTTATAAGTTGAAATCATATTTTTCAGGTTGAAATTTGGCAAAATTTTGTGAATAAAAAACACCCTTAAAAAACACAAAATTATAATCAGCTTTTGTTTTGTGCAGGCTCATTACAGATTATTTGCATCTGCCCAATTGAT
>Ga0116230_10003406_pt1 | contig 15518 bp, 5 predicted proteins | sample S1TSphfallax_3_FD_88678 | JGI IMG/M metagenome (GOLD analysis project Ga0116230, IMG submission 88678) | Host-associated microbial communities from peat moss isolated from Minnesota, USA - S1T2_Fd - Sphagnum fallax MG | ecosystem: Host-associated > Plants > Peat moss > Unclassified | place: USA... | reverse complement strand
CCATACCGGCCGCCTGCATAAGGTTCCCGCTGCATACTGTTCCCGCTCCATAAGGTTTCCCGCTCAATGAACATCGCACTCCGTTCCGCTGCCGCTCGTCTTTCGCTCACCTGCCTGCCGCTCCTTGGCCTGCCGCTCGCCGGCCTGCTCCTCGCCGGCACGGCCATGCCCGGCCACGCGCAGGAGGCCCTCCCCGGCCGCAACACCCTGGTGCTGCCCGATACCGGCTGGAAGCTCTGGCCAGACATCGCCGCGGCGTGGAAGAACGACACCCTCTACCTGCCCAGCGAAGTCGATCTCGCCAAGCTGCCCGTGAACCCGCCCACCGGCGGCTGGCAGACGCTCGAGAGCAAAGGTCTCGCCGTCACCCTGCCCTCCACCGTGGAGCAGCACTTCTGGGGCAAGTTCGGCCTGCGCCCTTATACCGGCAATGAGTACGGCTACTCCACCAGCGACCCCCAGGTGATGAACGGCAACTACGAGGGCGTCTCCTGGTGGTGGCGCAGCGTGAACGTGCCCGCCAGCTTCGCCGGCAAGACCGTGCTTCTGCACATCCGCGGCGCGCGGCAGCGGGCGGAGATCTACGTCAACCGCAGGCTCGTGGGCTATGACCTGATCGCCGAAACCGCCTTCGATACCGACATCTCCAGCGCGCTTGTCCCCGGTGCCGCCAACCAGATCGCCATCCGCATCACCAACCCCGGCGGCCGCCTCGACTGGCGCGACGGCACGCAGAAGTGGGGCAAGTACACCCTCCAGAAGAGCCCCGGCTTCGGCGGCCTGGACCGCGGGCTCACGCTCACCGCGCACGATCCCGTCTACCTCGCCGACGCCTGGGCGCTCAACACCGCCGACCCTCGCGCCATCCACGCCAACGCCACCGTGCGCAACACCACCGGCGTGCCCCAGGCCGGCACGGTGCGCTTCAGCGTGCTCGACCTGAAGACCGACGACGTGCTGGCCACGGTCGCCGTACCGGCCAGCGTCGCCGCCGGGGCCGGCACGGACGTCACCGCGCCGCTCAGCGTGCCGAAGGCCAGACTGTGGGACCTCGATGCGCCCAACCTCTACGGCCTGCGCGCGGAGTGGTCGGCCACCGCCGACGACGGCGCGCCGCACAGCGACACACGCACCGTCCGCTTCGGCTTCCGCTCCTTTGAGGTCCGCGGCATCGGCAAGGACGCCGGCCTCTACCTCAACGGCCGCCGCGTCCGCATCTACACCGCGATCTCCTGGGGCTTCTGGGGGCTGAACGGCCTGTGGCCCACGCCGGCGCTGGCGAAGAAGGAGGTCGTCAGCGCCAAGGCGCTCGGCCTGAACGCGCTGAACTTCCATCGCAACATCGGCAAAGAGGAGGTCCTTCAACAGCAGGATGAACTCGGCCTGCTGCGCTACATGGAGCCCGGTGGCGGCGGCGACCTGCTGGGCCCCACCGTCGGCCGCACCGACCCCTCGCCCAAAGGCCCCTTCGACACCTCCGGCAAGGGCGGCGCGCCGGACGCCTTTCTGCAGCGCTACACCGCGGAGAAGGTGCTGCGCATGGTGCGGATGTTCCGCGGCCACCCTTCGCTGATGCTCTACGTCGTGCAGAACGAGATCGAGCCGAACGTCTCCAACCCGCGGGTCTGGTACATCCTGCGCGCGATGCACCAGCTAGACCCCAGCCGCGTCGTGGTGGCGAAGTCCGGCATCAGCCCGTTGCATGAGGCCTGGTTTGCACCCTACAGCGACGAGGCCCGTTACGACGACGGCACCGGCTACTCCGGCTGGCGCGACGAGCACACCGTCGGCGGCCCGGGGGTGTGGATGGACGACATGTACCAGGACCCCGCGCACCACACCCACGCCCTCGACGACCCGCGCGAGATCGTCGACTGGGGCGAGATGCTCGGCTCGCCCAGCGCCGACCACCATGACCGGATGGTGCAGCAGATCATGGCCGCCGGCGGCGAGAGCTACGATCTGCTCGACCACCAACAGCTCGACGCCGCCTACAACGCCTTCCTCGACAAGGCCGGCTTCCGCGCCGCCTTCCCCACCAACGAGGCGCTCTATGCCGACATCGGCGCGAAGGCCTATGAGTTCTGGGGCCGCGTCATCGAGTCGGCCAGGCTGTCGGACTCCAACGACATCCTCACCATCAGCGGCTGGGAGAGCACCGCGATCGAGAACCACTCCGGCCTGGTGGACAACCTGCGCAACCCCAAGGGCGACCCCCGGCTGCTGGCCCCGCACCTCGCGCCGCTGCTGCCCATCGTGCGCCCGCGCGGCGTCATCCACCGGCCCGGCGAGGATGTGCTGGTCGACCTGTTCCTGATGAACGAGACCGGGCGCGCCGCGACCGGAACGCTGCACCTGAAGCTGATCGACCCGCGCGGCGGCCACACCGACCTCGGGGCCTGGCCCGCGCCGCCCTACATCAAGGACCGCTTCGTCTACCCCGTGCAGGCGGCGCTGAACCTGCACTCGCTCAAGTACCCCGGCACCTACCGGCTCGGCTTTGAGCTCGACGGGCCGGAGCCGGTGAAGAACTCCGAGACCATCGAGGTGGTGGAGCCCGCGCCCGCGCACGTCCCTGAGACGCGCATCGGCGTCTCGGGGGAAAGCGCCGCGATGCTCAAGCAGCTGCAGGAGATTCCGCATGTCCATGCCGAGGCATGGAAGCCCTCGGCCAGCTACGATCTGCTGATCGCCCCGCAGCAGAACCGCGGCAACGTAGTGCGCCTCAACGACGGCGCGCGCATTGCCAATACCGAAGACGACAGCCTGTATCGCGCCAGCATCCGCGGCGACGCCCACAGCTTCACCCTCCACATCGGCGGCCTGCCCGCCGGGCCAGCCACGGTCGCGCTCTACTTCGCCGACCTCAACGAGAGCCAGCCGGGCCGCCGGGTCTTCGACATCGAGATCGACGGCAAGGTGGTCGCGCCGGACTTCGACATCGTCGCGCAGGCGGGCGGAGGCAACACCGCCGTGGTGAGGACCTTCCCCGCGGAGGTAGTCGACGGCGCCATCGACATCGGCCCCGGCAAAGTCGGCCGTGGCGAGGCCCTCTTCAACGCGGTGCGGATCGAGGCCGGCGGCAGGACCTTCGCCTTCGTATTTGGCGGCGAGCGCTACGTCGACAAAGCGGGCCTGGTATGGGAACCCTATCTGCCGCCCAGCAAGGACCTGCCCGAGGCGCTGCTCGCCGAGGTGCGCGCCGGCACGCCGCTGATCGTCGCCGCGCCGACCGAAGCCGGCGGCAGCACCGCGGCCACCGTGCTCGCCAACGCCGGCGCCTTGCGCTTCGCCGGCACCATACCCAGCGCGCGCGCGGCCTGGATGGGCAACTGGATCTTCGTCCGCCACAGCCCGCTGTTCGATGGCCTCGGCCAGGATGAGGTGATGAAGGGCGACTACCAGGCGCAGGTGCGGACGTCCTACGGCCTGCAGGTGGAGGGCCCCGGGGTCGCGGTCCTTGCCGCCTATGGCCGCGACCACGACCGCACGCTGGGCGCATCGATCTTCACCGCCAGGCTGGGCCGCGGCCAGGTGCTCTTCGACGGCCTCGCCGGAGCCGCGCCGTTGGTGCAGACGCGCATGCTCGCCAATGCGATCGTCTACCTCCGCTCAACGCATGAGCCTGTCTCCACTGTTCGGTGAAGCAGGAGCAATTTGCGAGGAAATTTTCATCTCGACCGGAGGCGGCGCATCTGCCGCCGTAGTGGAGAGACCTGCAGCTTGCCAGATACAGTCGAGACCTACTGCAACAGCTCCGCGGCCGCCCACAGTAGCGGCGCCTGGCCGTGGAAGTCGCCGGTGATGCGCCGGCGCGCCAGGTAGTAGGCGATATCGTTCTTCTTGTCGGTGCCCTCGCAGACATTGGTCACGTCGCCGTGCTGGTCCACGTAGCCCACCAGCCCGATCCATCCGCGCCGCACCGCCGGGCCGTACACCGACTCGTCCAGCCAGCCGTGCTTGACGCCGGTGACCATGGCGAAGGTAAACATCCCGGTGCTGGAGGTCTCCGGCCACGCCTCGGGGTGGTCGATGAGCTGCCGCCACATCCCGTCGCTGGCCTGATATTTGAGCAGTGAGGCCATCATCTCCCGGTAGGCGCCCAAAATCTGCGGGTACTTCGGGTGCGTCTTGGGCAGTTCGCTCAGCAACTCCGCCATGCCCGCCGCCACCCAGCCGTTGCCGCGGCCCCAGAAGACGGGCACATCCTGGGCGTGGAAGAACAGCCCATTGGGCTGCTGCAGCTTGTCCAGGTAGACGCTCATCTCCAGCGCCGCGCGGTTGAGGTATTTCGCGTCGTGGGTGGCGCGATAGGCCTCCACCTGCAACAGCGTAATCATGTACATGTCGTCGATCCAGAACCGCGTCTCGCCGGTCAGGCCGTCGGGCCGCGGGTTCTCCCACTGCCGGTCGGCCCAGGCGACGCCCACCTTGAGGTACCGCGGGTCATGCGTCTGCCGCGCAATCTCCAGCGGCACCACGCCAAACACGGAGTCGTCGACGTGGTGGCGGACGGGGATGCGGTCGTTTTCGCTGCCGCCGGGCATCAGCGGCTCAAAGCGCTGGATCAGCTGCGTACGCAGCGCGGTGTTGCCGGTGGCCGCGGCGAAGCGCAGCGCGCCGTACCACGTGACCACCTCGGCGTAGTGCATCGACAGGGTGTACTGGTGCGGGCTGGTGACGAAGTGCTGCGCCACCAGCTCGCCCACCTCCTGCGGCGACGCGCCGGCCGGCCACGGCTGTAGAAACTTCTCTTGCGCGCAGAGAACCGCCTCCGCCCCGATCGTCATCGTCAACATTGTCAGCAGTACCGCCTGGCGCAGCAGTTTGGCCTTCCGCATGGAAATCCTTGCCTTTGAAAACACAGATGCCAGTCTCCCCGTAACGCCGGGCACATGTAAATGGACTATCCGCACCAATTCGTGGACTTATGAACTTCCATAGCCAAGGGCCGGAGGACCCGGCCCTTGGCAAACAGGCTGGGCAAAACTTACTGGAACGGTGCGATCGGCGTGTTCATGTTGAGGATCTGCTGCCCGCCGCGGACGATATTGATGTCCGTCTTGCCCGAAGCCGCCGGGCTGAAGGTAACGACATCGGTATACGTCGGCATGTTGATGGTCACCGAGGTGACGCCTTCGGTCGCGGCATGGGTGCCGGTCCAGGTGGTGGTAGGCAGGGTGTCGCCCTGGTTGTAAGCGAACAGCAGCACCTTGAAGTTCGGCGCAGTGGAGTCGGCCGGGATAATCAGCATCGGCCGGTACGCATCGGCGCGGGTGTTCGTGGTCGAAGCCGGCAGAATATATGGCGCCGTATTCGTGGTGCTGTTCATGTCCAGCACCCGGATCAGCAGCACCGGGTCGCCTGGGTTGACCACGCCGCCGGCGGCGAGCGTGATGTCATAGACGCCCTCGGAGCCGGCCACGGGGCCTTCGCTGACGATCTGCAGATCGTTGATCAGCAGCATTTGCCAATCGTAGTGGTGGCTGGTGGTCGCGCTCACTTCGATGTCGTCGACCACCAGGCCGTAGGGCGTGACGCCCGTGCTGGCACCGCGCACCAGCCCGGTCGTGCGGTAGGCCTTGACCACCGGCAGCAGCGCCGCCCGGGTCACCGGCGAGATGTCGCCGTTGTAGTCGATCCACGAGGGCAGCGCGGAGACCGGTGCGTTCATCTCGTCGGAGACCAGCTTGGTGTAGGCAAAGCTGTTTTTGCTGTGGGTGTCATAGGCGCTGCCGGAGGGCGGTGAAAAGTCGCCTGCCGCGATCTCCGCAGGTGTGTACCCGTTGCCGGAGGTGGTGTCGGTCCAGTCCCAGCAATACGAGGCGTCGCCGACCGAGAACGTCGCGTAGGTCTGGTCCTGGAAGTCGACCATGCGGCCCGGCGTGGTGACCGACTGGATGGGCGGCGAGCTCGCGTTGGCGTCGATGTTCACGATGCTCTGGTAGGTGTTATTGAAGTCCATCTGGTTGACCGCCGACCACGCCCGCCCCTTGGCGAAGAGGAAGATGGAGTTGCGGTCGTCCATGGGATGGCCGCCATTGAACTCGCGGGTATGCATGTTCAGCATCATCGCGTTGGTGGACCAGTCGCTGCGCGTCATCATCAGCGCCCGCTCGCCGGAGAAGTAGGTGAGCGGCAGACCGAGGGTGGCGGGGTCGCTGTTGGCCGGGTTGAAGTCCGTCATATACGCGACCGAGGTAAGCAGGTCATCGAAATAGGCGCCGTTGCCGGTCACAGCGGTGCCCACGCCCGGCGTCATGTACTGGTAGCTGGAGCCCTGCTGGAGCTGATAGAGCCAGTCCACAACGTTGTCGTTCGGGAACATGTAGTGCAGAACCACGCTGTCGACGTTCTGGATATCTTCGATGCCGCCCAACAGGTCATAGCGCAGGAATGGCCCAGGCGGGAAGACACTGCCTGGATCGACATAGCGCGGGTTGGGGACCACCGAGGCGGGCAGGAAACTGTGCACATACGCCTGCAGGTTCGGGTGCTGAAAGAGGTTCTGGAACCCCGCGCGCGTCAGCATGATGATGGCCTCGGAGCCGAGCTGGTCCTTGGCCTCGCCTTCGACATAGGCGCCGCTGGGGAAGATGCCGTAGGTCATGAAGTTCTGCATCCCGCGCTGCAGGCCGGCGACCTTGATGTCGTTGTAGCCGGTCTGCCCGTAGAGGTCGAGCACCTGCGGCGTGCGATAGGTAAAGGTCGCCCAGTTGCTGCGTGAGGCGGAAGCGGCATTGAGGGTGCCGTAGTTGTCCGCCGCCCAGCTCGTGTTCTGCAGCTCCGTGGTCCACTGGCTCACCTGCGCCGAGGTCATCGAGTTGTAGGCCCAGTCGTAGATGTAGCCGAAGTAGAAGCCCGCGTTGCCGCTGCCCGCGGTGGCGACGTACGGCGTGGCGGTGTTGGCCGCTGTGCGCGCGGCCTGCTCCCATGTCAACTCGTTGGTCGCTGCGGCCAGCAGGTTCTGCATCCCGGTGGTGTCGTTGTTGATCAGGCAGTAGAGCGCCTCATAGGCAAAGGTCGGCCAGATCACGGTCGTGTCCAGCTCGGCGCCGGAGGCCACGTCGATCGGATGGATGCCCGCCTGCAGGTCCGCATACACATGGTTGCCCGGATACCACAGGCTCGATGGGTCCTTGTAGTCGCGCACATAGGTGTTGCCGTGCGAGCCCTCATAGCCGCCCTGCAACAGATCGGGCACGGTATAGGCCGCGTCGTCGTTGTAGACGCCCTTCAGGCCGGCATCGTACTCCTGCAGCTTCTTGTACAGCAGCGCGCCGGAGACCGTCACTGTGTTGCTTCCGGTGCAGTTGTTGCCCGTCAGCCGGCACTGCATCGCCGGCACGTCGGCCGCGGTAAACAGCAGCCGCGGATGCACGCCCGCGGCCGGCAGTGCGCTGATCGCCGTAAGCTGCGTCGAGGTGTTGTAGACCACCGGGTCGGGGCCAAAGTCGTTCGCCGGAAACTGCGACCATGTGAAGGTCACCGCCTGATGGGTCACCGGATCGGTGGTGTCGGAGTAGGAGACGTCGACCGAGTTCGAGAAGGCGTCGGAGGTCGGGTAGCTGATCGCATCGTTCTCCAGGATCGTAACCGGCACGCTCGCATTCGCGCCCACCACCGCCCCGCCCGTCGGCGAAGTCAGCGTCATGTAGAAGGTGCGTGTGCCGCTGTACAGGTGCACATCGGTCAAGGGCACCGTGATGGTCTGCGTGGTCGTGGAGCCGCTGGCCCAGCTCAGCGTGCCGGAGGTCGCGGTGTAGTCCGTGCCGGCGGTTGCCGTGTAGCCGGTGGCGCCGTAGTGCACAGTGACCGCGCCGGTCGAGTTGCCCGTACGGGTGACACTGAACTGCGCCGAGCCCGAGCTCTCCGAGGTGGTGTAGCTGCTGCCGGCGAACTGCAGCGTGCCGGCCGTGCCCGCGGTGTCGTTGTCGTTGATGGTCACGATCGCCGAGGTCGGCGAGCCCGGCATGGCCGTACCGGTGGGCGTGCCCAGCACCACGTTGAAGGTCCTGCTGCCGCTGCTGAGGTACTCGTTGGTGATGGGCACGCTGATGTTCTGCGCGCCGGTCGCGCCGGCCGTCCAGGTCAGCGTGCCCGAGGCAGCCGTGTAGTCCGTGCCCGCATAGCCGGTCGAGTCCTGCGTCGTGTAGGAGACAGTCACCGTTCCACTCGACGCCCCGGTCAGCACCACCGGAATGGTCGCTGTGCCCACATTTTCACTCACGCTGTAGGTGCCGGCCGAGAGCGCGACCGTGCTCGAGGAGACGTCGTTGTCCTCGATGGTCACCGTGGCCGAGGAGGTGCCCAGCGTGGCCCCGCCCGTGATGCTGCTGAGGTTGAGCGTGAAGGCCTTCGTACCGGTGGTAAGACCTTCATTGGTGATCGGCACATCGATCACCTTCGTGGTCAGGTCGCCCGCGTCCCAGGTGAGGGTGCCTGTCGTAGCGGTGTAGTCCGTGCCCGCGGCGGCGGTGCCGTCGGCGGTCGCATAGCTCACCGTTACCACACCGGTCGAGCCGGTCGCGCGGTTGACCAGGAGCTCCGCCACACCCGCACTCTCGCTCACGGTGTCGGTCGAGGCGGCCAGCCCTACCGTGCCGGCGACGCTGTCGTTCTCGGTAATCGTGACGATCCCGTAGCTGTTCTCCCCCATCAACGGGCCGCCCACCGTGGTCGAGACCTGCACCAGAAAGACCTTGGTCGAGCCGTCGGTAAGGCCACGGTCGCAGATCGGCACAGTGACGTACTGGGTGGTGGGCGAGCTGCTCGTCCACGTCGTGGAGCCGGTGGTGGTGACGTAGTCCGGCCCTCCGCTGCCGCTGCACGAGGACCCGCCTACGGCGGCGGGCAGCGCCGAGGCGCCGCCGTTGCCGTTCGCCGGTACGGCCGGCGCACCCTCGGTGTAGTAGAGGGTGTAGGTCGTGCCCGCGGGGACGCTGCCATGGCGCTCGATCCCGAAGGTGAACGGGACCACCGTCGCCGTCGTGCCAATCGTGTAGGTGGAGTTCTCGTTGACGCTGAAGCTGTTGCTGGCGAGCGCGAAGGTGTAGCTCGAGCTATTTACGGTCGCCACGCCGCTGTTGACCGTAAAGTCGACTGGCGCTGCGTCATTCAGGTTGATCGTCACCGTCGCGGTCGGGAACATGCCCAGCACCGCGCCGCTGGGGCTGCTCAACGCGACCGTGAAGATGATCGAGCCGCTGGTCACCTGCTGGTCTGTGACCGGCACGGTGATGAGCTTGTCCGTGGTGTCGCCCGCGCTCCAGTTCAGCGTGCCCGAGCTCGAGGTATAGGTATACCCGTTGACGGCGTTGCCCGGCGTGCTGCCTGTAGTGTCCGTGCCGTCGGCGGTCGCGTAGTTCACGGACAGCGCACCGCTGGAGCCGTTGAAGCGGGAGACGTTCAGCGTCACCGTACCCGCGCTCTCGTTTACGGAGTAGGCGCCGCTGCCGAAGCTCAATTGTTGCGTGGTCCCCGTGACGATCGGCAGCGCCCAGGTCGCCGGTGCCTGGACGTACACCGGCTGGTACGGCCCCGAAGAGCCCGCGCAGGTGAGGATGGCGGTGCCGTTGGGCGTCGTCGGGTAGTTCATCACGTTGATCAGCGAGCCCACTGTGTCCGTGGCCTTGGTGCCGGTCGCCGTCTCGGTCGCCGTAAACAGTGAGCTGCAGGCGCTGCTGTTGGAGGCGCTGGTACTGACGCAGGACGCAATGGCGTCGGCCAGCGAGATCATCGTCTGGGTCGCGAGGGTGTAGTTGCTGGGCAACGTGCCCGGCACCGACCCCGTCGTCGTGTTCGCGTACTCGGCCGCCACGCCCATCGCGGTGGCCAGCGCCGAAGCATTGGAGTTGGTCGAGCCCATGGCCTTGTACGAACTCATAAACGGATACAGCGCCGCCACCGCCGCCACCGTGGTCAGCTCGTTGACCAGAATGAACTCCGGCGGGTTGGGCGCGATCAGGTTGCTGCAAAGACCCAGCGCATCCATCAGCTGGATCGCTGTATTGTTTACCGTTCCCACGAGCCCGGGGTTCCCGCCGCTGGCAGTCAGATACACATAAGTAGGCGCGGTGGGGCACGTGAAGGTGCCCGTGAGGCTGAAGCTGCCGTCCGCCGCCGAGCTGACAGTAGTCCCCGCGTTCATGATCGAGACCGAGCTGGCGCCGTCCCCCGTGGACGAGACCGCCCACAGAACGATGTTGCCGCCGCTGATCGGGTTCTGCCCGCCATGCAACTTACCGGTCAGCGCGATCGAGGACGGCTCCGGGGCCGTCGTGGTGGTGGTGGTTGTGGTGCTGGTCGTCGACGTTCCGGTCGCAAGCGAGCTGGACAGGCCCGCGCCTGCCGGGCTGGTGACGCCGCAGCCGGTGAGCGCCGCCAACACCACCCCAAGCGCAGCCAGAACGGTCGCCCTCCGCCCGGCATGGTTCTCGGCGCCGCGGCGTGCCTTCGCTCTCATCACACGTCCACTCATCATTGCATCCTCACTTGGCCCAATTCCCCATCCGCTTTGCAGACCGCCGAGGCTCCTGGCTCACACTGCAGAGCCTGCCTACAGCCATCTTTATCCCCTCGTTCGAGACCGGCTAAAGCATAGCGGACGGGCTATAGGACTGGCCTCGTCGAATCGCTTATTCTCTTGCCCTTTTCGATAAGGGAACTGCTGGCTGTTGCACAAAGAAGTACCTTTTCATGCAATCCGAAGCGCGCCCGCAAACGTATGACCTTTTCGGGTTACGTCCGCCGGTTTGTCTAACTCCGCACGCATATTCCCACCTGCGCGCGATGATGCGACCACCGAAAACTGCCGGATTATGCGTATTCCCGCCCTTGTCATCGGTGCGGCCGCCTCAGTAGCCTTCCGCTCTATGATTGTGAGGTTGTACTCCGCCGCAACTGCCCTACGTCGCCTTGCTCACCTCAGCCTCGCTGCTTCCCTGCTGCTTGTCTGCGCGCCACACCGGCTGCCTGCGCAGTCCGCGCCGCCCGCGCACCTCTCCACCGAGCTCTCCGCCGACGACATCCTCAACGGCAAGTACCCCTTCCCACCCTCGCCGTCGGTCGAAGCGCATGACGACTTCAGCGGCTTTGCCAAGGACCGCCTCTCCCCCGTCCCCGCTCCCGGCATCCATCCCCGCATCCTCTTCAGCCCGGAAGATCTTCCCGCCCTCCGCGCGCGGCTCCGCGACACCGAAGTCGGCCGCAAGCTCACCCTGCGCTTCCATCAGCGCCTCGCTGCCGCCATCGGCAAACCCGGCACCCAGGGCAACCTCTTCTATGAGGCACTCGCCACCGGCAACGTCGCCGCTGCCACCAAAATCCTCAACGAGAACCACGGCGTCCTCCCCGGCATCGGCCATTACCAGCCCTACATCTACGCGCTCGCCATGGAGTCCTTCGACGACCTCCTCAACGACGACCAGGTCCGCGGCAGGCGCGTCGCCACCGCCATCGCCACCTGGGCCAAAATCATCGACCCCGTCATCGACAGCATCGACAAGCAGCCCATGTACGACGATGTCTCCCGCGCCTTCGCCCCCAAGTCCAACGACTGGACCAACTCCATCAGCATCCGCGACCTCGTCGGCTACCACGTCCTCGGCTACGCCTACGACTTCGCCTACAACTTCATGACCCCCGCCCAGCGCGACCAGGTCCGCCATGAGATCTCCCGCGTCACCTACGGACGCCTCTGGATGGGCGCCCGCCTGCCGCACCACTTCCGCAACTGGAACTGGATCGCCATCGGCCTCTCGCAGCCGCTGCTCGCCCTCGCCATCGAAGGCGAACCCGGCTATGACCCCCGCGTCTACAAACTCGGCGTCCAGATCGCCCGCGACTACCTCACCTACGCCATCTCGCCCACCGGCGAATCCACCGAGGCCGTCGGCTATACCAACTTCGGCTTCGTCTGGGCCACGCCCTTCTGGGTCGCCGCCGCCCGCCGCGGAGAAGACTTCCTCGTCCAGAGCCACAACCGCCACATGATCGACTGGTACCTCCAGACCGAGGAGCCCTACGGCCGCGTCTGGCAGAGCCACGGCGACGGCGGCGATAGCGGCCCCTCCATCTGGAACATGTCCATGTGGAAGTACTTCTACCCCAACGACCCCACCGTCGACCACCTCTGGCAGGACACCCTCTTCGCCGACAACAAGGACCAGCTCAAGGACGCCACCTTCCACATCGTCGAGCCCATGATCTTCGCCGCCGACCCCGGCAAGGACGCCGCCAACCGCCCGCTCGATTCCACCCCCGCCAAACTCAACGCCCCGCTGGCCATGTTCGACCCCGTCCGCAGCTCCGTGAACGCCCGCAACAACTGGGCCCCCGACGCCACCTCCATCGAGTTCGAGTGCCGCACAGACTCCGTCGGCCCCAGCCACGAGCACGCCGACCGCGGCAACTTCACCCTCTCCGCCATGGGCCGCCAATGGGCCAAAGAAAGCTTCCGCTCCATTGAGTCTCGCCACCATAACGTCATCCTCATCGACGGCCTCGGCCAGGGCTACTGGCCCGGCCCAGGCCGCTGGGACGGCTACCGCGACAACGGCTGGGCCCTCATGGCCGCCGCGGACGCCAAGCCCGCCTACGACACCTGGTGGCCCAAGGAAGTCGTCACCGAAGCCCCCGATTGGGAGCGCTACCAGTACTTCCGCTGGGCCACCTTCCTCGACCAGGAGAAGATCTTCACCGAGAACTACGACACCAAAACCGCCGTCCGCGACCCGCGCCCCTCCGTCGTCGCCCACTTCAAGGACTTCCAGGCCACCGGCCCCCGCATGTGGGATGAGGACACCTGGCCCCTGGCCTTCCCCCACAACCCAGTCCAGCGCGCCTTCCGCACCGTCACCTTCGTCCGCGGAGACAAGCCCTACCTCCTCGTCACCGACGACATCCAGAAGGACGCCGGCGAGCGCCTCTACGAGTGGCTCATGATGACCGGCACCAACACCGACATCGTCTCCATCGAAGGCAACAACATCCTCCTCGCCGACGCCACCGCGCCCCGCAACGCCGAAGGCCTCATCAAGCCGAAGAAGGGCGACCGCGAACTCCTCGTCCGCGTCCTCGACATCGCCGCCGCCGCCCATCCCCACGACTATCAGGCACGCCCCAGCTTCCGCCTCGAAACCTTCGAGAAGAAAGACACCAACGACGGCGACGGCGTCGGCTACGGCATGGGCCGAAGCTTCGGCACGGACCGCCGCCTCGTCGTCGCCACCCGCGCCGCCGCGCCCAACTTCAAGATCCTCCTTCTGCCCACCCGCGCCGGCGACCCACTCCCCGTCACCGCCTGGAACGCCGACCACACCCAGCTCACCATCACCCTCGACGGCCACACCGACACCTTCACCTTCACGATGGGCACCGACGGCCGCAACCGCATCGTCGCCTCACGCCCCGGCCAGCCAACCCTCACCCTGCCTTAACTGGCAAACTGGCAAACTGGCAAACTGGCAAACTGGCAAACTGGCAAACTGATAGACGTCTACGGGGCAGCCATCTATAGGACGCACCCTATATTCACCCTCTATATAGATGGCCTACTGCACAAGTCTTACCGCGGCACACCCACCAGGTACGTCCGCTCCACTGGCGCGGCCGACTGCACCGCCGGGCTCTCCGTCGTGCCCCACTGGTACGCGACCACCGTCACCTTCACCGGCATCCGCGTGCGCGGCGGGATCGGCGTGAACACCAGCCGGTCGCCCTCCACCTCCGCCGGGCCGCTCGCCACATAGAACTGCACCGCCCGCCCCGAGGACGCGGTCGCCTTCAGTTCCATCGCCTTCACCCCTCCAGCCTGGTCCTCTATGCGGGCAAAGTCGATCCTCTGCGGCGCGCCCTCCCTGTTCAGCTTCGGATACTTCACCTCGCAGGCCTGCTCGGCGTAGGCATACTGCGCGTCGCCGGGGTGGTAGGCGAGCACCATGATGTTGTCGCTGAGGCCCAGGTGCGCGGCCCGCAGGCTGAACTCGCCAGCGCCGGTCTGCTCGCCGCCGCCGAGCCAGCCGCCGATCAGGCTAAAGCGTATCGGGCCCTCGGCATGGCCCAGCGGCTTGCCGCTGCCGGCGACGCCGGCCGGAGTCTCCGCCAGAAAGCCGCCCATCGCCTGCACGTGCACGCTGCCGTCGCTGGGAAAGCTGGGCGCAAAGGGCAGGTCCTCCAGCCACGCCGCAGCCACCAGCCTGCCGCCCACGCCGCAGGTCACGCGCTGGTCGAGCTTGCCGCGGTCCTCGCGGCGATAGTCCTCGTTCGCCCGCGCCAGCTCGCCGTCGATATGCCAGAAGGCCAGCGACGGGTCGCCGGTATACGCGGCGTAGGGCGCGGCAGGATGCTCCATCGGCCCCACCTTCAGCGGCGTCTCGTCGGTCAGCCATCCGCTCTCGACCGGAATATGCCGCAGCGGCGTCGGTCCATAGGTCACCCCGGCCACCGCCGGCGCGCGGGCTTCCACCGCCTTGGCCACGAACATCGCCACATACTTCGCCATCGGCGGGTTGAAGGAGAAGTGGCCGCCGCCGGGGTCGACCAGGATGCTCATCAGCGCCTCCGCCTGGGAGGCGCGATACTCCAGCATCCGGCCGCGCAGCCAGCGCCAGTGCATGTCCAACGGCAGGCTGGGGTCGCCCCAGCTCTCGTACTCGCCGCTGATGCCCAGGATCGGCACGCCGTTCACGTTGGCCTTGGGGTCCCAGGCCGGCGGAGGGATCGCCGCCGCATGCAGCCCTACCACCGCGATCGTCCGCGAGGGCTTCCAGTAGGCGATGTTCCAGGCCAGTATCGCGCCGCCGGAGTGGCCCAGCGTCACCAGCGGCGCGGTCGCCACCTCGGCATAGCCGGACTCCGCCGCCAGCGCATCCAGCGTGCGCTGCAGCAGCAGGTCCTCACGCTTGCCCTTGTAGTCGAACTCGCCCAGCGAGCCGCGGCTGACCTGCACGAAGGCCAGGTCCTCGCGCGCGGCCATCGCCCGCATCGTGGGGTCCTGCATCACCTTGTCTTCCAGAATGATCTGCTCGCCCAGCAGGATGCCGCGCACCTGCCGGCACGTGGGCGGTATCCACATGGAGGCATGCAGCGCCCGCTGCGCGCCCAGCTGGGTACCCGGCACATCCACCGCGAACTGCCACTCCGCCCGCGCCACGCCGCACAGCAGCATCAGCACCGAAAGCCACAACGCACGCCGCACGCCGACCATATCTACGCAAGGTATACAGCCGCACCCGCCACGGACAAGCCACACACCGCCGTTTTTTCAGCACATTCCGGACACACCGGTCCTTAAACTGGAAAACTTGCCTGACCGTAACCGGCCAACGCAAGTCATCCCACGGATAGCTCCGCACTGGGTCTCCGCACTGGGTCTGATTGCCACTTGGTCTCCATACATTCCACACCTGCTGTGGAATCTATGGCGGGGACGACGGGGCTCGAACCCGCGACCTCTGCCGTGACAGGGCAGCGCTCTAACCAACTGAGCTACGTCCCCAGATTGCTTTTCAACAACT
>Ga0116230_10003404_pt1 | contig 15522 bp, 10 predicted proteins | sample S1TSphfallax_3_FD_88678 | JGI IMG/M metagenome (GOLD analysis project Ga0116230, IMG submission 88678) | Host-associated microbial communities from peat moss isolated from Minnesota, USA - S1T2_Fd - Sphagnum fallax MG | ecosystem: Host-associated > Plants > Peat moss > Unclassified | place... | reverse complement strand
GGCGCAGGCGCAGGCGCAGGCGGCGGGCGCAGGGGTTTACTCTCGACGGCAACCACTTTGCGGGTGAGATTTTTCGCCAGCGCCTCGAGTTCGTCGACTGTCGCCTGGCGGCGGTTTGCCTCCGCGATCGCGGCGAGTTCGTCGTCCAGCTCCGCGGTCGCACCCATGCCGGCTGCGCACAACCGGCTGACGAGCCGCCGCAGCACCGTCTCCACGTGGCGCCAACGCTGCTCCTCGGTCTCCATTTCGAGCACCGAGTTACGATATTTCTGTTTCCAGTCGGGAGTTTCGGACACGGTATGGTGATCGGCGGCGCGCGCTAAAGCTTGAGTTACTCGAGGACGAGGCGGGGGAAATAGAATGACACGGTCCAGTTGGGCAGGTCGACGATTTCACTGATGCGCAGATCGCCGCAAACGCTGCAGAGGAGATAAGCGTCGACCGCGGGCATGCCATGCCGCATCCCGAGCAAATCTATCATGCCGCGCACTGCGGCCCGTGCCGCCACCATCAAGTCCGGACCAATACCCGTCGTCACCTCGTAGCCCTTGGCGTCCAAATGGCGGGTCACGGGACCGGGTGTCGTGAAGCGCGGAAAAGCCAGCGGCGTTTGCTTGAGAAGATCGAAGCGGATCGCGACGTTCATCGGACTTTCGATCGCGGTCCCACAGACCTCGCCGTCTCCTTGCGCCGCGTGCGTGTCGCCGACCGAGAACAGCGCGCCAGCCACCTCCACCGGAAGAAAAAGTTCCGTGCCCACGGCAATGTCGCGCACGTCCAGATTACCGCCAACGCGGCGTGGCGGCACGATGCTGTGCAGACCCGCCGCAGCCGGTGCGACGCCGATGGTGCCCGTGAAAGGTTTGAGCGGCACCCGCCCCCAGCGTCCGAAGAGCGCGGGGACCATCGTCGCGGCATCGTAGCTCCAGAGATGCAGGGCGGCTTCCGGAAACTCGTCCGCAAGTAGTCCGAATCCAGGGATGTTCGCAGTCCAGCCCCAACCCGAGGGCGTGAACGACAGCAAGCTGAGCTTGAGTACGTCGCCGGGCTCCGCCCCGTCGACATAGACCGGTCCGGCAACCGGATTGATGCGCGCGAAATCGAGAGATGCAATTGAGGCAACCGTCGAGTCGGCCGAGAGCTGGCCGCCGGCCGCGTCCTGCACCTCGAATTCGATCGCGGTCCCGGGCGCGATGCGCAGCACCGGCGCGAACGCGTGGTCCCAACCCAGATGGTGCTGATGACGATGGATAGTGTGCGAATGCACCATGGTGGGTCTCTGTCGAAGTAGAATTCCCGCATCATGGCGCAATTGACGGCTGCATTGAAACGGTTCTTCGGCTTCGACCAATTTCGGCCGGGCCAGGAGGCGATCGTACGCGACGCGCTCGCGGGGCGCGACCTCCTCGCGCTGATGCCGACCGGCGGCGGCAAATCCCTGTGCTTCCAGCTACCGGCCCTGCTGCGACCCGGTGTCACGCTCGTGGTGTCCCCGTTGATCGCCCTCATGCAGGACCAGGTTCGCCAGCTGCGCGACAACGGCATCGCCGCGAGCTTCGTCAATTCGAGTCTTGCGCCCGGCGAAGGCGCGGAGCGCATGGGTGCGCTGTTGCGCGGGGATTATCCGCTGTTCTATCTCGCACCGGAACGCTTGCTGCTGCCGGAATTCCTCGAGCGGATCTTGCCGCGTATCGCCTCCGGGCCCGGGCTCAATGCCTTCGTGATCGACGAGGCACACTGCGTCTCGGAGTGGGGCCACGATTTTCGCCCCGATTACCGTCAGTTGTCGTCGCTCAGGCGTCGCCATCCGACGATCCCGATGTTTTGTTTCACAGCCACGGCGACGCCGCGCGTACGCACCGACATCATCAGCCAGCTCGCTTTGCGCGACCCGGCGATCCACCTCACGAGCTTCAACCGGCCGAACCTGCGCTACGAGGTACGCCCCAAGACCAAACGCAGTTACCCGGAACTGCTGTCCCTGGCGCGGGGCGGCGGCGCCGGAATCGTCTATTGCCTGTCGCGGCGGCGCGTCGAAGAACTCGCCGCGCAGCTGCACGGCGACGGGGTGCGCGCGGCCGCATACCATGCGGGGCTCGCTGCCGATCTGCGCCGCGACACCCAGGAGGCCTTCATTCGCGATGATCTGCAGGTCGTCATCGCCACCGTCGCCTTCGGCATGGGCATAAACAAACCCGACGTGCGCTGGGTCGTGCATTATGATTTGCCGAAGACCCTCGAAGGCTACAGCCAGGAGTCTGGCCGTGCGGGGCGCGACGGCGATCCGGCGCGTTGTCTGCTCTACTTCGGCGCCGCCGATATTCGCACCGCGGAGTTCCTGATCCAGCAAAAGGTGGATCCCGAGAGCGGTGCGGCGCTCGAAGCCGAGCAACGCCTCGGACGGCAACAACTGCGTCAAGTTCTCGATTATGCAGAATCGACCGAGTGCCGACGTGCCGTGATGCTAGCCTATCTCGGCGAGAGTTTCTCCGGCCCCTGCGGCGCCTGCGACAACTGCGATACGCCACGGACGCTGGTCGACCGCAGCACCGAGGCACGCCAGTTCCTTTCCTGCGTGGCCCGCCTCGCCCAGCGTGGTGAGCGTTTCGGCGCGGCCTACGTCATCGACATCCTGCGCGGCGCCCGCTCGCTGCGTCTGCTTGCGCGCGGCCACGACGCGTTGTCGGTCTACGGGATCGGCAAGCAGCGCGCCGTCGCCGACTGGCGCGGACTCGCCCGCGGGCTGCTGCATCAGTCGCTCGTCGAGGAGACACAGGACGGATTTCGGGTGCTATCCCTGAACGCGGAAAGCTGGCGGGTGCTGCGCGGCGAACGGCCGGTGTTGATGGCGCTCGCCGCGGCGGAACGCGAGCCTGGGCGTCCATCGCGTCTCGACGCGGCCGATCCCACGCAGGGCGCGCTGTACGAACGCTTGCGCGAGTTGCGCAAGCGACTGGCGAACGAGCAAGGTCTGCCACCCTACGTGATCTTCCACGACGCGACTTTGCGCGAAATGGCGCTGCGCCGGCCGCTCACCCTCGATCAGTTCGCCGCCCTGCCCGGTGTCGGGCAGGCCAAGCTCGCGCGCTACGGCGAGTCGTTCATCAATGCGTTGCGCCAACATCCGGCTTGAGTTCGCGGTATTTCATCATGGCCGCCACGGTCGGCGCGCGACCACGCCAGGCGATATAGAGCTTTTCGAGATCGCTCGTATTGCCACGTGACAACACCATGCGCCGGAAACGCTCGCCGTTGGCGCGCGTCAAACCGCCATGTTCATCGAACCAGAGATAGGCGTCGTCGTCGAGCATCTGGGTCCAGAGGTAGGCGTAATAGCCGGCGGAATACCCGTTCCCCCATATATGCATGAAGTAACTCGAGCGGTAGCGCGGCGGCACCTCCGGCAAGTCGATGTGCGCCGACGCGAGGGCTTGCTTCTCGAAGTTGTCCGGGTTCTGCAGCGGCGCGCTCGCCGGCAGCACGTGCCACTGCATGTCGAGTTCGGCTGCCGCGAGCGTTTCGGTGAGACTGTAGCCTTCGCCGAAATTCTGCGCGCGCAGGAGCTTTGCCACGAGTTCCGGCGGCATCGGCGCGCCGGTCTGATAGTGGCGTGCGTAATGCGCGAAAACCTCGGGGTAGATCGCCCAGTGCTCGTTGAACTGCGACGGGAATTCGACGAAATCCCGCGGTGTGGAAGTACCCGACAAGCTGCGGTACTTGGTGTCGGCGAACATGCCATGCAGCGCGTGACCGAACTCGTGAAACATCGTCGTGACGTCGCTGAAGCTGATCAGCGCGGGCTCGCCGGCCGCGGGTTTCTGGAGATTGGCGACGTTGTAGACGACGGGCAGCGTACCCAGCATGCTGGACTGATCCACCAGGTTCGACATCCAGGCGCCGCCGGATTTGTTGTCGCGCTTGTAGTAGTCGCAGTAGAACAACGCGAGCGGCTTGCCGTCGACATCGAAAACCTCGAAGACACGCACGTCGGGCTGGTACACCGGGATGTCCTTGCGTTCCTGGAAGCTGATGCCGTAGAGCTGATGGGCAGCGTAGAAGACACCGTTCTGCAGGACGTGATCGAGTTCGAAATACGGCTTGACCTCCGCCTCGTTCAAATCATATTTCTGCCTGCGCACCCGCTGAGCGTAGAGCTCCCAATCCCAGGCGGCGAGCTGGAACCCAGCTTGGGCGCCGTCGATTGCGGCTTGGATGTCGGCAGCTTCGCTCTCTGCCTTGGCCGTCGCCAAGGGCACGAGGTCGGCCATGAAACGCAAGGCAGCGGCAGGCGTCTTCGCCATTTGATCGCTGAGCTTCCAGGCCGCGTGATTGGGATAGCCTAGCAGCGCGGCTTGCCGTGCCCGAACCTGCGCAATCTCGGCGACCGTGTCACGCGTATCGTTCGCGTCGCCGTGCTCGGCGCGGTTCCAAGAGTTCGCGAAGATGGCGGAACGAGTCTCACGATCGGCGAGCGTAGCCAGTACGGGTTGCTGCGTCGTGTTCTGCAGCGGCACCACGAAACCGTCGAGTTGCCTCTCGCGCGCAGCCTCCGCTGCCGCGGCCAATCCGGCATCGCTCAAGCCCTGCAGCGCCGCCTTGTCGGCCGTGTGGTACGCCCCGTCCTTGGTGGCCGCGAGCAAGCGCGTCTCGAAGACGTTCGAGAGCGTCGACTCGCGCTCGTTGAGCGCTTTCAACTTCGCCTGTGTCGAGTCGGACAAATTCGCGCCCGCATGCAGGAATTGCGCATAGGTCACCTCGACGAGCCGTAGAGACTCCGGGTCGAGTTTGAGCGAGCGCCGCCGCCGGTAGACCGCCGCGACACGGGCGAACAGTTTCTTGTTCAGATAGATCGCGTCCTCATGCGCGGCGAGTTCGGGCGCAAGCGCGGCATCGGCCGCCTGCAACACCGGGTTCGTATTCGCGCCCGTCACCGCGCGAAACGGTGCGATCGCCCGCGCCAGCAAGCTACCGCTGGTCTCCATGGCGAGCAGAGTATTGGCGAAGGTCGGCGGTTCGGGGTCATCGGCGATCGCCTGAATCTCGGTGAGTTCCTCGGCCATGCCGGCCTCGATGGCCGGCTGATAATCGGTATCCTTGATCTTGTCGAACGGAGGCGCATGAAACGGCAGCGTGCTCGGTGCGAAGAAGGGATTATCCGGTCCGAAATGCGAGGGCGATGCCGCGGCCGCATCGAGCGCGCACGCACAATGGATGACCGCGCAGGCAAGCAGCATGAAGCACCCCAGAGCCCGGCGTCCCGGCAGTCCCGTTGAAACCCGCAGCTTCCTCATCGCGTTCCTCACCCGGTCAAAGCCGGCGAGTTTAGCACCCGGACGCACCGGCTGCGCCGATTCGCGCTAGACTCGAATCCGTGTCATCCCTGGATCAATTCGGCTACGAGGAACAACTCGACCGTGCGCTCGGACTGCGCGACCTGCTCGTCTACGGCATGATATTCATGGTGCCGATCGCGCCTTTCGGGGTGTTCGGCTTCGTCTGGAAGGAAGCCGGCGGCATGGTCCCCCTCGCCTACCTAGTCGGCCTGGTCGGCATGTTCTTCACGGCGCTGAGCTACGCCTCGATGTCCGCGGCTTTCCCGCTGGCCGGCTCCGTCTACACCTATGCCCAACGCGGTCTGCACGAAATCGCAGGGTTCTTTTCCGGCTGGCTGATTCTGATGGATTATCTGCTCGTGCCCGCCCTGTTGTATTTGTTGAGCGCGGTGGCGTTGCGACCGATCTTGCCGATGGTGCCGGACTGGCTCTGGATCACGGGCTTCGTGGGCTTCAACGCGATCGTCAACCTGATCGGCATTCAGTTCACCGCGCGTCTGAATGGGTGGATGCTGCTGTTCGAAGTCGTGACCCTTGCCCTGTTCGTCGGCTTCGGACTGCTCGCCTTGCGCGACGGTAAAGGGGCCGGAGCCTTGACCTTGACGCCGGTCTACGACCCGCAGGTGTTTTCCCTCAACGTGATTGCGGGTGCAACCTCGATCGCCGTGCTCTCGTTTCTCGGCTTCGACGGCATTTCGACGCTCTCCGAAGAGAGCCGCGGTGGGCGGAACGCCGTCGGACGCGCGACTCTAATCGCGCTGTTGCTGGTCGGACTCTTGTTCATCGCCCAGACTTGGATCGCGACCGATCTCGCCCGCGGCATGCACTTTCGGTCCGACGACACGGCTTTTTATGAAATCGCCGAACTCGCCGGCGGCCCGCATTTGCGACTGCTCACCATCATCGCCACCGTGCTCGCCTCCGCGATCGCCAACGCCATGGCGGCGCAGGCGGCGGTCGCACGCATCCTGTTCGCGATGGCGCGCGACGGCAAACTACCGGCGGTGCTCGCCAAGATACACCCGCGCTTCAAGACGCCGTACTGGAGCACGCTGTTCGTCGGCGCCGTCTCCCTGGGTGTCGGGCTCGTCTTCGCGACGCGGATCGACGATCTCGCGCGCATCGTGAACTTCGGCGCCTTGAGCGGATTTTTATTGCTGCATTTGTCGGTGATCAATCACTACATCCTGCGGCGACGCAGCCGCGACTGGCTGCGCCATCTCGTCTGCCCGCTGGCGGGGCTCGTCGTGATTGCCTACGTCTTGTACGGGATGGACTACTCGGCGAAGATTTTCGGCGCCTGCTGGATCGGCATCGGTATCGTCTACTACGTCGTGCTCAGCTTCGTTCTGAAGCGGAACGTGGCTCTGGAGATTTGACCCCGGTCAGACGCCGCAACGCGGCGATATCGCTCTGCAGCCCCGAGGTCTCGCGGATGCGCGCGCGTATGCGCCCCGCGAGGCTCGAGAAGGCCGCGGCTTGCTTCAGTTCGAGCGTGCGCGTCAACGACGGCGGCAACTCCGTCGGCCAGATTGAGTCGATCCGACCGGGGCCCGGCGCGAGCACGATGATTCGATCGGCGAGATAAACGGCCTCCTCGACGTCATGCGTGACGAACACGATCGTGCGGCGCTCGCTAGCGAGCACGTGGAGTATCAACTCGTGCATGACCTCGCGCGTCTGAGCGTCGAGCGCGCCGAAGGGCTCGTCCATGAGCAACACGTCCGGCTCGTTTTGCAGCGCCCGCGCGATCGCGACCCGCTGCCGCATGCCGCCCGAAAGAGTATGCGGATAGGCGCCGGCAACACGCGCGAGACCCATCAGTCCGAGCAATAGATTCGACCGCTCCGCGCTTGCTGCCCGGTCTCGGCCGCGATTCGCGCTTAGGCCGCGGCTGAATGCCACGTTCTGCGCCACGGTGAGCCAGGGATATAAGCTGTAGTCTTGGAACACCATCGCCCGGTCCCGGCCCGGCCCGCGCACCGGCTGACCGCCCTGCAAAACGTCGCCACCGCTCGGGGACTCCAGTCCTGCGATCAGCCGCAGCAAGCTCGACTTGCCGCACCCGGATGCGCCCACGACGGCGACGAATTCCCCTGCCGCGACCTCGAAGGACACGTCGGCGAGCGCCGTGAAAACCCCCTCGCGCGTCGCGAAGGACTTGCTGAGACTCCGGATCGCGAGCTTCACGTCGCTCATGCGCGATTGGCCACCCATGGGAAGAGCGCGCGATGCAGAGCGCGCATGAGCTGATCGGTGCCCAGCCCGATGAGGCCGATCACGATGATGCCGACGAAGATCTTGTCAGTCTGCAGAAACCGCTGTGCTTTGAGGATCGCATAGCCCAGACCCGAATTCGCGGCGACCAACTCGGCGACCACGAGATAGGTCCAGGCCCAACCGAGCGTAATTCGCAGGGTGTCGACGATGGCCGGAAGCGCCGAGCGTAACAAGACGCGAAACAGCAGCTCGACGTCGGTAGCACCCAGCGTGCGGGCCGCTTCGATCTGCGGCAGCGGTACGCGCGCGACATCCTCGGAGATCATGATCACCATCTGAAAAAAAGTTCCGATCCAGATCAATGCAATCTTCGACCCCTCACCGATACCGACCCAGAGCAAGACCATCGGTACGAATGCGACCGCCGGCAGATAGCGCGCGAATTCGAGCAGAGGTTCGCTGAATGCGCGCACCGGCCGATAGGCGCCGATCAGCAGTCCCAGCGGCACGGCCATGACCGCCGACAACAGGAAACCGGCGATCACGCGCAGGCTGCTGATCCGCGCGTCGACCACGAGATCGCCGTCGACCGCCCAGAGATAGGCTCGGCGTAGTACGGCGAGCGGGCCCGGCAGGAACATGGGATCGACCCACCCAGATGCAGCCAGAGCCCACCAGCCCAGCGTCCAGGCCAGGAAACTCGCGACCGCGATCGCGAAGTAGCGTCGCGGCTGAAGGGCGCTGCGGATCTTCAAACGGCCGTCAGGAAGGAAACACCCACGGCGCCGAGAAAGCCGGCCGCGCGATCACCAGAAGCCGTCACGGACCCGTAGTCCGCCGCGAGCACGCGTGCCACGCGGTTGCGGTGAAAGCTGCCCCACAACTCGGCGCAGGTAATCACCTGTCCATCGCGTTGGTCGCCGTAGAGCTCGCGATGCAGGTCGGGCAGCCGGTACCAGGGCTCGCCGGGTCTGACGTGGTGCGCATTGTGGTATGGAAAATTGAGCACCAGCAAATTGAGCCATCCGTGGCGCTCGGCGAGCAGATTGGAATACGTGTTGGCGTATTCATAGGCGAGGTCGCGGCGGGCATCGGGAGGCGCCGCCGCGAGGGATCTAGTCACGTGCACCTCGTAGGTGTGCTGAAACGCATCCATGAAGCGCAGCACGTTCAGGAACAGCAGGTAGGCGAGCGCATAGAGCAGCACGGCCTTGAAGGAGACCAGGGCGAGCGCGGTGAAGCCCGCGAGGCGGAGCAACGCAAACACCACGATGCGCACGCGAACGGCCGTCCGAGAACCATTCGCGTCGCCCGAGCCGTTCGCGTCGCCCGAGCCGTTCGCGTCGCGGGTCTCGCTCGAAAACGGCGCAGCGATGACGAGTCCGCGCATCACGAGTTCCACTGCGGGGATGTAGGCCCATTCCAGCAGCAGAGCAAGTCGGCGAGCCCACGCCGGCGCCGCCAAAAGCACGGCGCGATAGTCGAAGGTGACGACGTCGAGGCGGTCGGCGTGGTGGCGAAGGTGCTTCTTTTTCAATCCGGCATAGTTGGCGAGGCAGGCGCCGTTGATCCAGCTCATCGCCCGGCCCAAGCGATCGTTGGCCGCCGCGCCGCGGAAAATCGCATGATGCGTACAGTCGTGGATCAAATAGGCCGAGTAGATCAAGGTATGCGCGGTCAGCAGCACGCCGAGCGCATTGCAGGCATAGCCCGGACGGGTCATGAGCCAGATACCGAGCAGCCACCCCAGGCCGGTGTAAGCGATCACGAGTAAATTCGGCAGCGCCCCGCCGTCGCGGCGAAAGACTCGGTTCATCGTTTTTCTCCCGCGGCCTGCAGCGCCGCGACGAAGCGTGCATCGAAGGTCGCCTCGATCGGCGGCAGGGCATCGATCTGGCCCTCGCGCGCGAGTATTCCGCCGATGATCTTGCCGCTCGCGAAAAACGAGGGCAGCGCGTCGCTCCGTTGGAATACGTCGCCGAGGTGCGATAGATCAGGGTTCTCGATGTTGGGCAGTTGCTCGCGGACTTCGGCGGGCGTGATCTCCAGAGTCTTGGCGAGGATCGCGACCGCGAGTTCCGGCTGCGCGCGCATGAAGGCGAGTCCGTCCATCGTGCCGCGCACGAGACCCTCGACGAGCTGCGGGTTCTTGGCGATCACGCCGGCCTTGAGCACGAGCACGTCGGTGATCATGCCACGGGCCTCGCGCGACGACATTAGGACGTGGAAGCGTTTGCCGTCCCCCGACTTAGCGATTGCCGAAACGCTGGGCTCGTAGGTCACGCCGGCATCGACGCCGCCGCTCGCCATGATGCCGACGACCCCTTCGGGCGTCGTGTTGACGGCCTCGACGTCGCGTTCCGACAGGCCGCCGCGCGCGAGCGCGAAGCCGAGCAGGAAATCGGATGGCGAGGCCGCCATGAAGGCGATTTTGCGACCCTTCAAGTCCTTGATGGTGCGCAAGTTAGCCGTGGCGAGGATGGCATCGCCGCCCACCGAGTAATCGATCGGCATCACGACCTCGAGCTTCCAGCCGCGAGCGTTGGCGGCGATGACCTGATCGTAGGTCAGCGTGGTCGCATCGATCTCGCCGCCTTGCACCGCGCCGGGCATCATGGAATTGTCGGTGAAATTCACGAGCTTCACGTCCAGCCCATATTTTTTGTAGTAGCCGTTGGCGGCGGCACAGTAGATCGGACCGTAGCCGATCCAGCTCACCACGCCGAGCGTCGCGGCAGTGCCGGCAACGGCCGCGCGCGCGGCCACCAGCATCACCAGGGTCATCGATGAGAGGGCCAGCAAGGAGGATCGGGCAACCTTCATGGCGCGAGGTTAACACCGTTAACCCCGCGCTTGAATAGCCTGGCCGCACGGCCGCGATAGGCACCCCGTGCCGGCCCGGTGCCGGCGCCTCAACGCACCAATTCGAGCCTTGCGCGCAGGGGTTCGCGCACCAAATTGGTGTGTACGGGCAGCACGATGACGTCGCCCGGCAGCGCCCCATCGAGGAGCAGATTGGCGGCGGTCAATTCGTCGGCCTCGAAGCCGATCCGCTCCGCCGGGACGCCTGCCGCGCGCAGACTCTGCTCGAGCAGGCGCGGCACTTCTCCGAGCGCACGGCCGCGCAACATCAGGGGCAGCTCCTTGAGGACGATCCGGTCGGGCGAGAAGCGCGCCGCGGTCGCGGCAAGCTCGCGAATGGCCGTATCGTCCCGATTACCGGCCTGACCCAGCAGCAGGGCCAGGCGGTGCGGGCGCAGCGAGCGCGCGACCCCGAGCAGCGCCGCGAGTCCGTCGGGATTGTGGGCATAGTCGATCAAGACCTCGGCGCCGCGAAAATTCCAGCGCTCGAGCCGGCCCGGATTATCGCGCGGATCGGACCCAAAGCGATGCAGCACCTCGACGAGCCGCGCCCGCGGCAAGCGCAGCGCCGTGACCACGAGCGCCGCCGCCGAGATGTTCGCAATGTTGTAGCGCGCCGCGCCGCCGAAGCAGAGCGGCATCGCCGCGATCGTCCCGAGCCGCTCCTCGACGCCGCCCTCCGACAGCCAAATATCCGCGCCACGCAACCCGCAGGTAGCGCCGCCGCGCAATCTTGCGGTCGCGAGGGCCGGATGGTCGAAGGAGTGTGCGAACAAAGCGTGTCGGGCGGTGACGGCCGCTGCGAGCGCGCCGACCGCAGCCATGAGGATCGGATCGTCGGCGTTGAGTACGAGGGTCCCGCGCGCCCGCACGGCGTGGGCGACGACCAGCTTGGTCACGGCGAGGTCGTGGGCGTCCTCGACGCCGTATTCGCCGAGATGATCGGCACTGATATTCGTGACCACCGCGACGTCAGCACGCTGCAGGGCCAGTCCGCGGCGCAAAATGCCGCCGCGCGCCGTCTCCAGGATCGCCGCTTCGACTTCCGGGTGGCGCAACACCCGGCGGGCTCCGTCGGGTCCGGCGTAATCGCCACGGCAGATCGCGTGCGCGCCGACGAATACACCCTCCGTGCAACACAATCCGGGCACGAGGCCGGCCGCGGCGGCGACTGCGGCGATCAGTCGCGCCGTCGTCGTCTTGCCGTTGCTGCCGGTCACGAGCGCGCAGGGTACATCGTGCAACTCACCCCAGGGCACGGCGGCAGAGACCGGCAATTGCTCGCGCGGCCACTGGCGGCTGCCCTTGCCCATGCCGAGCGACACCGCGTCATCGTCCTCGACTAGCGCGACGTCATGTCGGGCCGCAGCCTCACGCAGCGCCGTCAATGCCGGCCGCCGCTCGGCGGCAGCGCGCGTAATAAACACGGCGGTAGCGGCCTCGCCATGGTCTTGGGCAAGATCGAACGCGTACGATCCCAGGGCCGCGGCCGCGCGCTCCCAGGCCCACTCGTTGACCTCGGTTGCCGTGAGCAGTCCGTCGGCAGGCGCGCGCAACACCAACAGCACCGCGCCGGCCCGCCGCACGACCAGCGGCTCGGGATCCGGCCAGCCGAGCTGCGCGGCCATTGCTCGCACCCGCTCCGCCCAGGTCGCCTGCACCTGCGGATCCGTGGCCGCCGGACCCAGCGCCGTCAGCGTCACCGCCGGGGATCCGAAATAGCGATTCGGTCCAGGCAAGCGGCGCGAATCCTCGAAGCCGAAATTCGGCGGAACGGCGCCATCGACGCTCAATCGGCGACCTCTCCGACGAAGCGCAAGCCGCGCTCGTCGCGGACGAAGCCCTTGGATACGACAGCCGCATCATCGTGGCGGTTCGGCAAGCCGGCCCCCGGGCCCGTGGCGCCCTTGGTGGCGCTGCCGTTGGCGGCGGCGCCGTTGGCCGCGGTGCCGTTGCTCCCGGTGCCGTTGCGGGCACCGCCGTGCTCGGCCGACTCGCCGGCCGCGGCGCGCACGGCGCCGGCCGCGGCGTCGCCCCCGGCGGCTTTGAATTTGATCACTTGCTTCCAGGACCGCGTCAGGGCATCGGCAAAGATCATCAAGAGATCGCCGGTCTCACCCATCGCGAGCGCCGCGGCGACCGCCTCCTGCTCGTCGGGAATGATCGCAATCGCGGCTTCCGGAACACCGTGTTCGCGCAAGACGGCGGCGAGCATGCGCGGCACTTCGTCGGGCTCGCGTCCGCGCAGACCATCGTCGCGGCGGCAGATGTAGTGATCGAAGCGGCCCGCGACCGCGGCGGCGATCGCGCGTATGTCCTCGTCGCGCCGATCGCCGGGACCGGCGAGCACCACGATCCGCCGGCCGCGCACGTCGAGGCGAGCCGCGAGATCGGTCATCGCGGCGACCGCGTGGGCATTGTGCGCATAGTCGAAAATGACTTTGAACGGATGCTCGTCATAGACGTTCATGCGGCCGGGAGCCTGATAGAACGTGCTGTCGAACGTGCGCAGCCCCTGCCGGATGGCATCGAGCTTCATGTCCAGCGAGAAGGCGAGCGCCGCGGCGAACATCGCGTTCTGCACGTTGTGCAGCGCGCGGCCTTCGAGCGTCGCCGGAATCAAATGGGTCCACATCAAGGGAATGTGCCGGCCTTTGTCATAGAGCGTGATCATCTGGCCGTTCACGCCCGCCTCGAGCGCACAGGCACGGCCACCGGCGCGCACGTGCTCGCGGACCACGGCATGTTGTGGATTCAGGGTCACGTAGCAAAGATGCTTGGCTTCCGTGTGTGCCGACATGCGGATCACGTTCTCGTCGTCGGCATTGAGGATCGCGCAGTCGCGCGCCACTTCGACGACCACGCGCTTGACCTCGGCGAGCTGCTCGAGCGTGTCCACGCCCTTGAGGCCGAGATGATCGGACTGAACGTTCAGCACCGCGCCGACGTTGGCGAACGGAATACCCATACCCGCGCGCAGCAAGCCGCCGCGGGCGACCTCGAGCACGGCGATGTCGATGCGCGCATCGGCGAGCACCATACGCGTCGCCACCGGTCCGGTCATGTCCCCCTCGACGGTGCGCTGGCCGTCGATGTAGACGCCGTCGGTGGTGGTGAGGCCCGGCGTGAAACCGGCCATCTTGGCGATGTGCGCGAGCATCCGTGAGGTCGTTGTCTTGCCGTTCGTTCCCGTGATGCAGGCGATCGGCACGCGCGCCGGCGCGCCGGGCGGGAACAGCATGTCGATCACCGGGCCGGCCGCATCGCGGGGCGTGCCCTCGCTCGGCGCCACGTGCATCCGAAAACCCGGCGCCGCATTGACCTCGCAAATGCCGCCGCCGACGTTCTTGTAACTCTCGGCGATGTCGGGGCAGAGAAAATCCACTCCGCCGACGTCGAGGCCGATCGCCGCAACCGCCCGCACCGCCATGTCGCGATTGTCCGGGTGGATGACGTCCGTGACGTCGGTCGCCGTGCCGCCGGTCGAGAGGTTCGCGGTACTGCGCAACAAGACCACTTGCTCCGCGGGGGGCACGGCATCGGGCTGCAGCCCCTGGCGGCCGAGCATCATCTCGGCCTGCGCGTCCAATTCGAGTCGGGTCATGACCTTCTCGTGGCCGATTCCGCGACGCGGATCGCGATTGACGATTTCGACGAGCTCGCGGATCGAATGTACGCCGTCGCCGATCACGCGCCCCGGGGTGCGGCGGGTCGCGGCTACCAGTTCACCATTGACCACGAGCAGGCGGTGATCATCGCCATGCAGATAGGTCTCGACGATCACCGAGGCGGAATGCTCGGCCGCGGCCGCGAAGCCCGCGCGAACTTCGTCGGCTGAAACAAGACCGATCGAGATGCCACGGCCATGATTGCCGTCGTAGGGCTTCGTCACCACGGGAAAACCCAGGCGCTCGGCGGCGCGTACCGCGCGGTCGGCGCTGCGAACCAATTCCTGGCGCGGTACGGGCAGGCCGCAGTTGGCGAGGATCTTGTTCGTCTCCTCTTTGTCCTGCGCGAGTTCGACGGCGATATGGCTCGTGCGGCCTGTCACGGTCGCCTGGATACGCTGCTGAAACTTGCCGTGACCGAGCTGAATGAGGCTCTGCTCGTTCAAGCGCAGCCAGGGAATGTTGCGCTCCTCGGCGGCCTTGACCAGGGAGGCTGTCGACGGCCCCAGAGCGCGGCGCTGGGCATACCGGATGTACTCGTTGCGCTGCTCCTCCCAGTTCCATCCGGCCGGCACGGCGTCCGTCGGACGCAACTCGGCCGGCAGCAAGGAACACAGCAGCTGGATCGCAAGTTCGCCGGCCGCGATACCTTCGTCGCGCTGCGCGTATTCGTAAACGACCGTGTAGACGCCGACCGTGCCGGTGCTGCGCGTCTTGCCGAAGCTCACGTCTTCGCCCGCGATGTTCTGCAACTCGATCGCGACGTGCTCGAACACGTGTCCGAGCCAGGTGCCCTCGTCCTCGCGCATGCGGCGCACGAGTCCCCCGGGCTCACGATAGGAGCAGCCGTGCTCCTGCAGATTGGGCAAGGCCGCGATCAGGCCGTCGACGAACGGCGCTCCCAGCCGTGCCGTGGGCCAGGCCTCGAGGGGTCCGAGATCCAGCAGCACCTTGATGACGGGGAAATGGGCATAGAGAGACGGCCCCACATAGACGTTACGTTCCAGAATTCGCATCGTTCCCTCGCTAGGTCTTGGCGTGATTCAGATCTCCGGCATCCGCCTCTCGCGTGTGCAGGTTGAACGTAGCACCCTTCGTGAGGATATGCAGCTTCACTCCGAGCAGACACACCGGCCGGCCCTCTTTGATGCTGTCCATGGAGGAGAATCTGACCTCGGCCGCATCGACGACCGTGATGCCGCCGGAACCCTCGACGTGGACGGTGTTGTCCGGGCCGATGAACGCCGCCGTGTCCTCGTCCAGCCCGATGCCGACGGCAAAAGGATTGTAGGCCAAGGCCGTGAGCAGCCGGCCGAGCCGGTCGCGCTGGCGGAAGTGCTGGTCAATGATGAACCTGTTCGTGAGCCCCAAACCCGGTGCGAGACGCACGGAGCCCGCGATCGGCGTGCTGCCCTCATCCCCGAAGGCGATCATGTGTT
>Ga0116230_10003402_pt1 | contig 15526 bp, 13 predicted proteins | sample S1TSphfallax_3_FD_88678 | JGI IMG/M metagenome (GOLD analysis project Ga0116230, IMG submission 88678) | Host-associated microbial communities from peat moss isolated from Minnesota, USA - S1T2_Fd - Sphagnum fallax MG | ecosystem: Host-associated > Plants > Peat moss > Unclassified | place... | reverse complement strand
CACCATGACCATGCATTTGAACTGAAAGATTTGGAAGGTAGTTTGCATGATCTTGTATTGTTTTTTTTCTACATGGTCCATTTTTTGTTGTTTAGTTATTGTGCAAATGGTATGAGTATTCGCATTTATGAAACATGGCAATTGACATTTTTAAGGTGAAAACACATTAGGGAGGGGGGGGCGCACTTTGGGCACTTTCATGACATGTATGTAATTGTATATTTTTGCAAAATGTGTTGCATTTAATTTTGAATTTCACTTTTGATGTTTGGGCTTAGTATTTTGATTTTTACAAAGTTAATGATGCCTAATATTATTTGAATTTAAAAAAATATATATATTAATAAGTCAAGGAATAATAAGTATATTTATGGTATATGCAGTATACTAGAACTTGTTTTTATTTTTGGATTGCATTTAGTTTGGGTTTGAATTAGTTAACCAAAAAATGTTTGATTTGAAAAAAATTTAAATGATGCATGTCACATATTTTGTCATCTTCCATTTGAAAATGATAGTTTGTCAAAATGTTAATGTACTACATATTGATGGTCATCACCCCAAAAAACACCCATTTGTTATATAATAATTATCAAATTCTTCACATGGCTCACAAATTATTCCAATCATATGGAATCACAATGTTTAATAGGTACTACACATTTCATAAAAACTAAAATCCATTTCAGTCATTTTTGGAATATATTTGCATTTTTTAGTACGTTGCAACATATATATTTTTGGCACAAATATACTATAACATCACATCATATCACATTAAAATGTGTAATTTTTTTGGAATTTGATTTATTTGGGTTTTGACCTACCATAATATGCAAAAACATTGTGAAAATCCTTCATAATAATGACAAGGTTGAAGTTCAAACATGGGACCCTTAAAAGAATATAATGTGACACCAATCATGGCCCCCCCGTAATGTGCTTTCACCCTTTAGTATGTTGATATTTGCCCCTCTTTCATTAATGTGGGAAGTGCAAGTTTCTTATGTTTAAATGTTCCCCCAATAAGTTAAAAGGTGGCATAAAAACCCTTCAAGAGGTTTGTTTAAATGACACATAGGCTTTATTTGTTTTAAGTCTTGTAGACATGGGAATATTAAGTAATTTGATGCTTTTTATTTCATTGCATGTATTAACAATATAAGAACACATGTGTATTACTTTGTAAATATGATTGATTTGAGCATCCTTTTGCAAGTTAGTTGTGTGAAAATAATTTGCTTCATGTGCTTCATCATCATATTTGTTGTAATAACTTATAAGGTTCATGAACATTGAATATGTATATTGTCTTAGTAATGACAAGGCATATGTTCTATTTACGTTCACATGAGTAATTATTTAGATTTACAAGTTCATAGTTGAAATGTGTTCAATTTGACATTCGCACATGTATAATTTTAGATTGATAGCATTTTGTGATGTTTTGAAATAGTGTGATAGGGTGAAAGTGTTTTTAAGGGGGATTAGGGCAAGAAAATATATATTTTTTAAAATACACTTTGTATTATTTTGGGGGCAACATTTATTTATTTAAGGAATACATAAAATGTGTCGCAACCCTAGCCTTGGGCTCATGACCAAGGCAAGGGCTTGCGAAGGTGTGGGCCAAGAGGGAAGCTCAGGAGTCACATTTCATGTTCCCGGGAGTGCAAAAGAGTGTGAGGAAATGAACCTTCACACTCCCAAGTGAACTCCCACTTTGGGAGTTGGAGTCATGGTGGATTTTTGAATTTTCAGAGAGGGATTACAGGGGTCAAAACCCATTGGATTGAAGAGTTCATTATATCATTGGATGTCTAAAATTGTCTCACATGACCCATTTGGAAACTTAAAACACAAGTTATGGCCAAAAGAAGGGCTGAGAGTCAAATTGGCAATTTGATTCCCAACCACTAAATGTCGAGAATCACTTCGATTTCCTTATGTGTAGGTGGCGTGTGACATATCGTTGGAAAGCTCTTGATGAAGGCTATAATTTGTTTTAGACCTCATTTCAATTGGAAGTATGCATGCAAAGTTATGGGGCCCCAAAGTCGCGAGAGTTTCGGAACTCCCACTTGGGGAATGGAACCAAGGGCAAGACACCTCGAAAGGGGAAAAGCATAAACAAAAATCCAAGGCTCGGGTTTCAAACCCAAAGGAAATTTCGTTAAAAAGGGGGCTTTTTAAAAAGCGGGCCAACCTAAAGGGGATGCTAGTGGGAAGCCCAAAAAAGTGTGTTTCAATTGCAATGAAATGGAGCATTACTCCAAAGATTGCCCCAAACCCAAACTGGGGAATGGGGGTTCCAAGGTAATTGCCCTGATTGCCAACTTAGCCCAAGGTGAATGTAATCGCCTCATTTTCTTAAAAGGGAAGGTTTTAAAGTGAGACGTGTTATGTCTTTTGGACACAGGGGCTTCCCACAACTTCATAACCCAAGAAAGTGTTGAAAGAATGGAGCTCTAGTTGGAGGAGCTCAAGGCACCCATTGAGGTGCACTTTGCAGATGGGGGTCCCCATCCCACCACATTGCAAGCAAAAGATGTGCCTTTTCAATTAGGGAATTAAAAAGAAAAGGTGGATTTTTTGGTTTCCACCTTAGGGGGGATGGATTGCATTTTGGGAATGGAATTCATCACCCATAACAATGTGCTTATAGAAGGGCACAATAGGCTAGTTATAATCCCATACAATAATGGGGTTGTTTGGGTGAAGGCACATGAAGTGCCTAATGTGGGTGGATCGACCATCCATTTGATGTTAGGAAAGACTTTGGAAAAGGAATGCATGGGAGGTTATGGCATGTTGTGTGTGATGTGTGTGTTGGATGAGTTTGAGCCAAAAGAAGCTACTAACTTGGTGAGTTCTTCTAAGTGCGTCAAACAACTCTTGGATGAATTCTCAGATGTGATGCCCGAAGAGTTGCCCGACGAATTGCCCCTGAGAAGACGAGTTGACCATGTAATCGAGGTGATGCTAAGAGTGGCACCTCCCACCAAGGCCCCATATCAAATGAGTCATGAGGAATTGAAAGAACTTAAGGTTCAACTTGAGGAATTCCTCACAAAGGGATACATCAAACCTAGCAAGTCACCATATGGGGCACATGTCTTCTTTGTTCACAAGAAGGATGGGACGTTGAAGATGTGTGTGGATTATAGAGCCCTCAACAAGGTGACAGTGAGAAATCGATACCCATTACCTTGAATTGATGATTTATTTGATCGACTTTTGGGAGCTAAAATGTTTTGTAGGATTGACCTACGTTCCGGGTATTACTAAATTTGAATTATAGAAGGGGACGAAGAAAAGATTGTTTGCCACACAAGGTATGGCTCATATGAGTTCTTGGTGATGCCTTTTGGACTCACCAATGCACCCGCCACATTTTGCACCCTCATGAATGACATTTTTCGAGAGTGGTTTAATGACTTTGTGGTTGTGTACATAGACCACATTTTGATCTATAACAATTCTATGGAGGAGCATGTGGAGCACCTTTGGAAGGTGTTCCAAAGGCTAAAAGAAAACAAGTTGTATGTTAAGTTTGAAAAATGCGAATTTGGGGTGGCAGAAGTGGATTTTCTTGGACATAGAATCACCCAAGAAGGCTTGAAGATGGATGACCACAAGGTGAAGGCAATTTTGGATTGGGAACCACCTAGATCCGTTCCAGCCTTAATATCATTTTAAAGATTGGCCTCATATTATCGCAAGTTCATCAAAAATTTCATGAAGATAGTCACACATTTGACAAACCTTTTGAAGAAGTCATCAGAAACTTATGAATGGGATGAAGCATGCAATGAGGCCTTTGAAACCTTGAAAGGCATTTTGGTGAAAGTGCCTATGTTGAAGTTGTTTGACTTTGACAAAAACTTTGAGATCCACTCCAATGCCTTTGATTTTGCAATCGGAGGAGTCCTATTGCAAGATGGAAAGCTAATTGCATTTGAAAACAAAAAGTTGAACAAGACGGAGCAAAGGTGGCCAACACATGAAAAGGAAATGTGGACCATGATACATTGTTTCAAAACTTGGGGCCATTACATAGGCTCCAAAGATGTGGTGGTGTGGACCAATAATGTCACATTGAAATATTTTGCTACTCAACCAAAGTTGTCATCAAAACAAGTGAGATGGCAAAACACGTTGGCCTTGTTCAATGTGGACATTCAACATAAGCCCGGGAAGGAAAACATGGTGCCCGATGTGTTAAGTTGAAAACATCAACTTAAAGTGGTGTATGTGGGGGAAACAGAGCTTCAAAAGGAAGTTTGATTAGCGAACGGCTGTGACGAGTTTGCCAAGGAAATGAAGCAAAACATTCAAAAGGGAATCAAGTCGCATTTCCACTTACGAAATGGATTATTGTGGTATAAGCAAAATCAACTTTATGTTCCAAAAGGGAGGCTCAGAGATGTGTTATTGAAGGAATGTCATGATGGGCCATGGTGGCTCAAAACGCACCATAACATTCCTCAAGAAATCCTATTATTGGCCTAATTTGAAAGACGATGCGGAAGAATACGTGAAGACTTGCTCGACTTGCTAACAAAATTGAACATTCAATAAGAAACAAGCAGGATTGTTGCGACCATTACTGATTCCTGAAGGCTCGTGGGAAAGTGTGTCCATGCATTTCATGGTGAATTTTCCACCATCAAGGGGATTTGATGCGATCATAATGGTTGTGGATCAATTTAGCAAGATGGCACATTTCATTCCCACCAAGGAAAGTGCCACGGCCCAAGGGACAGGAAGGTTGTTTTTCACGCACGTGTTCAAGCATCATGGCCTCTCAAAGGACATTATGTCAGATCAAAACCCAAGGTTCATAAACAAGTTTTGGCAAGTCTTGTGGAAGTGCATGGAGTTGGAACTCAAAATGAGCACCTCATTTTGACCCCAAACAAATGGACAAACCGAGATAATGAACTTGGTTATCCAACAATTCCTAAAGAATTATGTGTAGCAAATCAACAAAATTGGGTGGACCATTTGGAGTTGGCCGAACTTTGCTACAACAATTTGGAACATTCGACAACCGGTTCCACCCCCTTTCAAATGGTGACAAGCAAATCACTAATTGTGCCTACAACTTGGGCTATATTCAGGCAACCCCCAAGTGATGCAAATGAGGAAATGCCGATGGTCACACAACTTGATGAAGAAAGGCGATGTTTATGGGAGATGGTTAAGGCCAACCTTGAAAAGGTGCATAAATGGTACAAAGATTTTGTGGACAAGTCCCGACGAGAGGTGAATTTTGAGGGAGATGAAAAGTTGTTGAACATAAAAAAATTTCGATTGCTAGAAGGTTTAAGCCACAAGTTATTGGGCCCATATGTGGATCCATTCAAAGTGTTGGAAAAGAAATTTTTCGACATTTATAAATTAGAACTACTGGAAAATCTTAGAGTTCATCCCATATATCATGTTTCGCATTTGAAACCGGTCTCTCATGATGCCTCAAGGCCTAATTGAAAACACAACTCAAGGCCCCCACCACTTGATTCATAATGAACCAAAATTTGAAGTGGAGGTTGTGCTCAAATCAAAGCAATTAAGGGGGCGAAAGCAAGAGTACTTGGTCAAGTGGAAAGGATACCATCCAATAGAGGCATCTTGGGTGAATGAATCGAATATGGAACATGCCCAAGAAGCCATAGAAGAATTCCATAATAAATCAACAAAGAAACAAAAGAAACATAGAATGTGATGAGGACATCACCTTTCTTTTAGTGGGGAAGGGAGTTACACAAATGTACCACATCAAGTTGCAAGTGAAATAAAGGCTAAGGACTTTCAAGAGATTACATCATAGAAAAAATGAATATTACTAAAATAATGTTCAGTGGCATGGACAAATGGAATTTTCTTACATAAGCCTAAATCAAAATTGGACTCCCACATTGGGGCTAAAAGAAATCTTGGCCCCAAAAGAGGAGGCAAGCAAGGTGAGCTTGCAAGGACGTGCACATGCTTAAAGTGCATCCCAAAGGGTTGGTTGGTAGTGGCAACCAATGTGGGAAATCATGACCCCGTTCGTGTACTATGATCACATAGCTTGGGATTTAGGTTTTTCAAAGCCTAAACGTCCCTTCTTATACCTTGATAAGCACACCTTTAGTTAAGCTTGCTTGTTGTGATCAAGGTGCAAAGTTGGGAAATGAGCCATGTCAAGTAACTTAAGTCAATATTAAACTTGGCTTGAGTTCCTCATGAAAGGAAGGATGGAATAATTGCCTCCCAAATGACAGCTTCCACAACATTTTGTGATGTTTTGAAGTAGTGTGATAGGGTGAAAGTGCTCTTAAGGTGGATTAGGTTTAGGGCAAGAAAATATATTCTTTTTAAAATACACTTTGTATTATTTTGGGGGCAACATTTATTTATTTAAGGAATACATAAAATGGATTTTTGACAAAAGGCCTTTACACAATTTTTGTTCCATTTCAAAAGAGAGTAATGTTTCAAAAAATTTATTACTTTCATACATTTATATTTGTTTGAATGAAAAGTTTTTCATCCATATGTTTTTTGTGAAATCACATGAACAGAATTGATGTGGAGTTGAAATGGCACAAATAATTGATGTTATGGGCATTATATTATCAAAAATATTTAATCATTTAATATCAATAAAAAATGTAATTTTTTTCATAATTTTATTCTTTGAGTATTGATTTATTTTATTTTGAGTAAAATTTATTTAAAAACCTCTTAATATTGGCTTGGTGGAAATTCAAACACACCTAATTTTGAAAAACAATATTTGTGATATTATTTTTGTTCATTATAATGTGATTTCACTCCATAACCTTTATAATAATTAAACAATGTGAACCTATCCATTCTTATGTTTTATCAAAATTTTCAAAGATTTTCAAATTGGTGATTGCCATTGATAAATTTATGAACACAAATTTATCTTCATCCTCTTGTCTCATTATCTTGATGTTTGTTAATAATCTTTAGAAGGACAAAAAATTTGTTAGGGTTTTTGTATCATGTGTTAATTAAAATTTAAATAATAACAATGCAAGTGATTGACCACGTCTTAATATTATGAATTGTCATATCTACAAATCATGTTTCTAATCTTCATGTTTGATTTTTCCACTAGGAAAAGATTGTGGGTTATATGTTGATTTTGTTTGGTTCATTCATTTTTATTGAATATGTGATTCAACACCTTAAATACAATTATTTGTTCAAAACTTTGGCAAATTATTATATATTCACGAATCCACCAAATATAAAGGTGCATTTTTGTATTGTGTTTAACCTTGTTACTTCTAGACAATTGGAGAACAACATACATGGTGAAATATTTATCCCTTTTATGCCATGTTACATAGTGTCAAATTTGACCTTTGTTAATCGTTGAAGTTTGTTTTGATTTTTTTGTTCTTGTTATTTTTGGTTATGCTTTTGGAAAAAAATAAATATAATGTAATGTTGGTGTTACAGAGTTAGAATCCATCATTCCTATGCATGAAGGAATGGATTTAAGAGTTACAAATTAGATTTAGTTTAAGATTTAAATAAACAATTGCATAAAACCCAATCATAGTTATTTCACATTCAATTTTGTGATATGAAGAAATAGTTTAGAAATTTTTGTAATAGAACAAGAATCTTTTTGGAAGTAAAGATGGGTGTTGCTTTCCAAATAAATATAAACTCTAACTTCCTTACCAAAATAAAATATATGTTCCCTTCACATCCATGCTTCTCATGAAGGAGCTTGGAGCTATTCATCATATATTACACCATTTGAAGGCCATGACATGTAGATGGAAGGGTTCAAAGTTCTAAAGGCTTCAATTAACATTTAGGGTCTAATAATTGATAAAAATTTATTATTTGTAACACATATATAATCAATTATGAACTTTACAAAAGTTTAGAAATACCAACACATGATTTACACCATGCAAACAATGAGACTTTCAATTATAAATATGACCTAGTGACCACTAGGTTGGCCACTAGGTTGTTCATTGCAACAAAAGATCCAAAGAAAACAACAAAAAAATATAGGTCAAACATCCAGATTACACCTTGTGGCCACTAGATTTTAACCATAACAAAAAATCTAGAATAAATAACAAAATGCATCTTTACATCCACCATCAAATTACACCTTGTGGCCGCTAGATTCTAATCGTAGCAAAAAAATTAGAACAAGTAGCAAAATGCATTTTCACGTCCACCATCAAATTACACCTTGTGGACACCAAATCTTAACCATAGACAAGTAGCAAAATGCATCTTTACATCCATCATCATATTACACCTTGTGGCCACTAGGTTTTTAATCACAACCAAAAATAAATGGAATGATTAACATAATAAAATAAACACAGATCAACATAATTTATTAAAAATTTAAAATACAATTTGAAGTGTAAGCCAAGCTAGTGCACAAGTTGTTGATAATTTTTATTGCAAAAAAAATTGAAAAAATAAGAAGAATAAATAAAAACATATTTTGTGACATACAAATTGAGCTTAATTGCAACTATAATACTATCATAAATGAAAAACTACTATAAATAACTCAAAAACAATGCAAACCTTAGGAGTAAGGTCAATTTTTCCTCATCTTAGAACTTTTTTGATGGTCCATGATCAAATATGCAATTATATCCATGTTATTTTGGAATAAAAATCTTAATGGAAAAACATTGTTTTCTCCCTTTTATAGTTGCAAACGTCATTGTGTAGTCTATGAACAACAACCACAACCAATTGCAAACAAAACTTAGTGCCAACAAAAAATATATATAACATAATATTTTTCAACATATAAAATAAGAAATGACTTGAAAGATAAAAAATGAAAACAAATGAAAGAATTCAAAATGCATACCCAAAGAGGGTTGGGCATTGACATGCTTGCCATTGTCACAATTCATATATTGCATGAACCAAGAATAATTTTGTGAAGAAGAACACCATCCTTGTAAACCATAATCTTACAAGGCCGATTAGAAGCCTGATAGAGATTGTCATGTTAGTTGAAAAATGGAATCATAGGGTAGAAGTTTTTTTGAAATACCTAATGTGTGAAGTTCTTCACTGTTTGGAGGCTCTTCATTGCATAAGCAAGTCCATGTTTACATTTGTGCAACACAAACCTTTTGGTATGACGTGATAGATCATTAAGGTAGATATTGAATTTCCATGGCTTTTAGATTCTTGTGATAATCATTGTAATTCTTCTTCTTGTAACATGGTGTCAAATAACTGTTTATAATTGAATTCAACCTAAATTTGATAGTATGCTTCAAAATATTGTATGGAAGGTCTACGACCTTATAATTCCTTGAATTTGTGTTAAATATTGAATTTTGTAATGTATTCAGGGGAGGATTTCATATAAGTTTGACTTTTTTATTGTTCATTTATTGATTGGCCAATGAGCTCAAAATCCCTTTTTGGTTTCAAGTCCATGAATTTACTCATGTTCAATCTTGTCTTTTCCAATTTTTTAAAAAAAATCTTGGGAACCATTGTTCTAAAATATGCTTGGATTTTTTGAAATTATATGTTATGGCTTCTGTATGTGCGTCATTATGTGTCAAAAATCAAGTGCAATTAATTGAAATGGTTTGCACAATTGCTTGGATGAGGTCAATTTACTTCAATTTAATCCACTTATGGATTTTATTTTGTAAAAGATTGCAACGACTTCTAATGTTGAAAGTGACAAGCACCAAGAAATCACGACTTTAGGTTTTACAAAGGATGGTGGATAAAAAAATTACATCATTTTTTAATTTTGCTAAAGATATTCAACATGAAAATATTTGAATGAGTTTTGGTTCTTGTGAGCAAATTTGGCTTGTGATGGAGATTACAGATGTGCCTACTAGTGACTTTCGGTGTGAAAAATTGAATGCTCATTGTTATGCGAAATGCAATGAAACTTTTTATAACAAAACTAAATTGAGATTTATAAATAAAAAAGGCAACAACAATAATGTTTCATAATTTTTTATTTATAATCAAAAGCAGCAACAATCAAAGGTGGTTCAACACATTCACGTGTATGATCATCACCTTTTAGACCAAAAATTGTTGATTATCAATGTTAATGGCACATTGTGTTATTTCCCACCTTTAGCTGTTTTGAAAGGGAATGCTAGAATGTTTGGAAGAAATGTTGACAATACCAAAATGGAAGTTAGAATTGGAATGGAAGATTTTCTTGTGAAGGCATTTGAAAAAAAATACATTGCAATTTGGTCTTGTATGAAACTTAAGGATGTGCTGGAGGTTCTTCCAATGCTCATGCTTGAAAATTTCGTGGATTAATTCATTTTCATTTGGGGACGTGAATAATGTTCCAAGATGGTTGGTCAAATATCACCCAAGTCCCATTATTATTTAAAGGATTTGAAACGCACTTATTATGGTTGTCGTGGATTACTTTATGGGAAGGAAGATCAAACATTACTCATTAACGATGAACCTAACAAGGTGCTCCAAAATTCCAAATGGAGTGGTCTTTTTCTTGAATCATTCAAGGGATAGATGTTGTCAAAGAACAAAGTGCAAGGGTTGGACTTCGCATTTTGTTTGTGGCCACCTAATTGAACAATTCAAGTTCATTATGATTTTATGGTCAAGTATTTTAAGACTTGATTAAGTTCATCCTCGAAGAAATATTATTGGTTTTTGCAATATATGGGTAGTGATAATGGTGATGTTCGCAATATCTTGCCCTCTTTAGGTATTATGTATTTTAAATCATTTTATTTCATTATTTCATTTTATTCATATTTTGTAAATCATTTTCTATGGCATAACTTTTATACATGGTTATATCTTTTCATATGCTCTTGTCTTCTAGTATTAACTTTTGTTTGTAGTTGAATCAAATTGTTGTTTGCAAACTACAAGATGTTGTTTGTAGCTTTGAAGGGGAGAAAAAAATGTTGGTCACTCCATTTTTTATTTCAAGATGGTGTTGATGTTCTTGCATATTTGAGCATGAACAATCACAAGAGTAGGAGGATTTTACATTATCTTTCATATTTTAAAAACTTTTTTTTACAATTTTTTTATAATGGAGTTTTCATTCCATGATTTTTGGAGAAATAAGTTAAAGTGTTTTGACAACCTAGTGACCACTAGGTTCAATTTGTTTCATATTATCCTTCAAATTTAGGCTATCTTTTATTATGGTTTCTAGAAAAAATATTTTTTTCATAGTGGAGTTTTTGTTTCAAGCTCATTGAAAAAATCATGTGAGGTGTTTTGACAACTTGGTGGCCACTAGGTTCAATTTGTATCTAAAACATTTAATAAAATTTGGTTAGTTGTTATATATTAATCTATATAAAATTTCATTCCTGCTTAAGTGGATTTGTTATGTAATCTAAATTTTCTTTATGCTATAGCTTCTTTTCCTCTTATTATAGGCCTCATGGCCATCATGTTTCAAGGTTTAGTTTGGATTCAATCCAATCATGTATGTTTGATATTTGTAAATTGTATTTCATTAAATTGACATCCTCCAAATCCTGTTTTTGCTTTTTGTTAAATAACTTCCCATGGTGTCCACAAGGTTTAATTTGTATAACTTGCGATGTAAATTGTAAAGTTTTCTTCAAGAGCTTTAAAGTTTCCTTGTCTAAGTTGATAAACTTGAGCACCAAGGATGTAAAAAGTTCACATGTCAACTCATGAGTCATCAATGTGGAATTTCTTTTCAATTTCATCATGCATTGCATTGAAATGTTGAAAATTTTCTAAATATATATATTTCAAAAAATAATAATTTTCTAATGAAAATATAGAAATTTTCAAAAGGATCTCAAATATTCTATTTCTCACAATTTTTGAAATAAAATAATTAGACACTAAAATGTTGAACTTGCCATGGTGCTGAGGTACTATGGTAAGATTGATTTACAGAATTTCTCATGATCATCTTTCTCAACCTCAAGAACTCTTATATTTTTGCAAAGTTGAAACACAATCGTAGACTTATGTGCTTTTTCTTCACAAGCTTCACATTTAGTCTTCTTTGGCGAAAGCAAAAGTTTATGCTAAAAACTATGCCAATAATATACTTATTACCAAGGTTTTGCTTGAGCAATTTTGTGCTAGTTGGAAAATAATTAAAAGGGGGGAAATTGCTAGAATAAAGAATCTTGTGATTCTTTTATCGAGCAAAAAATAAGCAACAAATTTGTATATTAGGCTCTAGTAGATAATCTTGGGATCTTTTTATTTCTTTACTTCCATATTTTCTTTACCGCCATTGGCTAAATCTTCTTATGGTTGATTGCCACTGTGGCCTAAATGAAAAAAATCAGTGTTTTCAGGGTTTTGAATTGTCAAATTTTTGGGAAGTGTTTTTCTTGTAAGTCAACAAATTTCTATGTTAGGTTTTACTAGGTAGCCAACAATATAAAAGGATCCTTCTATCTATTTTCTTTTCTCTATAACCAAATTTGGCTAAATCTTCTTGTGGATCATGGCAACTACAAGTAAAAATTGGGGAGGAAAAAAAAAACATGGCTTACTATCTGCAAAGGCATTAGATTTGAACTTTGATTTGGTTATAAATAAATTACTTATACTTGAACATGTGTACCCTAATCTGCACTAAAATCCTGCATTCTCAAACCCCATAAAAGTGAAGTGTTTTGGATGCACCATTTTTGGGTGAATTAGACATCCAGATCAACGTGCAATTCAAGCTACAAAAAGTGTAGTGGTATGCGCATAATCCACACCTAGGAAAAATGAAACCAAGAAGCAAAGCAATTGCACTTCCTTGTTGGAATTTAAAGCCTAAATTTCACTAATTGTAAGAGACCAACACCCACAAGCAAAGAAGTTCCCATTTCCTTGTGAACAAATTGAAGTTGAAAACTAAATCTCACATAATGTAAGGGTCAAAAACCAACAAGCAAAAAGAAGGTTTCCTTTTCCTTTGTTTGAATTGAAGCCTCCAAACCCACATCTATTTATCTATTAAAAAATGTAGTTTGTTTATGTTGTTTTTGTTTGTTATGTTGAGATTTCCCAAACCACAGGACTTGGGCAGTTCACTCTTGGTATGGGTTGAAAGCTGTTATGTGTACACGTGCCACCAAGATTGTTTCATCATGTTTAGACCTACTACTATTGTGCAAGAGTTATTGAATAATGAGTAGTTTTGTAAGTGAAAATTCAAAAATTCAAACCTCAAAAATTTAAGAGAATAGCAATGCACTTTTGGTACTGTTGAAGATGAGAGGATTTCTTAGAGGTGATTTCATAAATTTTAGATCTAAGGGAGCAGAGATATTGAGTTTTGAGTAATTTTTTTCACTAGAAATTAGTTTTAAAATTTTATAAAAAAATTCACAATTTAAATTTCTGTAATTTCTTGCACATCTTTGGAGTTGGGTGGTTTGAATGACATGAAGCAAGACTTTAAAATCTTAAAATAAAATAGCACAACTTGTTTCTGGGGAAGTTAACCCCTGGAACATGAAGGTTCCCGGGAAAAAAAAAACCCCCATAAGTTTTGAGATGCCTATAATTTCAATTATCAAGATACTATCCTCTCAAATTGAAGCTCTGTCGTTATGAAGTTGACAATATATTTTCTTGGTCATAATGTGATATATAGCCTAGGCCAAAAAACATCAATTCAAAAATTTTAAAACTTTAAAAAACCCAAAAATTTGATAGAACCTCACAAATGATAACCACACAACAACTTGGGTATGCAAAAGTTGAACTACCTAGTATTTAGGTATGATGGGCCCTTTCAACAACCTAGATTTGGAGGATATTTGTCATCCCACTCAAATACAAGTCACAAGTCACCAACACTAGTCACAATCGACCTACCACTACTAGAACAAATAACCTTGAGTCAAGGTTTCAACCAATTGGACGAATCAATAACTTGATATAAAAGTCAATTTATTGTTCACAACTAGCAAAAGCCATAGGTATGATGAAAAGCCAATGTGCATGTGAGTTTGAAGAACAATCCAACATGCAAAATTTGATACCTCATGATGGGTTCAAAGTTGGTCTGATTGGGGCTGCAACAGACCAACCTAGCCAAGGTCATCGAAATATCATTGGTGACTGACAAAGAGTTGGGTAGGGTTGCATCAAGATGCGAGAAGAATGACAAGTAGGCTCTCTCTTTGTCAATCATGACCCAATGAACAAGAGGATGCATCAAGGCATAAGAAAATTGATACAAAGCCACACATGACTTGAGGGATTCTCCATCCTCTAAAGACAAATGCCTTTTTGATTTGGTAGTGAGTCTACTAAGTACCACAACTGCAGCTCTGGCTGCAGCAGGCTTAGCTGGGTGCTGCTAGATTAATCAAACTCAGGATTAATAATTAAACACTCAGATCTTAATCTGGGATTAGAGACCTCAATATAAATTACAGTGCCAGGCCGATCAAGAATTACTAATCAATAAGATGAGGCCTGCAAGTATAGAATATTATATATTACTAGAATTAATTCCAGGATCACCAGCTGCAATAGATCATATATATTAATTATATAACTTAGCTATTTTGTGAAGGAATTAAGGAAATTATTTAATAGTAGTAAACTTAATATACTTACAAAATGAAGTTGCTGGGCCTGCTCACCATTTCACACATATATGAAGCTCAGTGATATATATAGCTGGCTGGTTACACATGCAAGATCAGTGCACACATCAATTAGTGAAGTTCAATTGATCTCCAAATCTCTGTTTTGATGTAAATATTATCCAAAGACTTTCTCTTTTCAGATGGATTTAATTTGTCAATTTTGGAGGTTATTAATCATACTGTTTTTGATTCTCAATTTGGAGAATCAATCACTCATCATACTGCATGTACGAGTCTGGGCCAGAGATCATGACTAATTCAGGCCCAGCTCCAAGGTTTGATGATGCCAACCAGCACTTCCAGGAGAATTTATAAACATGTATTCACCAGTTCGATCGTATTAGTGTAGGCTTGGGGGAGACCAAGGGTTTTACAAGTAGGCACAAGTGTGGTACTTTACATTGATTTTTGCATTTAATTTCTCTGCAGGCGACACATCTAGTTGTACATGGTACAAATTACAATGTAATTTTCTTAGTAGTTTTCACAAATTTTGTATGTGTACAACAGTGGTTACAGTGAAGATCTGTTGAGTCCCAGGACAAAAATCTTGAGACATTCAAGGACAAATTTCTAGGCTGTATTGAGCTCAATTTGTTGGGTAGGGACTTTTGTTCGCAGTCTTGACACCCATTATGCACTGGCTTTGACATGTTTTTGCACATCTAACTATATAAAAGAATTGGTGGCGATCCTTTCCATCCATCCGTCCCGTCATCCAAGTTCCTCATCCCTAGATGAAGAAGATGATGGAACGGGAGGACGACGACCACTCATGCATGTAAAAAGAATTGTGTCCGTCCGTCCGTCAGGCGATCCTTTCCCTGCCAAACAGCAGTCCTTTCCCAGCCAAATCGTGTGTCCGTAAT
>Ga0116230_10003400_pt1 | contig 15529 bp, 12 predicted proteins | sample S1TSphfallax_3_FD_88678 | JGI IMG/M metagenome (GOLD analysis project Ga0116230, IMG submission 88678) | Host-associated microbial communities from peat moss isolated from Minnesota, USA - S1T2_Fd - Sphagnum fallax MG | ecosystem: Host-associated > Plants > Peat moss > Unclassified | place... | reverse complement strand
GGGCGCGTCTCCGCCAGCCAGGCGGGCGGCGTTCAGCCCGGCCATCAAGCCTTGCGCCGCGGCTTCCTCATACCCGGTGGTGCCGTTGATCTGGCCGGCGAGATACAGGCCGGGCACGGCTTTCAGCTGCAGCGAATGGTCCAGCGCGCGCGGATCGACATAGTCATATTCAACCGCATAGCCCGGGCGCAGGATTTTGGCCCCACCCAGGCCGGGGATCGAGCGGACCAGCAATTCCTGGACGTCGGCGGGCAGGGAGGTCGAGATGCCGTTGGGGTAGACGGTGTCATCATCGAGACCCTCCGGCTCCAGGAAAATCTGATGGCTCTCCTTATCCGCAAAGCGCACCACCTTGTCCTCGATCGAGGGGCAGTAGCGCGGGCCGCGGCCGGCGATGTTGCCGCCATAGACCGCGGATTTGTGGATGTTCTCGCGGATGATGGCGTGGGTCGCCGCCGTGGTGGCGGTGATCCGGCAGGAGATTTGCGGGTTGGTCACGGCGGCGGTCAGCGCCGAGAACGGCTCCGGCGGGTTCTCACCGATATCCTCGAGCAGGCCGTTCCAGTCGATGCTGTTCTTATCCAGGCGCGGCGGGGTCCCGGTTTTGAGGCGCCCGAGCGGCAGGCCGAGCGAGAACAGGCAATCGGCCAGGCCGATCGCCGCGGCATCGCCGATGCGGCCACCCGGCTCAGTGACCACGCCGAAATGCAGCACGCCGCGCAAAAAAGTGCCGGTGGTGAGCACGGCGGCGGCGCAGCGGTATTTTTCACCGGTTGCGGTGATGACGGCGGCAAGCCGGCCGGAGACATCGCGCTCCAGAGCAGCGGCCTCGCCTTCGATGATGGTGAGGTTGGCCTGTTCGGTCAGCAGGTTCTGGATGGCGTTGCGGTAAAGTTTGCGGTCCGCCTGGGCCCGCGGTCCGCGCACCGCCGGGCCTTTGCCGCGATTGAGCAGTTTGAAATGGATGCAGGCGGCGTCGGCGGCTTTGCCCATGATGCCGTCCAGCGCGTCGATCTCGCGGACCAGATGGCCCTTGCCGATGCCGCCGATCGCCGGATTGCACGACATCTCGCCCAGCCGGTCGGCCCGATGGGTGATCAGCAGCGTGGCGGCACCGCTGCGCGCCGAAGCCGCCGCCGCCTCACAGCCGGCATGGCCGCCACCGATGATGATGACATCGTAGTTCATGCCGGCGGTTTAGCGAATAAAGCCTGGCTAAGAAAGCAGCCGCTTTTTGAAAAAAGCGGCGCAAAAACTTTTTCGACTCCAGAGCCGGGATTTTCGAACACCCTTGGCCCTCATTAACAAAAGTCTTTTTGATTCTTTTTCTTCAGAAAAAGAAGTTCTTGATCCGGTGCTTTGTGATATCTGGCGGCCGGAGGCGAGGCTTGGGATGCGCGGAGACGACACCGATCTAGGGACGAAGACCGTGCCGAAGATCGAGCGGCCGCGGTTGTACAAGGTCATCCTGGTCAATGATGATTTTACGCCGCGCGAGTTCGTCGTGTTCATCCTGAAGGCGGAGTTTCGGATGAACGAGGCGCAGGCGCAGCAGGTGATGCTGACGGCACACCGGCGCGGCGCCTGTGTGGTTGCCGTGTACACGCAGGAAATTGCCGAGACCAAGGCGACGCGGGCGACCGAGGCTGCGCGCAAGAAGGGCTATCCGCTGCTGTTCACGACCGAGCCGGAAGAATGACGCAGATGACGGCACGGCTGCGGGCGATGGCGCGGCTGCCGGCGCCAAATCGCGCCGGCTGGCATCAGGCGATTCGAATGACTCTGGCGGCGGCGTTTGCCTATGTCGCGACCGCGCTGGTTGGTCTTAATCATGGCTATTGGGCGGTGATCACTTGCCTGATCATCGTGCAGGGCAGCCTGGGTGCCACGATCGGCGCCGGGATTATGCGGCTGGCTGGCACGGCGGCCGGCGGCATTCTGGGCGGCGTTGGCGTGTTGCTGCTGCGGCTGCAGCTACATTTGCCGGAATTGGCGGTGCTGCTGATCGTTATCGTTCCGGCCACGTTGCTGGCTGCGTCGAGGCCGATTTACCGGCTTGCGCCGTTTACCGGGGCGTTGGTTTTATTGCTGGCCGGATCTGGCGATTTTACGTTCGCGCTGGCGCGGATCGCGGAGATCGCGCTGGGTTGCTTGATCGGCATATTGGTTTCGCTTCTGGTGTTGCCGGAACGCGCGACCGCGGTGCTGGTTGATCATGCGGCGGCGATTCTCGATCAGCTTGGGGAATTCGCGCTGGTTCAGCTGACCGGCAACGATTTGCCGGCGCGGCAGAATTACGAGGGGAAATTGCGCCGTGCGTTCGCGCAGATTCAAAATGACCTGAAGGAGGTGGAGCATGAGCGCAGCGTGTTGCTGCTACGGAACAATCCATTTCCGGAACGGCTTTTGCGGCAGCTGCAGCGGCTGCGGACGGATGTGAATATGCTGGGCCGGGCGGTGCCGGCGCCGGCCGAAGGCGATCATCATATTGTTGCAACTGCGATCAAACAGCAATTTGCCGCCGCCGCCGCCACACTTCGCGGCGGCCGGCTTGCGGGGCCCGCCGAGCGGCCGGAACCACCGGTGCAGGCGGGCGCCGACACACCACTCGGATTCGCGCTGATGACCCTGCAGGATGAATTGGCCGCATTCGATCAATTGCTACAAGAGCATGCGGGCCACGCAGCCTGACCGGGCTTCAGGGCGGGGAATACCGGGGGCTACCAATTCATCCTGACGCCGCCGGAAAAATTCTGCGCGTTGCTTTGGCCATTTACCTCACCGGTATAATTCAAAAACAGCGCCAGCGATCCGGCGCTCTGCAGCACCGCGCCGGCGCCCAGCACCGCCGCGTCGCGTCCGACCGCGGCACTCTGGACGTTGAACGGGCCAGCGCCCAGGCCCGCATATTGTCCGGTGACCGTGGCATCCTCATCGGCATATTCATGCAGCCAGCCGGCTTGCACATCCGGCAGCAGCGCCCAGCCGCGCTGCAGTGCCACCCGGCGCTGCAGCCACGCGCCCAGCTGCGTCTGCACGCTGGTGATCGCGGCCGGCGCCAGCGACAAGTCGTATAGCGCATTGCCGGCACGCGCCTGGTAGCCGGCCTGCCAGAATTGCGCCGCGGTCAGTTTCAGGCTCGGTTCAACCTGCCAGTCCCCGCTGCCCAGATCGACCCCGGTTGCCAAGGAGCCGCCCAGATCCGTGCCAGTGCTGTGACCGCTGGTTTGGGTTGCGGCAAAGCCGATCGTCTGGGTCGTGCCGCTCTCGAACACGCCGCCGCCGAAGGTGGCGTCAACGAACGCGATGCCCTGCCGCAGACCCGCATAGGCAAGGCCGGTCACCCCATCGCCGGAGTATTGCGCGCCCGCCTGGTCGCTGCCGGTGCCATTGACATAGCTGACCGCGGCACCGGCCCGGACCTTGCCCAAGGGCATATCGGCGCCGGCGGCAAATCCGCTAAGCGTGCCTTGATAGCTCGGCGCATTGCCGCCGCCGATCGACCCGGTTTGGCCCAAGCCCGTCAGCCAGACGCCACCGCCGGCACCCATCGCTGCTTCCGGCTGGCCCTCGAACCAGGCCCCGCGCGCCGCCGCCAACTGGCCGCCGACCGCCTGGCCGGTCAGATCCCAGGCATTGCGCCGGACCATCAGCGCGTCTGCCGCGATCGCCGGCGCCAGCTGCGCGAGCGCCACCGGCACCCCGGCGGCGGATTGCTGGTAGAGTGGCGTGAACAAGGCCGCGCCGGTTCCCAAAGCCGCCCCGGCGGCCGGCCGGATCGCATCCAGCGTCGCGCCCACCGCGGACTCATTTGCGGTCTCCGGCACCCCGGCCGCCGGCAAATCGGCGTAAGCGGCCGGCGTCGTCACCAGATCCAGCGCCGTTGGGCTGGTCAGCGCGTCCAGCCGCAACCCGGGGCCAGGGCTGGTTTGCGGTAATGTCAAAATGTAATGCCCTTGCAGCCCGCCCGGCGCCGATACGAGGTTAAAAACCTGCCCCAATCCAGGCGGGGTATTGCCCGGATTCAGGACCGGCAACAGCGTCCCATTCAGCATGAAGCTTCCGGCGGGTTTGATCAGCCGGCCATAGCTGCCCGGCGCATTAATCTCGAACACAGAGGTTGCACCGGCGCCCGGCGCCACATTCCCGTTCAGCACAAGCGGTCCGGTCAGCGTGATCAAGCCGTTCAGCGTTACCGCATTGTTCCCGGCATTCAGTGTGCCGCCGGCAGCACCGACCGTTACGGCGCGCTGCGTGGTGATGTCGCCCAACGCAACCAGCGTGCCGCTGTTCAGCGTCAAGCCCCCCGTGGTCGCACCAAGGGCTGCGTCGGAGCCGATCTCGAGCACAGCGCCGCCTTCCACCAGGGTGCCGCCGGTATAGTCACTGCTGCCGGTCAGCACCTCGTTGCCGCCGGCGACGACCAATGCGCCGCCACTGCCGCCATAAAGCCCGCCATCCTCCAGCTGGCCAGAAAAGGTCCCGTTGGCGTTGGTCAGCTGCAAGGAATTAGCGCCCAAATACACCGTCCCGTTCCCGGTCAGGCCCTGCAGCTGGGTCACCGGCAATGTCTCACCGGACGTGTCGACCACCCCGTCATCCACAACGCCCGAGGAGCCGGCAATGCTGCCCGGGCCGACCAGCAGCAGCTCCGCCCCGGCCGCGACATTGGTCGCGCCGGTATAGAGATTGGTCCCCGACAGCGTCGCCGAGGTCCCGCTTTCCAGCGTGACCCCGCCGCTGCCGGAGATCACGCCCGCCAGCCCCAGCGGCCCGTCCGCCACGGTCACGTCGAACGGCGTCGTGATGTTCTGATCGGTCACGAAATTCGGGCTATAACCGGTCTCTTCTCCGGCCAGATTGTACAAGACCGAATTTTCCAGGAAAAACCCGATCCCTGCCGTCTGGCGGAGATTGGTCGTGACGATTTGCTTATCCGTGCCCAGCGATATTTGAAAGGTCTGCAGCGCGGTGAGCGCATCGGTCGCGGTGAAACCCACAGGCACCGAACCCGGCGCATAGCCTGTCATCGTCACGGTCGCGCCGGCGTTCAGATAGCCCTCCACTTCGGTCTCAAGCGCGGATACGTCCTGATCGGTGTGGAAATTCAAATCCTGCGTTCCGGTATCGAGCAGTGACGGGCCGCTGAACACCACCTGATGCCCTTGATACGTCGCCGTATATTCAAACTCGACACCAAATTCGGTCGAACTATTGGCGCCTGATACGGGGAATTTTGCCGTCCCGATGCCGCTGGCGAGATCCCAGGGTTCGATCGAGCGAAATTGCGCCAACAGCGCCGGCGTCAACCCCAGCATGACGCAGGGGCTGCAATTCGTCACATTCTGCCCCGCCGTTCCGTTTGCCGCCACCACATAGCCGGAGGTTGTCGACTGACCGAGAATGCTGCCAACCGCCACATTCGTGTACTTGGAAGTTCCGGGAGCGGTGCCGTTATTCACGATGGTCGTGAAATCCCCGGCGCCAAAGGTGCCGTATATAATCCCTTCGAGCGGCGGCGCGTTGTTTATGTTGTTCGGGTAAGTTGGCTGGATCCAGTAGGTCGTGTACTGGTGGTTCGAAGGATTGTAGATCGTGATCGGCTGCGCGCCGCCGCCCGGGTTATTGCCGAGCAAATGATCTTGCACCTCGTTAACGACGTAGCCGGCGCTGCCGGCGGTTTCGGTCGCGACCGGCGTGCTGGCGCCCGGTGCATAGAAACTGATCGATGGCACGGTGGCGAGATCGCCATAATAGCCGTTGCCATCGCCATAAGTATAGCTGGCGCCATCGGCGAGAATCGAGTCCGTACTGCCGATGAATGCCGCCGGCGCGTTAAACAAGGCAGAGCCGGTATCGAACAGATATGGATGCGGCGCACCGCCGCCCACGCCGACATTGATCACCAGCCGCTGATACGCACTGCCCGGCGCTCCCGGTACCGTCACCAGCTGTAACGGGATGTTTGTTTGTGCCTGGGCGGCCGCTGTCCCCAGCAGCCACAGGAAAAGAGCTCCCAGAAATTTTGTACGGCCCAAGTAAACCCCCGCTTTTCTTGCCTTGTCGTTACGATAAATAAGCAAATATTACGAAACCGAAGTCAAGCAGTTTCGTCATTTTTGCTAACATCACTCCGGGTGCCGGAAGTCACTGGGTATGCATGGCGTGGCTTTTTGCCAGCATGCCTGCACCGCTCCCGTTCTTGGACAGAAACAATATATTTCCGGTGGCGTTGGTGATCCGTAACGTTGGTGCGGTGCCAAAGACCATGCACCAAATGTTTCACTTACCGATGCAGAATCCGCTGAAGACGGCATCCAGGATGGCTTCGACGCCGATGGTGCCGGTGAGGCGGGCGAGCGCGGTGGCGGCGCCGCGCAGGTCTTCACCGCGGAGCTCGGGTTCGGGGTTGGCGAGGGCGGAGGCAAGGGCCTCGGCGGTGTCGCGGATGCAGGCGATCTGGCGAGGGCGGGCGAGGGCGGCGGCACCGGAGGTGTCGGTCAGGCGCTGGGCGATGGCGGTGAGCCGGGCCAGGAGTTCGGGCAGACCGGCGCCGGTTTTGGCGCTGATGGCGTTTGCCGGCCGGTCGGCCAGCAGGTCCGCCTTGGTTTGGATGTGCAGGGTCTCGATTGTGGGATGGGCGCTGACGGTGGCTGGCTGGAAGCCGTCGTCGATTTGGAGGATCAGGTCGGCGGTGGCGGCGCGGGCTTGGGCGCGGCGGATGCCTTCGGCTTCGATCGGATCGGCGGTGGCGCGCAGGCCGGCGGTGTCGGTGAGGTGGACGGGGATGCCGGCGAGGTCGAGCTTGACGCTGATGGCGTCGCGGGTGGTGCCGGGGGTCTCCGAGACGATGGCGATATCGGCGCCGGCCAGTGCGTTCAGCAGGGTGGATTTGCCGGCATTGGGCGGGCCCAGGATGACGAATTCCAGGCCGTCCCGCAGGCGCTCGGCATTCGGGGCGGCGGTGAGCGCGGTTTGCATTTCGGCGTGCAGGGCTTTGATCCCGGCAGCCAAGCGGGCTTCGACTTCCGGCGGCAGGTCTTCATCGGGGAAGTCGATCAACGCTTCCTGCTGGGCAATGAGGTGACGCAGGGTTTCGCGCCAACTGGCGCAGGCGGCGTGCAGCCGGTTGGCGCCGTCGATCGCGAGGCGGCGTTGCGCCGCGGTTTCGGCGGCGATCAGGTCGGCGGTGGCTTCGGCTTGCAGAAGATCCAGGCGGTTATTCAGGTAGGCGCGGCGGGAGAACTCGCCGGGCTCGGCCAGGCGGGCGCCCAGATCGGTCAGGGCGGAGATGACGGCATTGCGGACGGCGCGGCCGCCATGCAGGGAGAGTTCGACGCAATCCTCGCCGGTGAAGCTGTTCGGGGCGGGGAAGACTGTCACCAGAGCGGTGTCGAGCGTTTCGCGGTTGTGATGGAGTTTTCGCAAGGCGGCGTGGCGCGGCTTGGGCAGCTTGCCGGCAAGTGATTCGGTAATTTGGCGGGTGGCCGGACCGGAGAGGCGGATGACGGTGACGGCGCCGCCGGGGCCGGTGATCGGCGCGAAAATGGTGCTCATGGCGAAGTGTCGTAGCGGAAGCACTTCTTTTTCTGAAGAAAAAGAAGCAAAAAGACTTTTTATGCTGGGCCATGGGCGCTGTCGCCAACAACGCCCATGGCCCAGAGTAAAAAAGTTTTTGCGTCGCTTTTTTCAAAAAGCGACTGCTTCCTTACTGCAGATTACGGTCCGGCGCGTCGGTTGAGATGGGGGCCGGGCGGGGGGCTTCGGCGACTTCATCGCTCGGCGCGGCGGCGGCTATGACGGTGCTGTTGGCGGGCTGGTTATAGATGAACCCGTAGGTGGGGTAGGCGGCGCCCCAGCGGCTGCTATCGCCGAGTTCGACCTCGACCTCGGACCAGTCATTGTTCGGGGAGACGTCCTGCATGGTGACGTCATTGGTGATGGTGCCGTGGACCCAGTTGGCCTGGGTGACGAGGATGGTGCGGCTGTCGATCACGCTGGTGACGACGGCGACGTGGCCGAGCGGCATGCGGCCGATGGAGCGGAAGTTCAGCACGGCACCCTCAACCGGGACCGAGCCGCGGGCGTAGCGGCCGGAAGCTTCCGCCCACCACAAAAAGGCATCGCCGGAAAGCTCGATATGCGAGACTTCGCGGGCGTAGGGGACGCATTGGATCCAGGAGTAGCTGTAATGGGCGCTGGCGTAGCGCTCACCATAATGGTGGCCGTAATAATGCGCGTAGCGGATGTAGTCATGGCGGCGCGCATAGGCGTAATAATAATGATGGTGGCGGGATTCGGCGTAATAATAATGATGGTGGACCGTGCGCGAGGCCAGATAATGATGCCGGGCGGCGGCATAATAGGTGTAATGGTGATGATGGGTTTCGCTATGCGCCAGGGCGGCGGGTGCGCCGACACCGAGGGATGCAAAGCCGATCGTGAGTGAAACCGCCAAACCTGCAACGCGGTTTTTGGCCCAAGCTCTCAACGCGCTGGCGCTAATCATGCCAGCCTTCATCCTTCAAACCTCATTCCCAGAATGCCCCGTGCGAATTGCTATGTGAAAGGGCTACGGGTGGAATGCGCCTTTCGCAATACGATATTGATGCAAAATTACAACACCGCAAGAAATTCGTATTTCCGGCTTCGGCAGCACGAAAAAATTATGACAACTTTCCTATTTTAAATTTTTGGCGGTCCATTTTCGGGCCGCGTCAGATGCCGATTCGGAGACGGTTCGAATTCGAAATTATAAACAAAATCAAACCTTAACCGGAGGTTAATCAACTCACCTCAGAGGTGATTTGTGTTAACTCCTGTTCATCTGCAGGCAGTTACCATAATTTCAACGAGATAGCGCGGATCCGCCAAAACAGCCTCGACGCAGGCCCTGGCGGGGGCGCCATCGGCCGGTAGCCAGGCCGACCAGACCGCATTCAGGGCGTCGCGGTCTGACATATGCTTCAACCAGATATGCGCCTGGAGCAGGCGTGTGGAGTCCGTGCCGTGGGTTTCGAGCAAGGCGTCGATCTGCGCCAGCACGTCCTTGGTCTGGCCGGTGATGTCGAGGCTGGGGTCGGACGGGACGACGCCCTGCAGATAGACGAAGCCGTGATATTCGACGGCCTTGGCAAGGATGGTGTTGGCTTCGGTGCGGATGATGCGGCTCATGCGGAGGCTCCGTTGGCTTCTTGTGGGTTGAATTCAGGGGGTGCCGAGGATTTGCGGCTTGGGCAGCGCGGCGGCGGCGGATGGCGGCGGGGTGGCGTTGGGATTGCCGTTCTCCTCGCAGTCGCTGACCTGGTTGTTATAGGCATTCAGCGTGCCCATGCGCTGGGCATCGAAGACATGATCGGGGGTGGGGGAATAGAGCAGGCCGTTCTGGCTGGTCCGCCCCAGGGCGTTCAGATTGTCTTGCTGGTAGACGGCGTTGGCCTGGGCGGTACAGCTGGCGACGCTGGACTGATCGGCCGCGGAGGGCGGGGGCGCGCAGCCGGCCAATAATCCTGCCAGGAGGATCGACGCGGCGCATAGATTGGTCGCTGCTTTGGCCATTACCGCTCCGTCTGGGCCGGCGAATGCCGGCTAAATTTCCGGCGAGCGCCGGGGGGTCTGCGCCGGCAAAAATGCCTGCAGGCTGGTTTCGGCGAAACCACCGGTGGGCGTCAATGGCGAGAGCGCGGCGGCCTGCAGCAAAGCCGGATGAAATTCGAGGCCGGCGCGGGTCAGGCGGAACCATTGGCGGGCCCAGTGCCGGGTTGCCATCAGCTCGTACAGCGCCATCAGCCGCAGACAGAGCGAGATGCCGTGGGCGGTGGAGAGGCTGGTGAGGGTGTCGATGGCATCGGCCCAGCTTGCCGCATCGGTGTCGGTGAGGACGAGGTCGAGCGGTGGTGCGGTCTCTTGCAGAAAGCGGAAGCCGTGGATTTTTGGAGCGGCGGGCCGGCTCGCCAGCGCGGCGGCGCGGGCGGCTTCCCAGGCCTGCTCCAGGTCGCGCTTGGTGACCGCCGGCAGGGCGGCCGGGAGGTAGGGAACCAGATGCAGGATTTCGCCCTGCGGGCCTTGCTCGGTGCGGATTTCCGGGCCGCGCGCGGGCGGCTTTTTCAAGCCACGCGCAGCATGATTTTGCCGATATGGGCGCTCGATTCCATCAATTCATGGGCCCGAGCGACCTCGGCCAGCGGGAAGATCTGGTCGATGACCGGATGGCATTTGCCAGCGTCCAGCAGCGGCCAGATGTGTTCGCGCAAGGCGGCGGCGATCGCGGCTTTCTCAGGCGTGCCGCGCGGCCGCAATGTGGAGCCGGTGACGGTGAGGCGTTTGACCATGATGGCGCCGAGGTTGAAGCCGTCGACCAGGTGACCTTCCATGATCGCGATCTGCACCAGCCGGCCGCCAGGGGCGAGGGATGCGAGGTTGCGCACGGCGTAGGGGGCGCCAACCATGTCGAGGATGACGTTGACGCCTTTTTTGCCGGTGAGGCGGGCGAGCGCTTCGGCGAAATCACTTTCCTTGTAGTTGATCGCGATGCCGCCGAGCCGGGTGATGACGGCGCATTTTTCCGCCGAGCCGGCGGTGGCGTAGACGGTGGACCCGCGCGCCACCGCGAGCTGGATGGCGGTGATGCCGATGCCGGAGGTGCCGCCATGGACCAGCAGGGATTCGCCCGGCTGCAGCCGGCCGAGATCGAAAACATTGGCCCAGACGGTGAAATAGTTCTCCGGAAGTGCGGCGGCCTGGATGGCGTCGAAGCCGGTGGGCCAATTCAGGCATTGGGTGGCGGGGGCGGCGACGAATTGCGCGTAGGCGCCGCCATTGCACAGGGCCGTTACCTTGTCGCCGGGTTTGAACTGGGTGACGGCGCTGCCGGTTGCGACCACCTCGCCGGCGGCTTCCAGGCCGAGGATTGGGCTGGCGCCGGACGGCGGCGGATACAGGCCCTTGCGTTGCTGAATATCCGGACGGTTGATGCCGGCCGCCAGCACGCGGATCAGCAGCTCGTTCGGCTGTGGTTGGGGCAATGGCATCTCACCGAGTTTCATTGCCTCGGGACCGCCCGGGGTGGGGAGCTGGATGGCGCGCATGGTGGCTGGCAGGGTTTGGGACATGAGGGATAGCTCGGCAATCGCGGACCGCCCGTCAAGATGCGCGATTGCATCCGTCTTTGGGGTCGGGCAGTACCCAGGACATGGGTGTTTCACGCCGCAAGGTTTTTGCATTCGGAATAGCGGCGCTGCCGCTGCCGGCGCGCCTGGCGCTGGCGGAGGGAGCCGGGCAAACCGCAGCGGCGGCGGGGCCGAAAATCGGCGTGCTGTTGCCGTTATCGGGGGCGGATTCGCTGCTGGGCGATGAGTGCCTGCGCGGGGTGCAGCTGGCTGCGGATGCGGCCAAAGCGGCGGGAACGCTCAGCGCGAATGTCAGTCTGCTGGAGGGCGATGCGCTCAATCAGGATCAGGTGGAGCAGACCGCGAAAGCGCTGATCTCGGGCGATGGGGTGAATTTACTGCTGGGGACCGGCGCTTCGCGGCTGGCCTATCAGGGGTCGGATGCGGCGGAGCTGGCGCAAATTCCGTATATCGAACTGAATGCGCCGGCGGATGGCATTACCGGGCGGAATTTCAAATTTCTGCTGCGCACCACGCTGACCACCAGCATGCAGGCGGCGCTGGCGATTCAGACCATCGGGCAGAAATTCGCCGGCAAGCAGATCGGGCTGCTGTTCAATACCGGCGCCAGCGCCGGTGCGGTGGCGGCGGCGGCCTTGGCGCAATGGCAGGGGCTAAAAATCTCGCCGCTGCTCAGCATCGGTTATCCGGAGGACGCGGCGGATTTGCATGATCCGGTGAGCCGCATGCGCCGCGCCGGGGTTGAGGTGGTTCTGCACGCCGCCGGGACCGATGATGTGCTGGTGCTGTTTCAGGCGATGCAGGATGCTGGCTGGCGGCCAGGCGGGATTATCGGCTGCGGCGAGGGCTATGGGTTTCGCGAAACCGCTTTTGCGCTCGGCGATAGTTTCGATGCAACCTATGTGAGCGGGACGCCGTGCTATTCGGAGTCCACCGGCGCGATTGCCGGCGCCTATCAGGCGCGGTTTGGGATGCCGCCACGTTCGGCCGATAGTCTGACCAGCTATGTTGGCGCGAAATTGGTGTTCGACACGCTGGGCACGGTCAACGGCGATACCAGCAGGCTGCTCGATGCCCTGCATAAAATCGTGCTGCCGGCGGGATCGCTGGCCAATGGCTGGGGCGTGGCGTTCGATAAAACCGGGCAGAATACGGGGGCCTTTGCGACGCTGCAGCAATGGCGGAACGGGGAGCTGCTGGCGGTGCCGGGAGCGGCGTTAAAGGCTGGTTAAACTGTTCGCTTATAGCTTGCCGGATGGACCCAAAAGTTCTGCCGGCAAAAGGCCGGGGCGCGGACGGCGCGGGCCAGGCGGGCCACGCGGACGCCATGCGAATGGGCATTGCCGCTTATCGGCATGGCGATTACCAAGCGGCGATTCGCTGCTTTTCTGAAGTGTTGGCGGTGGCGCCGTTGCAGCGGGCGGCGCGCATCAATCTGGCAAATGCGTATTGGGCGTCGAATGCGTTTGCGGCGGCGGCGCGGCATGCGGAGATCGTGCTGCGGGCCGATCCCCTTTGTGTTGAAGCCTGGATGATTGCCGGCGCGATCCGGTTGGATCAGGGCAATCCGAGCGGGGCCGCGGACGCCTATGCTGAAGCGGTAAAATTGCAGCCGGCGCGGGCCGGTGGCTATGCGGGTCTGGCCGCCGCGCTGCTGGCCTTGGGCGATGCGAGCGGGGGTGAGCAGCAGGCGCGCAAGGCGCTGGCGCTTGCCCCGGCGGATGCGCATGCCGGTTTCACATTGGCTTGCGCGCAATTGCAGCAGGGCGATGCGGCGGCGGCTCTGGCGGGATTCGATGCGTTGATTGCGGCTGATCCGGGGCACGCGCGGGCACGGCATAATCGGGCCAATGCGCTGATCGATTTGAACCGGTTGCGGGAGGCCAAGGCCGAGCTGCTGGTTTGCCTGGGGCTGGCGCCGAGGCTGAAGGAGGCCTGGGCGACATTGGGGTATTTGCGGACCCTTGAAGGCGAGGTTGCCGGCGCGATTGATGCCTGTGAGCGGGCGGTGGCGATTGATCCGGATTTCGCGGCCGGGCAGTGGAATCGCGCGGTGGCGCTGCTGCTGGACGGGGCGTTCGCGGCCGGGTTCGCGGCCTATGAATGGCGCAAGCGGCACCCAGTGCTGCGGCATTATTTCATGCCGCTGCCGGCGCCGGCCTGGCAGGGCGAGCCGCTGGCGGGCCGGCATTTGCTGATCCGCGCCGAGCAGGGATTTGGCGATACCATCATGCTGTCGCGATTTTTTCCGGCGCTGGCAAAGGCCGCGAGGCAGGTGACTTTATGTTGTAAGCCAAGCTTGTTTCCGTTGTTTCGGGAGATGGACATCGCATTGCTGGCGCCGGATGCGACGCCGCCGGGTGAGTTGGATTTTGCGGTGGATCAGATGAGCCTGCCGCATATTTTGTCTTTGACCGAAACGCGTATTCCGGATGCCGGCGGGTATCTGCGCGCGGATCCGCAGCGATGTGAGACGCTTGCCATGAGGTTGCCGAGGCGGCCGCGTATCGGGCTGGCCTGGGCTGGGAATGCCGGGCTGGACAATGATCGGCGGCGGTCACTGCCGGCGGGGGCGCTGGCGCCGCTGCTTGAACTGGGCGGGTTGAATTTTGTCAGCCTGCAAATCGGCGCCAGGGAGGATGAGTATGCGCTGCCAGGGGGCGCCGCGGTGATCCGGGATTATGGCGACACCGCGGCGATCATCAGCCAGCTTGATGCCGTGGTCAGCGTCGATACCTCGGTTGCGCATCTGGCCGGGGCGCTGGGCGTTGCCTGCCACGTGCTGCTGTCATCGGCTTGCGATTGGCGCTGGCGGCTCGGCCGGGAGCGGAGCGCCTGGTATGACAGCCTGAGGCTGCACCGGCAGATTGTGCCGGATGATTGGGACGGCCCGATTGCCTCGGTTATGGCGTGGTTGAGCCATTGGCGTTAGAAAATCCCGGCGCCAGCGTAGCAGAAGTTTTTTGCGTCGCTTTTTTTCAAAAAAGCGACTGCTTGCTGTAGAACGGCTGCATGGAAGTTGAAACCATCCAGGCCCGCGCCGAACCGGGGGTGAGCGGCAAATTCGTCAGCAATCATCTGGCGAATGAGCGGACTTTTCTGGCCTATCTGCGCACCGCGGTGTCGCTGATGAGCTTTGGCATCGCGATCAACCGATTCAGTTTCTTTCTGATGGAAACCAAACCCTCACCAGGCTCGGGGAGCGCATTGCCGGATCTGGTTCATTCCGGACAGGTCGGTATCGGCATGGTGGTCATCGGCATCGGGCTGCTGGGCTGGGCGGCCGGCCGCTATGCGCAGGTTTCGCGGCAGATCGAACGGCAGGAATTTCAGCCGCAACCGCGCAACATCCTGATCCTGACGGCGATTGTGATGGGCAGTGCGGTGGGGGGTCTGGTCTGGATATATTTCCGGTGATCGCGGCTGGCCGGGTTATTTGCCGCCGCCGGCGATTGCCGCGTCACCAATGAAGGGCATGGGGGTGCCGGGGCTTAAATAGGCCGGCAGCGTGCCGTTCCAGCGATCCAGCGCTTTTTGCTGCAGCAGCGCCGGGGTGAGGGATTGCGCGATGAGCAGATTGGCCTTCGATTGCGCCTGGCTGGTGAGGAGCAACGCGTTGGCCTGGCCGGTGGCGGTTTCAACCGCGGCGTCGGCCTGGGCTTTGGCCTGCACGACCTGCTGCTGCGCCGTAATCTCGGTCTGCTGCAGGGTGTATTGCGCCTGCAATGCCTGCTGCTGGGCGACCTGCTTTTGTTCGATTGCCTGGGTGTAGGCCGGCGAGAAGGCGAAGTTGGAGACGTTCACGGCCTCGACCGTCAGGTGGTAGGGGGCGAGCGAGGCGATGATGAGTTCCTTGATCTGGGCATCGACAATGTCGCGCTTGGTGACCAGTTCCTCGGCATTATAGTTCGCCGTTACCGCCTTCACGTCGTTGCTGACCGCGGGCGCGATGACGCGTTCGCCCAGCGTGTCGAAATCGCGGAAGTCGCGATAAAAATCCGGCGCGGCGTCGGGGTCGACATGGAAGGTGACGGCAATCGAGGTGTCGATCAGCTGCAGGTCATGCGTTGAGCCGGTTTCGTCGGAGCTTACGGTTTGCGGCTGGACCGAGACCTGGTTGATGGTCTGGTAGAAGGGGCTGGCGATGTGCAGGCCGGGATAGAGCGGGGTTGCGGCCACCGAGCCGAAATTGGAGAGCACGCCGGCATAGCCGGATTCAACCTGGACGAACGGGTTGGCGAGGAACAGCAGCACGATGATCGCCAGCGCCAAAGCGCCGGCGATGATGAGTTTGGACTGGCCGGGCTGCCGCGGCGGGACCAGGCGTTCGACATTGGGGAGAAAAGCCATGGCAGGCTTGTCGCATAGCTTTGATTGTTTCACCAGCAAGCTGAGGGCGG
>Ga0116230_10003398_pt1 | contig 15542 bp, 8 predicted proteins | sample S1TSphfallax_3_FD_88678 | JGI IMG/M metagenome (GOLD analysis project Ga0116230, IMG submission 88678) | Host-associated microbial communities from peat moss isolated from Minnesota, USA - S1T2_Fd - Sphagnum fallax MG | ecosystem: Host-associated > Plants > Peat moss > Unclassified | place: USA... | reverse complement strand
GATCAAGAATGGGCTCGACCGGACCTGTCGCGGGAAGCACTGCCGGCTGAGTAGCTGGTTGTGTAGTCGGCCGGGTCGCCGGAAGTGCAGTCGGCTGGGTTGCCGGTTTGATGGCTGGCTGGGTAACCGGCTCTCTCACCGGTTCGGTAGCTGACTGTACAGCAGGCTTCGTTGAAATGTTGGTAGTCTGAGCCGCGCCCGCAGGGAGCACAAGAGTGGTGACAACCATCGTGCCAACAGCAAGAATGCAGTCCCAAGCCCGAACCGATCGATACATCATGTGCAGGCCTCTAGCGGATCGCGACCGAACTGGCGACCGCTGCGACTTTAACCGGCACGCTTAATTCATCGAGCCCGTCGCGGTTGGTGACTTTCAATTGCACGCGATACCAACCCGGCCGGTCGGGCAGTGTGATGGTCGCGGACTGGCCATTGCCGATCGGCTCGATGGTAACGCCGTCGCTGGTGAAATCCGGCCCGGTCACGGTCCAGATGAACGCGGTCTTGTCACCATTGCAGGTTTGAATCTTGCCGCTCACCGTGAACGGGATTTTGCCTCGCTGCGGCTCTGTCGGATACGAGACATCGAGAATTCGCGGGCCATCATAGCTGAACTGGCCATAAAGATCGGTATCGGGATTATTCCACGCGCTGGTGAGAGCGGCAACGGCGGGCTTGGTCCGGCCTTCGGAATCGGTCATGCCGAACCAGGTCGCCGTTCCCTCGAACCGGTCGCTCCAGCAATAGGCGATTCCTCCCACGTCGCGGCCCTTATTCCGCTCGATATACTCCCGCCACCGATCAGCATAGAGCCAGCCCTTCATCATCCCGGTCGCTTCAAGCAGGCCATTCTGCGGGTCGCGATGGTTGTATTTATCGTTCCAGTAACCGTCGGGACCGAACTCGCTGACGACATAAGGCCGGGATGAATCCACATGCGTCACCGCCTGATCCAGGTGGGCGATCTCCTGTTCGTAATAGCTGTTGACGCAGATGGCATCCAGAGAGGGCGCGCCGGTGGCGTAGTCAGCCACTGCCCCGGAGACATCGAATGATTCCTGGGCACAGAATACAGGATGATTCGGATCCAGCTCTTTTATCCGCCGGGCAAGCTTCTCGACATAGAGAACCTCGGCATGGCGAACCTCTGTCAGATACGGCTGAGCATACTTATGCTTGAGTAAACCCCACACTTCGTTGCCCAGCGACCAGCCTAAAAGCCCCGGATGCTTTCGGTAGGTTCGCACGGTCTTTTCGATCTGGTCCTGCAGTTCCTGCAGCTTAGCCTGATCGGTGAGATAATTCGCATCCTGCGGCAGCCAGAATCCGTACATCACCTTCAGCTGATTGTCGGCGGCGGAATTGAAAATATTCCGGTCGGAAAAATTGGAGCCGTATCGGCGGATCGTGTTCCCGCCCATCGCATGGATGGCGGCAAAATCGTGGTCGAGCTCCCGGCGGGTGAGAGGAACCTCACCATCCCGCCAATCATGACCGGCGTTATAGACCACGCCCTTGATGTAGAAGGGTGCCCCGTCAACCATCAGAGAAAAGTTGCCCGGGCTGCCTTTGATGCAGCGTGATGGAACCGGAGCCGGATGCTGATCAAACCAGAGCGTTGACCCGGCGTTCCCCGCTCGCGCAGCCCCATCACTGAACGGTTTGCCCTGCAGCACCTCTTTCAGGGTGAGGGTCCATTGCGAACTCGGCAGCACCAGATCCGATGCCGGCGTCGCTTCGGATCTCGGCAGTTCCACCAACGGCGCAGATGCAGGCGTTGAGGAAAGCATGATCCCCTTGATCTCCGGATATGCCGCGGTGATATCTGTCATGGCCGCCTGCAGCCATTGCGCTCCCTTTTCGTCGCAGGTGGCCGACAGCGCATCGATCATCACCGGCAGATGCCACTTGGAGATCTTGGATCTGAACGGTTGATACTGCTGAGAGAACGAGAGCGCCGATTGATTGCCCGGCGATTGATTGCTGGAAGCCGGCAGCCCGATCCAGTTCACATATTCCAGTTCCAGCGGTGATTCGGATTCGATGGCGTCGGCCCTGGATGGTGTCCAGACCCAGGCGACGTTGGACGCTCCCTGCTCGCGGAAGATGACGGCGATGTGCTTCCACGCCTCGGCAAAATCGATCGCGCTGTTTCCGCCATCCTGGGTTTGCGACCAGGGCATTTTCGGGTTGTCCTGCTGCGGGGCGAATGAAATGAAGACAGGCTCTCCAAACTGCCGGATCTTCTGGGCATACTCATTTAAGTAAGCATCGTATTTTCCAAAGCGAATCGCCCGGAGGATCGGCATACCCGACAGGGGCTGGCCATTCACCGAGTCCACATGCTCTTGGGTCGGAAGCCAATTGATGAACGGCATCGCGCCTGAGCGGCGCAGCTGCTTGAGGGATTCGATCGGAATTTCCTTTGCCGTATCCCACTGCTGATCGACCGCGACGATCCTGAATTTGAAGTTCAACTGTTTTTGCAATCTTGCAGCTCGCGCGGCCAGATCGCCATCCGCCAGAGCCCCCAACTCGATGCCGGTGTAAAACCCGCCGGGATCGCGATGATCATCCAGAGCAAACTGGCTCTCATTCCCACCGCTCGACGGCTTGGGAAATATCGGCAGGTAAGCGGCGATGAGGGCCAGGAAAAGCAGCGACGGCAGAACCGTCCCCTCCCGCAGCTGATTCATGATCGCGACATGGGCTGCGTCAATCCACCGGAGCACGCAGCGCACGGGCTGGAAGATCGTTGTCAACCGGCGAAGGCGGCGCCCGATTCTCTGGATCGTCAACTGCTGGGCGGCGACCGAAACACCCACCAGTGCGATCGCGCTGGCCATCGCGATCCCCGCCATGAAGATAGCATACGGCGAGGAGTCGAGATAAACGCCGTACCCCGCGGCGGTGGTTAGCACGGCGGCGGCCAGCAGGTTGGGCAGGATGACTCCACCGGCGTTGGTTGCGTCGCCTTCCTTTGGAGTTGGGATGTACGGAACGCGGATGCGGAACAGCGCGCAGACAAAGCCGGCCAGATAAACCCACCAGGTGGCGATCGCCAGCAAACCCCCGGCAACGTGAAGGCCCCGCTCGCTGGGTTCCATCACCCACCGCTGCACGCGGAGGTGAATCAGCGCCGAGAAAGCCAACACCGGCACGAACCAGAACGCGATCTGCGGAAGGGTGGCGCGCCAGGCGATGAATCCAAATGACAGGCACGCCAGCGGGACCAGCATCTCCAGCAAACCGATCAATCCGCGGAGGAAAAACAGCGGGCAAAGCAGGAAATGAATCTTCTGCCGAAGCGTGAATCCGCCGCAGAGTTTTGGATATTCCTGGAACAAAAGGTCAAAAACGCCGCAGGACCATTTGATCTGCTGGCGATAGAAGGCCGGAAGGGTGGCCGGTACCAAACCGCGAGTCAGGATCTCCGGGACATAGACCGACTTCCACCCCTTGGAATACATCCGCATCGACGTATGCATATCCTCGGCCAGCCCCGGAGCATGCCCGCCGATGCTGTCCAGTGCCGCCCGGCGGAAAACGCAGTTCGCGCCGATCGCCTGCGTGGTGCCGTGCCCATTCATGCCCATCATCTGCGGGCCGTAAAAGTGGTACGATTGCTCGGCTGCCCCTTTGGCGATGAACGATTCATTTTGGTTGCGGTAGGCCTGTACGGACTGGACAAATCCCACCGCCGGGTTTTCAAATTGGCCCAGGATGCGGTCGAGAAAATACGGAGCCGGTTCGTGGTCCGGGTCGAGCACCACCACGATTTCACCGGTGGCCGACTTCAATGCGTTGTTGATATTGCCGGCTTTCGCGTGGGATTTGTGAGTCCGGGTCACATGGATGACGCCAAGCTCTTCGCAGACCCGGCGAAGATACGGATCGTTTCCTTCGTCGCAGAGATAGTTGGTGTGAGGATAGGTGATCTGCGTCATCGCCTTGAGCGTGCGCACGATCATGCCATCGGGTTCACCGGGGCAGGCGGTCGTCATCACGTCGACGGTCCAGTCGGGTCGCGGCTGGATCACGGGAGCGATCTTTATCGTCCAGTAGTTGTACCATTCGAATAGTCGGCAGGTCGCCCGCAGCAGCACGGCAAGCGTCAGCCCGAAGTAGGGCAGCAGGTCTCCGACCCGGTCGGGGCTCAGCAGCCAGGCCAGCACCACGATGACCGATACGGCTCCAAACACGATTAGCGATCGCAGCTTCAGCAGCTCGATTGCGGTGGGTTTGGCGGCACGAATCGGCTCGACTGGCCAGTTGTACGGCGGCCATTCTTCATCAGCAGCGGCGTCGTTGAGTTCCACATCACTGCGGCGGGAGCTTCCCAGATTCAAATCAGCGATCGTCATCGGCGGCTCACAGCAAAATTTTTACATCCCTCATTTCCGCCTCGAACCGCCGGACAGCTGTTAGCTGATGCCGACGGGACATTCAACCTCTGCCAGCGTCAGTATGCTCACGAGACCTTAATTCAGCATGAAGGGGATTATTCGATCGGGGAAAAAGGACTTGATACACACGCCGACTGAATCGGGCCGTAATGCCCTGAGCCCGAATAAGGCTTTTACCGATGGGGCAAACCCCGTTGGCAAGCCGAGCTTCAACTCTCAAAGCCCGGCGAGTTTCGATCATTTTCGGCTGGAAAATGCCATGTTTTGCATCTTCACCATCGCCGCGGCGCGCGTTGGAACCTTCAGCTTGCGGAGCAGCTGCTCTACGTATTTCTCCACCGTGCGGATCGACAGCTTCAAGTAAGTGGCGATCTGCTTGTTGCTTTGTCCTTCGATCAATTTTTCCAGCACCTCCTGCTGCCGGCGGGACAGGTCCAGGCGGTCCATTGTCGATTTGACGGCCGCCGCATGGGCATCGACGGCGCTCTGGAGTTGCTCCTGCGAAAATTGCAGATCGGTCATTCGCTGCACGTTGCGATAGGCGGTCAAAACCATTGGCTGGAGAAGGGTCAGCAGCTCGCGGTCGCGCTTGGTGAAATCGTAATCCCGGTTGAAGACGATCGCGATGGCCGCTGTTCCGGGCATCGGGAAGGGCATCGCGATCTGGTATTCAGCATTCATCCGGCGATAGAGCTTTCGGCACAGCGCTGTCTTGCGGAACTCGGCCTGCGGAACAAAGTCGGTAATTTTCCGCACGGTTGAATCGCCCGGATTTTTCTGCGCATGGATCAGGATCGGATTTTCATGGGCGTTCTGCACCCAGACCCGAATCAGTTCATCAGAAACGAACTCGCGCGGATGGATCACAAAGGCAAACCGCTTTCGCTCCGGATCGGCCTCGTTGTACCCCGTGACCCGGGCACGCATCAGCGGATGCAGCACGCGCACCAGTGTCGCCACAAATTGCTCGTGATCCTCGGCTTGGATCAACGCTCCGATGCAATGCAATGCCCGCTCGAGATCTCGATTGGTTAACATCTGCCGGTATCGTAGGAATACGTATTGTGCATCGCGATCCCTTTTTGGAGAATTCCGCACGCGGAGGATCGATGGACGGCACCGCGGGGGGGCGGTGCCTTTTACGGCACTTCGGACGGCTCAAATCAGACCTCAAATCAGACCTCAAATCAGACTTGGTATTCCGCCATTCTTTTTGCCATGACCAGATAGACCAGCAAAGCCGCTGCAGCCGCGATGCCATAGTTCCACAACTCAAGACCGGACACCTCGCCAAACCCGCGTTCCACTGCCGCATCAAACTCGCGCTGGTTGATGGAAAGAATCTGATCCAGGTCCGAATCGACCGCTTTCAGCGCGCCGCCCGCTTCATCCGCTGCATCGCCCAGGCACAATCCCGCCGCCAGCGCGTGCAATCCCGCGTGATCGGTTTCCTGCACCTTGCGGGCGATCTGTTCATAGTGCGTGTATTGGCGAAACAGATCCACCGCCGCATCGCGCTCCCGCTCGAAGGTGATGTTGTTCAGTTCCGCGGCCAGGTATCCCTCGAACCCCGCGGGCAAACTGCCTGCTTTGAGGGTGATGTCCGAACCGCTTGACTCGACCGCGCGGTCGATCGCGGTTTGCACGGATTCGAACGATTGTCCATTCGAAAACCGCGCCAGGTCGGAGCTGTCATCCGCGAACACCTGCCGAGCCGATGCCGCCGACTGCGGGTCCAGCAGCGACATCGCCAGATGCGACTGAGCATTAAAGACCGCCGAGCGGGCGCGCGACATCGCCCCGATGCTGTCGAACGCATCCTCCTTGGCAGTCTTCAGGTCCGCCGTTTCCGACTGCATCACCGCGACCAGCCAGCCGGTCCAGATCAGAGCCAGCAGTGCCGCCGACACCAGTGGAATGCTGATTCGCCGGTGCATCCGCCGCTGGATGAGCAGTTGAACGCCAAGCAGCCCGGCGAGTATTGCTATGCCGCAAATCACCATCAGCACCGTCGACCACTGGGCCGTTGACTGATCCTGGGTGTAGGCATAAGTCAGCGAATCCTGATTGGCTTTGTCCAACGCATCGGCGGCAGGGCAGAGTTTTTGATCCAGGATGCTGGTGGCATCCCGCAGCGGTGGAAGGTACTCGTCGGCCCCGTGGCGATGGAGCGCTTCAGCGCGAGCGATGGAATCGTCATATTCGGACAGGCCATCGAGCAGATTCTGGATGGGAACGCGTTCGGCGTCGCCGTAGGTGATATTCGTGGCGGCGTTGAGCAAACCGCCGCTGACCTTCTGCCGCAGCACGCGGGCTTGCGCCGCTGCTTCTGTAGCCTGTAATGGTGAACCCAGAAACTGCCGGATCACGTCGCCATGCAGCTGCGCAATATTCAGCTTGATCGATTGAGCCGCGATGATGCTGGGCGCGGAATCCTTTCCGATTGACTGCATCTCCTGGCGGTGCCGCTCGATGGTCACCGAAGCGCTCCAGGCGAAAAAAACAACCAGCATCCACAGCCCAGCCAGCGACGCTCGAAGCAGGCCCGGCGTGGTGCGAATGGAACGGCGCAAACCGCGCAGCCGGTTGCCCGCGGCAAATGCGGCCGAATTCCCGGCGGCGGAAACTGGCAGCGACAACACTTGGGTGATGCTTGATTGCGTCATGGTTGCACGGCCTTGAAGGTGATGCGGGTCCACGCGCCGACGCCCAGCACATCACCGCTTTTCACCGGGGTTTCCACGCCTGCCAGCAGTTCAACGCCATTGAGCTGCGTGCCGTTGGCCGAGCCAAGATCGCGGACGAACAGCCCGGCCTCTTCCCGCGACAACACCGCATGCCGGCGGGAAACACCGCCGTCATTGACGATCGGAATCTGCAGCCGCACCCCTGGCGTCGCCCGGCCAAGAATATTTTGCTTCTCGAACAGCGTGAACACCTGCTCGGGCCGATCCGATGGGGCATCGGGATTGAACGTGCCGTACAGATTGGCATCCACGGAGACCACCGCGTCCCAGCGTTGGACCACCGGCGCAATGGGCGTTGGATTTGCGGTAACGTCGGCGACGGAAATCGGCATGGGACCGGTAGAAATCGGCGGAGCGGGTGTAACCGCCGGTGCGGGTGTAACCGCCGGCGCGATCGGCATCGGTGCTCCCGGCGTGGCGGTGCGGAAGTTGTAACCGCAGACTTCGCAAAAAATCTGCTGGGCGCTCTCCCGCTGGGCATTGCACGCCGGGCATCGCAGGGTTGCATCGGTGCCGACGACTCCATTGGCCAGCTGCCCGGCTTGGATCTGCGTCCCGCACACCGAGCAGTAATCCGCGGTTTCCGACAGATGATGTTGGGGGCACTCAATCATGGCGATCGGAAAAATAGAGCATACACCGGCATCCGTGTAAACTGCCGACTGTGAGCATCCTCCTGATCGGTTATCGCGGCAGCGGCAAGACCACGCTGGGCAGCGCGCTGGCAGCCCGGTTGGGCTGGTCGTTCGTCGACCTCGACCAACGCATCAGCCAAGCCGCCGGCATGACCATCCGCGAGATTTTTCAGCGGCACGGCCAACCGCATTTCCGCGACCTGGAGACGCTGCATTTGCTGCAATCCCTGAAGCTGAAAAACCATGTGATCGCTCTCGGCGGTGGGTCGGTGCTGGCCAAGGCCAATCAAAAGGCGATCGCCGAGGCGAGGCATCCGGTCGTGTATCTCAAAGCAGCAGCCCAGGAGCTGCACCGCAGAATCCTTGCCGATCCGGTCACCGCGGAGCAGCGGCCAAGCCTGACCCATCTCGGCGGCAATGTCGATGAAATCCGCGCGCTCCTCGCCGAGCGCGAGCCCATCTATCGGTCAGTAAAAACTGTTGAGCTTAACGTGCAGGGCAAGGCGATTGATGAATTGGTCGATGAACTCATTGGCTTGATCCCATTAGCCCCGCCCGGTCCCCTCTCCCGATAATCCGGGCGAGGGAGAAAGCCAGGGAAGGGCAACAATCTCATGAAACTTCTGATCCAGGATTATCTCTCCGCCCATTCGGTCGAGGAGCTTCAGAGCGCTTACGCCATCCCCGCCAAGCGCCATCGGCTTTTTCCAAATTTGGTCATGCTGAAATACAACCAGATCAACAGCCCGATGAACGAACTGATCGTGCAGCAATGCAGGGGGATTATCTTGGATGAAACCAACGGGTGGGCCGCGGTGTCTTATCCGTTCGACAAGTTTTTCAACTACGGCGAACCCAACGCCGCCGGGATCGACTGGCCGCACGCAAAAGTGTACGAAAAACTCGATGGTTCGCTGATGACCCTGTACTGGTACCAGGGCGCGTGGCAGGTCGCATCGTCCGGTACACCCGATGCGAGCGGGCCGGCGCACGAGAGCGGCATCACCTTTGCCGAATTGTTCTGGAAAACCTGGAAAACGTTGGGCTACGCGCTGCCGAGCGATCAGCATCAATGTTACATGTTCGAGCTGATGACACCGGAGAATCGGGTCATCATGCAGCATGCCGACTCGCGCCTCGTGCTGATCGGCGTGCGCGATCTAACCACCTTCGGCGAACAAGACCCCGCCCCGATCGCCGCTGCCAACAGCTGGCAAGCCGTGACGGCTTATCCGCTGGCGACGCTGGAGGAATGCGTTACCGCCGCCACCAAAATGACCGGCATCAACGGTGAAGGCTTTGTCGTCTGCGACTCAGGCTTCCGCCGGATCAAGGTGAAAAGCCCGCAATACGTCGCCCTGGCGCACATGAAGGACACGCTCTCGCCGCGGTCGATGCTGGAGGTGATCCGAAAAAACGAGTCGGATGAATTCCTGAATTATTTCCCCGAGATCCGCCCGGTGTACGAATCGGTGAAAGCGAGATTTGACGAATTGCTCGCGGCATTGGAAGCCGAATACGCGGCAACCAAACACATCGAATCGCAAAAGGAGTTCGCGCTGGCGATCAAATCCTCGCGATGCTCATCAGCGTTGTTCGCGCTGCGAAATCGCAAGGCCGCGACGTTGAAAGAATTTTTCGCCGACGCCACCCAGCAATCGGTCGAGCGGGCGCTGGGGCTGGAGACGGCGACCTGATTCCGCTGTAACACCGCGACCACCGGTCGCGCCGGCGCGCTTGCCGTGCAGCGGCGATCGACGAAACATCGCAGCATCAACAAACCCGCTTCGCCGACGCGCGCCGGCCCGACCGCTGGTCGCGGCTCTACAAAGGTCGTGATTTGTTTTTCCAGGAATTTCTGACACAATACAAACCAGGAAATGACTCAAAGCATTGCAGAGCCGGAGTTAGCCGGCCTGACCTACGACGATCTCGACTTATCGCCTGCGCCGATTCTCTGGCAGATCGTCGGGTGCTTTGCCATTCTCGTTGGTTATGGCGTATTGATTCGCCAACTGGGGACGCCCGTGGGGCTGCGGACGAACATGCCGCCCTTGTGGGCCTGGGTGTCGCATCCTCGGTGGTTCGATCATCCGTTGCGGGGGTTGCTGCTTATCCCGCCCATTTTGCTGGTGTGGGGCTGGCTGGGCATTTCCCGGCGGACGCCGGGCAGTGCGGCGTTCGTTTTGATGGCGGTTGCGTTCGCCTTCGCATTTGATATCTCGGTCTGTCTGGTCTCAAGTGACTTTGGCCCCAGGGGAAAATTTTACGAGATTGTTCGGCCGTTCGATTTTCCGGGCGTGGAGTTTTACGGCGATGTCGGTCTGGTTCGCACCACCGGTCAATTCCTGCATGATTTTGCCGACCTTCGCCAGCAGCACAGGCTCTCGCTGCATGGCACGACCCATCCCCCCGGACCGATTCTGTTTTTTCATTATGTGCGATGGTGCATCGGCCCGGGTCTGATGAACGCGGCATTATCGGCCATCGCGCTCTCTGCGCTGGCAGTGATTCCGGCCTTCCTGCTGGCACGCCGGCTTTATGGGGTCGCCACGGCAAAGATCGCGGTTGGAATCCTGGCCGTCACCCCCAGCCTGGTATTGCACGGTGCAACCAGCATGGATGCGGTTTATGTGCTGCCGATGGTTGCCTGCATCTGGCTTTATGTCGAAGCGATCCAGGCAGCCTCAATTCTTTCGGGACTGTTGATCGCAGTATGCCTCGGGCTTTGCATGGCGGTCTGCGCCATGTTGACCTTCGCCACCTGTTGTCTGGGCATGCTGATGGGGATTCATGCCATGCTTCTGACCGGCGCGAAACGACGATGGCACCCCTGGCTGGTGCTGATGGTCGCCGGGTCTGTTTTTGTTGCAGCATTTGTTTTGATCCGCGTCGGCACCGGTTATGACCTGCTCGCTGTCGCGCGGAACTCGATGGAATCGGATACATCCCTCATGGGCCAGCGCGGCGGCGGGTCGATCGCCCGCTATCTGGACTTTGTCGGGGCCAATTTCGTCGCATTTCTCATCGGATGCGGGGCGGCGCTGACCGTGGTGCTTGTCCGTCAATTATCCCAAATCGTCGTGCAGCGCAAGCAGGAAGCAAAGTCTGATCCGTTTCTTCTGGCGGTCGCAATCACGCTGACGATCATGGCCACATCCATGCTCTTCCGGCTGGAGACCGAGCGCGTCTGGCTGTTTATGATGCCGCTGGTGGCGTGCGCCTGTTCACCTTGGATCGAACAGCGTCGCTCGGCCAAGCTGCTGGCGTACATTATTGGTGCCCAGGCAGTGCAGACCATTCTGATGCAGAACTGCCTCTTCATGCTCTGGTGAGAGCGGCGGGGACCGCGGGGCACCGACCCAACACCGCGAGCTTTTATCGACCCCGGCCACAGCCGCGGGGTTTATCGACTCATGGCACACCTTCAACTTCGGTCGCTTTCCATCCGATAGTCATCCCAGCCCGATGCCGGTAAAACTCTTCTCACCTCTGCAGCGGCATTCCTTGATTCACGTCATCGGCGGTCTACAATCCGCGTTGAGCGATGTCGCCCGGTATGTTCGGCCGGGATGTGACTGCATAGCGGGTGGTTTCACCCGGAACGATTTTGAGGGGTCAGCCCCCGGCTTTACCAAAGCTTTCTGGGACCGGCCAACAGGAGATGGACATGTTTGAACGATTCACGGACCGCGCCCGCAAAGTGATGGCTTTGGCCAATCAGGAAGCGCAGCGGTTCAACCACGAATACATCGGCACCGAGCACATTCTGCTCGGGCTGGTTAAAGAAGGCAGCGGCGTCGGCGCGAATGTGCTGAAAAATCTCGAGGTGGATCTGCGCAAAGTCCGCCTTGAAGTGGAAAAGCTCGTCAAGAGCGGCCCCGACATGGTCACCATGGGAAAGCTCCCCCAGACGCCGCGGGCCAAAAAAGTCATTGAATATGCGATCGAAGAAGCGCGGAACCTCAACCACAACTATGTTGGCACCGAGCATCTGCTGCTGGGCCTGCTGCGCGAGCACGATGGCGTGGCCGCCCAGGTCCTGATGAATCTCGGGCTGAAGCTGGAAGAAGTTCGCGAAGAAGTCCTTAACCTATTAGGTGCAGGCGTGGAAAGCGAAGAACCGCAACAACAGGAAAAACCGGGGAAAAAGAAGAGCCAGACCCCCGCTTTGGATTCGTTTGGCCGCGACCTTACCGAGCTGGCGCGCGAGGGCGTTCTGGATCCGGTTATCGGTCGCAAGAACGAAATCGAGCGGGTCATCCAGATCCTCTGCCGTCGGCAGAAGAACAATCCGGTTCTCCTTGGCGAAGCGGGCGTTGGAAAAACCGCCATCGTGGAAGGGCTGGCCCAGATGGTGATCTCGTCCAACGTGCCCGAGATCCTGCACGATCGGCGGATTGTGGTGCTGGACCTGGCGATGATGGTCGCCGGCACCAAGTACCGCGGGCAGTTCGAGGAGCGCATCAAAGCGGTCATGAATGAAGTCCGCCGGGCGAAGAATGTCATTCTGTTCATTGATGAATTGCACACACTGGTCGGAGCCGGTGGCGCGGAAGGGGCGATCGACGCCAGCAATGTGCTCAAGCCCGCGCTCTCGCGCGGCGAGATTCAGTGCATCGGCGCGACCACCTTCGATGAATATCGCAAATATATCGAGAAGGATGCGGCCCTTGCCCGCCGGTTCCAGCCCATCACTGTTGAACCGCCCAACAAGACCGATGCGATCGAAATATTGAAGGGTCTGCGCGACCGGTACGAAGCCCATCACCGCGTGCAGATTCTGGACGCGGCTTTGGTCGCGGCCGTGGAAATGTCAGACCGGTATATCACTGGCCGGGCGTTGCCTGACAAGGCCATCGACGTGCTGGATGAAGCGGGTGCCCGCATCCGTCTCCGCAGCATGACCAAACCGCCGAATCTGGCGGAGCTGGAAGAGCAGATCGAACGGCTCAGCATTCAGAAGGACGAAGCGGTCAAGAATGCCGAGTACGAAGAAGCCGCCCGTCTGAGAGATCAGGCCGAAGCCCTGCGTGCCAAGAAGGAAGAAATGCAGCGGCAATGGCGCGAAAAAGCCAAGGAAGTCGACGGCGTGGTGGACGAGGAAGTGATTGCCGAAGTCATCAGCAAGATGACCGGCGTTCCCCTCACCCGGCTGGAGAAAGAAGAAGCCCAGCGGTTGCTCGAACTGGAAAACGAACTGCACAAGAAGGTCGTTTCGCAGGACGAGGCCATCAAGGCCATCAGCAAAACCATCCGCCGGGCGCGCTCGGGTCTGAAAGATCCGCACCGCCCGATGGGTTCGTTCCTGTTCCTCGGCCCCAGCGGTGTGGGCAAGACCATGCTCTCCAAGGCACTGGCCGAGTTCATGTTCGGCGACGCCGATTCGCTCATCCAGATCGACATGAGCGAATACATGGAAAAACACAACGTTTCCCGCCTGATCGGCGCGCCTCCGGGCTATGTTGGTTACGAGGAAGGCGGTCAGCTCACCGAGCGCATCCGCCGCCGGCCCTACAGCGTGGTGCTGCTCGACGAAATCGAGAAGGCTCATCCCGATGTGTTCAACATGCTGCTGCAGATCATGGAAGAAGGCCGGTTGACCGACAGCTTTGGCCGGCACGTCGACTTCCGCAATGTCGTCTTCATCATGACCAGCAACATCGGCTCGGAGCTGATCAAGAGCGGTGGTCCCGAGTTCGGCCTCCGCGGTCGAGGCAAGGGCACCACCGAAGAGCGGACCTACGACAAGATCAAAGACACGGTCATGAAGGAACTGGAACGCTACATGCGTCCGGAATTCATCGGCCGACTTGACGACGTGATCGTCTTCCGCCCGTTGAGCCGGGTCAATCTCGAGACGATCGTCGAGTTCGAGCTCAAGAAAGTCACCAAGCGGTTGGTCGATCATGGCCTGCGGATCGAGCTGACCCAGGAAGCGAAGGATTTCCTCATCGACAAAGGAACCAGTGCCGACTTTGGCGCCCGTCCGCTTCGCCGGGCGATCGAACAGCATGTGGAGGACCCGCTCAGCGAGGACATCCTCCGCGGCAGCTTCAAGGACAAGGACCTGATCCGCATCACCCTCAAGAGCGAAGAGGGCGGGAACAAGCACCTCTACTTCGAAGCCGTCAAGAGCGACAGCAAGACCGAAACGCCGCAACTCGCCCAGGCGACCAGCGACGCGACGTGAGATTTGCTTGGATTTCAGTTTGAAAAAGGAGCCCGGTTCAACGCCGGGCTCTTTTCATTTACCGACCGCCAGCAGGGCGGCGTTTGTTTAGAAATCGTCGGGTTTTCGAGGGACACACCAAAGGAGCCGCGCACGCAGGGTACTCCCGAAGTAAGCGGGTTTGGGCGACAACCGAGGCACCCCGCTCACTGCGGGAGTAACCTTCGCTCGCGGTCATTGATCAAATAGCGCAATTGAAATCAACTCACACCTCCACCCGTTGCCACGCCCCCATCGCAAACCGCAGATACATCAATATTCCCCGGAGACACAATTCTCCCGCCAGCACGCACCACACCGCGGCCAGGCCCAGATGCAGCCACCAACCGACGATGATGACGCCGGTGAACCGAAGGCCGAGCACCGTGGTGAGGCTGATGGTCATCGCCGCCAGGGTGTCGCCGGCGCCGCGGAGCGCTCCACCGAAGACAAGGGCGGCGGCGAAGCTGATCTGGATGAATCCCGTGATCTTCAGGCACCGCGTGGTTAGGCTGATGATCGCGGAATTATCCGGCGAGATCCATTCCGCGGGGTATCGGCCCAGCGTGATCATCAGCAATCCGCACAGCCCCATGAACGCGCCGCCTGCAAAGAAGGCCATGTAGGCGGATCGCGCCGCCCGGGCCGGGTCGCGCCGGCCCAGGTTGGTTCCGACCATCGTCGCCGCAGCGGTGGCGAACGCCATGCCCGACAGAAAGCTGATCCCCTCGATGCGGATGGTATTCATGTGCGCGGAGCTCATCACGTTGGTCGGGTCCATGCGGTTGATGATCGCAATGACACCGAAATTGGCGAGCCAGGCGAGCAGTCCCTCGATCATTGCCGGCACCCCGATGCGGAACAGCCGTTTGATCGTCACCCAGTGCGGCCGAAGCCGGTGCAGATGCAACCGCACCGCGGCCGTGCCGTGCAGCAGCACCAATAGCTGGATCACTCCCCCGGCGACGTAAGCGATGATCGTGCCCAGCGCGATGCCGTTGAACCCCATCACCGGCAGACCAAACCATCCCCGGCACAGCGCGAAGCTGCAAAGCATGTTGATGAGGTCCACGATCACCATCACGATCGCCGGGGTGATGGTGTCGCCCCCGCCGCGCAGGCACGACCCGGCAATGAACATCACCATCGTGAACGGCAGGGAAATGCTGAGCATCCGCAGATAGCTGAAGGCAAAGCCATGCGCGGACCCCTGCAGCTGTGTCATGGCAATGATCGGCGTGGCAAATGCAAACAGCGCCGCGCCCATGACAATGCCGATGAGGGTTGCCGCCGACACTGATTGCCCGGTGACGCTGTTGGAAAGCCGCTGATGCCGAGCCCCGCGCGCCCGCGAAATCATCGCAGTGCTGCCGGTACCCACCGCTCCGACGAGCAACCCGATGAACCAGAGAAAATAAGTGATGGTGCCGACCGCCGCCCCCGCGCTGGCGGCATCTGTGGGAAGATGATTGGCAAGATACGTGTCGTTCAGCCCCACAGCCATGTGCAGGGCCTGCTCCGCCCAGACCGGAATCGCCAGCAG
>Ga0116230_10003397_pt1 | contig 15547 bp, 9 predicted proteins | sample S1TSphfallax_3_FD_88678 | JGI IMG/M metagenome (GOLD analysis project Ga0116230, IMG submission 88678) | Host-associated microbial communities from peat moss isolated from Minnesota, USA - S1T2_Fd - Sphagnum fallax MG | ecosystem: Host-associated > Plants > Peat moss > Unclassified | place: USA... | reverse complement strand
AATAATAATTGGGACTAATAACACATCTAAAAATCACTCAAAACTTCCAATAAAATTAATTTTCTATTTTCCAAAAAATTAAGGTCTATTTAAAGTTCATGAACCCTTTACAACATGTAAATGTGGTGTAATGTATATGGTGTTTAAAACATAGCTTATAATACAAGAAATTAAATCTTAAAATGTGAAAATGTTTGGGTATGAATTGTGATCATGTTTTAAAATGAAATGCAAAATCTTACGAAATTTTTGCATTTTTAAAATTTTATATTTATTAAAAAATGATTGACACAAAACATGTGAAATATTGAGGCAATTGTAAAATATAATAAATAAAAATTTACAAAAGATTTCATTGGAGAATTCCTTTCTATGACAAAAATGTTTTTTAACAAAAGGAAGTCTTCAAAAGGACAATAGTCTTTAATCCCATGTAAACACATTGGGTTGTTGAATTTCATTTGGACCCAAATGCAAATTTATCACTATTCAAGGGGTTAATATTTGTGAAGAAACTTGGTAAAAAGTTGTGGGTTTGGCATGATGAACATACATGGTATAAACTATACAAATAGGAAAATCAACATGGATGTCAATATTTATTGCATGGAAACAAATTAAGGAACCAAAAAGCAATAGATCATTGTTAGGCAAGCAAAGTTGAACACATAGTCCCTAATTATGCACAATGCCAATATTATGCCACATTAAATGAAAGGCATTAAAGATGGTCAACAAGATGTTCAACTTTTGATTTTAAATACATGGAAAATGATTCATGAGCAAGGCCATGACATGCTATAGTTGAGCTTGACTTCTTAATTGCCATACATTTTTCCAATGACTTTTAATGTATTTTTTTAATGAAATTGAAATTATAAAAAAATAATTTTGTTAATTTTGGGGAAAGGTTCATGACAATGCTTGTATTCCCACCTAGTGGCCACTAGGTTAAAATCAAAAATTAATCACATATTGTCAAAAATATTCCATAAGTGAAATGTTTAAAATGTCAACCTTTTGATCAAGCTTTATGTTCGTTATTTTTGGATTGAAGATTAGCAAGGAATTAAGCATTGGATAAATCTCTCAATATGTTATAAGTCCTTTGAAAAGAAACATCACTTGAATGTTGATGTCATGATAAAAGGTTTCAATTTTGTTAAGTGTATTTTTTGTGAATCATTAAAGGATTTGATTATCAAAACTCATAAAGAATAGTGATGATACAAAGGAACATGAAATGAAATTATGAAAACACAATATTCACTAAGAGTCATGTAAAGTTTTTATCATATATGGAGATTTAAATCAATCCAATATATATATTTATATTTATATATATCTTTGTATATCATCCATAACAAGATGGATCATTCCAAAACTACTCATACAAGACTTGTAATAAAAAAAATTATGTTAAAATCTTAGTCAACTTCTAATCACTTTAGTTGGAATGATTGCTCATGGTCATGGAAATGAGACATTTTTTTCAATATTCCAATGAATTTTGGCCAAATTATCCCAATTTTAAAATTGGGTTGTTGTGATTTCTTGGAGCCTTGAAAAAAGAACCTATTAATGAATCAAGGATTTTGTTTGAACATGAACCATAAAATGCATTTTCATTGATTGAAGCAAAGAAGTTTTCATTATTTATTAAAGGAATTCATTAGTGTTAAGCCATTGCCTAGAAAGATGTTTTTTCAAATGGACAACTATGTGAAGGATAACAAGAATCGTCACTTGCTTGCATTTTTATCTTTCCTAATTGGAAGAGAAATGTTTGAAGAATGCACAAAAACCTATCATGAAAGAAAATCCTAGCAAAGTAGGATGTGTGGAACTTATCATGCACCAAAAAAAGATCTATAGCCGATTAAATCATACTAAATAAAAAGAAATAATAACTTTCCACTATAGTTTTATTGTCATATGGTTTACCATTGAAAGGTCAATGTATATGAATTTTGTGTTTTATATAATTGCATAAGGCCTTTGTGGAGTTGATGATTGACCATGTGATTGTTGTTTATTGCAATGTTGAATAGTTTGCTTGCACTAATGTGGATGACATTGAGAAGTGGATATTTACCTTCCAACTTGCAAAGCAATATATAATTTGGTAATATTTGTTTTTCAATCAATTTCTTGGAAGTATAATACATTCCTTTGGTTGAACTTTTCACTCATTTTGTAATCATGAAATTATCATAGTTAATAATCCCAAGAAAAACAAGTATCAAGAATATGCTTCTTGTGAATATGTTATGTCCATAAATTTTGATCTTATATGAAATCTTAAGTATTTGCCAACTTTTGTAATGGGTAAAAATTATTTATCACACCAAATGATTTGAAACATAAACTAAGTGTCACACAATTTGAAACAATTGTACCACAATCTTTAATTCAAATGTCCCATCATCCATGCCTTAAAACAAAGGTATTATTATAACTTGAAATCAATGGCATTTAAATTTAAGAAAAAGTTCTTGCAATGCAAAATCAAATGTTCCACACCTTTAAGACAAATGTTTTGCACCTTTGAGACAATATGGCTAGCATGTAATAATTTCAAACCATTGGACCAAGAATTTACATGTATTCCATGTAAATACACATTAAAAAAATAAAAATACACATTTTTTGATTTACAATTGGACCTCATGCCAAGAGAGTTTATCTTGAGACAAAACTAATTTTGCATATGCATATTGGCCTAGGTTGAAATTGGCTTAAAATTGAAATATTTTTTTAAAAAATCCTAGGGTTATAATATTTTAACATTTTGACTTATGGTTGGAACAACCATTACAATTTGACCTAAGCTTGCAATCACGTACCAATATGCCCCTTTTGGTATTGCATAACTAATCACCCTCCCTACCTACTTACCTATGATATTAACCCACTTACAAGGGTAGTTACCTAGGGAGGGTAAAGGAAAAGTAAAAGGGTTTATAGGATAGGTTACCAAGGTTCCAAATTGGTAATTCAGTTGTGGTTTGTTCATAACTTGACTTATAACAAGTTCCAATGGATGGTGCATTAATGGCTACTAAGCCACATAATGACATCAAATGGATGGTGAGTTGTTGGGCATTGGTTCATTTTTTCCACTTTTTCACTTCCTTTTTTCTTGGAGTAAGACAAGAGAACATGGAATCAACCATAATTTATGGTTGGGTGAAAGCACATTATAATGACCCTTCTGAGGTGTCACCTTGTACTACTTTTCAAGGATGTGCATGTTTGGGTGTATCCCACCCCAACTTTTGAAAGATTTTCACAATTTTTTGACATATTATGTTAAAATATAACCTAGATAAGAAATTAGAAAAAAAAACTATTTCATTTCATTTTATAAAATGAGAGATAGGAGTATATTTGTGAAATGAATGTAATGTATTTTTGTATTCCAAAACACAAATATATATATTTTAAAATTTAAATGATTTTCTAACCTTTATAAAAGTTGAAAGTATATTAAACCATGTCATTTCACATAGTTTGAATCATGCTCAAATACCATGTGATTAATTTGAAATTTTGATAAGTAATCACATTCACATGGAAAATGACAAGCATAAATAAATGGGCCATATTTTAAAATTCACTCAAATTGATTATTTTAATAATTAATGAAACCTTGAAGTTATTGTAGATAAAACAACACAATCGCTTTATTATACAAATGTATATTATAAATATACCCATGGATTCATCAATATAAATAATGAAAATTATTATTTAAAAAATTATTATATAACATTATTTTTGTAAAAATAATAATTGTAAAATCCAAAAATCAAAATTGAATTTCAAAATTAGATGTACTTTATTTTCGGATTATATTATATGTATTATAATACTAGACCCAAAAATGCTCCAAAAGGGTAATCGTAATGTGCTTTCACCTAGTTGCACAATAGTAAGTGATATTTTTGGCACATATATTTAGCAAACAAAAATTGGAGACATACTTGAAAAACTGTATGTTTTTCAGAGTAAAATATATTTTTCAACAATAAATTCTTGTGAAATGGACAAATTGAAGAAAAAACTGTTCAGAAAGAAACAACAGGAATAAAATTATGTGATAAACTGACAATAGGTAAGTATTAGAGCACCACCCACTTTCCCTTTTCTACCTATCCTCTTGGTCGGGTTTGTGAGAAAGACAAATGACCACCCAATCTTCCAAGTTTATTGAATTACAAAAGGAAAGAGTAGGAAAAGAAGGAATGACTAGATAAGATGATCAAAGATTGTTATGGCACGAGGAGATTTGAAAATCGTTTTGAAAAGCGGTAGGAAAACCATGTCCAGTGAGGCCGGTGTCCACGGTCTTGACCTTTTTGACAAAGGCCTCTTGTTAGTGGCAATATTTAGCCCAGGAGATGTTAAATCTAGACCTGGAGAGCACCCTGATTTCGTCCTAAGTGGGCTATCTACAGGTTTTAAGAACTAACATAAGCAAATTTTTTTTGAAGTGTGTATTTGACTTCCCACTGAAGTAAAAAGATTTACCCTTTGCATCAAAGGGCTTTGAATTAAGTAGCCCTTCATTAAAAAAATTCGCACTCAAAACGCCCATTATTTAACAACTATGCGTTAAAAATGAAAGTACAATATCTTGAAAGTTCAAAACATAAATAGATTAAATAAACATGATTACCTTGTCATGAAATACATATTTATTGTAAACACATTTCAGCAAGTTTTGATTTTTGATTTTGAATTACTGAAAATCATTGTTCAACTAAGGAAAAGACAAAGTAGGAGCCAGAGTCCTTTGAAGCTAGTGTACAGTGTACTCTATAATCAATCTCAACATTATATCCTTGCATTGATACGCAGGGCCACTAAACAAGAAAGTGAATCTGAAGGCATGACTGTCCGATTCTTCATGTCACTCAAAATATTGAAGATGGTAGAGCCAGTGATATTTTTTAATACTAAATTTCATCTTTTGACCTGAAAAATATGATTTCGACCTAAACAAAGGATATTCCGTGAAAACAATGGCCAAATTCCACAGGTTTGGGAAAAAAAAATTCCAAAATTTCAGATTTTTATGATAAGTTCAGTCAAATTATCTGATGGATATCACCAAGTTTTCGGCTACATCACCGAATTGAAAAAACACTGGGCAGGGCAATCCATGGCTTCCACCTCTTTCTCCCATAATAATACCCTCATCAATGCATCCAAAATCTTGAGCTTTAACCAACTTTTGCAATCACTATGCACCCAATTCTACTTTGAAAATTTTGTCCTTATCTTGGAGGTGCAATTTCAAAGGCAAAATGAAACAATCACATTGTTAGATTAAAATAAATGACTTCAACTAGGGGATAAAATAAAAACATAAATCACTAAAGATAGCAACCGTCACAAGAAATCACATGATATGCTTAACTGCTTTATTGCACTAGTTTATTTTGGGCTTCAATGAGAGGATGCGGATAGGGAGAGCGCCCAACACTACTCTCTACTTCGATAGTGTGTACAACCTCAGCCGTGCATAGACTCTCACAGGTGAGAGAAGAACGTTGCAAACCCTATGTCCTTCGCTGGCCTACCTAGGAGAAGAAGCCAAAAAAGTAGGATTTGCTAGCTAAGTCCATTGGATCCATCGTCTTGAAGGTTTCCATCGGTCTTATGGGGGGCTTCCAAGCACACCACTGCTACAACTATATACCTATTACAATAATAGTGCATGTACGAGCGTCTGATTCAACCTTTAATTCAGCCCTTCAGGTTTAGTTGTTGACTCTGATTTCAAGGCCTAAATTCTTTTTAGCACTTCATGCCACAAGTCTCATTTTGGCGTTGACGTTTATTTTCATGGGTTCTAATATTTTTGTTTTTCACATAAGATCAGTTTGCAAGGTGAAAGGCATTGCAACCTTCAAATAAAGACACTGACCATAAAGGCACTAGGAGAAATTTCGAAAGTGCATTTTGGAATATGCATCAATATCCCTCTTAGAAGACAGAAGGGATCTTACACGTACTCCTTGACAGTGTGAGGGATATCACACCTTCTTAAAAGCATAAGATTCCTCCCACCCTTGCTGAGTAAGCATAAGAACCCTCCCCCTCTTACAGCTCCTGATTTACCTATGTTTGAGTTCACAATAACATTCACCTCATACAGGGCCGGCGGCCGGACATTCTCAAAATGTGGAACTTGGCTAAGCTACTTGTCCTAGGCCCCTTTATTTTGGAATGCCCCCACCTGTGGCATTATTTGGGGGGCGGGGAGGGTACTGTACCCGACGAGTGCTTCTTCTCTGGAGGGTGAACTTGCGCAAATTAGATAGCCATTTCTTCCACCTTTGTAACAACAGTCCGAGTGCACCAAGCTCGTGTGAGAGCTAGTGTCAGAGCCTTTTTTTTTCCCATGCCACAGTCCGCAGCTGGCGTGTGCATCAAGATGGGTAGCTGCAGCAGAAGCTTGAGTAGTTCCGGCAATGCTACAATTGCTCGTAAGCTTCCTATTATGGATGTAGAGACTTGCAGCGAGGACGTTGATCAATATGCACGCTAATGCTCCACCACTGCTCATGGCAAACCTAGCGGCACTCTTCTTCTTCTTAATGATGTTTATCATCATGGCCGTCTTTATATGAGTGGCTGCAGGCTTGCTCTAGTTATCTTGCTCTGTTTCGCCCTTTTCTTTCAAGCGGCGGCGCAGTCCCCGGCCCCGCCGCCTCAGTCCCCCGGCTCCCCGTATCCAGGGCGGGATAGGCAACTGAAAAATAATTTTACATATTACAACTATCTGATTCGAGAGGGTACTAATTTTTTCCTGCAACTTTCTCGTTAATTCTGAGAGATGTGTACTACTCAAATACATATGTACAACATTTTGTTGAGTACATTTTCATCTCTCAGAAACAATACATACTCTATTTTGCTGGTCATTCAATTGGAAGGAACACTTGACTAGCTTCGGTAGCAGCAATTTAATATTACGTTATAACTCGATCAAGCAAGCTATAATAATTATGCTCTCGATTGACTTCGAGTAGCTGATCACTTGCGAAAATTCACGGGCATCATATGACGGGCATCAGATCTCTGGTTAAAGGTCTTCTTAGTAAGCTGACACTGTTCAGCGCCTGTTCAGGACTTAACTTGTACTAGAAGATAGCCTGAACTTTGAAGAACGGCCTGTCTGTGTTTGTGGCTAACAAGGAAGATCGATCGCCTGCTCATGTGTAGTTTTTGGTGCCAGCGAACATTACACAGAATTTATCCAAGCTTTGGAGTGAGCCCCACTACATAGAATGGCCGCCGATCAGTTCAAACAACTCCTTTCCTTGCATCCGAGAAATTTGGGCAGGAATCATCTCCAATTTTGCACCTTTTGAAGATCCGTATAACAACAATCAATGGTCCTTCTTCGTTACCATCGTAATTTTGTAAGCAGCCTACTTCAAATTTCACTTTATCCGTAGTATTTGTCTTGATTGTTTGTTGATTCCTCATGTGTAAGTTGGTCGGCGATAAAGAATTCCATGATGGTCATTCTGAAAGTATTTTATATGTCACTTAAATAATATGGTGTTACAGTTTAGGACAAGTTTTCCATGAATTCTTCAAGAAAACTTACCCAGCCACTGCCACAGTTGCAAGAGTCAATGATACGCGTACACTGGATTTGTTTGCTTGACTTCTCGTTCTTGCGCGCCACGATCTTTCACTGGAAATAGAGCTTGAGAACCGATCGACTTACTTAGCGTCTGCCATCCACCTTGTAATGGTGTTGCAGGGACGTAACGAGCAGTGGAATTCAAGGTCTCTTGCCAACTGCCATAGGGAATCTGCTCATCCTGTGAATTTTCTCTCTTACCTGCATAAAGCTAGGAGAAATTTCCTAGTGTATCTGGAGGACACCTTATCAAGGGGAATCTTTCCCCAGCAAAAGGGGCTGGTGTGTCGGCTTTCAGAAGGCCCCTCTTCGTCAGAATTTATTTATTTTTGTCCTGTGATACAGTGAGAAAAGGGGAAAAATATCTACAGGTGTTTAGTGTCAAGTAGCACTCTCATAATGGGGCGTTCCCCAAATAAGCATCCCCTGGGATCCACTACAGGCGGGCACTTATTTTGGGGATGCCCCCTTCCTGGGGTGTTACTATCCACAAAGCACATGGAGGAATTTCTTAGTGTATTTGTAGCACAACTTACATTCATGAATATCCCTCCTACAAAATAGAAGGGATATTCTCCTCTTTGCCCTTCTAGTTTGTACTGAAAGGGTTATATTCACCTCTTTTCACTTCTATTTCGTAGGAGAGATATTCAGGATATAACCCTTTCACTTCTTTTGGTTTCACCTTCCAACCTAGGCTTTACCCTACATGTAATTGTTTTCATATGATCTTTTTGCCTCTTTTTGGTCCCTTTACAAGGCACAAGGGACATGAATTCTTGGATGTACCTGACCTAGCCACTGCTCAAAATCCACATTCCCATTGTGCAAATAATGAAAACTATTCTGTTATGTAAGGGGCAAGGTATAGGCCACTGTTTTCATTTTGCTGCCTGTTTGGAATTTTGGCTTGCCTGACCAGGCTTGCCCAAATTCCTCCCATGAACATTACTGGGTAAAATGGCCTGAACCGAGCACCTTCCACACATTCCACAATACATAATGTACTTGGTTGAATTTGCTAGGTCCCACCTATACAACAACTCCAGGCAAGAAAACTTTCAGAGAATATTCCCAGTGTGCATCACGCCAGAGAACACCCCGGTATCAAGACGGCTAAAATTTTGCACTTGACAGATTCCCTCACTGCATTTCAAGTCCTTGGGTGGCCCTTGTCACAAAGTCCCCTGTGTTAAATTTGTGACTGAGGGACAACTTGCCCCTGGATTCAGCTGCTGTTTAGTGCAGTCAAAAAGTTATGTCCTGCAGTCAAATTTCGCTGTCCTCTTCTGGATGATCGCCAGTCCACGTACCTCACAAATTTGAAGGAAAAAACCCTGATGATGATGAGTCGTTATCTGGAGGCAATCATTGTCAAAGTCAATCATATTTCTTTCTTGACTCTTTTGAAGAGCATTATGTCCTGTGCATATTTACATGTTCACACCAGTGTTCTTTAGTTCCTGATTTGAAAAAACTTTTTGTCCCAGTTTTACCCCTTTCATTAGTTTTGGTGCTGAGCCTCCAATCTGGTATTGAGACCAGGTTTGAATATTTCTGAACACATTGGTTTCAGTCATTTTCACAAAAAAAAAAAAATGGGTCTGGTTTAAAACTATGTCCAGTACATTACACATAACTAAACAAATTTTTTTTGTGTAACAGTGCACAATTAAAAATAGAGATTGAGTAATATTAAATATGTACAACTAATCAAATGCAATAACTTACTTAATATGTAGAACCAAGTTTATTATTATTTTTAATAAAGTTATATTTATCTACTTTGAGTACCTGAACTAGTTTAAAATGTGAGGGTAATTTTGTCCCTGCTTCAAGTTTTAATTCAGTTTTGAAAAGAACACAGTTGCCCGTTTAAGTTCCAATGGTGATTTCAAACTCAAAACACCTAGTCCACAACCCCTAGAACATCACATGTAACCTAGACCTGAACCTATGAACCCTGGTTCAAAGGAGTGTTGGCTGATTTTTGACTTTTATGAAGAACCTCTGATTCTGATTTTTAAAACTAAAGTGATTTTGTGACAAAAAAAATTAGGGCACAAGACAAATAGAACAAAAATCATACACATATTGAATAGTAAATAAATTCTCAAAGTTTCACACTAGCATGAGCCAGAAACCACCCAAGTTCTATCCAATAACCACATAAGATACTACCTTCTTCGGCAAAGAGAGGCTTGAGGTCTCTAACGGGTCAGATCGTTCTAATCTTTCTCTCTTGAGCCCACTGACCTTCTTTCATCTTCTCAAAATTTTCACACCACACAAACCCAGGACCACATTGGACATCCATGAGAACTCAAGTTCTTGTTTATATACGGTGATGTAAATCCTTTAGCCTCGCCACACAGATCACGTAATCTAGTGTTCCTAACATTGTCATTCAAATTGACAAAGCATAAAAATAGGAGGACAACACATATCCACTTGCCCCAGTGATTGTTTAAAAAGTCTTACAAAGAACCACAATCCTCGTTTGTATGATTAACTCCATAACTTCAATGGACTCTTGCAATTTTTTGGAATTCCCAAAAATCAAGGTACTTTCTCAAGAAATGCAAGCCAACAAAACCCATATGCAAATAAACCCAAACACACACTTTGAGAATAGTTTATGGTTGCTCTCAAGACCTCTAAACTTTTCATCATCCCCCTCATCAACCATCAATACCAACCCTTAAATAAAAAATTTGCGTTCTTGAGTACATTGCACAATGGATTTTCATGTACTTTCATTCGAGACAGAGATTTAAAAACCAAACTTCCACAACCTCTTTGCAACTAAAAGCCAAAAAGCACACTACTTATTTGCACTACTACACATCCTTCTGTCATTGCACAATGAAATTTCCGCCAAATGCACTTCACTTGGCAGGTCCCTCGCCACATAATCATCCTGCATCCAACAATAACACATACATACCAAACATAAGAAAACGACACAAAAATTTCAATGCTATCAAACACCACTGCGACTCCATTTAATGATCTTCCTTATCTCCACGTTGTTGAAAGCAAAAATTCCTAGCCACCAATAGAAAAGAAAGCATGCTTCCTTGAAAAACCCTAAAACCACTTTCTGTTCACATTCAAAACCCTAAAGTTAGAAATTTGTTACACATGTGACACTTCCTTCCTTGATTTATCTATGTCTTCACACATTTTAGACTTAATTGAACACCTACAGATCATGCCTAACACATTCCCATTGCTTGCCATCAATCCCTTGTAGGACACAAATTTGACAGTCATCATCAAATTCTTTGCAACCTTTCTCGTTTTTGTACTTCACAAAAGCATACAAACCTTCCCAATTTGCAAGTAGTGCTCTCTTTTTCCTTGGCTTTTTCATGTTCATCATGGTTCTTCCTTCCTCTAGCCTTAGGAATTCTTGTTTGCCTTTCCATGCAACATAACTTCTACGTTGCCTCTTTTATGTTTGGTCCACATTTTCCAACACATATCATATCATAAATGAGCTTGAGTTTCCCTAGCATTAACTATGTCATCTCATCCAAGGTGAATTCATCTTTTTCCACATTAGTGAATGCAAAAAGGTCATTGTCACATGTGAGCCTTGGGGTTCTTCCAATCAACACCATAAAAGTAATGAAGTTGGTGCTGGCCTGAACACCACATCTATAACCAAACAAAATCCATGGTAACTAGAGGTCCCAGTTATCCAAATCAGTAGATGACACCACAAATAATCCATTCTTCAAGGTCTTGATCATTCTCTCCACCATCCCATTACATTGAAGCCATTGTGGAGCTATGAACTAATGAGTAATCCCATATTTTTTACACATCAGATTGAATTCAGCCATCCACTCACCTCCGTTGTCAGTGAATATGAATTTGGGCACACCAAATCTGCATATGAATTCTTTTTCCATAAATCTAGTGGCAATGGCAACATCATGGTCCTTGATGGGTCTTGCTTTGCACTACTTTGAGTAGTGGTCTATGGCAACTAGAGCATACCTATTTCCATTTTTAGTTTTAGGCAAAAGTCTTATAATATTTAATGCCACCCTGTGGAAAAGGTCACAGACAGGAATGCTTTTCATTTCCTCAATACTAGATCTGATGCTTTTCGAACTTTTGGCAAGTTGACAACGTTAACATTATCTCACCACCATCCTCACAGATTTTGTTGTATCATGCCAAAAAGACCTCTTTTTAACCTCATCCAATGTCCTTCCTTCACAGAAATGTCCAATCTCCTTATGTATGTTCTTGACCAACACTTGTCTCTCCTCGGGTTTTGACATTACTAGATTTTTGAAAAATAACGTATCTTCTCTCTAATGGTAATTCAACAATCTTCTTTTAGTTCAATCAACCTCAACAACATCATCTAGCACTTGATCCAGAGTGCCTCCAAACAACAAGACCATACAAGTTTCATCCTTCCAGATGTCCATCTTTTCCACTCCATTGTCCTGTTCACTATTACTCACATCAATGGAGTTCATTTCTGCATCCACCATCTTTTAAGCTTCGCAAATCAATCCCCAATAGTCAACATCTGATATTGAAACCCTTTTTGCCTTTCTTTTTGGAGTTGGTGCGTAAGTAAAAAGATTGGAATTCTCTTCAACAAATTCCCTACACAAATTAATTTCTTCCTGTTCTTCCTTCTACATCAATTCAATTCAGCATCAACAAACTGAGAGAGGGTGAGTATATGTGGACTCAGGGCAGAGGATTTCCAGACCTATACCACACTAACATCCTTCATCTTATATCTCCATTCCAAAATCTTCATCCTCATCATGTGAATTAATTGGGTTACAACTCAACACATCAGCATTTGCATGCCTAGCTCCTGCTCTATGGACAATTTTGAAATTGAAGTCTTAGAGCATGGAGATCCATCTACCTATCCTACCAAATGGATCAAAAATTGTTGTGAACCATTTTAACGACTTGTGGTTAGTCTTGATAACAAAGGAGGCTTGATACAAGTATTGCTGGAAATGCATTATCCCCATATTAAGGCATAACATTCACTTTCCATAGGATGGAACTTCCTTTGTGAGGGTGTAAAACCCTTACTCGCATATGCAATAACACATTCATGTACATTTTGCTTCTCAGATAAAATTGACTTTACTCTTTTTATTGAGTAGTCCACATCAAGTATGAAGGGTTTTTAAAAACTAGGCCTTACAAGGATGGGTGCTTCAATCAACCTGAGTTAGAGCATGTGAAAGGCTTCTTGACAGACAAGGGTCCAAAGAAAACTCTGATCCTTCTTGGTCAAGTCAAAAAGTGGCACAACAATTTTGGCATACCCACATATGAAGTTTTTGTAATATCTTATCAAACCTAAAAAAGGCCCACACATTAGTCACAAACCTAGGTATTGGAAAGTCTTAATAGGTTGTACCTTCTTTGGATCACGATATGAACCCTGTCTGGTCGCAACATGTCCTATAAATACAATTTATTGTGCACCAAAAGAGCATTTTCCATGGTTTAACTTCAAATTTACCTCCCATAATCGTATAAGAATAGCCTTCAAATGTGTAAAGTGTTTTTCCCATGTTTGGTTGTGTATGTTAATGTCATCAACAAAGACCTTCAAGAATTAGTTTGTCTAATCCTTAAATACTTCTGCCATGGTTCTGGAAAATGTCCTTATTGCATTATTTAGTTCGAACAACATCACATTCCAATCATAAAAACCAAAATTTGTTATTATGGTTGTCTTTTTTATGTCATCTAGTGACATTTCGATCTACCAAAAGCTAGATTACAAATCCAATGCACTAAACCATTGGTTGCTTCCCATATGGGAAAAAACATCATCAATCAATGGCATTGGGAATGAATCCCTTTTGGTCTGCATGTTCAATGGTCTATAATCACCACAGAACTACCTATTGCCATCCCTCTTAACAGACTAACTAATTCTGCAACCATATTTAGAGTCGCTATTTGTCATCTTACCAAGTTTGATCAATGCCTGAATCTATTTGTTCACTTCAGCTTCTTCCTAATAAGATAGCTTCCCAGGTGTGGTGCAACATGGGGGAAAGCCTTGTGTGTTAGTTGCATGTTCCCCTATTGTGCAACACCCGAACTCCCCTTTGTGCCAAGCAAAGACATCCTTAAAGTCTTCCAACAAAGTCCATAGCTTTTCAACCTAGTATTCACTAAGGGCCTGGTTAAACTTTATCCTACTTCGTATTTCATCCCACCTTTCATCTCCAAACGGAACAACCTAATGTATATTTTCATGATCTAGATGCATTGGATTAAGCACATGCATAGTGATAGGAATTCCCTTGAGTTTTTTCTAATTCTTTAGTAGTTGCACATTGAAGCTAATTAGCATAATCATCCCCTTTTATAATGTATTCATCCAACAATCTGTAGTGCCGATCTTGTAGTATCAAATTCATAATTTGATTGGCGGACTTTTGTTGAAGAAGATGGTCTAATCCTTGGTCTTTCAGTTCATTTTTAAATGCTACATCCTTCTCATTACTACAGAAGTGAGGTGCAATTTATTAGCCTAAATCACTATGGGACCTTAAAAGTGAAATAACTTCACTACATTTTATTGATTTCACCTTGGTGAAAATTATTTCACTATAATATCACTATGTAGATATCATAGTTCATTACTAGTTAACATAATTCACTATTATAATTTATTACAGTAAATAGGTTTATTTCTATGTTTTTTTAAATATTTAATCTATGCTACTTTATGATATACTTTATATTTTTTTAAGCTAATTTAGTTATTTTAACTTTTATTTTATTTTTTTATAGGCTATTTTAAATTATTGTACCTTTAACTATTATACGTTATTTTATCTTAAGGTATCTTAATTAGCTTATTATAAATTTTTTAATTATTGTGAATTAAATTATTCAATTAACTTTAAGTTATACCTTAGGTTATTTTATTTTAAATTAATATATGTTATTTCAAGTTATACTTTAAGTTATTATAAATAATTTTATCATAATAACTTAAAATAATTTAAAATACCTTACAATATAATAACTACTAATACAATAACCACTAATAACCATTAATAAAATAACCACCAATGTCTTACAACGGAATGACCACCAATAGCCATTAATACAAAAACCATTAATAATAATCAATGTGCAATAACAAAATATCCACCAATAGAATAGGTAGCAATAACCATTAATAACCACCAATAGCCTTAATAAAAAAACAACCAATAGCCATATATTAAAAAAAATTAGGATTGTCAAAAATAATCTAGGGTGAAATAATTTATAATAGACAAAAGTAATTTAAGGTGAAATATCTTTTAATAGATAAAAGTAATTTATAATAGCTATAAGTAGTCTAAATTGAAATAATTTACAATAGCAAAAAATAACATAGAATAGCCAAAAAAATTTACAATAGTTGAAAATAGCCTAAGATGAAATAAGCTAAAATAATTTAAAATAAATTAGATTAACCAAAAGTAGCCTACGGTAAAATAGCCAAAAATAACCAAAACTAATTGAGAATAGCCATAAATAATCGTAAATAATGTAGGGTGAAATAATTTACATTAATAAAAAACATTCATATAATAATTGAAAGTAGCTTAACATAGGTAGTATTATTATATTAACAAAAATCTTATCCATTTATTAAATTTATTTTTTTCAAAAGAATGGTCATTGAAATGTTATTGAATAATGATATTCAACATTTTTTTAGTTCAAATGATTTTAAATTTTCAAAAAACACTAAATGTAATTATGTACATTATAGAATTTAAAAAAAAAGTAAACTTGAATCATTTCATTTGAACAAAATCTCAATAAGATATGAATTTTCAAAGTTTATGTTTTTGTAATGTT
>Ga0116230_10003395_pt1 | contig 15550 bp, 12 predicted proteins | sample S1TSphfallax_3_FD_88678 | JGI IMG/M metagenome (GOLD analysis project Ga0116230, IMG submission 88678) | Host-associated microbial communities from peat moss isolated from Minnesota, USA - S1T2_Fd - Sphagnum fallax MG | ecosystem: Host-associated > Plants > Peat moss > Unclassified | place... | reverse complement strand
TCAGGACTTAAACTTTTCAGGATAATTTCCTTAAAATTAACCAGCTCTAAACTTGCCAATATTAAGGAACTCTGGTGTCGCAAATTATGTTTTCATATTTTGGTTGCAGACAGCTAGTCTCACTATACACACACTGTCTTGTGCTCGAAATCCAACAATATGATTACTTGATTGGTCACAGTGGCTGTGCAAAAGTGTGACCGAAGAATAGAATATGGCCAACCAAGTCAATGAAAACAAGACTGTGACGGAAACACTACCTCCACTACAAAGCAAGCCCAAATTTTGTTGTTTTGAACTTCCATACAACCCTTGAGAATAGAGAGGCCCAACCTGTGGACACCATCTGCAATCTCCAAAAACAACCCGTTCTCTTTGGGCAACATCTGCATAGCCTGATGTATTCTAGCTCATTCAAAGTCTCCAACACATTCCACGAGATTGGAGAGATTGAGTCATTAAAACATCAATGGTGGGTGTTTGGGATTTGAATATGTGCCCCCAAACCACAGCATGCAGAAGTAGACCATATCAGTGGGGCCAGAAACAGACCTCAACAAGAAACTGATGAGAATGAGTAAGATTTTCAACAAGGACTGGAACCACCCTCTTCACTACTCTGGACATCTTAAGAATTCCGTTTCTGAATCAGTACCTGTGATATTCATAGAACAAGATCTCTACATGTTGAATCCAAACACAGGACTATTACTGACCAAAAAATGGTATGCCCATCCTAGAATTGGCCACTGCAGAAACTCAAAATAAGATCAAAGCAAGGAGGATAGGTGGATGGAAGTTCTACCTGAAAATTTAGGGCATACTGTTTGTTGTGGCTATGCTGTGTCACACTCTGTAAAACGTGCATGTATGTGATAGTTCTGTCCACAGTGTGTCCATACTACACTGCTCCATCAACCCAACCCCAGCCATTACAAAATACACTCAATTCTGTCAGGGTCAGCAAGAGTGCATGTCTTCCCATTGACGATGCCCACCTTAATTGGAATTCCTTCAACCTTCAGCTATTGATAAAACAAAAGAAAGAAGAGTGATGAAAGAAACATAGATAAAACTCAAGAAACAATAATAGAAGAGGGATAATGACCTTGTTACAGTTGGCACAATCTGACATAGTTCTCGAACACAGTCTTGTATTTGTTGTTGATCTCTAGGTTGTGGCCTGGAAGACTCCTGGATCTTGGTCTCCCCGTGTTTGCATCCTGCCTCTTAGTAGCCAAATTCTCAGGGGAACTTGGCCCCTTACTGTTGTCGTGTTGACACTCTCTGTACATAGAAATCCGTAAATCCCAGCTGAAGATTTTGTCTCACATCTTGTGAATACCTCACAGCAAGGAGCTGCTCTTCCTGGTAATGAACATTCTTCATCATAACATCCAACCTGAAACTGCTGAGCTGAGGTAATATTGCAATTTTTGAGTCACATCATGTGATGAATTGGTTAAGAGAATGCTGTCTCTGCTTTTTCTACCTCCATTGGCCCCTGAAACTATCTCTGAACTAGGCAAACGTAGAACAGAATCTGAGAGCACATTCACCCATTGCTCATCACTCACAGAAGAAGATTGCTGCTGTTCAGGTGGACAATATGGAGGAACTGTGGCCAGATTCTGCTCACTGAAACTTCCGTTTTTAGCCTCAATTGAAGAGTTTCATCCTCACAAAAGGCCTCCAAATTCTCACAACTTGATCCATGTGGATTCTCTCCTGCTCCTTCTATTGGACTAAAAATCTTCTCGACACTTAAAACAGTCTCTCTGTGAATTTCCTTTAGGTCACATAGCATGTAATCTTTAGAGCAAGAGGTGGGTTCTAATGTAGGCAATACTCCCATTTGAGCAACAGGAACCACCATATCTTTTGGGCCACCTACTTTTGAGGCTAAAACTGTCAACTCCTCTAAGTGCTCCCTCTGAGATGAGTTCAGAGCTGGAGCCACTGCCACTGATAGCTCATCCCCAACTGCAAAAGATGAAGAACTTTGTGTTGACAAGGAGTTCCACAACCCAGGTAAAGTAGCCATGTATTTCTCCTTGCCTGGCCTTTGCCATTGTGAACTCCTGAACACTTCAAAAGACTTCATGTTGAGGCTGTCAACTGATGCCAGAAGATCGTGTTCTACAGGGTGATAAGAAGCTTGGTGTACATTTGTAAAGGCATGTCAGGTATGCAAGCCTCCATTCTAGTGTCCTGGAGCATATTCTGTTCTCCTGAATAGGGCATGCATGTGCTCTTCCCAGTTGACTCTTTGACTGCTGCTAATTGCCTACTTATGCTCACAGTCCTCTGTGGCAAAGGGCTTCGTGGATAAGATGAACTACACTTTAGAGATAGGGGACAACTCATACTTCCAGATTTTTCTGTCTGGAGTAAAACTGCCACTTCCTTGCCATCACCCCTGTGAAATTGAGGGCTGGAAACGATGCTGCCCCACATCTATATAAGTCTCTAAGGTGTCTTTGCTCAGCACAGTTTTTCCAGGAGAGTGTGGGGACATAAGAGTCCCACTGATACCAATTTGAGAAAGTGGACTGTTTGTCAAAACTGGTTGGATACCTGCCAATCCTCACATACTCCTGCCCAACCCCAAAGGAACTCTTTCTAGGGATCTCAGAGGGCTGCTTTTGTCACAAGAAAATAAGTCATTGTAAGGGTCCAAATTTGCCTCAGGTCCCATTGGAAGCATATTGACCAGCACAGACATCCCCAATGGAGCAGATTCCTCACATGCTATTGGAACATGATCAGACAAAATTGCACCAGGAACACACTCCAGGATCCCAAACAAAGCCCTGACATGCCCCACTAACTTCACATCTTCTATTACCTGTAAGTCACAGAAAATCCTGCATTGATGTACTTTAGCTGTAGACTTGGAATGTCAGCAACTCAGGTTCCTTGGGTATGGTTACTCCACCTGAAACAGCTTTACTAGTGCTAATCAAAATAGACAATAGATGATACAACAGAATAGCCATAGACAGTCTGAGTTCAGGTGAACTCAAGCCCCCCTGAAGTGGGTTATACTGAGCTATGACCAATGAACCCACTGAGACATTGCAATAGTTGAGGACAGAACAAGATAAAAATTGACATGGTACTACTACTGAACAATAGCTGTTTGCATAAGTTGCCAGAATTTGAGCGTATCACCAACAATAGAGCTACAGAAAGATAAGGTATGCTGTATTCCCAGATGTCAAACCAATTATGTATACCTTGAGGTGCCCATGGGCTACCTTCTCACGTACACAATGGTTACTGGAGCTAGAACCTGCAGAGGTTCTAGCATGCTTCTGGCAACTAGCATGCATTCCCTGGATCCAGGCTTCCCTTTCCAAAAACCCATTGATGCTTGCCAGTAAATGCCACTCACCCAATGATCCTGAACAAGAACACCAACTCAGCAATGCACTAAATTCTCAGGTGAAATGATCTTGACCAGTTCATACCTGAGATTTTTAGTCACAATCTCAACACAAAGCTGTGATATCACCTTCCCCTGAAACTTATTGGAACTCCTCACAATTTTCACAGCTCTATTGCCAACCCATTAAGGAAATCATGATATACAACCTGAGAGAAAAGACTGTCAAAACTACCCTTCCACATATGGGCAGCTTAACCACCACATGAACTCATTTGAATAGTCCCTGAACTTAGTGGAGACTCCCAAATATGATCCCTAGCCCTCCCTACATGATATCCTAAATCACAGAGTACAACTCTGTCTGGATCCAGATACCAAATTCATTCTTGATTTCACTGATGTAGATGCTGAAGCAGCCTGTTATGGTCAACAGAGTTTTTGGACATGAGTTGAACTCATGCCTTTCACATAGAGATGGGATCTACAAGGGTGACTGGAATACAGGACCCTGTGGCTATGTCAAAATTCTTCTGATTTTCAAAATGTGGTCTTAGCCATCTAGCACAGCTGATTCATGTCTAGGTGTTTGACAGCTGCTTTAGACAATGGCAGTGCAAGTACATTTTCTGGATTCCAAACAACCAAGAGCAGTAGTCCTTGCTCTCACCAGTTCCATGGTTGAACTTCAGTGCAGTGTGTTCATCATGCAGCTTCTATGAACAAATTTGCAAGCAAATTTTTCATACATTTTGCTGTATTGCCCATACTAAAGAATGATGGAACTCCAGACCACACACACTAAGAATGCTGTCAAATCCAATGTGCACTGGTGAAAGCATGTCATACCCTTCCCCAAGAGAGTAGACATGGTATGACATTTTCGCAATGGCTAAACCCAAAAGATGCTCAGTGACTCCATTCTCTGCTCCCATTGTTGGCGAAGTGGAGTTCACTTCCACTGACTGCTCCTGCCTTTGGAAAATCATAATATCCATGCTTCCATGTCAACAGCCTGCCCACAATAAGCACAAAACAGGGAGCAAAAAGCCCTGTTTAGCCCAAATCTCAAGTAACTGCCACAAACATAAGCTGAACGTTTTGCCTTGGGGGCTGAAAGTATACAACTACTCTGTTTGCTGAGACAGATCCAAACATCAAAAAAGAAACACACAGGAATGATGTATCTGGAAAGCAACAATGTGAGAACAAGTTCATGTCCTATCAAAACTTGGCCATCATTGCTACTGCCACATGTCAAGAATACTGTGACAAGAAACATAGATGTTGCCAGCAACTGGCATGGGGGATCAATGCTTGGAAGTAGAGATTCAGAACTAACCTAAAAAGGATCTGAGCACACCCATAGGTTAGACATAATAAATAGCATCCCATCATGATTCATTTCTATTCACAACAGAAATTGCACTGGCAGAAAATTGGAGCTGATCACCATTGAAGGGATAGCTTTAACACTAAGACTTTGTGTACCAGCATTTTCTGGAGTAGATAACAAACTGTATGCAGCCCACTTTGCTCTGGCCCCAGGAATGGAACCATCTGCTACTGGGTTCCAATTCAAGCTTCAGAAAGGACTCTATATCACTCTATGTATATGTACTTGACAATTATTGCCAGGAGATTTGGTTACTGGGAACCCGGATGCAAATGCCATAGGGTTTTCAGATTCCTAGCAGAGAGGTCACTAGGATAATCTAGGCAGCTGAAAGCTCAACCTTCCTTCGTGAACAGCACATAATTGAGACATTGGATTGTATGTCCATGTTGCAGCAAAAGGAAATTGCTCTCCAGAACCAAATTGCCATCTCTATCACTCAGACAAAAATTCATGAAACTATTCAGGGAAGAAAAACTAGAGGAGGAAATACTGCGTGTAAGTGCCGGAAGAAGGTCCCTCTAGAGAACAGGAACTTGCATTCACTGTGATGAAATTCGTGAAGAAGGGAAACACAATTTTTTTTAAAGTAATTAAGCAAACCGGGGCTTGTGCGTGCACAGGAAGAAGAAGAGTCCATCAAAGCATGAGCAAGAGACAGAGACGGAGACAGAAGTCCCTTAGACAGGAGAGAAGGGGGGGAGGGGAGAAACCGTCATCAAAGCAACATTCAAGAACATAGCATGAAACCGCGGCCGACTAACATGCGGGAGCGGCGATTGAGCTTCCAGAAAATGGCGTACGACCATCCCGTACGAGCATTGCCATTGCTGCTACTCCTCCTCGATTGTCCGCAATGCAATTCCCTTCGGAAAGCGCGCGACGACGGAGACGAGAGCTTGCAGGAACACAGGAGCTTGCAAGCCGCTGTGTTCTTATCTCTTCTTTCTGCACGCCACAACATTTCTTTTCCCTTAACTCCTCCTTCCTTTACTTATGTCTTCATCTCTTCCTTTACTTATCTCCAGGGCTCATGGTCAAATTTTATTTAGCCAAGTTTCCCCCATTTCTTTTCATTCCTTCTGTTTACATAGTCAAATAAAAGCTCCTTTTCTCACTTCTAGTTGATGAATTGGTGTTTTGTTTTTTCAATTTTGTGATGTAAGATGATTTAGCCAGATTTGGTGACCAAATTCTATGAAAGTAAAAAAAAAAAAAACATCGTTCTATATTTTTGGCTACCTATTAGGACTTAGTATAGAATTTGACAATTTTTTTAATTCAACATTTTTTCGATATTGGGCTACTAAAAATTTCCCAAAAACACTAAATTGTTGCCTTTTGGTGAAAATTCGCCCCCAAAAAAACGCTGTGATGAATCTTCCTCTCTTTGTGCATCATTTTCTTTTGGAATTGTTTTTCCTTTGCTGCTTGTTGGGTTTGATTTCAATTTGCTTCTTTTCACTCATACCCTTTCTTTTTCTCTCTTGCAGTCTTGTGCTTTCACCTTCTTTTCGACGTCTTTTGCTCAACTGGGATTTTCTTTTTCTCTTCTTCTTCTTTCTCGTGCTTCCTCCCCTCCTACTCCTCCTCTTCTCTTCTTCCTCTTCAGTTGTTGCAGTTTTCTGAATTTGCATCCTCGTTTCTTCGTTTTGTTTCCAAACGGATCGGTTGTTCCCGCTTGCTTTCCCCCTTTTTTTCCCCCCTCGTTTGCTTCGTTTTCGGTGAAACAAAACGAGAATTTCACGCCCCTCCTGTAATCCGTTTTTCTTCTTAAGGTGGAATTTGTTTCAAGCACGTGGGTCCAGTTACAGCAGTTGTTTGTCCTTGATGGATTGCTGCTACCGACGGACAGCGAGAACAGTAGAAAGTAAGGACACACAAATCTCATTGAATTGAAGTTTGTAAAGTAGGTATGAAATCCACCAGCCAATATTCAACTTAGCAGCAGCACAGAAAGCAAAGGAGGATGGTGTGATGTGTGATCCAGAAAAGCGGCTCTTCCACTCTTCTTCAAACAAAAAGGAGAAAAATTCCTTTTATCGTAGGTACCTGTTGTTTTAATGGAGCAGACGTTGGCAATGAGGCATGTACTACTACCTTCTTCCATCTCCGTTGCTGCTACGCCTTGTGCTACTAACAAGAAGCTTGTAGCGTCTGCGGTGAAGACGACGACGGTGGCGCTATGGCGCGGGAGATATTATGGCATGGGGAAGAAGGTGGCGACAGCGGTGGTGTCGTCGTCATTTCGTCGAGTTGTACCTGTTTTGTGCGAGAATTGGAAGGGGCCGCTGCGAAGTGTGCGGCGGCGCCTTGTTCCTTCTTCCGCTATGGTGGATGATGAGACGCGGGGGAGTAGTAGTGTGGGGAACATGGCGGTGTTGCTGGAAGTGGACGGGTAATTGTTATCAGGAAGCCCTTTTTTTATATAATTTGGTCATTTTCAGCATGTCGTGTGTGTATGTGTGTGTGTTTTCTTTCTTCTTTTATCAATGTGCGTAGGAATTGGAGGAGGTTGTGAGAGGATTGTTTTGATGTTTGAAACGGAGGGTAATCAATAGAGCAGAGAACGATATGTTATTCGGCGTTCTTTTGTTAGCCATTCCCTATGTGCTCACATGTGGTTTCAATGTTTGTTTGGATGAGCTGTTTCTTTTGGATGCTGCATTGTGGTAACAGGGTCCTTAACCAGAAAACAGTTATCTTTTTTTACATCATACAGATGCTGCGCTTTTTGGCTGCAGTTTCAAAAAAATGATTGATTTTGTTTCGGGTTAGGTGTCTGCTTTGCCACAATTTGATACAGTCAGCTATCTATTTCATGGTGGTTTTGACAAGTTGATGGTGTATCAGGGTGCTGGCAGACATTCATAAGTTTGGGCATCGGAATGGCTTCAATGTAGGTATGCCCAACACAAGCTGCTATTGATTAGTTCATTTCCTCTTTTTTTTTCTTTTTTTCTAGGACAGTTGCTCTTACCTCTGCTCTTCATCTGAATTTTTTGTGTGAGTGAGTGCAAATGGTTTTACCTTCAAATCTGATATCTGTGAGGTGGTTGAGTTTGAAGCATTCTAAAATCTCCCAATGTAGTTACACAAAAGATATCTCCTGAATGGAGGAGAATTTGTTGAGCTTTTGTCTCTCGGCATCCATGAAACATCTGAGAAGCATTATTAACAGGAGCTTTGGGATATCAATCTATGGGATTACCTTCAATCTTGTTTAGAGATGCTTGCAAATTGTCCTGTAGTATTAGGTTTCCAATATACTTATTTGCTTCTTTGCTTGCAGCCTTTCAAGAGCTGGGGCTTGATTGTGCAAACTGGACAGAGCCTGTCTATGCTGACCTCTTGAGGTGTTACTCTTCCCACTTATGAAGACTTAACTGTGAAGGTTGGTGGTGGACAAAGTTAATGAGACAGATGGATAAGGGCTGTGAATGATTTACAGGTTGCTTGTTGTGTTGCTTGGTGTGTCATAGACAAGCAGGTGGGATTGAGGAAGCAATGTTGACAGCATTTTTTGATAGAGTATGTAGCCCTGCATCCATCTTCCCCCTGTGCCAGCTTGATGAATTCTGAGTTGTGCTCTTTATTGGGTTTAAGAAGAATGTTAGGGTAGAAATGTAAAGCAGCATACAGAAGCATGTGCACCATGCAGCTAGAAGGACCTCAATAGTCAATTGAAATGAATTGAGAGCACATTGACATTAGGAGACTAATATCCTGTGGTAAGCCAGATCTTCACAAATGTGCTCATGAATGACAAGTGAAGGAAGTCTATTACTGAGATTCCTGCATTGCAAGGCTGTTGCTGTTGCATCACTGTTTCCCCAACCAGTGCTCTAGACAATCCATTTTGCCAGGGTCACTGTTATGTCTTGACACTCTATGTGTTGCTTGCTATTGAGATTAATGACTTTTTTGGGAAGATCAGGGTTGTCAATTGTGCTGTAAAAGTAGATGCTATTCTAACTAGAAGTTTTTGAAGCAGATAGGGTGGCCATCATCTCTTCCAACCAATGAAAAGGATGCTTTTGTGCGCAAGGTGATGCAAGGCAAGGTGTGACAAGTTCTCTGATTTTCTGATCTTCATGGATTGAACAAGGCAGTTCTGTCACATTCACATTGTCTCTTCTATGATCCCTGGTGCAACATATTGCAGTTCTCTGAAGCATTGCTGCAGGCCCATAGAAACACCTCTTATTAACTCTCTATCCTAAAGTGGATTAGCTTACATTGATGGGGGGAAGACTGAAAATATACAGCTTGCACTATGAGGAATTACACCAAAGTTGTGCCGTCTTGTAACATATAGAACCAACGTACAATAACCTCCAATTGTAGAGGGGATGTGTATCTGCTCTGTGATGCCATTGAGGAGGTTAATAGTGTACTAGTTTTGACGTTGTGAACTGATATAACTGATTGGGATCTTGGAATTTGACAGCATAGGGCACTGGAGAAGATTGCAGCATCAGGCGGTCTTCCTCTCCGGCCTAGCATTGAGCAGTGAGTGCTAAATGTAGCTGCTGTATTGTGATTGGACTTGTGGTTGCGGCTCCTACTAGATTTGCACTTGTTGGATATAATTCCATTTCATCTGGTGTTAGTGGCATGCTCGTGGTGGTTGCAGGTTCATAGATGAGGTGCTGCAAGCTCAAGTGCCTCTCCTTGTTTTATCTGCCCATAGCAAGAGCGGGGAGCAAGTTGCGAGGTACAAATGAACAATCCTTTCTGGTTGAAGTAAAATATCATGGTTTTGATTCCCTGCAGCCTCTCAATGTTGGGTAGAATGGGTTTGTCTGTTTACTAAAAGTAACAATTAGGATTTGTTGGCAGAAATGTTTGACAAACCATGGATTTGTTGCCAATAACTCTTGAAAGTGAATTATCCTGGCAATGTCATTATATCATAAAACATCCATATATTTGATTAGTTGAGACAAATGAGAAAGAGGTAGTGCCATATCTCCATCTTGTAGATGGGGAGGAGCATGATTTACACACAAGGTTATCTCAAGGAGATATTTGTTGCGAACTTGAAAGAACAGATCCTCTAAGCAGAATGCTATGCAGGTCAGGTCGTTGATTGCACAATTGGGTCCAGAACGGGAGAGTTTGATAAAAGTGGTTGGAGAGGCTGAAGTCAAAAGCAGTGCATATGGCCAACTTGTGCTTAGCGCAGGAACTACAGATGATATTGATGAGCAGCTTTCTATTGCAGCTTCAAAAGCTGGTACATTTTCTGCATTTGGTTTTACTAGCTAGTCTTGCACTTTGTATTGCTGGAGTCACTGCTTCTGGCATTTTGAATGCATGTTCTGAATGGTCAATGCTCTCATAGTGTGAAAACAAGTCACTGTCTCTACCCTGAGGAAAGAGACAGTTACTCACTCCAGGAAGATTGCATATTACTCCTGGATAGACACATGTCTGCAATGGATGTGTAATATTCTGTGTGCTGGTCTGATGGCAGTCTTGGCAGAAAAACAGCGGATTGCAGAAGAAGTGGCATCTATCTTGAAAGTCCGGGTTGAAATAGATACAAACTTTTCTCAGATGTGAGTCCCAAACAGCACTATGCTAAGTTTCTTCTATTCTTTGGAACACAAGAACTGAACTGAAGCCCAAATGCAAATGCTTCTAACTATGTACTGTAGACAGTTTCTGTCATGCACAGTCTATTAATGTGGTCCAACAGTCATAATGAGAGTTGATTGCTTGGGACAGATCAAGGAAGACAATAGCAGTACTGAGAGCGGCAGCAGAAATTGCAGGATTAGGAGTGGATCGCTGTATATTGCTAGCAGGGTCACTAACTGGGGTTCAAGCAGCCTCACGCATTGACATGCCCTGTGTCGTTGTGCGCAGCAGGTAACTGGCAATCTGACTATTTGCTGAACCTTGCTTTTGCATGTGGAACACATCTTGTCAGCCAGTACACTCTGGATTACCCATTTGGGGGCAATTTGGGCTAGCCTCTAGTAGTTTGAACCAAAACCCACATTATTTCTGGAGTTCTTGAACACAGCTTCTGTACCCATTGCCATAGCTTATTTCCACTCCTCTTTGTTGAGCTATTGAGTGCATGTGTGAGAGGATCTACCTTACAAAATGCTGCAAACAATTGCTGAATTTTAAGGGTTTGTTTGAGGGATTACTAGCGGGACAGCAAGGGCAGAATTCCCCTTGGCAAGAGCAACACTGGAGGATTTTGGAGCTGGTGCAATCACTCTTGCCCGGCTTCAGAGGTTCATTTATGAACAGTAATTTGATTTGGTCGCCTCTCTGAAGACATCAGATCACCTCAAATAGGTAACCATACTAACCAAGAAAACATGCTCTAGACGTATGTAGCAAGAGACATACCATTTGGTGTAAGGTATATTTATGCATCTTCTTTGTGCTTTATGTCTTAGTGTTTGTCGTACAATAAAGACAAGGAACTGGGCATTTTGAGAAACCATATAACTCTATGTCATGTTGTGCAGTTGTTTCTGGATTGCCAATTTGAACAGTGTTTACGCACCTCGTGGATGTAGCTATATTTCTTCCTAGCATCAGAACCTAAAGGATGTGTAAATACATTGGAGTGAAAGTATGGAACTACATGGTTTTGGTGGGGAGCCATAAGTTTATTTATTTGCATTACACCTTAGTGTCTTTGATTTATTACTGAAAAGAAATTGGCTTGGTGGTTTTGAACTTAAAAGGTGTTCAGCATGTCTCAAATTGCAGAGATGTACATTATCACTTATGTGTACTATACCCACCGTCAACCAAATTCAAATGGACTGCATTTCATGATCCATGTTACTACTACAATGGGGGTTTTTTTGTTATGGTCCTAAGGTGAGAGAGGTAGGGTAACCTTGAATTGGTTGGGGTTCTTGTGACTCAAATGATTTTGATGGGTCAACTTTCATTTGATTCCAATGATGGATTTGAAGCCCCTTCTCAGTCCTCAGTGGATGATGTATTTGATGCTTTTGATCTCTGCAAGAAAGTTTCTAGTTATCCATTACATGTCAATTCAAATTCAAATTGTCATTAGGTTTGGATTTATAGTGATGATTTGAGGTACAATGAAGATGAAATTTGTTGAACAATATACAAACCATCAATGTGAGCAAATGGCCACAAGGTTGGTACTAGGTACATATAGTACCATCTATCTACAAACCTACCAACCAACCCATCTACATGTGTACATATACATACATATAGACAACATGTATATACCGATATTATATATACAATACATTGTATATGTTGATAACCAAAATTGAACATTGGTCTCTATGGGCACCAACTATGGTTTTGTGCAATTTTTTGTGAAAATGCAAAAAATAAAAAGTGAATGTTTTGAAGCAATAATTTTTTTTCTGAAAAAAATCACCAAATTTTAACATTTTGACTTTGATTTTAGATTGGTAGAATTTTTTTTTAATCATTTTTTTATTGTTTAAAAAAGTATCAAAAAACATGTCACCATTTAATGTTAAACTCCTCTTGAGATATTAACGAGGTGTCATGACACGTACGCCCTTGCAAATCTAGAACTTGATAATGTATATTTGAATAATCATGAATGTGATGGATATTATGTTGTATTATTTGGTAGGGTAAGTTTTGGGACATGGTATGGTAATTTGAATGCAATGTGTATGGGTTTATGATCTATCCAATAAGCTTCAATTCATCCAAAATGGCATTGTTGTAGTAGCGCTCTAGTCCATATGTGATCAATTTGAATGTTAAAAATAGTGGTTGTTCAAAGGAAACAAGTTGTAAACCATATTTATTCATAATTTCCTGTAACTCCATTGATTATAATGTGTCTGTTAACATGTCTATCTTAAAATCCCCAATTGTTATAATCGGACAATTTGTAAGTGTTTTTTGGAGAATAGGTTCTAAAGTATAGATGAAATAAGATACTTGTAATTTTGGTGGTTTATAAATTGCAATTACATAGCTTTTTGTGTATTTTCATTGAAAGTTGCGACAATGAATTTTACATTTGAACTTTTTATTGAAATTGTGTTTGACAAAGAAACCATTTCATCATACAGTATGATTGTAACAAGATAAGATGTTAAATTTGTTACTTAATATGGTGTTGTAAATTTCTTGGTATGTACAAATCTTTTGTATTTTTGTTTCATTTAAACAAAGAATATGTGATGAAAGCAAGTTTTGGTTTACTAGGATCTCTCAAAAATGTAGATTTAATGAATGAATGTTAAGAGATTGTATGATTATAGAATTTTTTTCATAAAATTTCAAATTAGGGATTGTTAGTTTATAACATGTTTTTAAATGCAACATTTCTTGGTCAACAATGGAATTTACATTGATTTTTGTTTGATAATGGGGAGAATAAATACAATTTTTTTTTTGAACAAATACAAGATAATGATGTGTATTTGAAACTACATTTTGTTACACCGGATGGATCAAAATGATAGACAATCAAGAATCAAACTTTGTGCACAACGTATAATGTGCCCAACAACCAATTGAGTAGGGAATTGTATTATTGTAATGGTATGAATAGGATTGCTACCTATTTGTGTTTCAATAATCTTTTGTTCAATTGGTGTCCAATTTTTGTCAAGGGTAGGGAATTTTTTGTACATTGTGAATTCTCAAATTTTGTGTTGATTCCAATTTGACAGTTTTGAAAATGTATCCATGTTGATGATTTTTGAAAGGTTTATGTATAATCTTTAAAAAAATTATCTACACCATTTACAAGGCCATCTAATGTTATGTAATTTCTTGCACATAATATGATTAACATATCTTTTTTCATTGATAATTCATGATGGAGGCCAATTGTTTGGCTTGGTACCATTGGTAATTTGAAACATGGAGGACATATTTTGGAACAAATATCTTTTGCATGAAATGTGAATGTTTGACCTAATGTGTTTTTAAATATGATTTTGTTATGTTCAATTGTTTTCGCATTTGTGTAAAACAAATGTGGCAAAGTATTATTTATTAGTGGTGTTCTTAAACAAATTTGGTTAATTAAAGTGATACCTTTGAAAGTATGTGATGCATTCAAAACCTATTTAGAATATTAATGAATTGAAGATCATTTTGGCATATGACTTGTTTTAATTCATAGCATTTTATGTTTTCTTGCCAAAAATGTGTCCCAAGGATATTGAATCCATTAGTTTTTTATTTGAAAATCTATGAATTTTGAACTAGTGGAGTTTGGTAAAAATCACAAGTCATTATAACATCAAAACCACCCATAAATTCGTTATGTACTTGTTTTATATCACATAATCTACGGTCAATAAATGTTAAAATTCTATTACTTACTAAAGATATTTCACCTATTACTAAAATTTGTAATTAATCATTGGTTTTTATTAAAGTGTCATTTTTTTGTCACTTAATGTTTTGAGTTCATTCTAATTTTTATTTAATGGAATGGCAAGCGCAAAATGTGTTATTGTACCATTAATGTTGAATCCAACTTTTCATGTGTATGTTAATTTCATAGTTTTGGGTATTCAAGGGTCAACATTTGGTATTTGTCTTACATAAATATTGCAACATGTTTTGCATAATACACATGAATGTGAATGTTTTCCCAATGTTTACACCTCCTATTAAAAAATATTTAAAGGTTTTGATGAGTGTTTTTTTTGGGTATAAAATATTTACAATAATTATTTGTTCATGATTTAATTTTCTCAAGTTTGAAAAACATTATTCATATGATATGTCTTCATATATTTGTTCAAATGAACTATTCTTGCCATTATTTGTCCATTTTTTCTATTCCAAACATGAATGGGGTGTTATAAATATCTTGATAACCAATACACAAGAGTGAAATCACCCCACAATACACCATTAGTTGCCAATTTTGACATTTTTGGTATATAGGTTTGTTCATTAGTTGATTGCTTGTGATGTAGATCATGTAGGAATTCATAACTTAATTCATGTGTATGACATTCTAATGCTTATGGTGTCTCGAGTGTTAAACATTGTTGTAAATGAGCCATACTATTTTTGTAAAATTTTCCTAAATTTGTTGCATCAAAAAAACAATCACCAATGGCTTAATGGAAGTTGGTAATTTGCAAGCCAATTTTACTTAAGTATTTATAAATATCCATTTATTATAATAACATGGTTTTTGGGGGGTTTAGTTTCAAATTAATTTTATGTTACTTAAATGTAGTTTATATATAAATAAAGTTAATTGTGTGTGTGTGTGTGTGTGTGTGTGTGTGTGAATTACTTGGAATTTTTAAATAAGATAATTATTTGTATTTTATGTACAAATTATTTAATTAGCTTTTTGTTTTCTTTTAATTTTTTATTTTTTTTAACAATTCACATAAATTTATAATTTTTACTTACTAATATGGAAATTTCATAAGGAATGAATAACTTTAATTATTAATATTTGGTATTATTTTTCTATTTTCATAATTTGACTATTTTTATTTTGTCTTTATTTTATTTTTCTATTTACTTTCTAATTCATTACTAATCAAATTTCCTTTTTTTACAATTTATATAGATATATATATATAATTCGATTGCAATTTTAAGTAAGAATATTATTTATAATATATTTCCAACTTATTCAATTGCATTATTATAATGTATCTAAACCATTTTTTTATTCACTATTGGGCTTTAAATAGTGGTTCATTATTGATCATATACAATACATGGTCCTTATTTACACTTCAAAAATTATTATTATTATTATTATTATT
>Ga0116230_10003394_pt1 | contig 15552 bp, 17 predicted proteins | sample S1TSphfallax_3_FD_88678 | JGI IMG/M metagenome (GOLD analysis project Ga0116230, IMG submission 88678) | Host-associated microbial communities from peat moss isolated from Minnesota, USA - S1T2_Fd - Sphagnum fallax MG | ecosystem: Host-associated > Plants > Peat moss > Unclassified | place... | reverse complement strand
CGGCGGCGCGAAGCCAAGCCGGCGCAGGACCGGTTCGATCGCCAGCCCCTGCACCGCGAGCGTTACGAAGACGATCCCGAACACCGCGTCGATGATCACCGGGCGCTGCGGCACCGATAGCGGCATATCGAGCGCTAGCGCCAACGCCAACGCCCCGCGGATGCCCGCGACGAACGTCAGGGTGCGCGCGCCGGGCTGTCCGCGCAGCCGCGGGAAGAGCGGCATCATGAAGTACGCGATCACGCCGCGCGATGTCAGCACCGCGACGATTGCGACGAGGACGAGCAGCGGTTCGTGAACGATCCGGTCGACGCGAATGACGAGCCCGGTCCCGAGGAACACGAACGCGTTGAACACATAGGCGATCGCGTCCCAGAAGCGGTCGATCTCTTGCGGTTCCTGCGCCGTGATGATCCGCACGCTGATGGCGCGCAGCGCGATGCCGGCCGCAGCGCACGCGAAGACGCCCGAGACGTCGAGCCCGGCGGCGATCGTATAGGTGCCGTACGCGAGCACGATCGTGCCGGTAAGCTCGGCGGCGCGCGTTCGCGCGAACCGGATCACTTCGCCCATCAGGAACGCGCCGACGATCCCGATGCCGATCCCGGCGAGGACCCCGGCGACGGCATGCGCGATCTCGCGCGGGATCGATAGACGGACCGTCTCCGGATCGGCGAAGCGCAGTGCAATGCTGAAGATGGCGATCGCGACACCGTCGTTGAGCAGCGACTCGCCCTCGACCAACGTCGCGAGCTCGAGCGGAACGTTCATCCGGCGAAACACCGCGATGACCGCGACCGGGTCGGTCGCCGAGACGATCGCACCGAGCAAGAACGCGAGATCGAACGGCAACACGCGGGCCGCCGTCATCACGCCGGCGATCACGAGGCTGGTGACGAGCACGCCCGGGATCGCGAGGGCAAGGATCGGCAGCGCCATCACGCGCAGCGCTCGGGGCGAGAGCGTCCAGGAAGCCTCGAAGATCAGCGGCGGCAAGAAGACGAAGAGCAGCGTCGGCCCGAACGAGAAGGGCAGCGTGAACGGCTTGATGACGCCGACGAACGCCCCGATGACGACCAGCGCGACCGCGGGCGGAATCCGGATGCGTTCGGCGAGCAAGGCGATGATGAGCGCGAAGCCGAGCAAACCGACGAACGCGAAGGTCCCCGCCGCGACTTCGTTCACGCGAGCAAACCCGGCAACACATCGGAGGCGCGCGCGCGGATCGAGAGCGCGACGTTCGGTGTCAGCACCGTTTCCTCCGGATTGACCTCGACGACGTATGCATCGCGCGCAAAGCGCGTGGCAAGCGACGCCGCGGGGTTCACCAGTCCCGACGTTCCCACCACGATCAGCAGATCGGCGCGCGCGGCGGCTTCGGTTGCCCGGCGCCAGATCTCGGACGGCAGCGATTCGCCGAACCAGACGATATCCGGCCGCCACATGCCGCCGCAGCCGTGTTCGATCTCATCGAGTGGCAGCGGATCCGCGAGGATGCGCCGCCCCTCGCAGTGCGTGCAGCGCGCTTCGCGCAGCGAACCGTGTAACTCGAGCACGTTCCGCGAGCCGGCCCGGATGTGCAGCGAATCGACGTTCTGGGTGGCCAGCGTGAAGTCGTCGCTGCGCGCTTCGAGCGCGGCGAGCGCCAGATGCGCGGGCGACGGCTGCGCTGCCTCGTGAGCGGCCCGGCGTTCGTTGTACCAGCTCCAGACCAGCCGCGGGTCGTGATCGAATCCTTCGAGCGAGGCCAGCGTCTCGACCCGGTGCGTTCGCCACAGTCCGCCGGCGCCGCGAAAGGTCGGCAAGCCGCTCTCGGCAGAGATGCCCGAGCCCGTCAAAACGGTGATCGCGCGAGCCCGGGCCAGGCGGTCGCGCAGCGTTCGCATCGGGTCCATACAATTACTTTGCCGTTCGACTCCATCCACCCGGCTTCCCGAGACGTTCACTACACCGAGGGCCTCGGCGATGGGACGCGAAGCCCGCGTGGTTATGGAAGACGGCGCACGGTTAATGGAACGTGTGCGTGCCGGAGACGGCGGCGCATTCGAGCGCCTCTATGATTCTTACCATCGTCTGGTGTTTGGTATTGCCCTCCGTATGCTCGGCGATGCAACTATGGCTGAAGATTTGACGCAAAGTGTTTTCCTCAAAGTCTGGAGTTCTCCGGATGCGTTTCGCTACGGCAACTTCGGGGCGTGGATCGCGCGCGTCGCCCGCAACCGCTCGCTGGATGTCCTACGCAGCCGTTCGCTGCGCGATGAAAGCGAAATCCCCGTCGACCTCGCCGAACCGGGCGCCCTCGACGACGTCGTGTTCACGCGGCTCGATTCCGAGCGCGTGCGCCGTGCACTCGCTGCGCTACCCGACGAACAGCGTTCGCCGATCGAGATGGGCTTCTTCGGCGGCATCACGCACGACGAGATCGCAAAGCGTACCGGCATTCCGCTCGGCACGATCAAGACGCGCATTCGCACGGGCTTGCGCAAATTGCGGGTCGAACTCGACGGGGCGGTGTCGCGATGAACGGCTCCGCCGAACACGAAGCGATGCTCGACCTGGTCGCCGTAGCGGCGCTCGGATCGTTGCCCACCGCCGACCTGCGCATCGTCACGTTGCATTTGGCCACATGCGCTGAATGCCGCGCCGAATATGACGCGCTGCGTCCGGCCGCTAGTGCAGTCGGTCTGATCGCCGAAGAACCCGTCGACACGTTGCGCTCCGCGCGCATGAAGAAGCGCTTGCTCGCGGCGATCGCGCCGACGGCAAACGCGCGTCGCGCGGCGTCTGCACCGGGCGGCTTGATCTGGGCCTCGAGCATCGTCGCTGCGGCGGCCGTCGTCTTCGCGCTCGTCTCGACGGTGCAAGACATTCACCTGCGCAGCGACCTTGCGAACGCCCAGCGCACGACGAGTCAATTGCAGACGCGCGTCGCCGAGACGCAACGCACCAACGAAAACGAGCGCGACATGCTCGCCGATCTCTTTGCCGCGAACGCGAAGCGCTATACGGTGGCGGATGGCGAGGTCGTCGCTCGCGGCAGTCACGTGTACTTCGCACTGCACACGTTACCGGCGCTGCCCAAGGGCAAAGTGTACCAGGCGTGGACGCTCGCAAAGGGCGCGAAAACGGTCGCGCCGAGCGTGACGTTCACGCCGAATGCCTCCGGCTCGGCGATCGTGCAGTTGCCGGCCGACGCAACCGCGCTCGCCGCGGTCGCGCTGACCGTCGAGCCCGAAGGCGGGAGCAAAACGCCGACGTCCAAACCCTCCTTCATTCAACCGCTCTCCTAAGGACCGCCCCTGCTCGAACCCGTCACGCGCCTGTCGCGCCGTGAGGCGGTCGCGTACGTCGAACGCCGCCCGTACGAAAACGTGTTCCTCCAATGGGTCCTCGAAGGCGGCCACGGCCCGAACGCGCCCGACGAGCTGCTGCTCAGCCGCGATCGGCGCAACGAAGTCACCGGCGTGATCTATTACGGCACGCAGCTCGTGCTGGCGGCCGACGACGATGCGACGGTCGACGCGTTCGCGATCGAAACGCGGCGCCACCGCGGGCTGCGCAGTTTCGTCGGGCCGGTGGCAAGCGTCAACCGGTTGTGGGAGCGCGTGCGGGATTGGCATCCGCCGCCGGTACTCGTGCGCGAATACCAGCCGCTCTACGTGCTCGAGCGCCGGGCACGACGGGACGCCGGCGAGGCCGGCGTGCGGCTCGCGCGCCCCACCGATGCCGAGACGATCGCCGAGCAGTCGGCGGAGATGATGATCGGCGAACTCGGGTACGATCCGCGCGCCGCGCGAGCCGGCTTTCTCGCCGGGGTGCGCTATCAGATCGAGGCCGGCAACTGGTGGGTCTGGATCGTCGACGGACGGCTCCGCTTTCAATGCAGCGTCGGCTCGCGTTCGCGCCACACCGCGCAGATTCAAGGCGTGTGGACCCCGCCGTCCGAACGCGGGCGAGGCTATGCCACGGCAGCCCTCGGTACGATCGCGCAGCGCTTGCTGGAACGCACGCCGACGCTCTCCCTGTACGTGAACGATTTCAACGACGCGGCGATCGCGCTCTACGAACGGCTCGGTTTCGTTGAGAGCGGCGCCCTTGCGACCTATCTCTTTCCGTGACGCGCGCGCGCGGACCGCTCGCGGCGCTCGCCGCCGCGGCGCTGGCGATCGTCCTCTTCACCGTGCCGATCGACGCGGCGTGGATCGAGCACGGCTACGCCAACGGAATCTACGCCGGCCTCGCGACCACGTTCGTCCCGCTCGTGAACCGCCTGCCGTTCGCACTCGGCGACGTGCTGATCGCGCTAGCGACGATCGGCTTCGCCGTCTTCGCGATCCGGCGCGCGCGGCGCGGCGGTGCGTTTGCGATCGTGGCGATCGGTCTTGGTCTCGTGACGCTCGGCGGCGCACTCGGCAGCTGGTTCCAATGCGCGTGGGGGCTCAATTACCGGCGCGCGCCGATCGCGCGCCGCGTCGCCTACGACGGCGCACGCGTGACCGAGCCCGCCGTCGCCGCATTTGCGCGCGCGATCGTGGCCGGCATGAACGATACCGCGCCGGCGGCACACGCCGAGATGGCGCGGCGGGGCGATGCCGATTTGGCCGTGCTCGAAGCCGATTTTCTGCCGGTCGTTGCGCGGCTTGGGGACACGTACGCCGTGCGGGTCAGCACGCCCAAGACGTCCGTTCTGCTCGACCGTTGGTTCCAGATCGCGGGGATCGGCGGCATGTTCGATCCGTTCGCCTACGAGACGATCCTCAATTCGGCATTCTTGCCGTTCGAACGGCCGTTTGCGCTGGCGCACGAATGGGGCCATGTCGCCGGCTTTACCGCCGAAGGCGATGCGAACCTGATCGCCGCGCTGACCTGCCTGCGCTCGCGCGATCCGCTGATCCGGTATTCCGGATTTTTCTGGACCTACGGCTATTTGCCGGGCGATATCACCGCCCGCTTTCCGCTTTCGGCGCTGGTTCGCGCAGATGAAGCCGCCGCGCAGGCGCGCTTCCTTCACTATTACCAGCCCCGCCTCTACGCGCTGCAGTGGCGCGCGTACGATGCCTATTTGCATGCGAACCGGGTTTCAAGCGGCGTCCGCAGTTACGGCGAGTTCACGTCACTCTTGGTCGGCACGCCACTCGATTCGCAGGGCCTTCCCCGGACCTCAAGAACGTAGGTTGCCCGGTACTATTTCTTGGAGCGGATCATTGCGGATCGCGGCGGCTCGAACAGAGGCCCGTATCCCGCCGGATCAGCGCGACCGTGCGCTGATCAATGAAGCGGCGGCTCTTCTTGCCGCCGACCGTGCCCCGCACGAACTTTTCGAGCATCTGTGCGAGATGCTGGCGCGGTTCGTCGATGCCTCGGTGTGTTTCGTCGCCCTGCGCGACGGCGAGGCCTTGCGAATGCAGTACGTGCACGATCACGGCCAGATCCGTCGCGATCCGCCCGACGTCGCGCTCGATCAGCAAAGCCGTTCGTGGCTCACGCTCCGCAGCGGCAAACCGATCCTGTATCGGCAGCGTTCGGACTGGGACGGCATGCCGCGTTTTCCGATCAACACCCATCAGCCCTGGACGGATGACTCGGTCTCGGCGATCTTCGTGCCGATGGAAGCCTACGGCGAGAAACTCGGCGTGCTCTCCGTGCAAAGCACCGCGGCGTTCGTCTACGACGAGAACGACGTCATGCTGCTCGAGGCGATCGCGCGCTATCTCGCGATCGCCGTGCGCAATCAGCAGCTCTTCGATCGGGTCAAGCACCTGCGCGACATCGATCCGGTCACCGGCCTCTACAACCACTCGCGCATCCTCGAATCGATCGAAGAGCGGCTGCGGGACCTGGGCGACGATCGGCTGTTGATCGCGACCTTCGACATCACGAACTTCGGGCGCATCAACGATACGCATGGCTCCGCGAAGGGCGATAACGCCCTCTCGCTCGTCGCCGAGCGGCTGCACACGCTCTACGATGCCGATACGGTCGTCGGCCGCTTCGGCGGCGACGACTTCGTCGTCGTCGCGCAACGCTCCGACGACGCCGGGATCGAGGCGCTCGTCGCCCAGATCGCCGAACGCCTGCACGGCCTGTCGTATCGTGCCGGCGGTGCCGACTATCCGATCTCGATCAACTGCGGCTACGTCGTGGCGCCCAGCGAAGGCCGGCAGCGCGCCTCGCTGCTGGCGCTGGCGGATCTGCGCGTGCGGCTCTCGATGCAGGCCGGCGGCGTCTACGTCGGCCGCGAGGTCGCGGAACTGCGCACCTACGGCGACTTCAGCGGCATCGAGCCAATCATCGATTCCGCGCTCGCGCAAGACCCGTATTCGCGGCTCCATCTGATCCACGTCAACGGCCTCGCGAACGACTGGATGCCGCGGATCGGCTTCACCGGCGAGGATGCCACGGAGTTCTTGCGCGCGAGCCTCCTCCACGACATCGGCAAGATGCTGATCCCCGCCACGATCGTGCTCAAGCCCGCCGCTCTCACGCGTGAGGAATACGCCGTGATGAAGCGGCACGCCGAATTCGGCGAGGCGATCCTGCGCGCGCAACCCGGCTACGCCGCGACCGCCGCGATCGTCGGCCAGCACCACGAGTACTATAACGGCGGCGGGTACCCATTCGGTCGGAAAGGCAACGAGATCCACGCGGTCGCGCGCGCGGTCAGCATCATCGATGCGTTCTCGGCGATGACGGTCGACCGGCCGTACCATCTCGGCGTCTCCGAGGAACGCGCGCTCGAAGAAATCGCGCGCTGCGCGGGTACCCAATTCGATCCCGAGTTCGCCGCCTCGTTCATCGAGTTCCGCCGAACGCCGGACTGAACCGCAGCGCGTTCTCGCGAAAGATCGCGCGCCGTGCGCCGTCGCTGAGGCCGAGCGCCTCGATCGATTCGCGCTCCCGCTCGTAGGGATACGGGATGTTCGGATAATCGCTGCCGTAGAGGATCATCGCGTGAGAGGCTTCGAGATCGGCTGCGTCGACCGGCGCGAGCAGGTCGGGATGGGTGAGCGCCATCGTGGTATCGGTGAAGAGATTGGGGTAGGTTTTGCCGAGCGCGAAGTAGCGCCGCGTATCGGGTGAGCCGAGGTGCGCGACCGTGATCCGCAAGGTCGGGTGCCGATCGAGGACGCGCGCGATGCGTGCCGGGCCGTCGTTCGTATCGGTGCCCCACGGGATCGGCCCGACGTGGACGAGTACGAAGGCTTCGCGCTGCGCGAGCAGATCGAGGACCGGTATGAAGCGCGAATCGTCGATCGGCAGCCGCTGCACGTCTTCATGGATCTTCATGCCGATGCAGCCGTCGTCGAGCGCCGCGCGCGCATCGCCGAGCGGATCGGGATCATCGAGGTGGACGGTACAGAGCGCGTGCGCGCGCGGACCAAGTTCGCGCGCCGTGCGTGCGAGCCACTCGTTGAGGTCGCGCGCGATCCCCGGCTTGTGCGCGTAGCTGCAGAACGCGAATTGCTCGACGCCGTTCTCGAACATCACGCGCGCGATCGCCGCCGGCGTCTCGGGATGATCGATCGCCCACGGCGAGCGCTCCGCAAACCAGCGCCGGATCGCCGCGAAGAGCCGCGGCGGATGGAGGTGCGTGTGAACGTCGATCACGCTACGCGTGGGGGGAGCGGCGCTACGGCCGGCGGTGGGCGCAGACGAGCGTGTCGTTGCCGGGCTGCAGGTCGCGTTTGATCGCAGCGAGCGCCTTCTGGCAGGCACGCTCATTTTCGAACGGCTTGCTGACGATCATGCCTCGCTGCATAAGGTAATAGCCGGGAACCACCTCGGGCTTGGGCGGAGGCGTCGCGACGGGAGCCGCAGTGGGCCCGCCGTGCGCGGCCGCCGGAAGGCACAAAGCAAGCGTAGCGGCGATCCAGGCGGGCACGAGAGCGCGTTTCATCGGCGTCGTTTTCACGGACGGCGGCCGCCGCTCTTTCTCGCCGCTCGCGCACGCCTTGGATGGTATCCCGCGTTCACGGATAAGGTAACGGGTTGGCAATCATTTGCCGGAAGGTCGTGGGATATTCCGAACGCCGAAGGTCCGGCACGCAGTGCGGCCGCGCGAACGCTGGTCGCCAACACGTGGATCGCGATCGCCGAATTTGCCGCCAAGCCCGATCGCCAATCGGCGGTGGTGGCGGGCGTCGAGGGGCGGATCGGCCGAGTTGTCGATTCGGACGGCATCCTCGCGGCAAATCTGTTCGCCTCGCGCGACGGGTTGCGAGTCGTTGCGTTTCTTTGGGTCGAGGGCCCCGACGGCTTCGCCGAGCTCAAAGAGGCCTGGGACGAGCCGGAAGAACATGCGGCCCGCTCCGACAAAGATGAAACGGCCACGCTGACGCTGTGCCGCTGTGTCTCGACGAGCGGCGACCCGACATTTGCAGCACGCTCGAAGGACATCATCACCTTCGATACCTTCGAGACCGGGAGTAAAGACGCGGTCGAAGCGGCGGCCGGCGCGGAATTCGGCGTCCTCGGCAGCGCGCTCTTACGCGACGAGAGTTCGGTCGAGACGTTCATCCTCACGCGCCGCGCGCGCATCGATCGCAACGTGCGCCGCTACCAAGTCTTTCGAACCTGGGAAAGCCGCTAGCGAGCACAGCGCTCGCGCCTAGCCGAATGGACAGAGCGCCGCGTCGGGTGCCGCGCGAAACTCGCTCCATGGCTCGTTTACCACTCGATCACGAGAACGATCCGGCCACGGATCCGAAGATTCTCGCCATCCTCGACCAGATCGCCGCCTCGGGCTTCCCGACGCTCAACGTCCTGCGCGCGCTTGCGAACAAACCCGAAACGCTCGCCGGCTTCATGGGGCTTATCAACGCGGTCTACAACAACGGCACGGGCACCGGCTTCTCATCGCTAACGCCCAAGGAAACGGAACTCGCGTACACGACCGCGACGGTCGCGAACGACTGTCACTATTGAATCCCCACCCACATCATGCTCGGTCGGAGCGTGGGGATTACGGACGAACAACTCGCGCATCTCGGTGACGAACGGCCGCCGGCCGGACTCTTCACCCCCGCGGAAGACGTCATCGTGCGCTACGCGCGGCAATCGACGCTGCACATTCAGATCGACGACGATCTCTTCGCGGAACTCTCGGAGCACTTCACCCGCGAGCAGATCATGGATCTGTGTCTGATCGTCGGACTCAGTAACGTCGTCAACCGCTTTCACGCGACGTTCAAGACGGACGTCGATCAAAGCACGCTCGATACGATCCTCGCCCCCGGGACGTGCCCGATCCCGCTGCCGGCGATGTAGACGAACGCGCGGCGCGCGCGTCGAATCGGGACCGGCATGGACCCCGCACCGGTCTTGCGGCGCGTGCGCCTGCGTCCGATCGCGGCACTGGTAACGGTGCTCGCGGCTGCGGCGAGCTTCGGTATCGAATACGTGCTCTGCGAGCTGGCGGGGTCCGGGCCGCAACCCGCGATCCTGGCGGCGATCCTGGGGCTCGGGATGACGCGCCGCGCGGGTCGCCGTCGCGTCCCGGAGGGACTGCTGGGAGCGTTCACTGTCGCCGGCGTTGCGGTCGCCGTCGCGCTCGTGGCGTCTCTCTTTCACCTGAGCCGGTATCTCGGCGCGGCGGTCTTCACCGGCGGGATGTTTCTCTCGGTTTGGTTGCGCAATTTCGACGGCCGCCTGCGGTCGCTCGGAACGCTCATCGCGCTGCCGCTCGTCGCGATCTTGATCGTCCCTGGACCGGGCCCGGGGGAGCACACGGGCGTGCTCGTCCGAATCGGCCTCGTCATGTGTGCGGGGTTCCTCGCCTGCGGATTTCGCGCGCTGGCGGCTCGACTGCTCGCGGCGGACGCCGTGCCGGAGAAGCCCGCTCGCGACGGCGCGGCGGCGCGGCCGGGGCTCTCGGTGCATACGCGCATGGCATCTCAAATGGGTGTCGCCGTCGGCCTGTCCTTCGCGGCCGGTTTCGTGTTCTTTCCGGAGCACTGGGGCTGGACGGTCCTCACCACGTTCATCGTGTGCGTCGGCGCGATCGGACGTGGCGATGCGGTCTACAAGGCGGTGCTGCGGCTGATCGGTGCGCTCGGCGGCACCGCGCTCGCCGCGCTCGTGACGTTTGCCTGGCTGCCGAGCGGACCGCTCGAAGCCGGTGCGATCTTCGCGATCCTCTTCGTCGGCTTGCTCTTGCGCGATCTCAACTACGCCTATTGGGCGGCCTGCACGACGCTCATCCTCGCCCTGCTCGCATCCGGCACGTCGGCGGCGACGGTCGCGCTCTTGGGCGCGCGTTTGGAGGCGATCGTCGCGGGCGCGCTGTGTGCGGTCGCCGCGACCTGGCTCGTGTTCCCGATCCCGACCGAGGCGGTCGTGCGGCGCCGCCTTGCCGATGCGCTCAAAGCGTTCGACGACCTGGTCGTGCACCCGCACGACGGCGATGCGGAATACGCGCGACGCCACGCGGCGTTCGCCGCCGCGCTCGCGGATCTCGATGGCGTTGCACCGCCGGTCATCTGGCACCGCCGCATCGTGCGCTGGAGGGCGGCACCCGATCATCCCGCCGGCTGGATCGATCACGCGCGCCGTTTGCAGCCGCCGCGCATCGCAAGCGAAGCGCAGCGCGGCGCGATCCGGCGCGCCATCGGCCGCTCGCGCAAAGCGATCGGCGAGCACGGCAAGCCGGAGGCGACGGTCACGATCGGCGCCGCGCTCGCGGCGCTCCATGAAACCCTACCCGCAGGCGACTAGCCCGCGGGTAGGGTGGCCTCGCGCACGCTGCCGCCCGCGAGCTGCAAGACGCGATCGGCGCGTTCGATCGTCGAGGGTCGGTGCACGACGGCGATGAGCGTCCGTTCGCCGCGCGCGTGGAGGAGCGCGTCGAGGAACGCCGCTTCCGTCTCCGGATCGAGCGCGGCGGTCGGTTCGTCGAGGACGAGCAGCAGCGGATCACCGGCGAGCGCGCGCGCGATGCCGAGCCGCTGGCGCTGTCCGCCCGAGAGATCGCCGCCACCGTCGCCGAGCACGGTGTCGTAGCCGGCGGGCAGCGCGGCGATGAACGCATCGGCGCGCGCGGTCTGCGCCGCCGCTTCGATCGCGGCATCGCTGATCCACGGCCGCCCGCAGCGAATATTCTCGCGCACGCTCTCGGCGAAGAGAAAGGTCTCTTGCGCGACGACGCCGATCGGGCGCCGCCAGCTGCGCGGATCCACATCGCTTGCCGGATGCGGACCCCAGCGCAGCGTTCCGGCCTGCGGTTCGTAGAGCCGCGCGATCAGGTTCACGATCGTCGATTTCCCCGCTCCGCTCGCACCGGTGAGCGCGACGAATTCGCCCGGTTCGATCGTGAACGAGCAGTCGCGCACGACGTCGTTCCCCGCACTGTAGCCGAAGCGCACGCGATCGAAGACGAGCGAACCGCCCGCCGGAACGATCGCGCCGCCGGTCGCCGGCTCTTGCGGCGCATCGATGACGGCCGCGATCCGCGCCGCCGCGGCGAACGCCTTCGGCACGCTATCGAGGATCACGGCAAGCGTGTAGACGGGTTGAAAGAGCAGCAACACGATCGGCACGAGCGCGATGAGATCGTTCACGCCGAGCGTTGCGTGCCCGCCGAGCGCGGCCATGCCGCCGACGTACCAGAGCAGATACGAACACAGCGAGACGTTGAGGATCAGCACGTGCTGGTAGCCGCCGCCGTAGGTCCAGAGGCGGCGCTGCACGGTCGCCGCATCGGCGGCAGCCGTCGCGAACCGCTCGTGCTGGTGCGCTTCGCGCCCGAAGAGCCGGATCGCACGCGCGGCGTAAGCCGAGCGCCGCCACGACAAGGATCGCGAGCGGCAGTGCGACCAGCGGCGCGAGAAACGGCGCGCGCGCGACGAGCAGCGCGAGCGCCCCCGCGACGAAGATGGTCTGAATCGCGATCGTCGGCAGCGCAACCGAGAAGAATCCTTCGACCGCGCCGCTATCGGCGAGGATGCGCGTTTGCAGCGTCCCGGCGTCGAGCGCGAGCCGCTCGCGAAACGACATCCCCAGCACCGCGGCGTGGACGCGCGTGCGCAGCTCGACGGCGATCACTGTGCTCAGCCACATCCCGCTGCGGTTGGCGAGAAACTGAAAACCGAGGATCGTCACGACGCCGCCCGCGATCGCGACGAAGAGCCACGAAAGTTCGGTGCGCGTCGCGGCCGTCGCGCCCGCGCGCGACGCGCTGATCAGCACGCCCAAGAACCGCCCCATCACGAGCGGCGGCACGAATTGGAACACGCCCGCGACGAGAATCGAGCCGGCGATCAGCGCGACCGTCGCCCGCCGGCGCGCCAACACCGGACCGGTGAGCCGGACGAGTGCGATCATGCCGCACGTTTATGCGCCCGCGGCCATCACCCCCCGTCAGCCGAGCCAGCTCGGATTCTGAAACGTCGAGTCGAAGAAGTGCGAGGTCTTGTACCGCTCCAGTTTGCCGTCACGCGCGGCATCGGCGGTTTTGTCGAGGATCGCCTTCACCTCGGCGTCCGTGAGCGGCTTGAACGTCGTCGCCGCTTTGATGGCCTGATCGAGGATCTCGGGCTTGTCGATCCCGGTGATCACGACGCTCGTCGGCAGGTTCATCCCGTAGTGCAGCATCTGGATCGGATCGACGAGGCCGGTTTCGAGCAAGTTCGCATCACCGAACGTCTTCATTGCAAGGATGCCCATGTCGTGGGCTTGCGCGACCGGAATCACCTGCGCGGCGAAGCTCTTGTAATGCGCGTCGAAGACGTTGATCGGCATCTGAACCGTGTCGAACGTGAAGCCGTTCTTGTCGGCGAGGTCGATCATGTGCAGGTGGTACGCGGGATCCTTGTGACCGGTGAACCCGATGTAGCGCACCTTGCCCGCATCGCGCGCGGCAATCGCGGCTTCGAGCGCGCCGCCGCTTGCGAAGATCCGGTCGGCGTCATCGGGCCGGATGTTCTCGTGAAACTGCACGAGGTCGAGACGATCGGTCAGCAGCCGGTTCAGCGACTCATCGAGTTGCGCGTTGAACGCGGCTTTCGTGCGGCCGTCGATCTTCGTCATCAGAAACACGCGCTCGCGATAGCCGTACACCGAGAGCGCGCGGCCCATGCGAAGCTCGCTCATCCCGGCGTTGTAGTCCCAGCTGTTGTCCATGAACGTGATGCCGCGATCGATCGCGCTATGGATCAGTTTGATCGCGTCGTTGTCGGGCGTGTACGGGTGGCCGATGTGAAAGCCGCCCATCCCGACGATGGAGACCTGTTCTTCCGTCCGCCCTAGGCGGCGCTTCGGCACCTCGGAACTGGACGGCGTACGCGCTGCTGTCGCTTCCATAGGACGCTGCTTCCCATCTCCGGCGGTGCGGGAAACATCGTCCGCCTGGAGGAGACCGACGGCGCAGGTCGCTCGAGTATGGAAACATCGTGGCACTCGAAATGCTGGTTCATTTTCGCGATCGCTACCAACGCGGCGATCATCGATACGTACCGGACATCACGATCCAGGAGCGATGACCTCGGCGCGCTCGACTCCGATGGCCGTCACCCGACCGGCAGAGCTTGCTTTCTTTCCGGATGGGCGCGTGTAGGCCGACGTGTCGGACGTCCCGCGTCATCCCCGCGGATCATCCGGTCGACGACACGCCACTCGAGCCGGCAAAGTGAGAAAAAGCGGCGTGGCCCTAGGCCGGCCGTCAAGACGCGGTGATGACGCCACGCAACGAGGGTTACCGCGCCGCAGTAGACCGCGAAGTGCACGGCACGGCGAAACGCCGCAATTGGCCGTGGCACGCTGGCCCGCAGCAAAGCGATACGTTGGCTTTGGAAACGCACGTGTTGCGTTTCATCGCGCAGAATCTGCGCGGAAATTTCGCGCAGCAGCGGTGAGCACGTCGCTGCGTGCAGCGCGCGATAGTAGATGCAGGCGATGGACTCCGCGGTCAGCAGCACGCAGAGTGCCGTATCGAGGCCGAGCCGGTGTCGCAAGAACCGGAACGCACCTTCGCTGACCGCGCGCCGGATGCGTGGAATGCGGGCGAGGTCCAAAAAACGACCCAGATCGGCCGCGTGCCTCCCCTCCTCATCGAAGAGGGCGCGCAGCGCCGCGGGATAGGCCCAATCGCCGAAGCGCTCCGCATACCGCCACGCAAAACGGATGATCGTCCGGCCGCTACCTTCTTCACCACGCTGGAAGATCGCCAGCGACGGCCCGATCACGAGCCGATCCGCTGCCGAAAGCCCGGCGCCGTCCTCCCACCGGAGTGGGCGAATCGCCTGAGCATTCGCCTCGAAGTACGTGATCCAATCAGCCGACGCGATCGGCGCCGGAACTCGTGCGTGCATCCAAACCGCTCCCTTCACTTTGCAATACAAAGTAAATGGTTCAGGTTCACTTTGTCAAGCAGAGTTATTCGGGAATTGTGACGTTCGGGGCCACGGCCTCATCGGTTACCCGCGCGGGCCGATGCTTGTTGCGCCGCCGCCGGCATTTCGTTTGCATAACCGGTCGCCGGCTCGTCGGTCCTCCGGTACAGATCAGAGATCAGCGCAATCGCGATTGCGAGCGGTTGCGTGACGTGATACGATTTCGCGGTTGCTTTCGCACCCGAATGGAGGACATCATGGGAAAGAATAAATCCGCAAAGCATGTTCGGAAGTCCGCGAAGACGTTTCGTTTGGACTCGTTTTAGGCCGGAGATCCTGGCCGCTCCCCACGAACTGGACTCGCCCGAGTTTGCTGGAGCAACGATCGGGTTCTGGGCGCGACGCTTCGCGCGAATCGCATGCCCGCGCTGCGATGCCGTCGCCTCTCTCGCCGTCTACGTTCGGCCCTTCGGCGCGTGCATCTACTGCACGACCCAAGACTGCGACTATCATAAAGATCACGTCGAACGCTCATAGGGAAAGGCTCTGCCCGTCACCGAGCGGGCAGGGCTCGTTTTTCCCTCGCTACGCGACCCGAGATCCGGTTTGAGGTGGTCGACGAGATTGCGCGTGCTGCGAAAAAGAACGCTCTGGCAATCGCAGGTTCAGAAACGGTATCTTGATTCGATAGAGCAGGTCTGCGTAACAAACTCCGAGATTTTTCCGCAAAATTCAGGGATATTTCCGCAAAATGACTTGCCGGATTGGCGAATCTATGCAGCAGTCATCCGAGTAGGGCCTCGGGGGGTAATAGAATCGGCGTACGAGAGTTCAATCGTGTCGTATGCCCCATACGTTCCCCGGAGAAATCCGACCAACTCCGGTGCGAAGACGCTGTTGACGGTTCGTTCGACAAAGACAGGCGAGCCGCTGAACCCGGACCCTATCGGCTCATTTAGGTACCCGGCGCGGGTGCTTGAGCCGGTCCAGTTCGTCCGGTCAAGAACGCAAATGAACCGATGCTCCTGGACCTCAGTCACCTCGATGCCCACGAGGCCTTCCGGCTTGTGACCTCGCGCTCAATTAAGAGCATTCGGTGATTATTTGAATTCCGCATAAGGGCTTGCCGTGAACTCTGAAAGCCTCATCAGTTGCACTTTATGGGATCAAGGCTTCAATTACGCTCTTCAACTCCTCGCGGTCCGGGTCAACGGCGAAATACGTATCG
>Ga0116230_10003392_pt1 | contig 15555 bp, 9 predicted proteins | sample S1TSphfallax_3_FD_88678 | JGI IMG/M metagenome (GOLD analysis project Ga0116230, IMG submission 88678) | Host-associated microbial communities from peat moss isolated from Minnesota, USA - S1T2_Fd - Sphagnum fallax MG | ecosystem: Host-associated > Plants > Peat moss > Unclassified | place: USA... | reverse complement strand
TGAAAACCTTGAAAATTTTGTCATAAATGTACAAGGGTATGGCATTCTGTGACTTAATGTTGAGCTAGATTTCCAATTCTCTACAATGGATGCAAAAGTGGAAAGACCAAACCCTAAATTCTACAACGTTTGATCATCTCCAACAATGGGAACTATTTGCTTCTCTATGTGTGTTTTTCACATTCAAAGACTTGCATTGACTACTTCTCCCTCCCTACCCATAACCTTGAAAAGGAAGATGCCAAAATGTGAGACTATGTTCTGCTGAACATTGTTAACCCTAAATAACCAAAACCCTAAACCTTAAAAGCTAACCCTAAACAATCAAAACCCTAAACCTTAAAAGCTTTAGATTTTGATGAAAAAGTTTTAGGGTATTGGGTGTAGGAATCTAAACCCTAAACCTTGAAAATGTACTCCTCAAAACCTTATAAACTAACCTTAAACAATCATAACCCTAAACCTTAGAAGCTTTTGATTTTGATGGAAAGGTTTTAGGGATTTGGGTTTAGCAATCTAAACCCCAAACCTTGAAAGTTTACACTCCTTAAAAACCTTATAAACTAACCCCAAACAATCAAAACCCTAAACCCTAAAAGCTTAAGGATTTGATGGGAAGGTTTTAGGGTTTTGGGATTAGGAATCTAAATCCTAAACTCTAAACCTTGAGAATGTGCACTCGGGCCTCACTGGAGATGGGGATAAGAAGTGCAATTCTCTACGACCCTGGTCAAGACAAAAGTCGAGCAACAGCAGCAGCTTGAGTAAAGGCTATGCCCTGCCCTGATGAAATTGCAGATCCATGAAAATCTCATACCCTACATTGCTGCAAAATTCCCAATCAAGGGAATACTTAATTTATATTGTGAAGAATCCAGTGCTGTATTTGTGATTCAGAGATCAAGCTCTGCAAGGGGTACAGTCAAGCAAGAAGAAGAAGAAGAAGAAGTTTACACCTAAAGTGCAGCATCTGAATCCCATTTGGGTGTCCTAACAATGGGTTTTTGCAACCCACCATGATGACATACAGACCTCAAGGAGGTTTGTTTGCCTCTGCTTTTGTCATTCTCGGATCACACAGAAAGAAGAAGAAGAAGAAGAAGACTAAGAAGCTTCAAGATTTGTCGTAGGTGGAAGAATTTCAATTTAGCTTATCAAAGACATAAAGACAGAGAGACATCCAAGCAGATGAAGAAAGAAACCACATTCTTCTTCACCACCACCACCATCACCAAAGACACGAGAATGTTGGTTTCTTGGTTGGTTGCTTGGTTATTCTTCAGTTGGCTTCTTGCTCAAACTCTTCACCTTCACTTTCTTCTTCCACATTGTCAGCTTCTTCGTCTTCAGCGTCGGGTTCATACTCCTCTTGATCATTCTCCGGTGCCGTTTTCCCTATGGGAGTTACATCTTCGTTGGCAGTTCGAATCTCGCTCCACTGCACACAAATCCCCACCCACCCGACGTCTTTTGTCAGATCCATATCACCCCTCCTGACATGACCGATCTCGCAAAACCTGACAAGCAAAGAGGGAACAAAGCGACAAACAAATTGTAGCTAGTGTGATCTATCCATCTTGCACCTTCTCTTCCAGCTCCGCTTCCTCCTGTGCAAGAAGCGACTCATCGTTGTGGAGAATGACCCAATCGTCGGAATGGTCGACAGTGGGTGGCACTAGGGTTGGAAACTGCAACATCCCTGGCATCATCTTTTTGGTCTCTCTGCCACCAAAAGCGCTTAGTTGTTGCTGTTGCCTTCACTTTGGCTCCCTGCACAGGCTCTGAGAGAGGAGGATGAGGAGGAGGAGGAAGAGGAGATGAAGCTCTCGAGGAGGAAGCCAAGCGCAATGTGCAGAGAGCGAGAGAGAGAGAGAGAGTAGGAGGTGGAGGAATTAGCCCAGTTTGCAAGAGAGCAAAAGGAAGTGAGATTAGCAAACAACCGAAAGGGCTTTTGCAGGATGGCTAGGGTTGAAGGAAACCCAAAGTGCAAATTGGGGTTTTGCAGCTGCAGGGCAGTTGTTTTCTCGGATGGCAAATGGGTTTTGGTGCAAGGGATGGTGCTGCTAGAAGAGATGAGCAAAGAAGGATTTGTGCAGGAGAATTACTATTCCTTCAAAGGGAGATTCGGTTGCAAATGTAAAGGTACGACAGTACATCTCTGTCTCTGTTTCTCTCTCTTGTTTTGCATCCAGACATGTCTGCATGCAGGTTCGTTCTCTCTGCCTCTTCCCTCTGCCTGTATCTCTCTCTCTCTCTCTTGCACATGGAGGAGAAACTGGCTAATCTTTACTCCAGTGTGGTTCAAAGCACAGATAGTTGTGTTGATAGCTGAAAACTCTCTTGCACATGGAGGAGAACCTGGCTAATCTTTACTCCAGTGTGGTTCAAAGCACAGATAGTTGTGTTGATAGCTGAAAACTCTCTTGCACATGGAGGAGAACCTGGCTAACCTTTACTCCAGTGTGGTTCAAAGCACAGATAGTTGGGTTGATAGCTATTAGGGTTTCAGTGTCAAGAGCTTGTGAGAACCTAAAGGGGAAGGGATTTCCAGGTATGATGATCTTGTATAACTGTGTTTGCTTCCCTTGCTACAAATTCCAGAGTCTTTGGTGAGGCTGGCAAATCAATGGGAAGAAAGAATAGCTCTTCTTCTTCTTCTTCTTCTTCTTCTTCTTCACAGCAGGCTGATGAAGGCTGTCCCAACTTCACATGGATGGGATGGCCATGCCATGCTAAGATTGCAAGAGATACAAGATTGCAAGATCTGTTATGACTCTGCTGCATTTTTTCTTTTTGGGTCCTTTGGGTTCCCTTCTTATCAACATGCAAAACCAGTTCTGATGACTGTGGATCAATCAGGGCCAAATATGTTCTGTGATTTCATGCCACATGCTTTTGCAAATTTTGTATGCAAACATTTTCATCAAGGCAGATCTGGAACAGGAGTCTGTCCTGTTGCTTCTAGGAATTGTGACAGAAACTCAGGATGCAGATTTTGTACAATTGCTTGCACAGGTTGATCCATACCTTAACTACACCCAAACCCACCATCAGGAACTGATGAAGCCAGTGGGGAATCATCGCAGCAAGTCATGGCTATTCATGTTGAAGGTGATGGTCTGATATTGTCTACTCTCTCAATTGCATAACTCAAATGCTAAGGTTGGGTTCTAAGTGCTGCTGAGGGTCTTGTGCTGTGGCCGACTGCAGTTGGAGGCAAAGCAAAATCTGATGCCAGAAAATCCAGTGACTTTTGTCATGGGGCTGGCCAGTGAACCAGGTAGTCCTGCAAGGCTGTTCAGGAAGGGCTCCTTATGGTGGCAGTGGTGGTGCAGCTCTCATCATGTGGAAAATGTGAGGGCCTTGATCACTGTAAGTTTGGGTTCTCCTTCTGATCATCAGTCGTGTTGTCATCCTATATAAACCTACTAGATAGAACAAGAAGATGAATTTCTTGAGAACTCCTTTCATGTATGGTGCCATCTTTCCTGTTTGAGTCTGGTCTCATTGAGTGCCAATGGTGGAAATTCCAACTGCTTGGTTCTCCTTGTGGTCCTTCTTGTGCCAATTGATGTGAGTGATTTGGTGCTGATTAGAAAAAGAAAGAAGAAATTTAATGATAGAGATGAGCTCAAGCAGAGTTGACAAGCAGGGTTTTCTACATGCCAGTCTATATTTTTTAAGATAGTTCACTGTGTCAATGTTTTGGTGTTTTGGAAAATGCCCTCTCTTATGGGGCATGACAGCTCTCCAAAAGAAGCTGAGTTCACAGGGCATGTGCAATGTATATCTGTAGTTGTGTGTTATGACAACAGAGTGGGAACTTTGTGAAATCACTCAGTATCCAGACCACTGTAATGACACCCAATGTCCACAAGCAGAGAGGAGACTAAAACCTTAAAATCCATAAGCCCTAAAATCCTTTACTTGATGTTGTAGTAGTGCTTGTGCAATCTCCTAATCATTTTGATGGTGAAGGATCCTTTTTTGATTGACAAGCAGAGCAGAATTGCAGGTAATACATGCAAAATTTGAAACCACAAAAGCACTGGGGCCTCCTCTGAAACAAGGTTGTTTGCTTGTGCTCAGCACTTCCTGCTCCCATAATGATGCTGTATGCTACAATGTCTTCTGCTGAGAACTGGCCTCTTACTCAGTTAACAAAATCATCCAGATGGCAGGCTTGAGATGGAAATACTTTCATTTCTGGTAGAAAATGCATCATCAGAAAATAGATCATGTCAGTGATTAAGCTCTAGGTTCAGTGTTTTTCAGTGTTTTGTGATTTGTCTCTTAAAGATCTTTCTCTTAAAGTTCTCCAACTTTTTTCATCTCTCTTTTCTTCTTCCTTTTTGTTTGGGTCTGAATCTTTCTCTTTCTTTTCGTCCTCTTTTCTTCTTGGGTTTTTTGGTCCCCTCCTCTTTTTGGTTTTGTTGAGCTAGCCAGCATCATGGCTGAGTTTTTCCCATTTACTGTCAGTCTTGTGACAAAAAACCTCAGTACATTAGTTAATGTTTGACATCAATCCCCACCCATTGTTTCTGGGAATTGATAAAAGACAATGGGGATGATGTTAGGGTAGGTGGTCAATACTAGACATGTTAGCTGGTGAAGAAGGGGTGTCTTAACATGCTAATGACCGACATTGCTTTTCAAAACACCTTTTTTCTGATAAGTTCATCCTGTTGGGGGACTAAAAGTTTGGAGTGTGCAACAAGGGATGATGATGATGACATAATGGTCGCTAAAAGTTTGAATGTTGGTTGTTTGACACTTTTTGTCAGCCCATTTATTGGACCTGCCTAGAAGATTAGACAGTTGCTCCCAGAATACGGATTTGGGCTGCCCCACTCAATCATTCCATTGGGCCCTCACTCTTTTGGTGGCACAGAAAATGGGGCCCAATATGCAACTGGAAGAGGGAAAAATTTGAATGTTGACAAATTCATCATCCCCCATGTAAACAACCCAGAACAAACAAGAAGAAAAAAAGAAAAAGAAAGGCCAATAAATTTGAGCTGCAAAGGACGACATTTTCCTTCTTTGAAGTATATCCAACACAACTGAGAGAACTATTTTGCATGGATAATCAGATTTTCAGTGTGTTCTTTGCCTTCTGTGGTGCCTGCTGCTATTCCAATTGGAAGGTGGACATTTTTTCTGATTTTTGCCTTCAACAGGAGCCGCTTCCAACTTTGTCGCCCAACCCTTCAATGCAGCACATAGTAGGTACCCCTCACTTTAAAAAACCCAATTCAATTCCAGCAGAAGCCTCCCACAACTGCAAGTAAGTACTACTTTTGAAGTTCAAGGTGAAGAATGTACCCTTCTCTCATTTGTTACCTGAACTAATGTCATTGGAGCTGCATGAACAATAATAATTTTACTGTTGTTGATTGTAGAGATTTGGCACACTGACTCACTGACTAACTGTCTCTTTGCCCGGATTTTCAAGAGGAAAAATTTGTCATGTTGAGTAGTGAGTGGAAGTGAGCTTTTTCCAAGGATCTGGTGAGTTTTTTTTTCTTTCTGACCAGATTTGCTTGTCACCCAACAGTGTTTTTCTATTACAAAAAGGTTGTATTTACTATCCTTTCTATTTGCGGAAAGGACAGCTATTGGCAAAAGAAAAGCTATCATGGAAGTCCATATTGTACGTGGATGCCAAACCAAAGTTAATGGTGCATGTGGAAACTTGGAAAGATAGGATTTCTGTCCTCATTTACTTGGTCTTTGTATTGGTTACAAGGGTCTGGGTGTACCGCTGGATTTTTTCCAAGCAAAACAGCTCTGTACTCTGTACCCATGTGCTTGTTGCTTCACACTGAGCTGTGACCCGATATATGTTGGTGACACAAAATGTGGCATTTTTGCAACTGCAATTTCCCAGAGATTTGTTTGATTTGGTGTTTTTTCTTTGGTGGGTTATCAATTTTGTCAGAATTACAGCACTTCACAGCACTTACATCCAGGCTCTGTAGCATCTCCTCAGCCTCTGTCTGTCAGTCACCATGAAGGAAAATTCCTTACTTGTTTTTCACAATACTTTGTTGCAAAATGAACCAAAAGAGCTATCCCTTAAAAAGTCAAATCCTGTCCTTGGCCTCTAGTTTGAAACTCTAAAGCCTGTCTCATCCCCAACTTTGAGTGAGTGAAATTGGGTCCTGTTTTTCATAAAACTGGGTATCAGTACATAAGATTCACAGGATCTCATTCTGACAAGGCTCTTGGTTTAATGAGGAATATGAGCAGCAGTAAAGGCTGAAGTGAGGCAGATTCCAAACAGGGGATGAAATTCCACCCTCAAGACCAAATGAGGAGAGAAAAATTGTTTGTTGGATCCCCTGTTTATTATTGGGGTTCCTATGTACAGTTTTCATCCTGACTTCTCATTCCATCACTAAGCTTGGCAAAAACTGGGGCATACTTGAGGTACCCATAACTCTATTGTTTGCAAACTGGTGGAAAAAAGTCCTCCCCCACCCCTAAACCCCAAATTTGGGACTTGAAATTTCTACACTTGCTTGGTTGTGGGTGTCAGGCAAGCTATCTATCTGGCAAATCTGTCCTGCAATGAAAAACTGAGGAAGAGAGTGCAAATGGGGGTTTTGTGTGCATTGCAATAAGTTTGGGGGATCATGGTCAATCAGACAAGTCAAGAATCATGACACTGGTAGTATGAGCATTGTTATGGCCTAGTCATCCCACTCATCCAACAATTGGTGTAAGTTAAAGTATGACATGAGAATTCATGACGAGCAAACTTGTGAAGGAAATAATAGCTTAAACAACTGCACAAGAGGAAGATTAGATAACTTGTTTGTGGGTGGTGGTGGTCCCAATCTGTTTGAGATGGAAGTGAATTCATATCACCTCACCTTCATTCACTCACTCACTCATTCACTTATTCACTTGCAATATATATACCTCTCTCTCTCTCTCTCTCTCTCAATTACCTGTCATTCCTTGCAGAGGCAACACATGTTTTGAATCATATATAATAAGCTAAAACATTCGCGCTGCTTGCATTATTCCTAACAGATGACACTGACTCTACATAGCTTGTGACAACAACAGTGAGATGGAAAAACAAAACAAAACAAAATGAAACAAAAAAATTTACGAGTAACACAAGTCGACAAAACTTTGCACAACCCAACAACAACAACAACAACCACCACCCTTGATCTCTCTCTCTCTCTCTCTCTTGTTATATATTTTTGTCAAATAAGGATACGTTTCAATTTTCATAACAAAGTGGACAAGACTTTTACACAACGCACTTAACAACAACCACCACCACCACCACCATCACCACGGGACTTGATCTCTCCCTATATCTTCTGTCAAAAAAGGATATTGTCATAATTTTGGCTTGTTTCCTACACACGGCCCCGGGCTCCCACTTCCTCTGCCTCTGCCCAAAAACAATTGAAAAATGCTTGAAAAGCCCATGCTCTCTAGCCTAGACTTAGAGCAGCTTTGCATGAATTCAAGTCTCAATCCCAACAGTGAATTATAATCCTACACTTTCCTGATTTATTTATCTCTTCAGAACAGGATCAGCAAGTTGACTTTAGATTTCAGAACCACATCCCCCATACCATTGAAATTTCTTTTTCATAAATAATAAAAAATTACTCGTGTTTTGTTTAATGGGATTGAAGTTGACCAACATAATGCGAACAAAACAAAGCCAAAGTGAATTGTTTGATGCTAGAGCACCCTGACCCAAATTGAGTTGAAGGAAGTGTACAAGTGTGCAAGCATCAAATTTTTGTTTAGACAATTTTTTTGGGGGGAATTTTTTAATTTCTCTAGTGTGATTTGATTGATTTTGCTACATATCACTATTATTATTATTATTATTATTATTTATTAAATCTTGGTAAGCAAGGTTGAGGTTGTGCCATCCTTTGTAGCTTTGGGTTTGGTTCATATGAAAACCATTCATGTAATCATCCCTTCTTGCAAATTTAATACTACGTAATTACTAGCAAGGCCAATACTTGCTTGACATCAAAGAAGAGGGTGAAGGAGAGGTGGGTTGATATCAACCAAGTATCACTTGATTGGGCTTATTTCATTAAAAGAAAAATAAAATCGGCCATCGTTCCATTTGGGTAAATTAAGATAATTTCTTTGCTTATAGATAGGTCTGTGACAATAATGATTGATTTTTTTTCAAATTTTTACATATTTTTGTCTTTGGGTAATTTTACCACTTACAACATAATGTGTGCAAAGAATAATAGTAAAAGATTGAAGGTAGGTTTGCTTGTAATAAAATAAGCATTTATTAAAGGAGGGACATTGGCATATTGGTCAACCTAGTAGACGATGAAGGGGGTTTGTAAGGGGGAGGACATAAGTATGAGGCACGTCACAAACTAGAAAAAACATGGATGAATGTCATTTTTTTCCATTAATGTATTCATGTTGTAAATTTTCACTATTTGATAGAATTTTGCCTATGTCGTACTTTTGTGATCCATTGGGATTTTTATTTTTAAAAATCACTTTCATCCATGTGATAGATTTTAGAACATAAATTCGTCCATGTGATATGGTTCGTCACTTTCATCCATTTGTGTTAGTTTTACCCTTGTGATTCATAATGAATTTTGTCCTTGTTTTCAAAATTCATCCATTTAGTTCATTCCCCCCTACAAAATGCTTGTACGTGATCAATTGCATCCATGTTTTTATAGTTTCATCCATTATTAAACAATTTTATCATGTGGCCACTTGCATGTATGACACATTTCATTTGTTATCAATATTTCATTCATGCACATTAATACAATTATTTTGTGTTGGAAATTCCATCTAACAAGATAGTTTTATTCATATGATCACATTTCACCCATCAAAATAAACAAATGTATCTTAGTTTTCAATATCATCCACGAACAAATGTTTCATCCATGTTGTCACATTTTCATTCATTCAATAATCTTCAAAATTTCCTTACACAAAAGTGCACAATTTAAAAAGTTGACATTATGTGCAACTATAGAATATTTGAGACTCGCATGACACAAAATTCATAGACACAAATTCACTATCCACATTAATAAAATTAATTCACACAATGTTGAAAGCCATTACACACAAAAATTCAGTTCCTACATCAATTCTATTCCAAATAAAACATCATTTGTTGTTTCTTTTGAGAGCCTAGAGATATTATATCAAATCATTCTTCAATTCAAAACGTTTATTCAAACATTTTGTCTTTTTTATTCCATCTTTATATTTAGCAAAATTGAGACCTCATCACATATGAAAATTTTATTTGTCAAAATAAAGCTTTAAGAACAAGCTACCCTCATCTTCTATGACCATGTTGTGAATGATCACAAGCATGAAGGATGTCTTTCACAATGTTTATATCTCAAACATGCCAAAACATCATTCAATGTTTTTATGAATTGTCTATTGATGTTATGCAAACCACTTACATTTCTCCCCCTATGATTCATGAATAGTTTGCACAAATACCAATCACATTGTGTAGATGACATCAACCAACAAGTAGGAACCCAACTAGCAATGGCCATTCACCTAGAAACTCAAATCATTTCACACAACTTGCAACATGTAAAAAATCAAAAGCAACATGTTTATACATTTCTATTGTTGTTGCCACCAAGAAGACCAAAATGACAATGGCATATCCACAAGCTTTGATTTACAGCTTATAAGATTACAAAACAATGTTTATCCTTGTGAACAAATTGGCCTTGCCAAACAACTAGGTAGTTTGCCTCTTTGGATTGCAAACATCCCTTGCCCACCCTGTGTTGCATTAATTTGCAATTGTTGTTCCAATTTTTTTTATGTTGGTTATTTCAATTACACACGCCCGAACAACTCCTAAATGGCATGCACAATTGTTTATAGATTTTCCATTATTATGTTCTCCCTTAGATGACAATACCTATATGTTGCATCAATTATGATTCCATATGTAAATATGTGAATGACAATAATGCATTTTTGAAAAGGAGATAGCCCCATCTTTTTTAATGCATCCTTGCATTGCACAAAGTACCCATCATGTATGCAAACAATTTCAAGCAACTAAAAACACAAAGGTTGTTACATTTGATAATGACATTGGAGAAGCCTATTACCATACAAGGGTGTGGCAAAAAATTACCACACATGATGTGTGTTTCATCAAACATTTAATCCTTTTTGAACTCCCCTTCTTGTTTCAATCTACTTCCTTTGTATTAGAGACATGCTTCAAGATAATTGAGCCTAATTTGGAGTAGGAGGTTTTGAACAACTCAATCATCTTCATTGTTGTCATTAAGTTCCATGTGCCATTGTGCTAACAACCCATGACACCAAGCTTCCATTTTGGACATTGCAACAACAACCATAACAAAATACACAAATAAAAATTGAAACTTTAGAAAGGTAGGTCAGTATGGAGAGGCATACACAAAAAATGTCAAAAGTCTAGGGAAAGGCACTAACCAAAATTTGCTTAAAGTCCAAAGAAAGGCATGCAAGCACATAGAAATAGGTGCATGAATGTAGGAGAAAGAGAGGCGTGCAAGCTTTAGAGACAAATGAAAAAATGTAAAAAGATGTGAAAAGTTAGAAAATTAGAAAGAAAATTCATTGTGAGATTCTATAAGGAACATGTTGGAAGAAATACAAAATTAAAAAATATAACATATCAACTTCTTTCATGTGAAAATCAAGTGAGAGGCAAATCGAATTAAAGGCCAACTATGTGTCGCAACCTACACAATTGCACACACTTGAACAACAAAGTGTCATTTGGTTCTACAATGGTAGAGATGCTTTTAAGGCCAATATGATCCCTATCATTTATAGATGAAAAATGTATTTGAGTAGTTCACATTAGGAGTTTTTATTTTTTTATTTTTATTTTTATAAAAATATATTTAAAAAAAAGTAGCCTCACATCAATGGATCCACAAAAACATTTAGCATTAAATGGCAACAAATTTGGATGGATTTCAATTTTTTTTCAAGATTCTTGCTACAATTAGCAATCTAGGTTTGGTGTTGTATTTTATTTTTCATAAAATGACAAGAAAAAAACTCTCAAATCCAAAATTATTATTTATTACACAACAACATTGATAACATAATCAACATACAAAATTTTATTGATATTGATATTGATAACCTAAACCACCCCTGAATGTTTATTTAAAAAATAACCTACCCAACGATTATAAACAAATTCAATAACTTGCCAACACTCGTAGTTAACATCATGTTCAATAGAAACATACCCAGCTTTAGGGGGCTGAATTGCTGACATGTCTTTCCCCGATTGGACATCCAAGCCTCGGTTATATCAGAAACTAAAAACTACATGCATCTCATTCAATGTGTGGATGAAAAGTGATTCACATCCATTCAGTGTATGGATGAAAAATGATTCACATCCAATTTATGGATGTAAAAGATGTTAGTTATGTTTGATAATTGGCTCAAGGTCCCTAGTTAGTAGTTAGGAGTTGTGGGGAGATATTGTGTGAATCCCCCCCCCTCCCGCCCTCAAACAAACATTTAATCCAATCAAATTAAATACCCTAGTACCTTGGCCAATTCGACACTAATTATATTATTTTCAGAAATGTTGAAATTTTCAAAAATTATTTTCTTCCAAATCAAAAACAAATAATTTAGGAAAAATGTTTCATTTGTTGGAATGAAAATTTCAAAATTAATTAATTATGGCCAAGATACTACCCTATATAAGGCCAAGAATAAAAAGAGTCTTTGCAAAAGGGTCAGTTTTTCATGTCATTTTTTTTGGCAAGTTTGAGGGGGGGGGGAGCCATTTCCATGCATGTTGACAGAATGAGGCTCCAAATGCATGTCTAGAACAATTTTGGCCTGACTTCAACCAAAACAAGCAATTCCAAATTCCCACACATCAAACACATTGTTTTTAAAATAATTTTTAATTAATTAATTAATTAATTTTCCACCAATTTTTTGCTATAGAAAAATTTATCTATTTTTTCCCCCAAAAATAGAAATTTTATTCAATTTTACATTACAAGAATTTCCCAATTTTCTATTTAAAATTTTGACAATATTTGTGGGACCAAAAACACTCATCACATTATGTTTTCCAACATGGAATGTAAGTGGTTACTGTGTAGGTAGGTAGGTAGGTAGGTAAGTAAGGCACTTGGTAGGTTACTAGCCTAAGTCGGTAGATGCATATCAATGGTGAGTAGTCAGTTGGGTACATGTCATGGGTTGCTATGGGACAGAAAAAAAATGTTTTCTGTCCAAACACACCATCCATCCATCTATCCATCCATCATGTATGGTGCACTTGGTGCGTGTTGCTGGTTCAAAGTGGCTAGCAATGTGATTGCCCAAACAAACCCTTTGCAAATTTAACTCAAGTTAACCATCTAGTTTTGGTGAGGAGTTAAAAATCAACCCTTTTTGTAACTAGGTCCACAAGCACCTAGTTACCTTGCCTAACTACCAAGGCAAGAAGGAAATTGTGTTTAGATTCAATTATAGAGTATAGCTTAAGGGTTTTTTTATAGGCCCCTAGGTAATATAACTTAAGGTCTATTTTTATATGAGGATTTTTGAAAGATGATATTTTGGCTTGTGTTGAAAACTTGAGATTAGTTCTTATAGAGTTATAATAATATCTTGAAGGATTTTGGTTTTTTATACAATATTTTTTTGAATATTAGGTATTTTTTGCATGGTGAAATATTTGAGTTTCCGTAATTCTTCTTTTGCCTTAAGATATATATTTTTATTGTAAATGGCAAGGCCATGGTGTAACACACGCCTTGTTTTGGTATGGGGTGGAGGGAGAGTGAGGGGATGGCCACCTGTGCCTACTTACATTTTTAAACTTGTGTAATTTAAAGAATTGAAAAAAAAAATCATATAATTTTTTTTAATGAAAAAATGTCACAAAAACCTTATAAACCCCTACTTAACATATGAGCACATTTGTTTGGTTGGAGTTATTTTCATACACAAACATGACCTATTAAAACCCAATTAAATAAACCAAACCCCACTTGCCTTAGGAAATGAACCACATAAGTCAACCAACCATGGTGCTAATTGTTCCTTTACAAAACTAACTTATAGTCTATGTATAAAACCTATGTGCTATGTAATTTCACAAAGCAAACACGAAAATAAACCATAGTATTATCATAAGTAGAACAATACTAATTCACCTTTTTTTTCACACATCACACATGACCTTCTTCTTCTCAATATTCTTATTCATTCCATGAAATAATACAACACCTTGAAATTGGGTACAAGACCCTCACCATCCATCTTACCTTTGGAATCCAATGCATGCCTCCTTTTGGGGGTGGGGCGGGTCAATGTGTTAGCCAAAACCACATTGAACTTAAGTGTGATTTCCACAAACTTGCTAAGACACCTCATATGCACCTTAGTTTGTACATAATGGAAAAATTTACAATTGTGATATAATGACATGAAACATGATTCAATGTCACCATTTATATAAAATCATGACCAATATTTAGAGTTTTTTTGGGGTTGGTCAAGCTTTGGGTCGCCCTAGCCCATTGAGTGCTCTACTTCAAATCATAAACATGTGACCTCACCTCTATATGGTGAGGTATTTGCAAGTTAAAGTGGACCAATTTTATTTACATTTTAAAAATCCATAATATGATTTTTCATAGTGTATTTTCTACTTACCAAAAATGTAAACTTGTGTATTTGTAAAAGTATTCATTTTTCCAAAAAATTGTTGATACATGACCATGCAATATAGCCTAGGCTACAACATTTGTGATTTTTTTTCTTCTTAATTTCACAAAATGACTTGAGATATTATTCCATTTCCACCAATTTTTGGTGTCATTAAAAGTTTGTAAAATTTTCATATGATGTTGAAATGATTTAAAGGACTTCATTTCAAATTGCAAAGCAAGGATCAAAATTTTGAAAAGTCCACACATGTTATTTCATTACAAACCATGATATTAGTGAGTCCATTGTCATATGACATTGAATTATATAAGAATCATATGATTGAACCCTTTTTTATAAACTTAAATGAAAATTTGACATAAAACACGTCTTAATCCATAACAATTCAAAAAAAAAATAATGTGATGTCCAAAAATGAACATTTAACTTGCAAACACTTAGAGTAATAACCATGAAATTCATCATGGACATTAACCTCACACATGCGATCATGGTAATGCACTAACATTGGGCTAGTAAGGATCTCAAGTGAATTAATTAAATGTCACCAATTTTTAAATGTGACACCTACATGATTAATTGGACTAAAAGTAGTGGACAAAATGGAAATTGGTTTATTGTCAAAATAGGAAATTGCAACAATACTTACTTGAAGCATGCATGAGATATTAGAGTTGTTTTCTTGACCCTTTATTTGGGTAAATAGTCAAAGCATTAGGCTACCCGTTTACATCAATCCTACAAATCCTTGGGGCACATACCCCAAACTTCAAAAGATCCAAAAACTATGTAAGGTTATTTTATAACAAAATCATCACATTTGATAATGTGATTAATTATTGTTTTTGTATTCATCTATCAACTTTGTGACAATTTTGTACATACTTACATGCTCAAAATCCTCATGTCTTGCACCACAATAATCTTCCATTTTCTTCACAAATATGGACTTAACATTAGCCAAACACCAAATCTACACTATATATTAACAAGGTTTAACTTTCATTACTAACTAAATGGGTGAATAATATTTTGGGTAATATACTTGATCATCAATTTATCTACACAACATTTATGTTTTGTGCTCCAAAATTGCCCACACAATTCAAGGTAGATGCAAGTTACGATGTCTCACTTTTGTGTTTTTATGGATTGTTTGGGAAATGTACTTTATTCAAATGCCACAAACACATTATAAGATCATCAATTTGAAAAAAATATTTATGTATTAATATCTCCAACTTGAGTAAGAACATTTATTGAAGGGTGAAATTCAAGAAACATACATTAATCATATAGTAATGAACTTTTAAAGCAAACATATGGACTATGAATTGGAATTTGCATTAACATTCAAATGCATTTTTTTATTATGATTTCATTTCAATATTTTTTATAGGGATTCAATATATGATACACGATGGGAAAAAAATAATGGATTGAAAAAATTACAACAAAAACTTTAACTACCAAATATTTATGGACTTTTCGTCACATATGTTAATGCCATGGAGTTCATTCATTTGAATGTTCATCCATGTACTTAACTTTTAGTTTAGTTTCAATTCACTCTTAATCAACTTCTAAATTCATTTTTAATTCATTTCCACTTAATTCATAGTTCACCCCTAATTGACTTTTAACTCACTTTAATTCAGTTTTTATTCACTTCCAACTAATTTTTAGTTAATTTTTAGTTAATTTCTGTTAAATCCTAATTAATTGTAATTAACTTTTAGTTGATAAGGTTTCTAATTAAGTCTTAATTAACTTTTAGATAATTCATAGTTGATTATTAATTATGAAGGT
>Ga0116230_10003390_pt1 | contig 15559 bp, 11 predicted proteins | sample S1TSphfallax_3_FD_88678 | JGI IMG/M metagenome (GOLD analysis project Ga0116230, IMG submission 88678) | Host-associated microbial communities from peat moss isolated from Minnesota, USA - S1T2_Fd - Sphagnum fallax MG | ecosystem: Host-associated > Plants > Peat moss > Unclassified | place... | reverse complement strand
TTGGAGTAACCCACCAGCGGCTCATACAAAGACCGAGCCCGGTCTGAATCCGCCCTTGCCATCTCCACCCATTTCTCCGCCTCTTCTTTATCCGAGGCCTTGCGCGCCTGCCCTAACTCCCATTCGGAGCGATACAGATACCCGTCCGCCTCCTGGGTCGTTTCTCGAGGCCCTAACTGATATCCGAGATTGATAGCTTGCTGGAACTCAGGGCTCGCTTCTCCGATATTGCGAAACGCATAAACATACAAACGCGCCAAACCCAAATGCGGATCGGGCGACTTGGGCAGGTAAGAAGCGGCCTGGCGGAAATCATCAATGCTGGCATCGGCGCGCGGGCGTCGCGGATTCCTCACCATGTTCCAATAACCGTCCGCAATCGCCAGCTTGCCTTTCACTTTGCTGTCGTAAGGATCTATTTCCAGCGCATAGTGAAAGCACTGATGCGCGCGCGCGAAGTCAAAGTCGCTCAGACGCGTGCTGGTGCTGGTGCGATAGCCGTCCAGAATGTTGTCACCGGCGGCTATCAGGTTGTCGCGGAAATTCGCCTGCGCCCAAAGCACCGGAGAAAACGGCCCCAGCAGCGAATTCTTGTCTTTCAGGCTTTGATACAAATTCCAGTCCGAAGTCAGCGTGGCGGGCGAGCTGTCATGCGCGTAATCGCGCTTGCCGCGCAGCGGTTCGGTGGCTTTCTCAATTCGGTAGTAATAGACCACCGGCAGCAGCATCAGCAGCCCGGCCAGTATTCCCGCAACGTGAGCAATGGCCAAATTGCTCAATTCAAAAGGCGCCGGCTTCGGCGCTGGGCGAATCACCTTCAGCGGCGTGGAAACCGCCAGTCTGGTCGGCTTGCTCAGCACGTTGATTGGCCGGGCTGTGAGCCGTGTCGGGTTCGGCGCCGGAGCAGCACGCTGAATAGTCGCGTTCGCATCCCACGATGTTCTCTGGCTGGCGGCTGCAGGCTCGCGCTGCTCCAGAAACGCCCGCAGATCCTTCTCAAATTCCTGCGCCGAATGATACCGATGGTTAATATCGCCCGCCAAAGCTTTCGCGATAATCGCGCGCAGCGGAAGCGGAATATCATCCGGCAGCGCGCGCGGCGGACGCCGCGATTGAATCAAATTCTCCAGCCGCCGCGTGTCCTGCGCCTGATAGGGCGGCGAACCGGAAAGCGTCTCAAACAGCGTCACTCCCAGCGCCCACAAATCCGAGTGAACATCCACCTGGGAACTGCTCAGCCTTTCGGGCGAGCAGTAACTCGGGCTTCCCAAGTTATGCCGCGTCAAGTTATGCGTCGCGGTAATCATCTTGGCGATTCCGAAATCCAGAAGCTTCAGCTCATCCCGGCGGCCAATCTGAATATTCGACGGCTTCACATCGCCATGCACCACGGCCGTCATGCGCCCGTTCACATCAGAGACGAAAGAATGCAGCGTCTTCAACTGGCTGCAAATTTCCGCGCCATAGCGCGCCGCGCGGCGCGCATCCAGCCGCTTTTCCCGGTGCAAAATCTCGGCCAGCGTCAGCCCTTCAAAATACTCCAGCGCGACAAAAAAATTGCCGTCCAAATCTCCGAAATCGTAGACTTCCAGAATGCGCGGGTCCAGCTTGTGCAACTGGCGCTGCAACTGCGCCCCGCGCCGTTCCGCCTCCACCGCCACGCGCGTAAAATCGTCGCCGGATTCTTCAATCAGCTTCAGCACAATCTGGCGGCCTTCTGCTTCGCGCGCCAGATAAACATCCGTCATGCTGCGGCTCAGCTTGCGAATAATCTCGTACTTGCCAAATCGCCCGGCCTGGACCACCGTTACTGATCCTCCCGACGCTTTTTTGCGGGCGCGTGGCCGGTTTTCAAAGGTTCATCGGCCCCGTTTCCGCTGACCAGATTTCCATCCAGAACTGGTTTCGCATTGGGACCCACCTCAATGCCCGGACGCACCGCATTCACCATCAGCCCGTTCTGCATAATCTGGTTGCGCACCAGCACCGGCTCGGCGTGGTCGCCAATGCCAATCCCCGCGCCGCCATTGGAATGAACAAAGCACTCCTCAATCCGCGGCTTGGAATCGCCTTCAATGCGGATGCCCGAATAAACCGCGCCGGAGATGTCCAGGTTCACCAGATCCACCGATGAATCCGCCTCCAGCACGCCTGTTGTTAAAGGATGCGTGTCGTCTGAAGCCACGCGCAGGCCGTTCACCAGAGCCTTCTGGATGCCGCGCGCCACAATCGCAATTCCCTGCTCCACCGTTGCCGAAGGGTCGCTGCGGACCACCGTCTGGCGCGGATCTTTGGCCACAATATCCACGCCCTCTTTCAAAACCAGCGGTCCCAGAAACTCACCCGGAGGAACCAGAATCGTCTGCCCGCTCACCGCCGTGTTCAAAGCGTCAATAATCCCGCGCGCGTCGGCGGCGTTTACTTCAATGGTGTGGCTGATGACGGCTGCGGCGGCGGGTGCGGGAACCGTGGTGACACCAATAATGATGCGCCAAAGAGCCAGCGCCACGCCAATGCAAATCAGCGCAATCAGCACATACCGGGTCCAGCGCGGCTTTGCGGCAGGCGCGTCTGTCCTTGCCCGCGTGGTGGCATGGCGCGAACGCGCATCCTGCGACTCCCGCGAATCCGTCCCCGCAAATTCAGGCCCTGCGGCAAAAACCACGCTGACATTGTCTTTCCCGCCTGCCGCATTGGCCGCTTCCACCAGCATCTGAGCGCTGCGGCTGGCATCGCCGTCAAACTGCTCCAGAAGGCGCGTGATCTCGGCCGCAGGCACCAAGTCCGTCAATCCGTCGCTGCAAAGCAGCAAGGCGGCATCATCGGGAAACAGAAAGCTGCGAATTTCAATGAAGTGGCTGTCGTCGTTCAAACGGGGCGTCGATCCCACGTCGCGAAACACTTCATTCCGGCGCGGATGGCGCATGGCTTCCAGCTCAGTCAGCAAGCCCCGGTCTTCCTGCTCCCCGACGGGCGAATGGTCAGACGTAATCTTCTTCAGCTTGCCGTTCCAGAACAGGTAAAGCCGCGAATCGCCCACATGCCCCACCACCACGCGGTCGTCCCGCATCACCGCCAAAGTCAGCACGCAGGCCATGCCGCGGCGCTCCGGATTTTCTTCCGCCAGCCGGTAAATTTCATTGTTCGCGGCGCAAATCACGGCGCGGATATGCGCTTCCAAATCAGCGGCGGTAACTTTCAGATTCTGGCGAACCACATCCACCGCTGTGGCGGCTGCAATTTCGCCCGCCGCATGGCCGCCCAGCCCGTCCACCACCAGAAAAATGCCCTGCGTTTCGTCGAACCAGACACGGTCCTCGTTCACCGTCCGAAGCAATCCGGGGTCCGACGCCGAACCGGCGCGCCATTTAGCGGCTATTTTCATGGCCTTTCCAGTTCAGCACCACCAGCGCCAGCACGAACAGCAAAAAAATCAGCACAAACGGAACGCGCGCGAAGTAAAGGAAATTCACTTTTTCACCTGAAAATGCACGGCCAGCACTTCCCCCAGATTCAGCTCCGCCCCGTCCGGCAACGGCTGTTCCGAAGCTTTCACCAGCCGCTTGCCGTTCACCCAGGTGCCGTTAGTGCTCAAATCAGTGACAAAATAATCGCCGGTGGCCGGATCGCGCCGCAGATTCAAATGCTCGCGCGACACCTCGTCATTTGTGTAAAGCGCCACGTCCATCGGCAGATCATCACCGCCGCGTCCCACCCGAATCTTGTTCTGCGTCATCAGGTAAACCTGCGGCCCGGATTCGTCCTGATAGTGCAGTTCGGCATGCACGACATCCGGCTGGCGCTTCAGAACCGTAGGTTCCGGCCCTTTCGGATTCGTGTCGTTAGCGCGCGGCACGGAAGCAGTCGGCTCGCGCTCCATCAGCGTAGTCTTCATTCCCCGGTATCCCGGCTGAACTGTTTCACTGAGCTCCGAATGAATTTCCACGTCGCCCAGCGGCACTTCGCCATCGGGAAGAAATTCAATATCCCAATCGCGGCAACTGATTTTGTGTTCCTTGGCGTTCTTGTTCCGCCGCGCCAGAAAGCCGCTCGGCTTGGCGTTCATCTGCGCCACCCGCGCGCGCAGCGCTTTCCGCGCGTCATCCAAAATCAAGTCGAAAACGCCGCACAGCGTGGCGTGGTCGCGCGGATTTAGGTAGATGGTAAACACGCACGGCAGCAGCACTGAGTAAGTCATCTCAAACTTGCCCAGATCCATATTGCGCAGCAACTGTCCAATGATGACGTCACCGCTCAACTTCTGTTCAGCCGCCTTCTGTTCAACCAAGCCAATCTCCCACTACACTGACGTTATTTACCATAGTGAAAGTTCCGTGCCCGCCATCGCCGCCCGCGGTTCTCAAAAAGAATTAATCGTTCACAGCATCAACTGCCCGCCGTTGACCTCAATCGTTTCCCCGGCCAGATAACTGGCTGCGTCCGACGCCACAAACGCGATCACGTTCGCCACTTCCTGGGACGTTCCCACCCGCCCCAGGGGAATCGTCTTGACGAAATTCGCCAGCATTTCCGGCGTCGAAAAAACTTCGTGAAAAGGCGTGTCAATCACGCCCGGGGAAACCGCATTCACGCGAACCGAATGCGGCGCCAGTTCTTTGGCCATCGATTTTGTCAGCGCAATCAACCCGCCTTTGGCCGTCGCATAAGCGCCCGCGCCCGGTCCGCCGCCGTTGCGTCCGGCAATGGAAACAATGTTGATAATCGCTCCCTTTTTGCGCGTCACCATTCCCGGCGCAACGGCTTGCGAACAAAGCAGCGCGCTCTTCAGGTTCAAATTCATAATTTCGTCCCAGCGCGCCTCCGTCACCTGCGCCAGGCTCTGGCGCTCCACCAGCCAGCCCGCGTTGTTCACCAGAATGTCGATGGGGCCAAACGCCTGCTCCGACTCCGCCGCCAGCCGGATGATTTCGCCGGCCTGCCGCACATCCGCCTTGACCGCTTTCGCCTTGCCGCCAGCGGCCCCAATTTGTTCCACAACCTGCTCCGCCCCGGCCTCATTCTTGTGGAATCCGGCCACCACATTCGCGCCCAGTTCGGCAAAAAGAACAGCCGAAGCTGCGCCGATGCCCGAAGACGCCCCGGTAATCAGCGCGTTTCGCCCGGCCAGGCTCATTGGGTTATGCATGGAATACGCTCCTTAGTATCTAAGAAAGGGTACACTGAGGCAACAATGGCGCAGGCCAACGTTGATCGCGGGGTTGATCTTCCAGAACGTCCGAATGAACGACCTGAACGCTCGTTCATCAGCGCATCGACCGCCTGGAAATCCCGGTCGGCCGCAAGTAGCGAACTCTATCTCCGCTTAGTACCCAGCGTTTTTTCCTGCCTATTTTCCCGATCTCCCGCATCAAAACGGAGTGTTTCGTTCTTTCTCCCTAGGTTTTTTTGAGACACTTGACAGCCTTGTTAGACTGATTCCTTAAGGGGTCAATAAAGCTCCAGCGTGCAAAATTCGATAGTTAATTCAGATTTTCGGCCTATGCTGCATCGAGAAGAATTCGATCCGCTTGCACCCCAGCGGGAAGCCGCGGTTTTTTACGGCTTGTTCCTGCGTGGGCATTCCGCCGACGACTTGCGCAAAGACATCGACGTGCCGCGCCCCATGCTGACGAAATGGCTCCAGCCGCGCCGCTATGAGGCGAATTTCCGGGACTCCTTAAAGCAGATGTACACCTACCGGAAAAAAGTCCTGGCCATTTTCGATGAGCTTGTCCTAAAAGAAAAGCACCGCGTCCGCGTGAATTAATCTGGTTTGTCTAACATGGATGGATGGATGTTCCCATCTTCCAAGTAGATGCCTTCTCGAACAGCGTTTTTCGAGGCAATCCCGCCGCCATTTGCCCGCTCTCCGAATGGCTTCCCGACGAAACGCTGCAATCCATAGCCGCTGAAAACAACCTGGCCGAAACCGCCTATTTCGTGCCTGCCGGCAGTCGTTTCCACTTGCGCTGGTTCACTCCCGGCTGTGAGGTTGATTTGTGCGGCCACGCAACTCTCGCCTCGGCCTACGTCCTGTTCCAATATTTGAATCAGCCCGGTGAAACAATCGCCTTCGACACAAAATCGGGCGAACTGACAGTGACGCGCCATGGCGATTTGCTCACGCTGGATTTCCCTTCGCGCCCGCCTTCCCCCGTTCCTCCCGAGCCCGGCCTTGTCGAAGCCATCGGCGGCCATCCGCTGGAAATTCTGGCCGCGCGCGACGTGGTTCTGGTTTACGCCACCGAAGCGGAAGTCTTGGCCCTGACGCCCGACATGCAAGCCCTCACCAAGCTGAACCACTTCGGCTTCATCGTCACCGCGCCCGGAACCAAATCCGATTTCGTTTCGCGCTTCTTCGCCCCGGCCAAAGGCGTGCCGGAAGATCCCGTCACCGGTTCCGCGCACTGCACCCTCATTCCCTACTGGGCCGAAAAATTAGGCAAGACCGAACTGCATGCCCGCCAGGTCTCCGCCCGCACCGGCGAACTCTTTTGCCAAATCGCCGGAAACCGTGTGAAGATTTCCGGCCACGCCGCACCATATTTACGCGGAACCATCACCGTTCCGCGCTTAAATGGCGCCTGACGTTAGCATCGTTCTTGTCACTTACAATCGGGCAGCCGTTCTGCCGCGCACCCTCGACAGTATTCTCAGCCAGACTTATCCTAAGTTCGAACTCTGGATCTGTGACGATTGCTCCTGCGATCACACACCCCGCATTGCCCAAGCCTATGCGCAAAAGGACAGCCGCGTCCATTATGTGCGCAATGGAACCAACCTCCGGATGCCGGGCAATCTAAACGCCGGCATCCGGCGCGCCAACGGCGAGTTCGTGGCTGTAATGCACGACGGCGACATCTATCACCCCGCCACCATCGAAAAATGGCGCTCCGCCTTGCTCGAAAATCCCACCGCCGGTTTCGCGTTCAACGTCTATCGCCATCTGGAACCCGACGGCGTGACCGGCAGCCTGACCGGCGTTTACCCCTCCTTCATGGCAGGCGATTATTTTCTGGAAAAAATCGCTTTCGCCGATCCCGAAATGGAATGCCCCGTCTGGGGCACCGGCATGGCGCGCCGCAAAGTCCTGGAAGAGATGAACTTGCTTGACGATCAATTCGGTTTTTGGGCCGACATGGATCTTTATTTCCGCATGGCCGAAAAATACGACGTCGCCTTCGTGCCGGAAGCGCTGATTGATCTGCCCAGCCGCCAAGTGATGCCGCATCTTTTCAAAAGCGACGCCCTGACCACGCATTCCACCATCTTTCGCATCTATTGGGCGGCCCGCTGCCGCCACTACCGCGCGCGCCCGGCCCAACTGGCCCTTGCGCTCTCCCGGCAGATCTGGGATTTTGGATATACGAAACTGCGGCGAATCGGGCGGCGCATTTCCGCCAGCCAAAAAGCCAATGCCGACAAAAGCAAAATCCGTCTGTGCCCTGGACTGCCCGGACACCTGCGCGCTGGTGGTCACGATTGACGGCCAGGGCCGCGCCACAAAACTCTCCGGCGACACCTCCCACCCCTTCACGCGTGGCTTTCTGTGCGCCAAAGTCACCAAGTATCTGGACAAGCAATATCACCCGGAAAGGCTGCTTCACCCGCTGCGGCGCGTGGGCGTCAAGGGCGAAGGCCGCTTTGAAAGAATCACCTGGGACGCTGCGCTCGATGAAATCGCCGAAAAATTAGCCGCCATTTCCGCCGAACACGGGCCCGAATCCATTCTTCCCTACAGCTACGCCGGAACCATGGGAGTGCTGAACGGCGCCGGCATGGACCGCCGCTTCTTCCACCGCCTGGGCGCGTCCCGCCTGGACCGAACCATTTGCGCCTCCGCTGGCGGCGCGGCACTGGAACTGTCACAAGGCCTGCGAGCCGGAATGGCCCCGGAAAGCTTTTCGAAATCGAAGCTCATCATCGCCTGGGGCGCAAACATTCTGGGCACCAACGTTCACCTGTGGCCCGAAATTCTGGCCGCCCGCCGCCACGGCGCGCGCTTCTACGTCATTGATCCGGTCAAAAACCGCACCGGCCGCCTGGCCGACAAGCACTTCGCCGTTTACCCCGGCAGCGATCTGGCGCTGGCGCTCGGCCTGGCGCACGTCATCCTGCGCGACCATCTGGAAGATTCCGATTACATCGCCCGCCACGCCAGCGGCTTCGCCGAAATGCAGGCCCAAGCCGCCCACTATCCGCCGCAGCGCGTTTCCCAGCTCACCGGCATCGCGCCGGAAGAAATTGAGCTTCTAGCCCGCGAATACGCCACCTCCCAGCCGGCCGCCATTCGCGTCAATTACGGAGTCCAGCGAACCGACCGGGGAGGCAGCGCCGTTCGCGCCATCGCCGCTTTGCCTGTTCTCACCGGGGCTTGGCGTCATGAAGGCGGCGGCTTGCAATTGACCACCTCCGGCGCGTTCCAATTAAATTCCCACGCGCTGGAACGGCCCGACCTGCAAAACGCATCGCCGCTGGGGCGTCAGGCCCGGCTGGTGAATATGAGCCACCTGGGCCAGGCCCTGCTTGAATTCAACCAGCTTGAAATGAGCCAGCCGCCCGTCAAAGCTCTGGTGGTTTACAACTCCAATCCCGCCGCCATCGCTCCCAACCAGACTAAGGTGGTTGAAGGATTGCGCCGCGAAGACTTATTCACTGTCGTTCTGGAGCAAATGCTCACCGACACCGCCCGCTACGCCGACATCGTGCTGCCCGTCACCACGTTTTTGGAACACACCGATTTGTACAAGGCTTACGGCCATTACTATCTGCAATTGGCGCGTCCGGCCCTGCCCGCCGCCGGAGAAACCAAATCGAACGTGGAAATATTTCGCCTTCTGGCCAAGCGCATGGGTTTCTCCGAACCCTGCTTTGACGATTCAGAAGACGACATGCTCCGCAGCCTGCTCGACACGCCTTCCGAATACCTGCGCGGCATCACGCTGGAACGCCTGGATTCTGAAAATTCCATTCGCCTGAATATTTCTGGCGACGGCCAGCCCTTCCTGCCTTTCGCCCACGGAGGATTTAAGACTCCATCAGGAAAATTCGAGTTTGGCGCTGCGGAACTCGGCTATTCAGCGCCCGTGGAATCGCGCCTGGGAGATGCCGCGCTGCTGAAAAAATTCCCGCTCGAACTGATCTCCAGCAAGAATGAAGACGGCATGAACAGCACCTTCGGCTACCGCAGCGCGGTGGAGGCGCAAACCAGCCGGCTTTCCATCCACCCGGCCGACGCCCAACAGCGCGGCATTGCCTGCGGCGACCGCGTCAAAGTCTTCAATCAGCGCGGCGCATGTTATTTCACCGCGCATATCTGCGATGACGTGCAAACTGGCGTACTACGCGCGCCCAGCGTCGGCTGGCAGACGGCCTCCGGCGAACGATTGGGAATTAATCACCTGACCTCGGAAAGACTTACCGACATCGGCGGCGGTCCCACTTTCTTCAGTTGCCTGGTGGAAGTGTCCCGCGCGTAGAATTTGTATCAAAAACGGACAACTTCATCAAATTCCCTCAGATTCGGCTGAGAACTTTACTCGCCCTTTCCAACCTCTAATCCAAGCCCGATGATTGCTTCCCGCGCGCCCTTCTGTTCGATGGCGCGGCCCCTAAACCTTTTCAAAATCAAGGCTTAGTAACGTTTTTCCGGCTGTTTTCAGAAGCATTCAAGCGGCGGTGAAAGGCTGCGGTTTGCTTGCCGTTTATCAGTGTCAAAGGAGCGGTGTGCATTTGGCTATTGAATTGCTAAGAAGGTGTGGTATGATACGAGAATCCAGTCAAGACTGGCCAGCAGTAAGGCAGTCCCGCAGTGCAGAACGTCCCGGTTCTGGATTATTTCTGGTCCCCAGGCGAGCGCAATCGGCGCAATCCTCTGCCCCGCAACGGAAACCCTCAAGCTCCCGGCTTTTGTGTATTGTCGCCCTGCGTTTAAGTGTGGACATCCGAAGGCCCTGGCGTTCCCGTATCAATTGGAGATCGTGTATCAACTTTAGCGGCCCGGTATCCGTCTGAAGAGAGGACATCCGGATTTTTTAGGTAGTGGCTTTTAATGGCTAGCAGGTTTGGGTAAGAAGGAGAAAAAAAATGACAAAAATAGAACTCGATAAGTTCAAAAAAATTCTGCTGGATAAGCAGGCAGAGTTGGAGCGGTTCGTTCGCAATCGGGACGGAATCGCCATTGAGAAGGCGGCCGACGCGCTGGACGAAGTGCAGCACGCAACGGAACGCGAGCTGGCAATTCGCAACCTCGACCGCGAGACCATACTGCTGCGGAACGTGCGTTCCGCGCTGCGCCGGATTGAAGAGGGCAGCTTTGGCGTCTGCATGCACTGCGACGAAGACATCAGCATCAAGCGCATGAACGCTGTGCCGTGGGCGCCTTACTGCATTCAATGCCAGGAAGAGGCGGACCGTCAGCGCGCCGAAGGGGAAGAAACCTTTGAAGAGGATCTGCTGAACGCGGCTTAATAGCAGGATTATTTTTCTTCCCACCCCCAAAAGCCAGCGAAGAGGACACTGCCTCCCGGCAGGTCCTCTTTCTTTTTGCTCCCGCCTTTACATTTCACTACATTCCCCCCTCCCTGTTCCGTTCTGAACTGCCGTAACTTCAGGGCAAGTAGAATCGCCTAAATCATAGGCGACTTTACCAGTTACCCTAAAGTCACTACACTCATGCGAAATTCTCTGTCTCTGATTTGCTGCCTCGCGTTATCGGCAGCCGTTGCTTGCTCCGCGTTTGGCCAGGATGCCCCGGCCCCGAAGGCGGCTCTCGATCATGTTTTGGGCACCATCACCGCCGTCGATAAGGCCGAAAAGACCGTCACCGTCAAGGAAGACAAAACCGGAACGGTCGAACTGATACAACTGGCCAACACCAAGACGCTGCTGAAAGTGGAACCCACCGCCAAAGACCTGAAAAGCGCCGTTCGCATCACCTCCGGCGATTTGGAGGAAGGCGACCGGGTGGATGTGCGCGGCACCAAGCTGTCAGAGACACCCGTCATCTTGAGTGCCAAATCGGTAATTCTGATGTCGGCGCGCGATCTGGAACTGACGCATAAGGAACAAGCCGCCGCCTGGGCAAGAGCGACTTCCGGGCGAGTGACCGCCGTGGATCCAGCTTCGGGCAAAATCACCGTGGAAGCGCGCGTGGCCGGAGCGCCCACCGCCATTACCGTTCAAACCGCCCCCAGCACCGAATTCACCCGCTACGATCCAGCCACTGGAAAGCCCGCGCCTTCGCAAATCTCGCAAATTCAGCCAGGCGACCAGCTCAAGGTCCTGGGCGAAAAAAATGCCGACGGGACCGCCGTCACCGGCCAGAAAGTCTACACCGGCGCATTCCGCACTATATCGGTCACTATCTCCTCCCTGGGCGCGGATGGAAAATCCATCACGGCGAAGGATCTGGCCACCAAGAAAGAAATTCAGATTGACCTGAACGCCGATGCGTCCATCCACAAACTGCCTCCCATGATGGCCGCCTTTCTGGCGCGCCGTCTCAATCCGGCTGCGGCAGGCGCAACGCCCGCCGGTGCTCCTGCGGGAGCGATGCCTGCGGGTGGCCCTCCGGCAGGCGGCGGCATGCCAGCAGGTGGTCCTCCTTCTGGCGGACCCGGCGGCGCTGGTCCGGGCGGTCCCGGCGGCCGTGGCCGTGGCGACATCTCGCAAATGATCGACAACACTCCGAAAATTCCTCTCACGGACTTGAAGCCCGGCGACGCCCTTGTGATTTCCGGAGTGGCCACCGGTCCCGATAACTCTAAACTGTTGGCGAGCACCATCATTGCCGGTGTCGAGCCAATCCTTCAATCTGCACCTGCCCAGCGCGGCGGCGGCAGAAGTCTGGGTGGCGATTGGGGTCTGGGCGAGATGTCAGCACCGCAATAGACAGCCTTTAAGCGGTAAACAGCAAGCGAAAAACATTTGACAGGGGATTCATGAAGAAGAAGACTATACGTGTATTTATAGGGCTGTTGCTGGGGGCGCTCGCCGTTTGCGCCGCTACAGCGCCGCAAAATCCGCCGGCCGCCAGCCAAGCCACAAGGCCCGCCCGCGCGGGCGGATCGGTTCAAGGAACAGTGAAAGACAGCACCGGCGGAGTCATTCCCGGCGCAACCATTACCCTGCTGAATTCCTCCGGATCAGTCGCCACCACCAGCACCCAGGCCGACGGCACCTTCACGCTCAAAGGCGTCGCTCCGGGCACCTACAGCGTCACGGTCACCTATAGCGGACTGGCCCAGGTGGCCCCCGTCAGCGTCAGCGTGGCTTCCGGGCAAACGGCCACCGCGAACCTGAGCATGAACGTGCAGGAACAGAAAGCGGAAGTGACGGTGGAAGAATCGGCCGACAACAAAATTTCCGTCGAAGCTTCCAACAATGCCACGCAACTCGTGCTTAAGAAAGAAGACCTGGATGCCCTGCCCGACGATCCCGACGATTTAACCGCCGATCTCCAGGCCCTGGCCGGCCCATCCGCTGGTCCTGGCGGCAACCAGATTTACGTCGACGGCTTCAGCGGCGGCCGCCTGCCTCCCAAAGAATCCATCCGCGAAATCCGCATCAACTCAAACCCGTTTTCCGCGCAGTACGACAAGCTCGGCTACGGCCGCATTGAAATTCTGACCAAGCCCGGCTCCGATAAATTTCACGGCCAGGGCATGTTCAACATCAGCGACGGCATCTGGAATTCGCGCAACCCCTTCCTTTCCTACAACCCCTCATTCAAAACCGAGCAGTTCGGCGGCAACGTCAGCGGGCCGCTGGGCAAGAACGCCAGCTTCTTCGTGGATGTCGACCGCCGCAACATTGACGACAACGGCATCATCACCGCCACCATCCCCACCGCGAATCTGCTGGGCGTCGAGTCGTATCAATCGTCCGTCGCCACGCCCCAACGGCGCACCACCGTCAGCCCGCGCGTCGACTGGCAGGTGAGCAAGAACAACACCCTCAGCATGCGCTATGAATACACGCCCAACGACCGTTTGCTGTCCGGCATCGGCGCTTTCAATCTCAGCGCCATTCAATTCGGCGGGCTCAGCTACGCCAGCAACGGCTACACCTATTCCGTCAATGAACAGTCATTTCAGGTGGTGGAAACCGCCGTGCTCAGCTCCAAAGTCGTCAACGAAACGCACCTTCAGCTTTCCTATCAATACACCGGTTATGGCAGCCAAAGCACCGCGTCGGAATTGATGGTGGCCCAGTCGTTCACCGCCGGCGGCTCCGGCTACAGCGCGCCTGGGTTTGGCGCAAACACCGACCGGCAAAGCTACGCCGAGCTGCAAAACTACACCTCCGTCACCTGGGGCGCGCACGTCACCAAGTTCGGCATCCGCACGCGCTCCACCGTCCTCAGCGACGATAGCGCCAAGAACTTCAACGGTATCTATGACTTTTTGGGCAGCACCAATACGCCCTATCTGGGACCGGCGCTGCAGCCCGGCCTGACGCCCGTCACCGGCCCCAACGGCACGCCAGTGATTGCCAGCCTGTCTTCCATTCAGCAGTATTTGACCACCATCCGGCTTCTGCAAATGGGCTACGCCAGCAGCGCCGTGACAGCCATGGGTTATGGGCCGTCAAAGTACACCGTCAGCGCCGGCAATCCTTACTTCGGCATCGCGCAAACCGACTTCGGCCCGTTCATTCAAGACGACTGGCGCGTGAAGCCGAACTTGACCCTGAGCCTGGGCATGCGCTTTGAAGCCCAGACCAATATTCCCGACCATAGCGACATTGCGCCGCGCCTTGGCTTTGCCTGGCAACCCGGCGGCTCAAACAGCAAAGCCAAAATCGTCATTCGCGGCGGCTGGGGCATGTTCTATGACCGCTTCGCCATCGCCAGCGTCGAGACGGCCGAACGCTACAGTTCCGGCGGAAACCTGCAAACCTACACGCTGACTGACCCCGCCACCTACAACGCCAGTTTCGCCACGCCGCTGCCGCTGGGCCTTCTGGCCGCCGACACCAGCAGCAGCCAAAAGTATCAAATTGATCCAAACCTGCACGCGCCCTACCTGATGCAGACTGCTATAGGCATTGAAAAGCAGCTGTTCAGCCGCACCACGCTGGGCATCAACTTCCTGAATGCCCGCGGCGTGCATGAATTGCGAACCGTCGATATCAACGCGCCCATTCCCACCGTCGGCGATCTGCCGCCCGGAGCGCCCAATGGCGTGGCGGGACCGCGCCCTTATGCTGCCATCTTCCCCGGCGACATCTACGATTACCAGTCCACCGGCATATTCAAGCAGACCCAGTTGCTGTTCAACGTGAATTCGCAAGTGGGACGCTGGCTGACTTTGTTCAGCCGCTACAGCATTTCGCGCGCAAACAGCGACACCGACGGCTTGGGCACTCTGGCTTCCGATCCTTACGACCTGAAAGAGGATTGGGGCCGCGCTTCCCTAAACGTGAACAACACCCTTTTCGTCGGCGGCTCTCTTGCCTATAAGTGGGGCATTCGTCTGTCGCCCTTCATCGTTCTCCGCTCCGGCATGCCCTATAACATCACCACCGGAACCGATCTTTATATGCAGGGTTCCGTCACGCCCACCGCGCGGCCCAGCATTTCCAGCACACCCACTCAATACTATGTGCCGGGACTTGGCTATCTGAATCCCGACCCCGCAGTCGGCGCGCAATTAATCGCCAGGAACGCCGCCACCGGACCGGGCAGCATCAGCATCAACTTGCGCCTGAGCAAGACCTGGGGCTTTGGCACCACTAAATTCGCCGGCGTCTCCGGCGGTGCGCGCGCTGGTGGCGGCGGCGGCGGACGCGGCGGCGGAGGTTTCGGAGGCGGCCCGCCACGCGGCATGGGCGACACCACCGAACATCGCTTCAACCTGACGCTCTCCGTCAACGCCCGCAACGCCATCAACCACGAGAATCTGAACACGCCCAACGGCGCAATGACCTCGCCGTACTTCCTGGAATCCACCAACATCTCCGGCGGCTTTGGCGCAGAGCAAACCGCCAGCAACCAGCGCCGCATCGACATGGGCTTGCGTTTCGCTTTTTAAAAGCCTGCGCGCGCCAGCAATTGCAAGATCTCTTCGTGCGTCGCGCCCACCTTGGCGGCGCCATCGAAAAGGTCTCGCGCATCCACCGGGTACCAGTTGCGCCGGCTGGCATCGCCCAATCCGGCCAGATTCCAAGGCTCAATCGCCCGAACAATATCGTCACAAAAAGCCTTGGAATCTGGCTTATTCACTCGCCCATAAAACTCTCTGCACAAAGATCCGAAATAAGCGTCATCATGCAATAGAAACGACTGAGCCATCTCCGGCTTGCCCAAACGCCGCACTGTCTCCGAATAGATGACCGCCGTGAAGTACAGCAGCGACACCGAAGCAAACACGGGAAACCGGCTCATGCTGGAATACAAGCTGCCAATCAGACGGGCCGCCGCCAGAAGCTCCGCATCGCTCCGTTCCGCCACCTTCCGCACCTGGCACGAGAAATCCCGCGCTCCCCAATCCTTCTCAATAACCTGGGACAGCCGGCTCACCCCCAGCAGAGTCATCGCAAAACCAGTGGATAAGAG
>Ga0116230_10003389_pt1 | contig 15563 bp, 14 predicted proteins | sample S1TSphfallax_3_FD_88678 | JGI IMG/M metagenome (GOLD analysis project Ga0116230, IMG submission 88678) | Host-associated microbial communities from peat moss isolated from Minnesota, USA - S1T2_Fd - Sphagnum fallax MG | ecosystem: Host-associated > Plants > Peat moss > Unclassified | place... | reverse complement strand
TGTTGAATCGGTTTGAAAACATGTGCATTGTGCCCTAAACATCACATAAATTGTGAAATGAAGCCTTGTTGACAAATTTTGATGATAAGTTATTTTCATCCCATCTAATTATCAATAAAAATTAATATTAAAAACTTGAATAATGTGTAACATTGAATATGAATTCTCAATGTTGTTCAACTCATGAAATGTGGAATTGTTTTCTTTAAGACCCACGTCTACATTGACTACTAAACACCAAACTTTAGCGGCAAGTGGCAATTTTTCCTTGTAGAAATAAATAAATTGAATTTTATTCAAATTAATGAAAAATAGGCAAATGTTTTTTGGATTGTGTAGTTGCAAAATATATATAACTTGAGCTTTGAACTACTACACAATACCAACAACAATCAACCATTATTTTTTATAGTTTGTTTGAATGCAAATATTTGAAAAATGGAATTATAGTTTTATTGTTTTTGTTGTTATGAAAATACAATTGCATTTGTGATACATTGTAAATAGATTGTTTTGGGTTGAATTTGAATGTTATATCGACTACATATATTATTGTGAAAAGTTCACAAGATGAACCATCTAGTTGTGGCATGATATTTTCATATGAATATAATAAATATTTTACATTTATGATGTTAGTTAGTAATTGGATGGTGTTGTTTGGTTTTTTTTTCATTGTGAGTGTATTTGAATCATATATTGTGCAATGTAGGTCTAGTGTGTATTTGGACTAAAATCCAAATGATTATTATTTATGAAAACATGTTGAAAACAATAATTGGTTAGGTATCTATGTATAATTGTTATTCACATAATATCTATGTATGTGTGTTGTTGATATGCAAACAATTGTAATTTTTGAACATACAATACTCGCATTGCAATTGTCAAATGTTGGTTGTTCAACCATTCATTTGGATTGAAAATAATGTTTTCATTGTTTTTAGTTGATTGAAATTAACTAAATTTTCATGCCAATAATTGATGATATTGTTGTTAATATTGGTATCAATTGAGTCATGGATCATAACTAAATGTTTTTTTTTCTTTGTAGGACTTCAATGGATAACTATTTTGAACTTTTGTTGTTGTTGTATTATGGTTTGAAATAGGTTCCAACATTTTTAATGATCATTTTTTGAAATTACCTTTGCATATGTCTTGGATGGTAATATTTCATAAAATTACAAGTCCATCTATGGATCATAAGCATGATAAGGTTATGTTATGTTACGCATATTTAAATGCATGTTCAAGTGATTGCCAAAGGCCTGTAATTACATTGTCAAATATTTGAATGTTTTAGAGGTGTTTGATTTTGATATGTGATGGGTATGACATTTTTAAGGAGGCCTTTTAGTTTTATGTTTTGTAATTTTATGTTCTTTTTAATGAAATCATTAAATTTTATTAATACATTTATGGGTGGATGCATTGTAACATTTTTCTATATCCATTTAGAATCTATTAAGGATACATTTTCAATGTATTCAATGCTTATGTTTACAATTATTGGTTTTGGATGTAATTTTATTGTTATAACAACTTTCATTCCTTTATATATTTTAAAGAAAGGTGAAAAGCATTGAGATTTACTTGTGGACATGGTCTGTCTTATAATTTATTTGGTATCATTATGTATTCAACCTTTTTGTAACTATTTAGTTGCAACAATAATATAACATTTTTGTTTTCATGTTTTTGAATGGATATTTATCATGTAATGGTTTATGGCATTACATAATTGAAAAACTATGAAAATTATTGTCCTCCATGGATCATTGAATAAATTGACGTTTAAATTAAATAGAAATGGCTATTTAATAAATCAAAATATAATTTTAGAATATTTCCAATACAAAGGTTTTGTAAAAGGGTAGCATATTGAATGTCTTTGTTTTGTTTCGTTTTCTTTGTTAAAATAATATTATTTGGTCAAATGTAATTTTCCCAAAGGCTTTGTGACTTTTTTGTGTTAATTTTGTGGATGTAAAAATCAATTGTATGTTTGTTGAATATAATGGTGTGTCATTGATTAGAGAAATTTATCAAATATCTCCCATGAACATTATGTTGATTGCTCCAAATGGTGAAATGTTAGATTTTAAATGTATTGTGGTAAGCAAACTACAACCTACCATGGATAATTCATCAATAATGATGAATTGGATATTTTTCCATATGTTTATGATTGAATTGGGTTTGCTTGTAGTTGTGTGTTTATTGATCAACAATCCCAATAAAGTATATATTGTTGTTCCATTTATTAAAAAGGCTACATTTGCAATGTATGTTATAATTCAAAGTTTTTGGTGTTTTTTTGTTTTCAAAAAAATAATATTGGTTAGCTTTTATCATCTTTGCTAGTACTTACAACTCCTCCTACATATCATAATAATTTATTTATTTTTGTATTTGCAATGAATTTTACAAATAAAATGGCTTGTAAATTATTTTATTTGTTATTTTTTTAATGATGTCTTTCATGTGTAATGGTGAATAAATATTTGTTTCATCAACAAAAGTTATGTTTTTATTTTCATTTTCAATATCATGTCATTAAATGGTAAGTGGCATAATTCAAGTTCTATAATCTCGTTTTATAAGCCATGTTTGAATATTCAATATGGATGTGAATTTTTTGGTGTTGACTCATCAAGGTCTAATATTTGTGGAAGTTTGAAATCTTGATTTTTTTGTTTGATCAAAACTTAAAGTTTGATAATGAAATTCACATTGTGATTATTGATATTTTCATTTTGTGTTTCTGTTTTCATTGTTTTTAAATGTTTTGTTATTTCAATTGCATAGGTTTTGATAATTGTGCTTCATAATAAATATTCAATTTATATTTGTTCGAGACTAAATTTTGTTTGTATATTGATGTTTTATTCTTTTATGTCATGGATGTTTTATTGAAATCGATTTTCAGTATCATCCTCATAAATGGATTCATTATTGATTTTTCTTCTATGCCTTTTTTATCAAATTTAAGTTGTGTTGATTTTACTCTTAATAATTTATCTAAATATCTTGATTCTTTACATTCATGTAGAATACTGATTTTTTTAAAAAAATCTTCAAATCAATAAATGTTGGGTACTACATTATTTAATGTTGGTTCTTGAGATATAATGAGATCTAATTTGATTTTGAAAATTGTATGCCATAATGTAAATAAAATAAAATTTCTCAAATAAATTTTTGGGTCATTTTTTTGTGAAAATATTGTGTAATTTTGTAAAATTGAAATTTTTCGTACTTTGAATTTGTAAAAATTGTGGGTGTTGTATTGAAGGTGTTCATTATTAAATCTATGACAACATATGTTTTGATTTTATATATCTAATTATATATGGACTTAGAGAATTAAAATGAATAGGTTTTTATTGGTAATTGATCCTAAAATTATGTATGATATATTATTGATTTGATAAATTTCTATCAATTGTGAAATTTTCATAAATGTCGTTTGTGTCATTATCATTTTCATTTTGGGCAATTTGATTTTTGTCTTGTCCATTCACCCATGTTGACAAACTATATTAAGAAGGTATGTAAGTGAAATCATGATTGATCATGTGATATGGTGAGTTCAATAAGTAACTAGTTGTTTTAGTGGTTGATACTTCTTGTTGACCTCCTATTGTATTTTAACAACATATGAAGAGACATCGACTTTTGTTGATTGAATTGTAGTTATTATTTGGGTTTTCATTTATAGTTTTAGTTTTTTGTATTGCAATTTTCAAAGTAGAATACATATGTGAAATGTAAATAAATGTTTTTGTGATGTAATCATCAAAGATTTATTGTCCTTGTTGGAAGTTGCTATAAATTTCAAATTATGATTGCACTTTGAAATCGATAATATCTATGGATTTGCATTGTTTTACCATTTATCAATTCTTTTTATGTGTAAAAGTTTGATTTCAATGTTAAAATGAGTTTCATTGACTAAAGGTTGAAGGAATCCATACCTGCATAATTTTTTTGAGGTATTAACATCTATTTTGTAACATGTTGGATTACATACATGTCAAATGCATATGTTCATTAATTTATGAATGTCATTTTAGAATAATTTTGTGAAGGTCTTTCCTTTAGGATCTAGTGGCCTTGTGGTGCAAGGATGTATGTTATTAAGATTATAATCAATGTAGTTTATATTTGTCATTATTGGACATCAATTATAATGATTGGTGTTTCATGTAATTATATCATTTAAATAATTAATCATATTTTGTGGAAAATTCTTATCACCGTGCAATGTTTGTATAAATGTGTTGGGATTTGGAGAACCATTAAGCCATAATGATGTGTGGATATGTAAAGTACCCATTTTTTTGCAATTTTATCATCCATAACGAGCTTTTGTGCAACTGAAAACACCAACATTGTTGTTAAATAAGATTTTGGTGTTTTTTAACATGTAACATATATTTGAAAATAACATTGACAATAGTGTGTACAAATATATTTTGAACTTTTGGATTTGTTGTTACATATTTGCATCGTTTGTTTTTTGTTGACATGTTTTTGTCATAGAATAAATCAAGATTTATGTTTTGTCCACTTCAAATTGCTAACAAATGATGATGAATGAGTGTGAGATTTATAGTGAAAAACAATTTGGTGTTCCCATAAAATTTATCATAATAAAAATTTGGTCTCTTTGTGTTACATTACAACTTTCAAAGGCCATGATGTATTTACTAAAAACTTTTAAATGTTGTAATAAACATAATATATATTTTTTGGAATGTATGTTTTGTGGTTCACTAGTAATTTTGTCGAAATCTATAGTTTGCATTTCATTCAAGAGTTCTCTTTCATTCATGTTCAATGATTTTGACATTGTCAATTTAATTCCGAGGCAAATTTGTCTACATTGTATTATGTTAAATACAAAACATGAAAATAAATTATTTCTTTTGAAAATTGATAACGAGTTTTGTCCAAATTCATTAAATGTTTTACATGAGTTTGAAGTGATAATTTGATGGGTATATAATTCATTTTGGGGACTCCAATTCCAAAAGAAAATAAGGCGGGAAACAAGCATGCTATTAGATTTGGGTTGTTGTATTCATTTATCATTGTGGTATGATGAATATAAGACAAATATTGATTATGAAGTATAATTTGGAATGCGTTAGTCATTTGTTCATGTTGATTTATGTGTTAGGTGTTTTATTGTTATTATGGATTTTTATTTGACTTGCCCTAAATAACTTAATGTAACTAAGTTTGGAACCGGTTCTAGTGTGAACATAGTTTTAGACTTTTGGTGTTTAGGATAAGTAAGATTTTGTGTGATCAAAATCCAATTATTTGGATTTTGAGACATATGCACATGTCTTGTGTTTTCAAGTTTTTCCTTTGGAATGTTTGTGTAGGTTTTGTGATTTTGTTTGCAAGTCGTTTGTGTGTGCTTGGATTCTTGCATGTTTTTGCCGAGTGGCGGGTTTTTTCCACATGTGAACCAAATCTTTGAAATCCAAAAATAATGTTTGATTAAATTTTTGGTGCAAAACTAGATATTGGTTGTGTTATTTGCATTAAATTTTGTTGTGTTTTTAACTTGGGAGTTTTGTCTAACATTGTGCGGTGTGTTTTGTGTTAATTGTGTTATTAGGCTTGGGTGTTATCAAATAAGAATTACAATTGGGAGGGCAAGTTTGGTTTGCTTCTTGAGCTAATGAACCTTGTTTGATGAAATTAACATTTTATTAATGATTTTCAATAATCACTCCTTAGGGAATTGAACCCTAGTTGGGAGTTGGAACAAATTAGTGAAGGGAGGACTTTGTTGCCACTTGGGTATTTGTAAGAATAATAAATAATAAATAAAGGGGGAGAGCAAGGAGTTTTTTTCCCCTGCCATTGTTGTTGACATAGATAGTAGTAATGGCAAAATCCATCTCCACCACCGCCACCATCGTCGGTCAAGCTTGGAGCATCATAATCGTCATTGTCATTGGTTTCGCGCAACCACAACCACACCAACAGTTGCAGTTGTAGCATATAAAAAAGGGGCGAGATGTGGGCACATGCATGTGATGCCACCCACCATTGCCAAACAGAGCTCGAACACCGCCATTGTGGTTTTTTATAAAGTGTTATCAATAGTGGCAAAAAGAGCAACAAGGAGCTTTCCTCCCCATCGTCATGGGTCATCACACACCAAAGTAGTTGTTGTAATTTGAAGACCCAAAAAAACAAAAGGAGAGGAAAGGGGTATTGGATAGAGCTAAGTTTCAATTACCATCATTGGGAGTTTGAAGCTCTATTCCAAACCTCCTAGGTCTAGGCACAAGCGGAGGTTTGTGTGCCTTCGACTAATTTGGGATAAGGGGGCTTTAGGGGTTCCAATTTGGGGCTCCTTTTTGTTTTTTATTTTTTTTCAAACCTAGGACACATGTTTGGTTCCAATCCAACTTTCCCAACATTTCATTTCTCATTTCTCATCCATGTGAAAGATATCATCCATTTAACTTTTGGAGGCTAGAAGTTGATTTCACATTTGTGGAATTGTTTTCCATTTATTCTTCAAGAATTCATACCTCACCAATATTGAAGAAGAATCAGAAGCTTTCTACATGAATGAGTTCCAAGTGAAGAGCATTTGTAGTTTGGGAGTTTTCTAATTTGGAGATGAAAGTTTTGGAGGTTCATTCCAAGGCATAGGGTTTTTGCCAACTTTTGGTGCCAAACACTTGGTGATTCAACATTGTGTTGGTGAATCATATATTTCTATACCCTATAGGTGGTGGAATGTTGCACCATCAAATTTTAAAATTTTGTTGTAATTCCCAAGTAGGGACTACAAGAATGGAGATTCGTGTTGTATGAATTTGTTCATCCTCACTTTGTGTTTTGTTTGTGTGAAATTGCACCAAGTATTTTCCAAGCTTATTCTCATCATTCCTAAAGGTTAGGGTAGTGGGAAGTTTTTGCTTGGATGTGTTAGGCTTGTGAATTGTGATTTCACATTTCATTAACATCCATCACCTCATGTGAAACGAGTAATTTTCAATGACAAGGTCATTGGAGCCATGTGGTCGGGTTTTTGCTTAACTATGTTTGGGCTTGTGAATTATGATTTCACAATTCACCAACATCCATCACCCAATGTAAAACAAGTAATTTAATGGCAAAGTCATTGGAGCCCTATGATGGGGTTTATTAAACAAACCTAAACCAAGATTTGCCCCATTTATTATAGTCTAAAAGGTGTTTTGGCAAGGAGATGAAATTTTTGTGGCATGGTTTAGGTGATCATAAATCATTGTGGTGTTGTTATGGATGTGTTGGATTTGAACATTAATCATCCCATGTTGTGTTTGTGGTGGTGAGATCAAGTTGATGTCCGATAAACCATATTTGTTGTGTTCACAAAATGCCCAAATTATGTTGGCCTTATAAAATGTTTTTGTGGGTGTAGGTGCTATGACCATACATGTGCAACATCCTTGAATTTATTTTATAAAAATTATGGTTTAAAGAGTAGCATAAGCCATAATAGGTTCAACAAACCTTGATTACCAAAGGTCCCAAATTAGATACCCAAGCTAGGGCTAAGGTTCACCATGGAAGGGGAACAACATCCAAGGATACGGAATATGGTTACAATCACTAATGGTTTTACGAGGTGTGGGGTACAATTTAGACCACCTACACCACCTTCATCATCATCTAAAGAAGAATCTTCATATTCATACACAAGTTTATTTGTAAGGTTTGTCACCACACCATTACAATGGACCATGTGGAAAATATGTATGGAACCACTAAAAGGCCCCATTGATATTCAAAGGCAATTGGCACCATCAAGTTGGATGATTTATTCCAAGAGTTTGACAAATGGTGTGACATGCAATAGATATGTAATGTTCACACCTTTCATGGTATGCAAAGGTTTGTTCCAACATTTGGAGGGGTTGCCTACGGATGATTTGAATTTAGGTGTGCCCATGATATTCATATTGAAGAGTTGTGGCTTTACTGGTTGCCCAATTATGTTTCCATCACAAGTGGACTTATGGTTTTAGTTGCTACAATCACCATTTCGGCCATCACCAATTCAATAAATGGAAGTGGGAGTGTTAAAAGTAGTGGATATGTTGGAGGTAATGGAACCATTGGAAATGGTGGGACTAAACCTTCCACCGGCACATGGGGTCCATTGCCTACATTTAACCTAGTTGTGGATTTTTTTGGTAAATTATGGTGAAATTATTAAGGGTTTAAGATTGAAAAGCTAAAAAAATTGTAAATTTTTTAGCATAAGCTTCATGAAAGCTTATGAGAGGCCTATGCATGAATGCATAGCTTGATCATGGTATCACAAGGTGTTATAGAAACCCAAGTAGTCCAATTTTGGTATGGGATATTCGACAAGGAGCTTAGGTTTCAGGTGCAAAATGTAATTTTATTACAACATTCCAAATGCATTTTGGCTAATGTGTTCTAGTTGTTAGATAGAGTTGAGATGAACATGGTGGAGGAACAGGTGGTCACCCTTGGGTTCAACAAGGAAAACTCAAGGAATTTTTCAACACCATCAAATCAATAATCACGAAGCGAATCAACCAAGATTGGACCACCTAAGGCTAAAAGGACCAAACCATATTCAAGTGGGGGTTCCACATCCTATTTAACAAAATAAGGTCGAAAAGACAAATGTTGGAAGTGTGGTGGGCTTCATAAGAAAAACAATTCTCAAAATCCATCACAAGCCACAATTTCCAACCTTAATCCCAACTAGCCATGCTCGCATTGCAATGCATATGGGCATGATGTTAATCATTACTCCACACTTCACCCATAATTACAACATGGCTAGTCCCCTTACTCGTGGTCGTGTTTCATTTGGCAGCCACATTGCGTGAAAATGGAGAAACAACAAATGCGGTATTTAGGATGGAGGACATTTTTGTACCTCCTACAAATCCCCATTTAGTTTGTGAGGCCAACCACATTAAAATACCCAAGGTTCAACCTGAATCCCAACATACAACCGTGGCTAAACTTCATGACCTTATAGTGTGACTAGCCATTGATTAGGCTAGTTTTAATCTTAATGTCATGGTGGTGCATAATGAGGAAGGAATTTTTTAGTTGAGAAAATCATAGGCACATTGATATTGACCCCACATAATGTTGTTGGATTTTAATGCTTCACACTAGAAGAAAAACAACTATTTTTGACTAGTTTATATAACTAAAATTTAGTTGCAAGCGACATTTATGACTAAAATTTCATTAGTTGCCTTGGACAAGTTGCATGAAACATTAGTTGCAAACAATAAGGGGTATTGGATGAAAAAAAAAATTCAACAAATACAAGTTCATCCTTTGACTCCGTTGTATATGTATTGTCACATGCAACTACAATGCAACTATTTTGGTCACAATTGAAGCAAATAACATGTTTTAATATTCAATTATTTAAAATATTATTATTATTATTATTTTGAAATAATCTAGGACGTTCAATTCAAATGCTTGGATGATATTATATTATGACACGTGGCCCAATGTAAATATGCCACATGCCACCTTAAAATGAATTGAATACAAAATATTAATATTAAACTGGTAGGTGCTTAGGTAGGTACATAAATAGGTGCTTACAAACCTAGGCTACAAACCTTCTTACCTACTTAAGTAAAAAGGTATGTAGGTAAGTTACCTTCCTAAGCTAAATACCTATTCATATAAGTTTATACTTAGGTAGGTACATAGGTTGACCTAGGTGGGTAAGTCATATTATGTACTTACCTAGCTAGGTAAATAAGTAGGTTGGGGAAGTTGATAATTTAAAATTGTGCATAACTTTTCTTTTTGTTATAGGTTAAACCTTTTGATTGATTCATCCCATGTACACAACTTTCTTGATGTGAAATTTGATGACCACACCCCTTGTTTATATAATGTTTAAAATAGGAATGAAGAACAAACAATATGGGATAAAACAATATGATAAACTAAATGATAACTCTAAAACTTTTCTTATGCCTTTTGTTCTTTATTTTTAGATTTATAAATAATTCAAGTACATGGTTCACTAGATAATTAAATAACCATTTAATTAATAATGATTAAATTTAACATATATTTAAAATATAAATTGTACACTACAAATATTAGGTATTTATTATCAATCACTTAAATAAATAATACTTTCTTAATATTTAACTAACTAGCTATTTAGTTAGTCTTTTCACAAGTTGTTAATACATAATTGAAAGATAAATAAATAACTAAAATATTTTTTTTAATTATTTTATCTAAACGAATTATAAATAATATAATTAAATTAAATTTAAAACTAATATATTTTATTTTATTTTTCAAAATTTAAATAATGAACGAACAATTGTTATTAAAATCAATTCTTAATTTTTTTTTCTAAAAGTAATATTAAAATAGTTACATTAATTACTATATAATTACATTTATTATTGTAAAAAAGAATTATCATAGATAAGTATTTATAGAATTTTTAGAATAGAAATTAAATTATGTTATAGTAATTCCTGAAATTATAATCGTTACAATAATTATTTTTAACTACATTATAATTTTTCCAAATTTATAATTAAGATTTAAGTTATAAATTACAAATTGTGAATAATTATGTTCAATTAGAAAATAATTATACATATACTATAATTAATTCCTATTTGAGGTAATTACAATGATTAAAGTAATGTAACACTAATTTTTGTAATTAATTTTTTTTACTGTAAAAATAAAAAATAAAAAATGTAAAAAAATTTGTTTAAAAAAATATATTTAGTGTAACTTATAAGTAATAAATATAATCATTTGTAATTATTTATAAAGGTGATTCCTTGTGGATAATTCTAATAGAAAAAAAATTTAAACTCAATCAGTAATTTTTGAAATTGAAATATTAATTTTAGATTCCAGAAGAACAATTGAGAATTCAAATATCATTTTTTAGATGAAATAAGTCTTTGAATTTTTAAATATGTTTTTTAAAAATTGAAATGTCCATTTTCAGACTCAATTAAAAAACAATTGAATTGAAATATTAATTCTGAGAATCCAAAATAATAATTTGGAATTGCAGTTTCAAGTTTCAAATTAAATGAGTCTTAAAATCTAAATTTAAAGACTCAAAATTGAAATATTAATTGTTAGAATCAAAAATAATAATTTAGAATTGAAATATCAAAATTTAAATCAAATAAGCTTTTTGAAATTTATTTTTTTATACAATTCAAATTATTTTTTAAAGAATTGAAATAGCAAATTTCAGATTCAAATATCAAATTTCAAATTCAATTAATTCTTTAACGAATTGAAATTATAGTTTTTAGAATTGAAATATAATTTTAAGGATCAATAGTTTTTAAGAAAATTCAAATAAACAAAGAATTCCAATAACAATTTTTGAATGAAAAAAATTATATATTCAAAAAAATTTAAATTATATGTATATAAAATGAATTCAAGTAGCAATTTTGATAATTGAAACATTGATTTTAATGTTTCAATATAATTTTCATTAATTGAACTAAAACTTTATACTCAAACATATATTTTTGAAATTCATATTTAAAACTTCAAATTCAATTTTTTTTTTTTAGATTCAAATAAAATGTTTTAAAATTGGAATAACAATCTTCAAGTTCAAATACGATTTTCAAAATTGAGATAAGAGTGTTCAGTATTGAAATATCAGTTTCCAAATTTGAATAACAATGTTCATAGTTCAAATATTGATTTAAAAATTCAAATAAAATGTTTTAGAATTGGAATAACAAATTTTAGACTCAAATAATGAGTTGTAATTAAACAGAAAAATCAGATTGCAAATAAAAAATTCAAATTCACATAAATATTTCTTAAATTCAAATATTAATTTTTAAATTCATTATATGAACAATATACATACATACACATAATTAATATACACACAAATATATATTTATGATATATGTAATATATCGTAAATATGATTTTAATACATACATAAAAATACACCATATGTCACCGTAGAATACCTTTAGGATGTGATTAATTTGGTGACTATTGCGACTAATGGGACATATCAATATATTCATGGATGAAAATCAACCTAAAAGTCATATAACTAACTAATAAGATGAAATTTACAATAGTTGCATCATAGTTGTAAGAGTGACTAAAATAGTTGAAATTTGATCTTATAGTTGTAAATACTCCCAAATTTAATCACAAACGATTACAAGTTGCATGTAGTTACAAACAAAGTGGTTACATTTTGGTTGATTTCTACTAATGTAACCATTAATGTTAAGCAAAGTTGTTATTGAAGGTTTTGGATTAACTTATGTTGATTTTTACCCATGTCCATATCAAATTTTTACATCCATGGGTGGGTCAGAAAAGGCTCGAAGGTTAACCAAGCAAGAAATTATGATCCAAGTTAATCCCAACAAACTAGTAGACTACATTGTAATGCAGCCTTGAGTAGTGGTCTCTTGTGACGTATTGGTTGGAGGCGTGGTTTTGTACCCCTCGGGGGTTACCATTGATTTTTGGGAAGAAATTACATACTATCATTTCGTTTGGCAGACAAAAGTTAATCATAAGATTACACTGCTAATGAGATTCATTGGGGGGCAACTAAGAAAATCTAACAAATCAACTATGTTGGTTGGATTTTCAAGCCTTTTGCATGGATTTGAATTGTTGGAAGGTAATATTCATGATCAAGATGCATCTCCAACTAGAGAATTGGCAATGTCAAGGCTACAAGGGATGTCAATTATTCCAATTTTCCTATTGGATCCCAAACCACCATGGCACACATTGACCAAACATTACTAGGAAATGCGTCCTAGTTCATTTTGGGTTTCACTAGATTTTGAGTGGATTTGGACATTTTTACCTAATGAAATTGTTTAACCCCATAGTGAATGGGGATTAGTTGTTATGAACAATGACTTGTTTCACTAGTACCTAATGAAATAATGTTACTCTCAAGTGAAATATAAATTTACTAAACCATTCACCTGCTTTAATTAACTAACCAACATGGAAATCAATTAAATTTTAATTATTTACTATATAATTTTATTGATAATTTCATGATTTTAAAAACCTATTATTTATTAACACTTGTCACTACTTATGCTAAGTTAAAAACCTAGCCTAAGTAGGCAAATAGGCCACATAATCAACCTAGGCACCTATTTTAAAAATTCAATAGGAAAATATTCGATCAACACACCATTGTTGACCACAAACAACACCACCCATGAGGTTTGATCCCTTGACTTTAAGAATGAAGGCAAACACCCTTATTGTCAAACCACCCCATTTGTTGTGATAATATGTTACATTACATTTTATTTATGAAATATTTCATTTTAGACATTACAAAAACATAAACTTCGAAAATTCGTATCTTATTGTGATTTTATTCAAATGAAATGATTCGAGTTTACTTTTTAAAAAATTTCAATAATGTATATAATTAAATATATTTCCTTTTGAAAGTTTAAAGTCATTTGAACAAAAAAAAAGTTGAATATCATTATTCAATAACATTTCAATGACCATTCTTTTGAAAAAAAAATTTTAATAAATGGATTTTTTTGTTGATATAATAATAATACCTATGTTAAACTACTTTTAATTATGATATGACTATTTTTCATTAATTTAAATTATTTCACCCTACGTTATTTATGCCTATTTTTGGTTATTTTTGGTATTTCACCTTAGGCTACTTTTAGTTATTCTAAGTTACTTTTGTTTATTTTAACTTATTTCACCTTATATTATTTTTAACTATTGTAAGTTTTTTTTTGATATTCTATGTTATTTTTGGCTATTGTACATTATTTTAGTTTAGACTACTTGCAATTATTATAATTTTTTATTTATTGTAAACTATTTTAATTTAAATTACTTGCAATTATTATAAGTTATTTTTGGCTATTGAAGGTTATTTCCCCTTATGTTATTATTGGCAATTTTAGGTTATTATAAGTTATTTCACCTTAAGTTATTTTTGTTTATTATAAATTATTTCACCCTAGATTATTTTTGGCAATTTTATGCAATTATAATATATGGCTATTGGTTGTTCTTTTATTAATGTTATTGGTGGTTATTAATGGCTATTGGTACCTATTTTATTTAGGGTTATTAATGTTTTTTAGTGATTATTCTATTAATAATTATTGGTGGTTATTTTATTAATGGCCATTAGTAGTTATTCTATTCGTGGCTATTTTATTAATGGCCATTAGTAGTTATTCTATTGGTAGTTATTCATGGTTAATCTATTGGTGGTTATTTTATTAATGGCTATTGGTGGTTATTTTATTAATGGCTATTGATGGTATTCAATTAACGACTATTGGTGGTATTTTATTAATGGATATTGGTGGTATTTTATTAATGGCTATTGGTGGTATTCAATTAACGACTATTGGTGGTATTTTATTAATGGTTATTGGTGGTGTTCTATTAAGGGCTATTGATGGTATTCTATTAAGGGCTATTGGTGGTATTCTATTAATGGCGGTTGATGGTATTCTATTAATGGTTATTGATGGTTATTTTATTAATGGTTATTCGTGGCTATTCTATTAATGGTCATTGGTGGTTATTTTTATTAATGGCTATTGATGTTCTATTAATGGCTATTGGTGGTTATTTTATTAATGGCTATTGGTGGCTATTTTATTAATGGTTATTCCTGGTTATTCTATTAATGGTTATTTTTGGCTATTCTATTAATAGCTATTAGTGGTTATTCCTATTAATGGTTATTCGTGGCTATTATATTAATGGTTATTCATGGCTATTCTATTAATGGTTATTGATGATTATATTGGTTGTTATTTTATAAATGACTATTGGTGGTTATTTTATTAATGATTATTAATAACTACTTTATCAATGGTTATTGATGGATATTCTATTGGTGAATATTAGTGTTTATTAATGGTTACTATATTTATGGTTATTAGTGGTTATTCTATTGGTGGATATAGGTGATTATTAATTGTTATTATATTAATGCCTATTGGTGGCTATTTTATTTATTGGTTATTGGTGATTATTCCGTTCTAAGCCATTGGTGGTTGTTTTATTGGTGGTTATTGATGGTTATTTTATTAATGGTTATTAATGGTTATTGTATTATAAATTAATGTTTGATCTTCCATGTTAATATCATAGGTTATTGGTAGTTATTATATTGTAGGGTATTTAAAATTATTTGCCATAGGTTATTATTTTTTATTCTAAGTTATTTTTACCTTAGGTGATTGTATTTTATTTTAGATTATTTTAAGTTATTATATTTAGGATAAAATGATTTATAATAACATAAAGTATAATTACCCTGGATAAGTTAAAGTATAATTTGAAATAATGTATATTAATTTTAAATAAAATAACCTAATGTATAGCTTAAAGTTAGTTGAATAATATAATTTACAAAAACTTAAAAGCTTATAATAAACTAGTTAAAATACTTTAAGGTAAAATAACATAAAATATAAATTAGAATTACTAAAGTAATT
>Ga0116230_10003388_pt1 | contig 15563 bp, 11 predicted proteins | sample S1TSphfallax_3_FD_88678 | JGI IMG/M metagenome (GOLD analysis project Ga0116230, IMG submission 88678) | Host-associated microbial communities from peat moss isolated from Minnesota, USA - S1T2_Fd - Sphagnum fallax MG | ecosystem: Host-associated > Plants > Peat moss > Unclassified | place... | reverse complement strand
GCAGCCGTCCGACCCGCCCTCGAGCAGTGGCTCAACAGCAACCGCACCGTCGCCGAAACCATCATCAACCGCATCATCATCGCAGCCCGCGCCCGCGAGGCCTCCCACGCAGCCAGCGCCAGCGTCAGTCGCAAGACCGCCACCTCCGGCCGCCTCACCCTCCCCGGCAAGCTCCGCGACTGCTCCAGCTCCAACAAGGACGAAACCGAACTCTTCATCGTCGAGGGCGACAGCGCCGGCGGCAGCGCTAAACAGGCCCGCAACCGTGAGAACCAGGCCATCCTGCCCTTGCGCGGCAAGATCTTGAATGTGGAGCGGGCGCGGTTCGACAAAATGCTGTCGTCCGAACAGGTCGGAACCCTGATCACCGCCCTCGGCGCGGGGATCGGCCGAGGGGAGTTCGACCCCGACAAGGTGCGCTACCACAAGATCATCCTGATGACCGACGCCGATGTGGACGGCGCGCACATCCGAACCCTCCTGCTCACCTTCTTCTATCGTCAGATGCCGGAGCTGATCGACCGGGGCTATCTCTATATCGCCCAGCCGCCGCTCTATAAAGCGTCCAAGGGCAAGTCCTCCCGCTACCTCAAGGACGATCAGGAGATGGAGGCCTTCCTGTTCGAGGAAGGCTCAGACGGGGCGGTCTTGGAGCTGGCCTCGGGCGAGCGCCGCTCCGGCGCGGATCTGATCTCTCTCGTGCGGGAGGCGCGCACGGCCCGCGCCCTGATCGACCGGCTGGCGAGCAGAGCGCCGGCCTTCGCCATCGAACAGGCCGCCCTGGCCGGGCTGCTTGGCAACAATCCAGACCCCGACAAAGCCGCCCGTCGCTTCGACCTTTACGCCGAAGAGGGCGATGGCCGCTGGACCGGCGCCGCAGCGGAGAGCGGCGGCGGCCTGGGCTATGGTCCGGGCGGATTTATCTTCTCGCGTGAGCGGCGCAGCGTCTCCGAACGCGTGGTGCTGGACGAGCTTTTGATCCATGCCTCCGACGCCCGCCGCCTCGCCGAGCGCGCCTTCAGCCTCGGGGAAATCTTCGAAACCCCCGCCGTCTATCGGCGGAAGGACCAGACCACCACCGTCCGCGGGCCCCTCGACCTTGTGAACGCCGTCCTCGACGCCGGGCGCAAGGGCCTCTCGATCCAGCGCTATAAGGGTCTCGGCGAGATGAACCCGGAACAGCTCTGGGAGACCACGCTGGATTCGAACGCGCGCACCCTGCTCCAGGTCAAAGTCGCCCATGTGGACGACGCCGATGACATGTTCAGCCGCCTGATGGGCGACCTTGTCGAACCCCGGCGCGAGTTCATCCAGGAGAACGCCCTGGACGCCGAGGTCGACGTCTAGCGGCTCGCCCTGGGGCCTTGGCGTCTGGCGAGGGCGGCGGATGAGATCACCGGATCTGGCGAGCCGTCCTAGCCCTTAAGCGCGGTTGGCTTCGGGGCGACGAAGATCGCAGGCCTGGCCATGAGTTTTGGGAGGAAACGCCTCATGCGTCGCCTTCATCTTGGCGCAACAGCCCTGGCGGCCGTCGCAGCCCTCGTCCTGATCGGACCTGCCGGCGCCCAGGACCGGCCGAGCCTGCGCTCAAGCGTGATCGAGCGGGCGGCTCGATATCACGCCCGGATCCAACGCGACCAATACGGCGTGCCGCACATCAGCGGCCCTACCGATCCGGATGTCGCCTTCGGTTTCGGCTTCGCCCATTCCGAGGACGATTTTCCCACGCTGCAGGTGGCGGTGCTGACCTCGCGCGGCGAACTCGCGAGCTTTGAGGGCCCCAGGGGCGCGATCAGCGACTATCTGGTGCGGCTGCTGAAGGTCAAAGAGACCGTGGCGTCCCAGTACGATACCGCCCTTCCCCCAGAAACCCGCGCTGTGCTCGAGGCCTACGCCGACGGGATCAACGACTACGCGGTCCTTCATCCTGAAAACGTCGCGCCGGGTCTGCTGCCCGTGACCGGCCGCGACGTCGCCGAGGGCTTCGTGTTTCGGACGCCGTTCTTCTATGGCCTGGACCACGTGATCGGCGCCGTCCTCGCCCCCGAGGTGAAGCCGAGCCAGGTCGCCATGACCGGACCCTTTCCCATCGGCTCCAACGGGATCGCTGTAGCCGCCTCCAAATCCGCCGACGGCGCCACGCGCCTTCTGGTCAATTCACATCAGCCCTACGTGGGGCCAGTCGCCTGGTACGAGGCGGTGCTTGACTCAGGCCAGGGCTGGCATGTGGCGGGGGGCTTTTTTCCCGGCTCGCCCTTCATGTTGCACGGGCACAACGCCCATCTCGGTTGGGCCAACACCGTCAACGCGCCCAACCTCTCAACGGTCTACCGTCTGGTGATCAACCCTGCCAATCCGGACGAATACCGGATGGACGGCCAGTGGAAGCGGTTCGAGACGGGCGACGCGGCGATCCGCGTGAAGCTCTGGGGTCCGCTGAGCTGGACCCTACACCGTCCCCTGCTCTGGTCGGACCATGGTCCGGTGCTGCGCACCCCGCACGGCGTGTTCGCGGTGCGCTACGCCGGCATGGGCGAGGCGCGCCAGCCCTTGCAGTACCAAAGGCTCGATAAGGCGGCCAGCCGTGAAGACTGGCTGAACGCCATGCGTCTGCAGGCCCTGCCCAGCATCAACTACATTTATGCCGACGAGAAAGGGAACATAGGCTACGTCTACAACGGTCAGTTCCCTGCGCGCCGCGAGGGGATCGACTGGACCGAGATCCAGCCCGGCGATCGATCCGACCTGATCTGGCATGGTTATCTGCCGTTTGACCGCGTCCCGCAGATCTGGAATCCGCGATCAGGCTATGTGTTCAACTCAAACAACACCCCCTTCCAGGCGACGGGCGCCGAGGACGCGCTGAAGCCCGCCGACTTCAGCCCCGCCATGGGCATTCAGACCAACATGACCAACCGCGCCTATCGTGCCGAAGAGACCTTCGGCGCCGATCCGGCCATCACGGCCGACGCCTTCCGCACCTATAAGTTCGACATCGCCTATAGCGCCCGGTCCGACATCGCCCGCGAGATCGCCGAGGTGATTAAAATCGATCCCGGCGCCGACAAGGATCTCGCCGCCGCCCAGGCTTTGCTCAAAACCTGGGACCGCCGCACCGATGTCGCCAGCCGCGCGGCGGCGCTTGGGGTGTTGATGGGGACCAAGGCCGAGCACGAGGACGGCCGAGCCGACATAGCGCCCATCGAGGCCCTTCGTGAGGCGATCGCGAACCTTAAGCGCCATTTCGGTCGCATAGATCCAGAGTGGGGCCAGCTGAACAGGATCCGGCGCGGGACGCTCGACCTGTCGATCGACGGCGGTCCGGACACCTATCGGGCTGTGTATGGCGCGCCGCAAAAGGACGGGACCCTGACGGCAGACGCAGGCGACACCTTCATTATGTTCGTCGCCTGGGACAAGACGGGCGCCCTGTCCTCGCAGAGTATTCACCAGTTCGGCTCTGCGACCCTTGACCCGAACTCGCCCCACTACGCCGATCAGACGCCCCTGTTTGTCGCCATGAAGACCAAGCCGGTTCTGTTTACCGAGAGCGAACTGAAAGGTGCGGTCGAGGAGGACTATAGGCCCGGCGAGCGGGGTAAGACGGTCCCCTGAGAGCGAATTATCCCCCCCCACGGGGGCTTCTTCGCCGATCACGATGAACCCCTGGCCGGTCCCTGCGTTCTCGCCGTCCAATCCGTTCACGGTGACACCCCAATGCCGCGCCTCAGCATCCGCCACGAAAGTCTCTACAGCTACTCCGCCCCCGTTGAGTTCGGATGGTGGCGTCTGTTGATGCGGCCCCTCGACACCCACGCCACCCGCCTGATCGAAGCCTGGGTGGAGACGCCGCCGGCCGAGATGCGGTGGACCTACGACGCCTATGGCAACTGCGTCTGCTATCTCAAACCCAATGAACCCGCCGACAGACTGAAGGTGGTCAACCATCTGGTTGTGGACCGCTACCCCTCGCCCATGGCCGCCATCAGCATCGACAACCCGTGTTCCAGCCTGCCGATCGTCTATAGCCTCGCGGACCGGGCTATCCTTGAGCCCTTCATCGCGCCCGCCGAGGGTGACGACGGCGCTCGCTATCGCGACTGGCTGACCTCCCTTGCGCCCCGCGCCGAGGAGCCGGCGATCGATTTTCTGAGGAGGATCAACAGCGCAATCCACGCGGATTTCACCTATGGCGCGCGGGAGGAAGAGGGAACTCAGAGCCCCGGCATGACGGTGGCGCTGAACTCCGGGACCTGCCGCGATTTCGCCTGGCTGATGATCGAGAGCGTCCGGCGTTTCGGCTTCGCCGCACGATTCGCGACCGGCTATCTTTATTCGCCAGGGCAGACGGTGAGGGGCGCCGGCGCCACCCACGCCTGGTGCGAGGTCTTCCTGCCAGGTCTCGGCTGGACTGAATTTGATCCCACCAACGATCTCGTGGAATCCTCGAGCCTGATCCGTGTGGCCACCACCCGCACATGGCAGGAATCGGACCCGATGAACGGGACGGTTATCGGAGAAGCGGTCGGCGAGCTCAAGGTCGCCGTCGACGTGGATCTCATCGAGCGAGAACCCCAGCCTGGAGCGGTGTTCATGAACGCGCGCGGCCAAGATAGGGAGCTCGCCGCGCCTCTTACCGTTTAGGCAAACCCCAAACTCACGCATCGGGCGGCCTGCACGGAGGCTTCCGCTGGCTGCGGAGCCCCTCGTTCTATGTGCGTGATTGACTCCGACCCAAGCGCGCTCAAGAATGAGAACAATACATGAACATCGGGATGGTGATGGAGACGGGCGATCCCTTGGCGGCTGTCCTTTCCCGGCCGGGACTGTCCCCCGAGGTGTCTTAATGCCGCGATGGGGCAAGACCCGTTACGGCCATGTGTTCAGCGAGGGGAAGGCCGGCGTCGCCTGGGTCGGGAAGGGCTCGTGGCGAGGGCGCAGGCCGGATGTTCAGGGCGAAGGGGAAAGGACCATGCCAGAGGTTGAAAACCGCCCGGCTTTGAGGGTGACCAGCGATCTCCTCCAGCTGCGGGTCGGGGAGGTGATCGACCAGGGAGTGCGCCTCAGGATCAGCTGCGACAACTGTCAGCACGAAAGCATTTGGACCCAGGGCTATATGGAGAAGAAGCTGAAAAAACTCAGGGCAGAGAGCATCAGGCGCATGGCGAATAAGCTGCGCTGCGGCGGTTGCCGGTCCAACTATGTGCGGGTGTGGCGCGGTTAGGGGGAGCCCTCCAAACGTCAGGCGCAAGCCGTGAGGGCCCGCTAACAACCGCCTTGGCGCGGGATTGGCCCCAGGCGCGCCGCAGGCGCGCTTTGGATTAGGCCTTAGAGCCCTATCCAGCCCTATTTTACCGGATTGGGATGTTCTGCAGCGTAGTCTGACATCATTCGCGCGCCGGATTTCATGAGGTCCGCAACCCGGTCCTTCTTGACGAACGGCGTGGTGAAGAACCGGTCGACGGCGGCGTTGAACCGTTCCGGATCGTCGACGGGAACCATGTGAGTGGCGCCCGGGAAAATCATAAGCTCAGCGTTCGGCAGGTGGTGGTAGATCTCAAGCGTGTGCGCGTCCGCGATCACATCGTGATCGCCGGCGAGAATAAGCGTGGGCGCCGTGATCGCCTCAAGAGCCTCAGGTTTGATGTGGGGTTCATCGCGATCAAGGGCGGCCACCCGTTCAGCTCGCGTGGGCGTATGCCGAGGGTCGGGTTTCGGGTCCGGTCCCTCGAGCTTCAGAACTTCGGGCGCCAGGCCCTCCGGATTGAGGTTGGCGGCCATGGCGGCGATCTTGGTCACCTGGTCAGGATGGCGCAGGCCCAAAAGCAGGGCTTCGATCCCGCCGTCGCTCCAACCCAGCACCAGAACTGGGCCCGTGTGGAGATGATCAAGGAGCGCGGAAAGATCGTCGGTCATGGCTTCGAAGGTCAGGGGCCCTGCAGCGTCGGCGGAGCGTCCATGGTCGCGGCTATCCATGGCGATCACCCGGTAATGCTGGGAGAAGAAAGCGATCTGGTTCTTCATCGACCAGATGTTGGCGCCGTTTCCATGGATCAGCAGGAGCGGCGGCCCCCGACCATAGACTTCGTAATAAAGCTTCAGCCCGTCATGCTCAAAATAACCGCCCGCCGCGGGGTTGGCGCCATAAACCAGATGGGACGGCGGGAGCGGAACCGCCGCCGCGGCGCTGACGGGCGAAGGGTCCATAGCGATCGTGGCCAGAGCGATCGTGGCCAGAGCGATCGTAGCCGGAGCAATCAGCGCCAGCGCCGCGGATCCGAGCCTGCTCATCGCCCCTCCTGGTTCGTGCGGTCCTGGTCCGCATCGCCCCTTGAACCTTCCCGAGAACCCCACCGAGATCAACCCGGCGTCACCAAGGTCTGACGCGTCTAAAGCGCCTGCGCCGGCCGGTTGATAAAGCCCACAATCCAGTGTGCGGCCTGAGGCCGATACCCTTTCAACGGCGCTCGCCGCGCGCGGGGCGCGGCGCCGGTCCTGGTTCTGCTGTTTCTCCACACACGCCAAGATCCTCGCAACCCTGCCCTCACCGCGCCCGAAAGCTCAAAGGCGAGGCCGGCTTTCTGGGCTCCGCCTTAGAGCGCGTTGACCGGAGCGCCTTCACCCTTTCTTATCGCGCCCTATCGCCTCGCCCAGGACCGACCGGAGAAACCTGACATGTGGACTTTGCGCAGGATCCTCATATGGGCTGCAGGCGCGATACTGGCCGCCTCAGCGCTCGCGGCCCAAGCTGCAGACGTCTCGGTGGCTTCGGCCCTGTCCTATCCCTTCGTCGATAATCTCGTCAGCGCCGCAAAGGCCGATCGGATCGCCTGGACCCGTAATGTGCATGGGGTCCGCAACATCTGGGTCGCGACCGGACCGGACTATCTTCCCCACCTCGTCACCCAGTTTTCCGAGGACGACGGCCAGGAGCTGACCCAACTGACGTTTTCGCCGGACGGCGCCGTTCTGGTGTTCGTCCGCGGCGGGGACCATGACGCCAACTGGCCGGCCAAAGGCGGGTTGCAGCCTAACCCCACGTCGAGCCCGGTCGAGCCCAAGGTCACCCTCTGGCTCGCCGATCCTTCGGGCGTCAAACCGGCGGTCAAGCTGACCGAGGGCGACGCCCCGAAAATTTCCGCCAAGGGTGAGCTGGCCTATCTCAAGGACGGGCAGGTATGGACCGTCAAGCTCGACGGGAAGGACGCGCGACGTCTGCTGTTCGACCGCGGCCAGGATCGCGACCTCGCCTGGTCCCCAGACGGCTCGCGCCTGGCCTTCGTGTCGGGCCGCGAGGACCATAGCTTCATCGGCGTATACGCCGGCGAAGCCAAACCTATCGCCTGGATGGCGCCCTCAACCGGCATAGACCTCGCGCCCGTATGGTCGCCCGACGGCCAGAGCATCGCCTTCACCCGCCAACGCGGCGCTGGCGGAGCCCCTGAACCCTTCCTGGTCGAAACCCCAACGCCCTGGTCGATCTGGACCGCCGACGTCGCGAGCGGGGTCGGCCACAAGGTCTGGTCGAGCACAAAGACCCTCCACGGCTCCTATCCGGAGGTGGCGGGCGAAGCCAATCTGAACTGGGGCTCGGGCGGTCGGCTGACCTTCCTCTCCACAGAGGATAACTGGCCCCACCTCTATGTGGTGCCTGTCACCGGCGGGGAGGCGCGTCTTCTGACGCCGGGATCCTTCATGGTCGAACACATTGCGGCGAGCCGCGACGGTTCGGCTCTGATCTATTCGGCCAACACCGGCGGCGCAAAGGACGATGACGACCGCCGGCACCTCTTCAAAGTAGCGCTGGATGGGGGCGCGCCGATCGCCCTGACCGCCGGCGAGAGCCTGGAGTGGACCCCAGCGGCCCTCGGCACGGCTGTCGCCTTCGTCGGCGCCGACGCGCGCCGGCCGACGTCGGTCCAGGTCGTGAGCCTCACAGGCGCCGAGCGGCGCACCCTCCCCGGCCAGGAGCCGCCGCCCGACTATCCGGGCTCGAGCTACGTCATTCCTCAGCAGGTCAGCTTTTCAGCGCCTGACGGCCTTCTGATCCACGGTCAGCTCTTCGCAGCAAAAGGCGGCGGAGCGCGCAAGCCCGCGGTGATTTTCGTGCACGGCGGCCCGCCGAGACAGATGCTCCTCGGCTGGTCCTATATGGACTATTATTCCAACGCCTACGCCATGAACCAGTATCTCGCGGCGCACGGCTTTGTTGTTCTGTCGGTGAACTACCGGCTGGGGATAGGGTACGGTTACGACTTCCAGCACCCGGCGTTCGGCGGAACCCGCGGCTCGTCGGAATATCAGGATGTCCTGGCCGGCGCCCGCTACCTCCAGAGCCTCGCGATGGTCGATCCGACCCGGATCGGGATCTGGGGCGGCTCATACGGCGGCCTTCTCACCGCTCTCGCCCTGGCGCGCAATTCAGATGTGTTCAAGGCCGGCGTCGACCTGCACGGGGTGCACGACTGGTCTCGGGTGATGGCGGAGGAACTCGGACCGCCCCTTGGCCGGTTCGAACAAGGCGATCGCCAGGCGGCGATCGAAACGGCGTTCAAAGCGTCGCCCGACGCCGACGTGGCCCACTGGACCTCTCCGGTGCTTCTGATCCAGGGCGATGACGACCGCAATGTCCGCTTTAACCAGACGATCGACCTTGCGCGGCGCCTCGACGCCAAGGGCGCGCCATTTGAAGAACTGGTCCTGCCCAACGAAATCCATGGATTTCTGCGCTACGCCTCCTGGCTGAAGGCGGACGCGGCCACGGCCGAGTTTTTGACCCGTAAACTGAACGCTGAGCCCTAGGGTCCCCCGCGTTCCAGCTAAACAATCCCCAACGCCCCGTTCAGCGACGGTTCAGCCACAAGGCCCGAGACTGCCTCCCATGCGGCGCTGATCAAGCGCCACCCTGACGGAGGAAGACGCAATGCTGAAGAAAGCGCTCGTGGCCGTTATGGCGGCCGCATCCCTGGCGACAGCGATGGCTGCGCCCAACACCGCGGCGGCCTGGCCGTGGGGCGGTCATCCGGGATTCCACGGTCCTGGCTATTGGCATGGCGGCTGGGGTCCACGCCCCGGCGTGTTCGCCGCCGGCGTCCTCGGCGTCGCGATCGGCGCCAGCCTCGCCAGCCCCTACTATGGTCCGCCGCCCGCCTATTACGCGGGTCCAGGCTATTGGGGTTACTACGGCGGCTGCCGGAGCTATTGGCGCTGGGCCCCGGCCCTCGGTCACTACGTGCGCGACACGCGCTGCTGGTAGACCCGCCGTGTTCAGACGGGCCCCGGCTTTTGGCCGGGGCCCTTCAGGGCTTAAGCGGCTAAGCCCAGTCCAAGAGATTGACCTTACTGTGGGCGATCGGCGCTGAACGGCCTATCAAGCTCGCGCGCCGGAACCTGCGGCTCAGCGGGGGACACACAGAGAAAGCCGCCGGCGCCGTGCTCTGGCGCGCCTACGACCCCCCTCGGACGCCCTTGCCAGGAAAGACTTTGGACTGAAGGGCGCCGTGGTCCACCACCGCTATCCCCCCGACCAGGACATAGGCGATGCCCTGCGAGGGTTCCGTGGGATGACGATAGGTGGCCCTATCGGCGACCGTAGCGGGATCGAAAACGGTGAGATCCGCGTCAGCGCCGACCTGAACACGGCCTTTGCGGCGCATCGCCGGCGCGATGGCCTCAAGGCGTTTGGCCGGCAGGACGGTCATTTTGCCGAGGGCCTCCATCAAGGTCAGGGCATGTTTCTGACGCACATAGACGCCCAGCACCCGCGCAAAGGTCCCGGTGCCGCGCGGATGGCCCTTGCCATCCACGTAGGGAACCGCGTCCGAGGCGATCATCACCCCAGGATGAGCGACCGCCAACGTCACTGACGGGTCCGGGATGGTATGGAGGATGACCATGGCGCCCGGCGTATCGGCCCGGTGCTGGGCGAAGCTCTGTTCGGTCAGCCGCTCGCCCGTGGGCGGCCATTCAATGTCGCCGAAGCTTCCGCCTATGTGAGCCTGCCAACCGGGATTGAACAGGGCGCTGCCAATGGCCGTGCTTCCCGCATCATAAGGGTAGACCTCCGTTGTGATGTCGACGCCGCGCGCCCGGGCCCCGTCCATCAGGTCTAACAGTTCGCCGACCGAACCCAGGCCTTTACTGCCGATATGACAGACGTGCACCGCAGCGCCCGTGGCGGCGGCGTCTGCGACCAGTTCCTGGATCGGATCCAGCAAATGACTGGGGTCGGCCGCAGCCGCGGCCCGGGCATGCACGAACAGCGGCGCTTTGAGCGGCGCGGCGACCTTCATCAAGGCGTAGAGTTCGTCGCGCCCGAGGCCAGGCAGGTATTCGTAGAGGACGCCGAGGCCAAGGCCGCCGTCGGCGATCCCCTGTCGGAACAGGGCCTGCTCCTTTGTCATTTCATCGGGCGAGAGGGCGCTTTCAGCCCACTCTGCCTTGCGCGGCAGGATGTCGGCCCAGTGGTTCACCGGCGCCGTCGCCGTGGGCGGATCTTCAATTCCGGTCTTCAGCTTCACCCGGATGCTCTGCAGGCCGACGCTGGCGCCGTAGTTGATCCGGGTGTGGCCCGCGCGCACGGCGTAGAACGGCGCCACCGGATAAACGCCGGCTTCGAGCTCGAGGGCAGTGGTCACCCCGTCGCGCGCCTGCTGGTCGTAGCCGAAGGCGTACTGGGCATGGGAATGCAGGTCGATGAAGCCAGGGGCGACCACAAGCCCCTTGGCCTCGATCGTCTGGGCTCCGGCGAGAGGGCGGGTGGAGATGACGGCGATCCGGCCCTTGCGAATCCCAAGATTGGCGATCTGGTCTCTGCCGGTCTCCGGATCCATGACCCGGCCGTGCAGGATGACCAGATCGTAGGCCGGCGCCGCTACGGCCAGAGCCGGCCAGATCAAGACGCCGACCAACCCCAGACGGACCAAGGCCCCTATAAAAAGTCGTCTTAGCTTCATGGGTCCCCCCTTGGCTCTCCCCTCGGCGGGGAGAGCTTGAAGGACGAATGTGCACGAGGCGCAGTCCTGACGCTCGAAGAGATCGCAAATCCTGACCACTGCGCGGATTACGACCGTCCGCCGCTTGCCAAGGCCGGGCTCGCGCTTAAGGTTTGGGCCCTTCTCGGGGAAACAAATCATGCTGAAATCCTTGGCGCTGGCCGGCGCTTTCGTTCTTTGCCTGCCCATCGCGGCGTCCGCCGAGACGCCCCGGCCAGATCAGCTGAAGTTCCGGGCGCTCTATAAGGAGCTGGTCGAGACCAACACCACTCTGTCGGTCGGCAGCTGCACCCTCGCCGCAGAGCGTATGGCGGCGCACCTCAAGGCGTCGGGCTTTCCCGACGCGGACATACACCTCTTCGCCGTGCCCGAGCATCCCAAAGAAGGCGGCCTCGTCGCCGTGCTGCACGGGACCGATCCCAAGGCCAAGGCGGTCTTGATGCTGGCCCACCTCGACGTCGTAGAGGCCAAGCGGGAAGACTGGACCCGCGACCCCTTCGTCCTCGTCGAGGAAAACGGAGCCTTCTATGGCCGCGGAACCTCCGACGACAAAGCGATGGCCTCGATATGGGTCGACAGTCTTATGCGCTACAAAGCCGAGGGCTTTCATCCCCGGCGCGCCATCAAGCTGGCCCTTACCTGCGGCGAGGAGACCAACGGCGCCTTCAACGGCGCGGAATACCTGTCGAAGAACCAGCGCGACCTGATCGACGCGGCCTTCGCCATCAACGAGGGCGGGGGCGGCCTATTGGACGCGAACGGCAAGCCGGTGTTCCTGGGCATCCAGGTCGGGGAAAAACTGTCCCAGAACTTCACCCTTGAGGTCACCAATCCGGGCGGTCACAGCTCCCGGCCCGTTCCCAACAACGCCATCTATCATTTGGCTCACGCCCTCGTGGCGATCCAGGGCTTCCGCTTCCCGGTGGAGTTCAACGACACCACGCGCGACTTTTTCACCCGCATCTCGGCCACACGCACCCCCGCCGAACGGACCGCGATCAAGGCTCTTCTGCTAAACCCCAAAGACGAGGCCGCCCGCGATCTCCTCGAGCGCGACCCGGACGCCAACTCGATCCTGCATACCAACTGCGTCGCCACCCTGCTCGACGCCGGCCACGCCACCAACGCCCTGCCCCAGCGCGCCCGCGCCAACATCAACTGCCGGATCTTCCCCGGGACCACCACCGAGACCGTACGCCAGACCCTGATCCAGGTGATCGGCGATCCGGAGGTGAAGGTCAGTGTTCGCGAGGTGCGCAACGCCCCGGCTCCCCCGCCGCCGCTTGATCCTAAGGTGCTCGGCCCAGCGGAGAAACTCGCCGCTGAGATGTGGCCAGGCGTCCCCCAGGTCCGGCTGATGTCGGCAGGCGCCACTGACGGCGCGTTCCTGACCCCGGTCGGCATCCCGACCTACGGCATCTCCGGCGACTTCGGCGATCCGGATGGAGACGGCGTCCATGGTCTTAACGAGCGGATCCGGGTGAAGGTCCTCTACGACAGTCGCGACTACCTCTACCGCTTGATGAAGATTTACGCCGACCAGCCCGATTAGGGTGAGTCAAAGGACAGAGATGACCGCGACCCCGATCCACCTCCTTCGCACCGAAGGGGATTATGGTCGGCGCGCGCCGCGTTCTAAAGGGACTTCGATGATGAGCCAGAGCTGGGCTGGGGCGAGGGCGATCGATTTGAACGCCGTGGCCTCGTCCTCCATGCGATGAGGAAAAGCGCTGGCCCATGGAGCGCGTTGCGCGCGTTGAGATCCTGAAGTTCTCCATGGAGCAGTACGATCGCTCGCAGGCTGATCTCAAAGTCCTGCTCCGGTCGCGATCCAGAGCAGGCGAGCGGTTGGTGTAGTCTCGGTCGCTGAGATTGGCCATGGTAGAGCACCGGTCCGCCGCTGACATCCGGCGTCGAAGCACATCCGAAGCCCTGCGGGTGAGCAAGCGGAAGGCTCGTCGATAGCGATCGGGCGCCTACATTTGCACATCCATAATCACCTCGGTGGAGTGCCTTTCCCCCTCCTCATCGTAGGCGACCTCGGGCGCAACACTAGTCGACCTGACCGGGGACGGGCCGTTGAAGATGGGCGTGCCGTCTTACGTCGCCGGGGCTCGCGACCAGGCGTTGGCCCAGCAGTGGTCGGTCGCGTTTCATAGCCATCCCGACCACCCGGACGGTGTCTTTTACCCCTCGCGGCTCAACGAGGAGCGCTGCATCGCGCTCTACGACCGAGCGATATGGACGCTGCGAGCGGTGTCGACTCCGCGGCTGATGGACTGCGACGTCGAACTGGCGACGATCCTCAACGACCTTGGCATCGCGATGGTCTGAAAGGCTGAAGCTGAACCATGACGACGTTAGGAGCGGCCAACCGTCTCCGCGGCGGATCAAGCCGTAAGCTGCGTCGCAACATCAGCCCGGCGCGTCGGCGGAGGCGGTAAAATAGAGCCGCGGCGTCTTCGAAAGCTTCGCCATCGCCGCCGTCACGCGCCGCCCAGGGCTATGCCGGCCTGCTCATAGCGCTCAATGATCGCGAGATAGAGGTCGCTTCGCACCCGATAGGCCTCCCGCGGCCCCGCGACATGCGCATACCCCTTCAGGTTGACCGAACCCGCGGCGCCGGTGGAGTCGATAAAGGCCGAGGGTTCAGGATCGCTCAGAATCTCGCTCTGAGCCTTGGCCGCCTCGAGGATCAAGGCCCTGGCTTTGGCCGCATCGGCCGCCTTGGCGATGGTCAGCTTGATCTCGATACGCCCCCTGGGATCGCCGAGGGTCTTGTTCTTGACGTTCTGGGTGATGAAGCTGGAATTCGGAACGATCACCGTTGAACGATCAAAGGTCTGGATCTCTGTGGCGCGCACGCGGATCCGGCGGACATCGCCCTCCACCCCGTTGCCGAGGTCGACCCAGTCGCCGACCTTCACCGGCCGCTCGATCAGAAGAATAATCCCGGACACGAAGTTCTGAACGATCTGTTGCAGGCCAAAGCCAATGCCGACCGAGAGGGCGCTGGCGATCAGGGCGATCTGCTGGAAGCCAAGCCCCATGGCTGTGAACGCGCAGATCAGCGTGACCCCGACGCCAAGATAGCCGACGCCGGTGCTTACCGAATTGCGGATACCTGAATCCCACCCGGTGACCGGCAGGTAGCGCCGCACCACCCAGCCCCGGACCAGATGCACCACGCCCATCCCAAAGGCGAAGACCCCGATGCCTTGGGCGATGGCGATCGGCGAGATCCTGGCCTTGCCGATCTGGAGCGTGCCGCCGATCCGGCCGACATGGCTGAGGAGCTGCTCGCCGCTTTGGCCGAAGGGTGTGAGCGCGAGCGTAAGCGCCGCGATCAGCACCAGGATCTGCAGGACAGCCGAGGTCAAAAGCCCGGCCTGAAGGATGGTGCTCGACGTCAGACCAAACAGAGCCGCAAGAGCGCGCGTTGTGCGTCCTTCCGGCTGGAAGATCGCGCCTAGCCCTTCGTCGATGAACCGCAGGAAGAGAAAACTTCCCGCGCCGATCAGGCTCAGCCAGAAGATTTGGCCGGAGATCAGGGCGGCGAGGGTGGTGTAGCCCGAAAGCACCGACGCCACCGTCACCAGGATGGCGAGGGTGAGGGCAAGGGAGATCAGCGTCCACACGGGCGAGCGCGGGGCCTCCTCAGACGGCATGGCCCTCACCCGCCGCCGGCGTCCGAAGGTGAGCAGGATCAAGGCGGCCACGCCGGCGTAGGCAAGCGAAAGAATACAGTTGCTGGCGATGGTGGCGGCCACGCTGGCGCCGACGGCGTAGTTGACCTGGTGCAGAACAAAGCCCGCGCTGGTCACCGCCGCAACCGCCCAAAGGGCGAGCTTGGTCCGGGCCGCGTGCGGATCCTTGGCCGGGGCGCGCGGCTCAGACTCCAATAAGGTTGTGAAGGCGCGGCCGAGGGCCAAAATGGCGGCGCTCCACGCGATGGCGCCGACAAGGGCGCCCGCAAGGGTGTCGGCGACCGGGGACACCAACCCGCCCCAGACCAGGCCATAGCGGACCATGCCTGCCGCCAGGGCCGGGGCGCCGGTGTCGACCACGGCGATCCAGACAGCGCTGGCCGCCCGGCTAAATCCGCCAAGCTCGACCGTCTGGCCGCTGAGGGTCCGGCCGATGCGCCGCAGCCATCGGCGAAGCGGGACCAGGATGACCGCGCCCAGCAAAAGCCCAAACAGGGCGCCGATAAGGCCTCTGGGTTCAGCGGCGCTGATCACCACCGCCCAGCTCCGCCGCGCCATCGCCTCTAGCCGGGCAAGATCGGACGAGGACGCCTCCATCAGAGCGGTCCAGAAGTCGGGCGTGAGCGGCGAGGGCGAGCGTTCGAACACCCGAGCGGTGAACCCTTCGCGCCGCCGCTGAGCCGCCCGGCTGAAGGTGTCGCCGGCGGCGCTTGCGAGGGCTTGATCGTCGCGGATCTGAGACTGCAGCATCGCCCTCTGAGACAGGAGGGGGGCGGAGGCTTTACGCTCTTCAGGCGTCAGCCGCCGGCCATGGCCCCGGGCGAGCGTCTTCAGCTGATTTTGGACCTGATGAAGCTGGGTG
>Ga0116230_10003387_pt1 | contig 15565 bp, 13 predicted proteins | sample S1TSphfallax_3_FD_88678 | JGI IMG/M metagenome (GOLD analysis project Ga0116230, IMG submission 88678) | Host-associated microbial communities from peat moss isolated from Minnesota, USA - S1T2_Fd - Sphagnum fallax MG | ecosystem: Host-associated > Plants > Peat moss > Unclassified | place... | reverse complement strand
GCCAACGGTTCCGGCTACATCGTGCCGCTCGTTCCCGATTCGTGGCGTTATCTTCGCGAGTACTGGCCGACGATACGCAGAGATACGGCAGCCATCAATCTGCGCTGGAATGATCAGTCGACGTTCGAACTTCGCACACCCCGCCGTTGGCCCCTGGACCGGGCGAGTCCGTTCGAAGCCCGGCGCGTGCTCGATCCGGCGCCGAATGAGGGCTTAAACCGGCAGGCACTCCTCGCAATGAAGAAGCTATATCCAGCATTCTCGCATGTGCCCATCGTGCAGCAGTGGGCGGGGTACATCGATGTCACCCCCGATGTGCTTCCCTATATAGGCCCCATCAAGGCCGTGCCGGGCCTCACCGTCGCCACCGGTTTTTCCGGGCACGGTTTCGGCATCGGGCCCGCCGCCGGCCGTTTGGCCGCGCAACTGGCGACGGGCGAGAGCGCCTCGGTCGACCCCGCACCGTTCCGCCACGAGCGATTCAGCGACGGATCGCCGCTGGTGATGGGCCCGGAACTCTGATCGGTCCCAGTCGGGACTATCCACCATTTCTCCCGGCCGGCATCACCTCGAGCGCCTCGCCGCCGACCTTGAAGTCATCGTCATGCACCTCGTGCGGAAAACAGTCGGTGTAGTAAGCGAGCCCGCGTACAGCCAGACTCTTCTCGAACGTCTCCTTCATACTCTGGATCAATTCGCAGTCGCCGCTGCCCATGAATATCGGATGCTGGTACGTGATCTGGAACGACGTCCATCGGGCCGCCACCGCGTCGGCGCTGCCGTCCGCCACCGGGGTTGGCGAGTAGAAGTCCGCTTCGACAAACGCGTTATGTGTGGGTATTTCCGGTCCCCCCATGCAGCCCGTCGCACGCACCGTCATATCGTGGCGCGCACCCAGGAATTCGAGAATGCCCTGAACCTTCGACTCGAGACCGGAGCACGTATATAGCGTGGTGAATCCGACATAATTGATTTTCGCGTGATGGTGTTCCCAGATCGCAGACTGCGTGTCGGCCGCCTGCGCCAGCCGAACCGATGCCAGCAGCAGTGCCCATCCCGCGAGATGGCGCCGCATCCGCGCCGAGTCCGCGTATCGGCTCATGTGCGCGCCGCAATCTGGCCCGCGAGGTACTCGGCATCGTGCCAAACGCCCCATATGAACGCTGATGCCCGACGCGACAACCATGACAGCCCCAGAAAATACAGCCCAGGCATCGCGGCCACGCCGCGCTCATGTATCGGGCGCCCCGTCGCGTCGAAGACGTCGAGCTTGATCCAATCAAAATCCAGCGCATAGCCGGTCGCCCAGATGATGGACGTGATGCCCGCGGCCTTGAGGTTCAGTTCGTGGACGGGATGGGTCAGGCAGGGTGGATCGGGATCGATGAGGTGGGCTTCGGGCTCCTCGGGCAAGTCGAGGCCCTGCTGCCTGACATAGGCGTCCGCCGCGTTCAGCATCGAGAGATAGTTGGCATCACCCCGGGCAATGTTCTCCGCCAGATTCGGCAAGATTTGCATCACGCCGTCTCGATACGAGCCCGCGCTGCCCAACAAGGTGATGCCGCGCGCGGCGAGACGCCGTAAGTCGACCGTGTGGCCGCCCCGGGCGCCGCTTACCGCGATGGTGACGTGCTCGGTGCCGGGAGCGACCTTCGCATCCCACTCGCCCAACACCCCAAGCCACCAGACGAAATCCCGTCCGCGGTAACGCCGCGGCGGGCGGTTGTGTGCGCCGACGGAAAGATAGACTTTCCTTCCGGCCCGCACGAGTTCGTCGGCGATTTGCGCACCGGACGAGCCGGCGCCGATGACCAACACGGCGCCTTCGCGCAGCTGACCGGGATTGCGGTAAGCGGCGGAATGGATTTGCTCGATGCCGGCATCGTGCGGAACGGCCGTGGGGATGACCGGGCGTTGAAATGGCCCGGTGGCAACCACGACGTTGGCGGCCTCGATGACGCCCTCGGAGGTGACCGCGCGAAAGCCCGGGCCATTGACCTTCTTTTGCAGCGACTTGACCTCGACGCCACAGCGGATGGGGGCCGCGATCTGCTTCGCGAACGCGACGAAATAGTCGACGATCTCATGCTTGGTCGCGAAGCCATCCGGATCGATGCCGGGGAACGTCATGGTGGGAAATCGGTCGTGCCAGGCTGGACCGTTGGCTACCAGCGAATCCCATCTTTCCGAGCGCCACCGCTCCGCGATCCGCTGGCGCTCGACGATGAGATGCGACGCGCCGCGATTCCCCAAGTGCGCGCTCATCGCGAGGCCGGCCTGACCGCCGCCGATGATGAGCGTATCGACTTCTACGACTGACATGCTTCGCACCCGTGCCAAGGCTGGGTAGATCGGATCGACGGCGCCGAACCTACTGGTGTTCAAGTATCGCCGTTGGGAGCGACTTTGGACAGCTTGATTTCATAGGGCAGGAAATCGGAATTTCGGGGGTAGCGTGGCAAGTTCAACCTGTGCGCAAATACTACTTTCGTCAGGCAGATCATCAGCAAGGAGATTCGTGTATTCGATTCGATCGTGGCGGTTTACAAGACTCGACGTGACTATCTGCCGCGCGTGTTGAATCCTCTCGCGGATTGAAGCGTCGAACACCGGTCGGCTGCGTCAAGCGCTCATTGGTTGAGCTTGAATTCATGGGGCAGCAGTTCCCGGCACGTGCGCTCGAATGCTGCGCGCTCACGCGGCTCGATGTCAGCCGCCAAGCGCGCGATGAAATCATCCGCAGTATCGGCACGCAGCGCTGCCTGCCGGACGAGATGCCGGGCGAGGGGCCCGATGTACTCCGCCAGCCGCCGCACGATCGGCGCTAGATCCACGCTGGCCAATTTAGGGCTCACCGCGGGCACCGCGACCGGCGCGGTCGTGACCACGGCACCCGCCGCCGGCTCCGGCGCACGAGGCACGGCCGGTGTACCCATCTCGAGGTCGGTGGGCTGAGATTTCAGATAGCAACAAAGCCGCTGGTAATGGGGTTCGAGCGGACCGGGAAACGCATCCATCCAATGCTGCGAACTCAGAAAATACTCGAGGCTGCTCGAGGGCATCACGTCCTCGACGCGAAACGGCAGTATCGGCCGCCGCTTGTGCACGGCCCTCTCGACCTCGCGACGCACCTGCGGCGAGACGTTGCTGCTGTCGGAGAAGACCAGCACCATCAAGCGTGCGGCCGCAATGGCGTCGATGATCGCCGCTGCCCAATCGGCGGCCGGCGAGATGTCGCGTGGCGCAATCCAGCATTCGATGCCCTCGGACTCGAGATGCGCGACCAGCGCAGTCGCGCAGCCGCGATCGGCCTGGGAGTGGCTCACGAAAACCTTGCCACTCATTGGGCGCCTTCGAGCAGACGCATGGCCTTCTCCAGACTCGTGCGCATGCGCGCGAAGGAGCGCGCGACCGAGGTCAATTCGCGGGCACCCTTTGCGGGAAAGTCGCCGGGCGATGGGTCGCCGAGACTCACGGCGTCGGCGACCCGCGAAATCTGCCGCAAAGGCCGCACCACCAGCCCATAGAGGATGGCATTGACCATCAGGAACAGCGTCGCGAAGATCGCGGCCAGCGTCACTACCAGCCAGTGATAAGCCTGCGCCGCGTTCGCCGTCGCGTTGGCGTAAGGAACGGCGATCACTTGGGCGCCCACCACCTCGCCATCCTGCCAGCCGAAGCCGTTATTGCTGCCGTAGCGCGCCAGCAGCGTCGGCGGCGCCTGCGACGCTTTGCCATGGCATTCGCTGCACGAGGCATCGGTGCGTATGGGACGCGCCAGAAACAACAGTCGACCCATCGGTGTATCCCGATCACCGCTCACTTCGGACGCACGCGGATCATTCCTGAAGCGCTGCACGATGTCCGCCTCCCAATCCGCGGCGCGATCCCTCGGGTTGGTCGGATTCAAGGTGGCTTCCTTGTAGAAGAAGTCCGGATGGCGTTCGTGCAAGCGCAGGAAATTCTGGGTCGCTGCGTAATAGGGAATGCTCTGCGGAGCGAACTCGGTCTTCAAGCGTTGGTCGAGCAGCGGCAAAATCTCAGCCGAGGTGTAGAGCCTGACCGCGGCCGCGCTGTCCATCATGAGACCCGCCTCAGCGAGGACGTCGCGCCGCGAGTTGGCATCGAGAATGCTCCAGCAGGCATAGCCGGCGAGCAGCGCAACGGGCAGCAAGACTGCCCCCAGCAACAGGTTGATTCGAAGTAACAAACTCATTTGACGGCGAACCACGGCACCCGCAATCCTCGCGACAGTTCACCGTCTTATTCCGCGAGGGTGTCGCAGCGGGCCATGCTTGTCAACCGCCTATGGCTTCTATGCGACCTGCGCATTCCTGTCAGTATTCTTCGTCTTGAAGGCGGTGACTGAGACGCGCGGGCGGGAATTGGAGGAAATGCCGGGGTGAGCACGACGAGGCATCTACTACTCGCCCCGCCGACGCCGCCAGGCGGCCCATATCAGAAGACCGAGCGCGCCGATAATGACCGGATAGTTGCCGACTCTGGCGTAGGGCGTCAAGCCCGTCATCGGCACGACATCGACCCGCATCACCGCCTCTTTGAACTGCGGCAGGCGCGCGACCACCCGGCCGTTCGGGTCGATCGCGGCCGTGATGCCGTCGTTGGTCGCGCGCACCAGGTACCGGCCCGCCTCGAGCGCCCGCATGCGCGAGATTTGTAGATGCTGGTGCGGCGCCGTCGAGTCGCCGAACCACGCATTGTTGGTGACGTTGATGAGCAGCGTCGCCTGGCTGAGGACATCGAGTTGCTCGCTGCCGAAGGCGTCTTCGTAACAAATGGTGAGGCCCAGCGTCTGTCCGGCTGCATGCAGCAGCGGCTGGTGCGCCCCGCCCGCGGAGATGTCATCGTAAGGCAGGCTCATCAGTCGCATCCAGGACCGGATGAAGGCCGGCACCGGAAAGTATTCACCGAACGGGACGAGGTGCCGCTTGTAGTACCAGCCGTCGCCCGCCTTGCTCATGACCAGCAAGCCGTTGAAGTAGCGTTGGGTGGCCGGATCGAAATTGACGAGCCCGATGGCGAACTCCGCACCGTGCACGGCCCCCAGCTTGCGCAACTCCGCGAGATACTCCGCAATGTTGTTGGCGAGTACGGGCAAAGCCGCCTCCGGCCAGACGATCAAGCGCGCACCCCAGGCCTGCTCGGTGAGCTGGGTGTAGCGCGCCAGCGTCGCGTCCCGATTCGCCATCTGCCATTTTTGATCTTGCGAGACCGCTCCCTGCACCACGGCGACCGGCACCGCCGCGCCTGCGACCCGCGTCCATGCATGCCGTGCGGCGCCCTGCCCACTTAAGAACAGCGCGATGAGCACCCCCACGGCCGCGACGCGGCGCGGCACCGAGAGCTGCGGCGCGAACAGCACGCTCAAGGCTACGGCCGCATACGCGGCCGCCCAGCTCACCCCATAGACGCCGAGCAGTGGCGCCCATCCGGCGAGCGGAGTGTCGATGAAGGCATAACCGAGCGACAACCACGGAAAGCCGGTGAGCACCCAGCCGCGCAGCCATTCGAGCAGCACCCACAACGCCGGCAGCACCAGCCAGTCGCGGGTGACCCCGGCTTTGAGCCAGAAGCGATTCGCCAGATAGCACAGCGTCGCCGAAAACGCCGCCATGCCCGCCACCAGCACCGCCTGCAGAATGAGCGTGAGCCACACCGGCACGAGGCCGAACACGTGCAGGCACGTATACAGCCAGTACGTACCGTCCGCGAATAGTCCGACACCGAACGCCGCGCCGACCCACGCGCCCCGGCGCGGCGGCAGTCCGCGAATCAGCGCGAACAACAGCGCCGGCGCGAGCACGCCGAGCGGCCACCATGAGAACGGCGCGAACGCGAGATTCAAGGCAGCACCGGCCGCACCAGCCCCGGCAAGCCGGAGTACGGCGTGCCGTTGGATCGCGGCGACGGCGCCGCGCAACACCGCGATCAAGAAGTCGACTCGTCGGCGCTCGGCGGTTCGATGTCGGTGGGCGTGATCACACGCAGTAGATCGATGCGGCGCCGGTCGGCGCGCACGACGCGAAACTCGAGTTCACCCACCTCGATGGTTTCACCGCGTCGCGGCAGCCGGCCGAATTCCTGCATCAGCAGGCCGCCGATGGTGTCGTATTCGGCGTCGGAAAAGGCGGTCGAAAAATACTCGTTGAAATCGCCGATCGGGGTCAGGGCACGCACCGTGAATTCGCGCGAACTCTCGCGCCGGATGGTCTGGTCATCCTCGACATCGTGCTCGTCGTCGATCTCCCCGACGATCTGTTCGATGACGTCCTCGATGGTTACCAGCCCGCACACCCCGCCGTACTCGTCGACGACCATGGCGATGTGATTGTGGCTGAGGCGAAATTCCTTCAGCAGGACGTTGAGCCGCTTGCTCTCCGGCACGAACACGACCGGACGCATGTACTCGCGGATCTCGAACGGCTCCTCGCCGGCCGTCTGCAAACGCAGCAGATCCTTGGCGAGCAGGATGCCGAGAATCTGATCGCGATCATCGCCGATGACCGGAAAACGCGAGTGTCCCGATTCGACCACGAGCTCGACCAGCTTGTCCGGCGGCTCATCGCGTTCGACGAACACCATCTGCGAGCGCGGCACCATGATGTCGCGCACCTGCATGTCCGCCACCGCCAGAACCCCCTCGAGCATCACCAGTGCATCGCCGTCGAACAGACCGCGGCCGCTCGCTTCGCGTAAATCTTCGATGAGCTCGGCGAGATCGCGCGGCTCGCCGGACATCGACTGGGTGATACGCTTGAGCCAGCGGCCGGTGCTTCCTGGGTTCTGATCGGACATAACGAAAGGATACTCGATCACACGTACGGGTCTGAAAATCCAAGCCGATCAAGGATTTGAATCTCTCTCACGGCCATCTTCCGCGCCTCCCGCGGGCGTTCGTGATCGAAACCGAGCAGATGCAACACCCCGTGCACCGTCATATGCGCCCAGTGTGACTCGCGCGATTTTCCCGCGGCTTGCGCCTCCCGCGCCACCACCGGCACGCAAATCACCAGTTCGCCGAGGTAATGGCAACCGTCAGGCGCGCGGCCCGCGCCGGCGAACGACAGAACGTTGGTGGCTTTGTCCTTGTGGCGATAGTGCGCATTCAGCCTACGGCTCTGGGCCGTTCCCACCACGCGCACCGAGAGCGCGTAGCGCCCGCTCGCCGCCTCGAGCGCGGCCTCCGCCCACAGCCTGAATTGCCCGCGCCGCGGCACCCACGGCCGGCGCGCGGCGAAGCTCACGTCGAGGTCGAGGCTCACAGCCTTAGGCTCATCGCCGGCGGCTCATCGGCCGTGGTCGGGGCTGTTCGCTTCGTAAGCTTGGACGATTCTCTGGACCAGCGGGTGGCGCACCACGTCTTTCGAGGTGAACATGGTGAAGGCAATGCCGCGCACGCCGCGCAGGATGTCGATGACCGTGCGCAGTCCCGACTGTTTGGCGTTCGGCAGATCGACCTGCGTGATGTCGCCGGTGACCACGGCCTTCGAGCCGAAGCCGATGCGGGTCAGGAACATTTTCATCTGCTCATTGGTGGTGTTTTGCGCCTCGTCCAAGATCACGAACGAATCGTTCAACGACCGGCCGCGCATGAAGGCGAGCGGCGCGACCTCGATGACGTTGCGCTCGATCATCTTGGCGACGCGTTCAAACCCCATCATTTCATAGAGCGCGTCGTACATCGGCCGCAAGTACGGATCGACCTTCTGCGACAGATCGCCCGGCAGGAAACCCAGCCGCTCGCCGGCTTCGACCGCCGGGCGCACCAGAATGATTCGTCGCACCTTGTCGGTTTGCAGCGCTTCCACCGCACACGCAACCGCGAGGTAGGTCTTGCCCGTCCCCGCCGGGCCGATGCCAAACGTCAGATCGTGGTTGCGCACGTTGGTGAGGTATTCGGTTTGATTCGCACCGCGTGCGCGCACCGCGCCGCGCGACGTGCGCACCTTGAGTTCGTCGGCGGGAGTCGTCTCTTCCGCACCGGGTGCGCCCGTGGCGCCCGCTTCCATTCCCAAGGCCTGCAGGGCGATATGCACCCGCTCGGAGTCCACCGGCTCCCGCTGCGCCCGCGCATAAAGATCCTGCAGCACGGTCTCGGCGCATTTGATCGCCGAACTCACGCCGATGATTTGAAACCGATTACCCCGACGCCGCAACTCGACGCCGAGCCGCGTCTCGATTTGATGCAGATGCTGATCGAGCGGGCCGCACAACTCCACCAAGCGCACATTGTCGGCCGGTGCGAACACCAGATCCCGAGTCATGGGCACGGAACTCACGAGGTGACTTCCTCCACGAGCCGGCCGCGCAACGAGTTCGGCATGGCCTCGGTGATCCACACGTCGGCGAAGCGATTGATGAGCCCCATGGGGTCGTCCGCCGGACCATCGAAATTCACCCAGCGATTATTGTCGGTGCGACCCGCGAGTTGCTCGGCATTACGCTTGGCGGGCCGTTCCACCAGGACGCGCTGACAGCTGCCGACCATGCGCTGCGAGATCGCCAGCGCCTGGCTGTTGAGCCGCGCCTGCAGCAGTTCGAGCCGCGCCTGCTTGACCTCGTGCGGCACCTCGTTGGGCAATGACGCCGCCGGCGTGCCGGGGCGGCGACTGTAGAGAAAGCTAAACGACTGATCGAAGCCGATCTCGGCGATCAGATCCATGGTGGCCATGAAGTCCGCATCGGTTTCCCCGGGGAAGCCCACGATGATGTCGGTCGAGATGCAGATGTCCGGCCGCACCGCACGCAGTTTGCGGATCTTTTGTTTGTATTCGAGCACCGTGTGGCCGCGCTTCATGGCGGCCAAGATGCGGTCGGAACCGCTCTGTACCGGCAGGTGCAAGAAATTGTTGAGTTTCGGCACGTGGGCATACGCCTCGATCAGACTGTCGTCGAAGTCGAGCGGATGCGAGGTGGTGAATCGGATGCGTTCGACGCCGTCGATGGCGGCGACGAAGTGGATCACCGTCGACAAATCCGCGCGCGTGCCGTCCGCCATCGGCCCGGCATAGGCATTGACGTTCTGCCCGAGCAGAATGATCTCGCGCACCCCCTGGCGCGCCAACGAGCGCACCTCGTGCATCACCTGGTCGAACGGCCGGCTGATTTCCTCGCCGCGGGTATAAGGCACCACGCAAAAGGTGCAGTACTTGCTGCAGCCTTCCATGATCGAGACGAACGCGGTCGCGCCACCGGCGCGCGCCTCGGGCAAGCGGTCGAACTTTTCGATTTCCGGAAAGCTGATGTCGATTTGCGCGCGGCCGGTGGCGGTGAGCCCGCGCAACATCTCAGGCAGCCGGTGCAGCGTCTGCGGCCCGAACACCAGGTCGACGTACGGCGCACGCGCCGTGATGCCCTCGCCTTCCTGGCTCGCGACGCAGCCGCCGACGCCGATCACCACGTGCGGCCGCTCCTCCTTGAGAAGCCGCCACTGCCCGAGGAGGGAGAACACTTTATCCTCCGCTTTCTCGCGCACCGAACAGGTGTTGACCAACAGCACGTCGGCCTCGGCGGGATCGTCGGTTCGCGTCATGCCATGCGCGGATTCGAGCACGTCCTGCATCTTCGACGAATCGTACTCGTTCATCTGACAGCCAAAGGTTTTTATGTACAAACGGCCGGCCATGCGCTAGTGGTTGCTCAAGTGGAAAAGCCCGCTAAGATACTAGCAATCATGGCAATACGCGAAGTTCTTAAGATGGGCGATCCGCGACTCCTCGCGGTCGCCGAACCGGTGCGTGAGTTCCGCACCGCGGCGCTGGAAAGCCTGTTGACCGACATGCGCGACACGATGCGCGAGCTGAACGGTGCCGGGCTTGCCGCACCGCAGATTGGCGTCGGTCTGCGCGTGGTGATTTTCGGTATGGAACACAATCCTCGGTACCCGGAGGCTGACCCTGTGCCCTACACGGTACTCATCAACCCGACGCTCACCGCCATGGACGACGTCGTGGAAGAGGCCTGGGAAGGGTGTCTTTCGGTTCCCGGCATGCGCGGCGTCGTGCCGCGATTCAAGCACTTGCGCTATACCGGTGTCGATGCCGAGGGCCGCCCGATCGACCGAACCGTGAGCGACTTTCACGCACGCGTGGTGCAGCATGAAGTTGATCATCTGGATGGCATCCTCTATCCCCGCCGGATCCGCGACCTGACCCAATTCGGTTTCATCGATGCCTTGTTCCCGGGACAAGAGCTGGCAGACGATTAGGCCACCCCGGAATCGACGGCGCCCTCGGGGGAGCCGCGCTGCAAAACGTCGGGCAGCGGGCGGCCTTCGTCGGTGAAGCTCAAGGACACCGAATTCAGGCAATGACGCTCGCCGGTGGGCCGCGGACCGTCCGGAAACACATGCCCGAGATGGCTGCCGCAGCGCGCGCAGACTTCTTCGACGCGCACCATGCCATAGCTCGAGTCGCGAATCCGCTTGATGTGGGTCTCGTCGTACGGCTTGAAAAAGCTCGGCCAGCCCGTACCTGAGTCGAATTTCGCGTTCGAGCGGAACAATGGCAGCCCGCAAAAACGACAGGTATAGACGCCCGCCTTTTTGTTGTCCAAGAACACGCCGCAAAAGGCCGCCTCGGTGCCGTGTTCGAGCAGCACCCGGCGCTCGTCCTTGGTAAGTCCCGAGGTAATCTCGCGTCGCTGGCTGTCCGTCGGTGGGGTGAGGTCAAATTGCGTCATGACGCGAGGATTGGGCCGGGTGCGCTGTTTTAAAGGCTAGAACGGGATATCGTCGTCGAAATCGTCCTTGCCGCCACCACCAGCCGGCGCAGGCGATTGATCGTAATCATCGCGCGGCGGTGCGCTAGAACCGCCACCACGTTCACCGCCACTCATCCCGCCGCCTCGCTCGCCACCGCCCATGCCGCCCCCGCCACCCTTGCCGCCCAGCATCTGCATGTTGTCACCGATGATTTCGGTGGTGTAGCGGTCGTTACCCTGTTTGTCCTGCCATTTGCGGGTGCGCAGCTTGCCCTCGACGTAGACCTGAGAGCCCTTGCGCAGGTATTCGGCACCAATTTCGCCCAAGCGGCCGAACAAGGCGATGCTGTGCCATTCGGTGCGCTCCTGCATCGCGCCCGACGTCTTGTCCTTCCACGACTCGTTGGTCGCGATGCGGATGTTGGTCACCGTCATGCCGCTCGGCATCGACCGGGTTTCAGGATCCGCCCCCAGAGTTCCCACCAAAATGACCTTATTTACGCCGCGCGCCATGATGACCCCCAAAATGCCGTGACTGCCATGATGCCCGATCGGCGAGCCGTCATGTCAGACCATAAATTGACCGGAATCTTCACATATTACCTCAAACCCGGGCGACCCGATCCACCCACCGGTAGAGCGCCGCGATCGACACGATGAACGCGACAGCGCCGATCCACACCGCGGGGACCGCAAAGTCCTCCCCCACCACGGCGAGCGGCGCGTCTTTGCCCGAAAAGACCACGATCGCGGCGATCACCAGACCCATCAGACTCTCGCCCACGATCATCCCGGAGGCGAGCAGCACGCCCAACTGCTTTGCCCGCTCCGGCTCGGCGCTGCGCTCGGCACGGCGTTCGTACCACCAACCGACGATCGCGCCCAAGACGATGGCGAGCGTGGTCGACATGGGCAGATAGATCCCCATGCCGATGCCGAGTGGCGGGAGTGACGCGGCCGAGCTGCGCTTCAGCAGCTCGTCGATCACGACGCTCGCCACGCCGACCAGCGCACCGGCACCTATCAAACTCCAGTTGAGGTTGCCCTGGATCACACCTTGGGCAAGTGCCGAGAACAGCGCCGCTTGCGGCGCCGGCAGCGCGTGCACCGAATCGACGCCCGGCGTACCGGCGAAGCCATACGCCTTGTTGAGCAGATCGAGAATGGGCGGAATCACGGTGGCACCCGCCGCCACGCCGACCAGTAGGGCGACTTGTTGCCGCCAGGGCGTGGCATCGACCAGCTGGCCGGTTTTCAGGTCCTGCAAATTGTCGTTGGCGATGGTCGCCGCCGCGAACACCACCGCCGTGATGAACAGCGCGAAGGCAACCAGCGCCGGTCCGGTGGCAACCGGCAACGCGGGCCTCGCGAACAGGGCGAGCAACAAGGCCGCGACGATGACCACTGGGATGCCGACACCGGACAGTGGACTGTTCGACGCACCGATGAGTCCCGCCATGTAGCCGCAGACGGCGGCGACGAAGAAGCTCATGAGCGTGACGAACAGAATCCCGCCCACCACGAGCATCGGCTGGACGCTACCGAGTCCGCTCGAGGCGGCAAAATCGGCCAACAACCAGCCGATCGGCAGCATGCAGGCGGCAACGATCGAGGCAACCAGGCCGATCGGCATGTCCTGCTCGGTGCGCGGCAGCGAAGCGCCGCCACCGGTGCGGCGGACCCGCGCCGCGGCCAGCGCCGAGGTCAACCCCGAGACCAGCGGTTTTACCAGCCGCAGCAGACTCCACAGTGCCGCCACCGCGATCGCGCCGGCGCCGATGAAACGCACCTGGTGCCGCCACACATCGGTGGCGATGTGCACCAGCGTGCCGTCGGCCGGATGCAGGCTCGTCAACCACGGCACCGCCGCCATCCACGCAATCAGCACTCCGGCGAACATGGCGAGCCCCGACCACAAGCCGATCAGATGGCCGACGCCGAACAAGGCAAACGACAGCCCGAAATCCACGCCGGAGACGGCATTGCCGGTACCCACACGAAAATACCGCACCACTTCGCCGGCGAACACCTGCGCGGCGGCGATCAGCGCAAACAGCGCCGAGGCGACGCTGCCGACCACGATCGACTTGAGGCCGGCACGACTCGCGGCCGGATCGCCGACGCTCATGTCTCCCTTGCCCAGCGTCCCGACTTTGAGCACTTCGGCGCAGGCAACCCCCTCGGGAAACGGCAGATCGGAGTTCGTGACCAGCGCACGGCGCAGCGGAATGGAGTACATGACCCCCAGCGTGCCCCCTAGAGCACAGATGCCGAACGACGTCCAATACGGGAAACCGTTCCACCAGCCGATCATCACCAGGCCCGGCAGGACAAAGATGATGGCGGACAGCGTGCCCGCCGCCGACGCCACCGTCTGCACGATATTATTTTCTTGGATGGTCGAGCCCTTGAAACCGCGCAACACCGCCATCGAGATGACGGCGGCCGGGATCGACGTCGCGAAGGTCAGTCCGGCCTTGAGGCCGAAGTACACGTTTGCCGCGGTAAATATGAGGGTGATGAGCAATCCCAGCACCAAGGCCCGCGGGCTGAGTTCCTGCCGGCTCTCCGCGATCGGCGTGTCGAGAATCATGCGTGGCAGCATACTTGACGGCGGGCGTATAGTGCTTGATCACATGCAAAATATCCGCATCCGGGGAGCCCGGACCCACAATCTGAAGAACCTCGACCTGGACCTTCCCCGGGACCGGTTGATCGTGTTCACCGGTCTGTCGGGTTCAGGCAAGTCGTCGCTGGCCTTCGACACGATCTATGCCGAAGGTCAGCGCCGCTACGTCGAATCACTGTCGACCTACGCGCGTCAATTCCTGTCGATGATGGAAAAGCCGGACGTCGACACCATCGAGGGGCTGTCGCCGGCCATTTCCATCGAACAGAAGTCCACCTCGCACAATCCGCGCTCCACCGTGGGTACGGTGACCGAGATTTACGATTATTTACGGCTGCTGTACGCGCGCGCCGGCACGCCGCGCTGTCCCGATCACCACATCGATCTTGCGGCACAAACGGTGAGCCAGATGGTCGACGCCATTCTCGAGCAGCCCGAAGGCACGGCAATGATGCTGTTGGCACCCGCGATCGCCGAGCGCAAGGGCGAACACGCCGAATTGCTCGAGGAGCTGCAGGCCGGCGGTTTCGTGCGTGCGCGCATCGACGGCAAAGTGGTCGAACTCGACCAGGCGCCAAAGCTCGACGTGCGCCGCAAGCACACTGTCGAAGCCATCGTCGACCGCTTCAAGGTGCGTCCGGACTTGGCCCAACGGTTGGCCGAATCCTTCGAGACCGCCCTGCGGCTCGGCCAGGGCGTGGCGCGGGTGGCCTACATGGACGATGGGCAACGCACCGAACTCGTGTTCTCCAACAAGTTCGCCTGCCCGGTCTGTAACTACTCCTTGAGCGAACTCGAGCCGCGGCTGTTTTCCTTCAACAGCCCGATCGGCGCCTGCCCGAGCTGTGATGGCCTCGGCACGCAGGAGTTCTTCGATCCCGACAAGATCGTCGCCAATCCGCATCTGTCGCTGGCGGGCGGCGCGGTGCGCGGCTGGGACCGGCGCAACGCCTATTACTTCCAGCTGATCCAATCGCTGGCGCGGCACAAAAAATTCGACATCGAGGCGCCCTTCGACACGCTGCCACCGCCGATCAAGGAGCTGGTGCTGTTCGGCAGCGACGCGGAAGAGATGGAGTTCAAGTACCTGGACGGCAAGGGTGGCACCGTCAAGCGCAAGCACGCCTTCGAAGGCATCGTGAACAATCTCGAGCGTCGCTTCAAGGAAACCGAATCCACCACGGTGCGCGAAGAACTGGCCAAGTACCGCTCTGAGCGAGCCTGTCCCGAATGCGGCGGCACCCGCCTCAATCGCGCCGCGCGCAACGTCTTCGTCGCCGGCAAGAGCGTACCGGAAGTCTCCTCGTTGTCGGTGGCACGCGCCATCGAGTTCTTCGGTGCGCTCAAGCTCGCCGGCTGGCGCGGCGAAATCGCCGTCAAAATAGTCAAGGAAATCGGCGATCGCTTGGGGTTCCTAGGCAACGTCGGCTTGGGTTACCTCACGCTGAACCGCAGCGCCGACACGCTGTCAGGCGGCGAGGCACAGCGCATTCGACTCGCGAGTCAGATCGGCTCGGGGCTGGTCGGCGTCATGTACATTCTCGACGAACCGTCGATCGGCCTGCACCAGCGCGACAACCAACGACTGCTCAACACGCTGGTCGATCTGCGTGATTTGGGCAACACGGTGATCGTCGTCGAACACGACGAGGATGCGATTCGCCAGGCCGATTATGTGGTCGATCTCGGCCCCGGAGCCGGTGTTCACGGCGGTGCGATCGTCGCGCAAGGCACCGCCGCCGAGGTGATCGCCCACCCGAACTCCATCACCGGCCAATATTTGAGCGGCCGCAAGCGCATCGAGATTCCCGCAAAACGCCATGCGCCCGACCCTACGCGCATGCTGAAGGTGAGCGGCGCCAGCGCCAACAACCTCAAGAATGTCAGCGCCGAGTTTCCCTTGGGTTTGATGACCTGCGTGACCGGCGTCTCCGGCTCGGGCAAGTCGACCCTGGTGAACGACACCTTGTTCCGCGGCGTCGCCACGTCGTTCAATCACGCCTCGCCGGGCACCGCGCATTTCGATCGCATCGAAGGATTGGAGTTCATCGACCGCGTGATCGAGATCGATCAGAGCCCGATCGGCCGCACGCCCCGCTCCAATCCGGCAACGTACACGGCGCTGTTCGCGCCGATCCGCGAGATTTTCGCCTCGGTGCCGGAATCGCGGGCGCGCGGTTACGAGGCGGGACGCTTTAGTTTCAACGTCAAGGG
>Ga0116230_10003386_pt1 | contig 15566 bp, 19 predicted proteins | sample S1TSphfallax_3_FD_88678 | JGI IMG/M metagenome (GOLD analysis project Ga0116230, IMG submission 88678) | Host-associated microbial communities from peat moss isolated from Minnesota, USA - S1T2_Fd - Sphagnum fallax MG | ecosystem: Host-associated > Plants > Peat moss > Unclassified | place... | reverse complement strand
GCGCCGCTCAACAAGGTGCCGTCGGCGAGGCGCACGTGCATCCGCCGCAGGGCGAGGTCACGCGATAGATCGGTCCCGAGTCCCGCAGCCGACGCTTGACTGACATCGACCCATTGGAACGCCTCGGTGCCTGGCCGGCGCCGATACAGGGAAATCTCCCGTGAACAGATCGGGCAGGCGCCGTCGTAGAACACTTGCAGCTTCTGCGTCACGTCAGATCCGCCGAGCCGCCGCCACCGCCGACTGGCTGCCAACTGCCACAGTCTTCGTCCAGAGGCGCAGCAGCATCCCGTTGGCGTCGGTGCGGCGCGCGCGTGCGTCATCCCGATGATGCACTTCGTCCGCCTGACAGGTGATCAACACGCTGCGCAATTCCCCGGCGAGCCCGGCGGCGGGCAGTTTGCGGATTTGCGCCTCATAATGGTGGTCCACGAAAGTCTCGACGGCGTCGATCGTCGCGTAGACGGCGCGTGCGCCCGCGAGCGCGGGCAGGAAGCCCGTCAGCCAGCCGGCCAGGCGCCACAGCGGCAGCAACAAGCTCCGTTGTCCTGGCCGCAAGATCGCTTCCATGATGTCCAGATGGCGTTGCTCCGCGAGCATGTGAGCGCGGGCAAATTCCCGCACGGCCAGATCGCCGCTGCCCGCGAGGATGCCGCGGTAGATCATCACCGCGCCCGCTTCGCCGGCGTGATCCGAGCGCAGGTCGCCGGGGAGTTCAGGGTGGGCAGCGGCGGCAGCCGCGAGAGCCTCAGGGCCGAGATCGATGGTCGCGTTCATGGCAGATACCAAGGGCGCGGGGCGCCCAGATGAGATTCGCACAGTGTAGTCCATGACGAAGCGAACGAGGCGGCGCCTCGCCGGTCGGGGCACCCTGCGGAGATTGACAGCAAAGACCGAGAAAAATCGCCCGTCCCGACACCTCCCAACAATCCACGAGAGATCCGCAATCGATTCCAGCAACGGGGGGCCGATTTTGTAATCTGTCGACCGGACTGGACCGGGTCTCCAAGCTAACAGCCGAGCGGGTGTCATCCAAGTTTCACGAATTATGGATCATTCCGCGTGACGCACTGCACGTTGGTCTGTATAAATAGGGGTGCCAGATCGGCGTGTAGACAACGAATCACGATAAACAGGGAGTCGATTATCATGAAGATCACGCGTCTCGTTTTCGGCATTGCCTTGCTTGCTCTCGGCGCCGGCGCTGCACTGGCCGATCCAGAAGTCGATGCCGACCATTGCAGTCTCGAGACTTTGCACGGCACCTTGGCCTACGCCTTCGTCGAATCGCCTCCAGGGCAATTTCAAGGAGCGGTGCTCGGAATCCCGACCTCGTCGAGCGGCGAAGAATATTATGACGGCAAAGGCCACATGAAGTATTACCAGTTCGTGAGCGACGGCACCAATTCGTATACCAACTCGGGCACGGGTACTTACACGATCACGAAGAATTGCATCGCGACGGTCACGTACGAGTATGACGGCGCGCAAAGCGGCATCCCGTGGGTTTATTTCGTCGTGCCCGACGGCAGCGGCTATTATTGGAACAGCAATCAATCAGCGGGTGTGCTTTCTGCGGGCCGAGTAACGCGAATCTCGCACGCAGACCTGCTCCCCTAGCGAAAGTGCGAACGCGGCCACGCGCCGGGACGCCGCGATCGATCGTCGCGGCGATCGTCTGCCAACCCGCGCCACTGGTCTTTCCTGAGGTGAGGGCCGACGATGCTGCCGTCGCCATCGGAGCGGTGACGGCCGCGGCAGTTGCCACCGGCCGCTTGGCCGCGGAAAATTAGAGCATGGGATGGTCCACTTAGGACCCCGATTTCACCCCGAACCTGGTCAGAATTGCACGCCGGTTCACACCTACGCGACGAATTGGACGGCTGCACCCGCTCGCAGATCTGCGAACGATCTGCGATTCGAATCCTCAGCTGACGGTAGTTGCTAGTCAGACATACAACGTGCCTTCCATTGCTGCTTTTATCCCGATGGTTCCTTTGTCAATAAGAGCGAGAAAGACGGCCTGCGCTTCCGCGGCATCTCTGCGCATCCGATAAACCTCGTGCGCCTGCGTGAACGCTACGCCCATGTCGTCACGCGAAGCGCGCTCATCAGCCGCGGGTGCCACCTTTAGCATCGTCTTGCACTGCTCCGCTGCCCGCCGCACCGATGCCAGTGAATTGAGGTCCATCTCTAATACCTCGACACGGACTCCCGTCTCGGTGCGCAGCTTATCTGCAGCGCCTCCAGCCTTGCCCGGGTTTCGAGCCGCCAGAATCAGATTGCACCCGAACCGCATTGCCAGTGTCTGTGCCCCGATCAGCCCCAGGCCCGCGTGGCCACCCGTGATCAATACTGTCGACATAAAAGTCCTCAGGTTTACCTGTCGAGAAGCGGTAGCCAACTCAACTCGAGCTGGAAGCCTTCAACAGACCGGCCTTGATGAAATCCAGGTTCAATTCCTGCGCACCGTGGCGCACGCCGGTCCTCGCAGCGTCGAGACGCCCGAAGCTTGAGGTCACGTCCATCGCGAAAGGCGCCTGTTGCGATATGACGGCATATTTAAGCTCGCCCGTCGCCGCATCGTACACTTCCGCCGCATACGAGATGGATCCAGTGAAACGTACCGCCATGTCCCGCAGCACCGAGTCCTGCATTGATGACGATGCCGCCCGGCGCGACATGTGAGAGAGTCGAGATCACCGGGGTGCTTGTTTGCACAGCCGCTGGCTCACGGCGAAGAGCGGCAAGTCGGTTGATATGCGGCGGCGCATCACCGAGGCCGCTAATTTTTTGCTATTTTCGGGAATCAGCCCCGGAAGCTTTAAACTGTTGCAGATGAGGTGGGCACCAACACGGACGCCCGTCGCCCTTCACGGTGGCAGCACGTAATCCTGAATGTAGTCTTGCGCCGCATCGGAATCAGTCGCCTTCAGCGCCTGTCCCGCTGCATCGAATCCAATCGGACGCGGCGCCAGCGCATTCGCCGAACTCGACGTGTCGAGTGCCTCGATCAGTCCCGGCGCCGTCGCGCCTGATTTTCCGGTGAGCACCCAAAGAATGATGTAGGTGCCCGCATCGACGAGGCAGGGCAGACTCTTGGTGACCCTGGAAGTGGTATCGCTGATGGAGACTTGCGGAATCGAGCCGCTTTGGCTCGTCGGTCGGAATGCCACGTGATACTTCGGCACGGCTATACCCCGTTCAGTTGTTTGCGCGACCATCGCACGCTACCATAGTCGCGGCCGGCACGAACATCATCGGAGGTCCCATGAGCAGTGTTTTCCTGCCGTTACTCGAACCCTCCACCAGGTTGGGCAGCGCGTTCGAGACGATGGAACAAAACGCCGTGTCCGGGGTGATAGTACCTGTCAGCGACGATCATTTTCAATTGGTGCATGCCGCCGATATCGTCACGAGCGGCCGCAACAGATCCGAACCCCTGAGCGCGATCGGCCGTCGCACCATCGTGCCGCGCATTAGCGAGGAGGATTATCTTCGCAATGACCGAGCGTTTCCCGGCAACTTGCGTGCGCCGATGCGGCAGCATGGCTTGCCGTTCGTGATCATCTCGATGCGGACCAAGGACGAGTCAGCCGAGGTGCTGCCCGCATCCGAGGACGGCACTTTCAATTTAATGCTGGCGCCCACGACCTGCTACTGCAAGAATCCCGTTATTGCCCATCCCTATGCGAAGGCCGGACACCCCGAGATTTGCACGGTCGACTATAAGTATCGGGTCGATTGCTGGTAGCTGATCAATGCTCAAGGAGATCCTGGGCAAGCTACCGGATTTTCTGTCCAAGCGGTTTCTATTGGGGGCGGCCATCCCCGCCCTCGTCACATCCTTGTCGACTTGGGGACTTCTCTACTTGCAGTTTCAGTCCGTCCAGAGGCTGACCGCTCGCTATGAGAACGTTGATACCATCGATCAAGCACTCGGCGGCCTCGGTTTGGTCGGATTCCTGGGAATACTGGCTTTCGTCTGCCAGGTCATCACGCCGCACGTTCGCCGCGCACTCGAGGGCTCGATCATTCCGCGCTCGGTCAGAGCGTATGGGGAAATGCTTCGGTACGGATCGTATACGGAACTCGAGAAGAAAGTCGAAGACGCTGATCGGGAGCGCCATGGCGTGGCGCGCATCCAAGGTGAGTTTACAGCCCGCCTGAAGGCGGCCAAGGAAAGCGCAGTGCAGTTGCCGGTCGGCAGCATGGGCAACGGGCAGGAACTCATGGACCTCACCGCACTTTTCCGGCAAAACGCCACCGACCCCAAGTGGCTCTCGACGGCCGAGGAACTTGAAAAGCTCGTGCAACTGCTCGTGCAGCTTCTTGCGGCATCGAATACCATGGCCCAACCGCCGGCGGCCGAAAAGGCGTTGAGCCACGCCGAGACCGACGTCAAGGACATCGTCATCGAGCTTAAGCGGCGCCACGACGTCCATCTCGCAACGCTGAAATCCCGGCTGGATCGAGAGTTTCCCGGACAGCAAATCACCGTCACGCGCATGGGCGCGCTCTCGGCAGCCACAGAATCCTACGCGGAGACTCGCTACGGCATCGATTACACCGCACTTGCGATGCATTTTGAGCTATTCATCGCCGGCATGAAGGATTCGCCCTTACCGCAAGCGATCAACGATGCGGAGACGCAGCTGGCCTTCTGCCTCAACATGCTCTGGCTGACGCTGGTTTTTTTCTCTTTCTGGCTCGTGGCCTATGTCGCGCACGGCAATTTGCTGTGGATTTATCTCGTGCTGTCCGTCCTCGCACCCTTGCTCTTGGCACTCTGGTACTCGATGTCCGTGATCAGTTACGACCGGCTGGGTCAGTTGATCAAGAGTGCCATCGATACCTCACGTCGCGACCTACTGGTCAAGCTCTCTGTGGCGCCGCCCAGTTCGTTGCAGGACGAGATCGCCTTGTGGACGGCGATGAGCCTCCATTTGCGTTACGCAGAGCGGTTCGAAGTCCCGCTGACGGCACCGTCGCCGGCGGCAGGGAAGGGTGGCGGCAATGCCCTGCCACAGGCAGCCGCAGAAAACGGCGCGAAGTCGGATCGGTCGCCATGAGCCGCTACGAGCTGCTGGCTGGGACACTGATCGTATACTTTCTGCTCATTTTCGCCGGCGCCCTACGGATCCACGATCGCGCCTGCGCAGCCGGTTCGAATTGCAGTTGGTGGAGTATCGCGCCCTTGAGCGAGCTGCACTGGATTACGGCCCGGCGACTCGTGCGTAATCAGCGGATTGCAGAGGCGGACCTCGAGGTGCCCGCCAATGTGCCGGCGGCGTGGCGAGTCTTCATGCCGCCACGCGACGGCCTGGTCAACAAATACGTGGTCAAGACCGTGGCGGCCGCGATGCCGCTGACCGAGGAGGCCGTGAGGTCGCTACCCGATATCACGCCGTCGCCGGGCGCCAACCTGTACGTGGCGGCGGTCGGCGGCTTCAACCCGTCCGCCGTTGCGCTCGTGCCGCAGACCTGTGCCCTTGCCTCCTGCAGCACCGGCTCGGCGCCGAATAGCGTCTGCTCGCCGCTCATTGGCCGGGTAGAAGCCGTGGTATGTGCCGAACCGACTGCGAAAAACGACGCGCTGGCCTGCAGCGTCATCATTCAGCGCTTCGCCTCCGTCAGCGATCCGGTTGCCGCGGCGTCATACACGTTAAAGCAGGTGTGGGGAACGGCCTCCAAGGTGGACGGTGATCGGTCGGTGCCGAATGCGGATGACTGCGCTGACAAACAGCCACCGTGAATGATCGGCATTGCGAAGCGCAACCCCTGAGCCGGGACGCTCCGCGTCAACCAGCGCTGGTGCGAATGAGAGCAGCCCGCTGTATGATTTGGGAGTTGACGTGAAAAAGATTGCAGTCGCTCAACGAAAGCGGGGACACGGATGACCATGAATGCTCGTCGCGTGTGGGGTTTTGCCACCACCGTTTACCTGCTGTGCGGCGCGACGTTTGCGGATACCGATAATGGAATTCACGTCGGCGCCCCGAAGGTTTACGATTCGCGCGAGCTGACCTTGATGCTCGACAACCTCGCACAGAGTCTGCAGAACAAGTCCTTTGTGGATCCGAAGGCACTCGCCGCGGCACTGGGAAATCTGCAGGGATTTCAGAACACCGATTTCAGCGGAGGATTCTTTGCCAACGGCGCCGTGGGACCTGGCGCCGCCACGGTATTCGGTGGGGCGGCCGCTCCGGCGGCGGCACCAACGACGACCGCGGCGACGAGCCCCAGCTTCACCATCAATGTAGCACCCAGTGTTTCCACCGGAACCTCGACGCAAGCCTCCGCCGTGTCCTCGGCCACCGCGAGCACTCTCGGGCCGCAAGCTCCGGCATTACCGACCCTTCAGACGGCGCCATCGTACACGCCGAACTTTGGGTCGAATGCCTCTGACTTGCTGTCCGATGAGGTCAATCTCACTTACCAACTCTCCAATGTGCGCATGTTGATGGATCGATCGCTGTCGGACCGGCTCTATGGCAGCAAGCCGCGATTGCAGGCGGTCGTGGGGTTCGAAATCGATCTCGAGCCCGAGCGTCACGCGGTCGATGCGGTGGCAACCATCGAGGTCTCCGCCAAGCTCAGCGGCGCCCCGGCTCCCCAATGCGACCCGGGGACGCCCCTGTCCTTGGTGGCCCTCATGCCGGAGGAGGGTTCCCATAACGCGGCGACACTGAGCCAAAAGGCCAATGCCTTCGGTGGCGCCATCGCCGCCAGCGTTTTTTCGATCGGCTATCAAGCCCAGACCCGCCATCAAGTGTTTTATCTGTACCGCGACATGGATACGGTGGCGATTCGCAAGTCGAATGGCAATGACGGGTCGCTGCGCTTTGGCTGGCAATTCCGCCCGGTTCTCGGACAACATTCGGTCGAACCGGGCATCCGCCACATGATGGTCGTGCTGGGACTGCCGTGTGCCGACGAGGGCGAGGCGATACCCACGATCGACTTCAAAGCGCGTGAGTCGTGGGTGCAGTACGAGGCGAACATCCACACCCCTTCAAGCCGACGGCATTGGTTGTCACCGACGCTGCCGGAAGTCACCGAGCAGCCCGTGTTTTCGGGAGTTGAAGTTCCGTCAACCGAAGTCGTTCAGAACCGACTCCGGGCCCACGTGTTTTCCGTCCAATGGATTCCGACGGACGCGCTCAACGGTGTCGCCGTGGTCAAAGGCGAGAATCTCTTTCAAGGGACGACCATAAGGCTTGGGAACCGCGTCTATGGCACTGCCTCCGACGGGCTGACGATCAAATCGGATAAAGAATTGGAAATTGCCATGCCGTTGAATGTCGCGCTCATGGGCGGCTCCGTGAGCGGCCGCTACGGTGCGGCCGTTCCCCTTGCGCCAGAATCGGCTCCGAAGGGACCGCAGTTCACGATCAACAGCCTGCGCCTCTCCGCCGAGGGCACGGCGATGTATCAAGCCGATGCCGAATTGCAGTTCGACAGCAACAGCGGCAACGACGAGGTGCTGTCCAAACTCAATCGCCCCGTGGTGCTTTTGAACGGCGTGCCGCTGGCCGGCACGCCATTCCCGCAATTGACTGATCTCGATGCAAGAGCCAATACGAGAATGCTCACCACCTTTTTTCCCGCGAAGGCTCTCGACGGCGGAGCCACGATCTTCACGGTCACCTTTCCTTTCGCGGGGTCCGGTTGGACCAACTCGATTGCGAATTACGACACGACGCTCAGCGTCAACAGGCTCGGCGGGGACAAGCGAGCGCGGTTCCTGATTACCGCCACGAATCGCGCGGATCTCCTGTGCGACGGAAACTGGACTTTGCAACTGGAGGACGGCAACGCCTTCAGTCTGATCAAGGATCCTCGCAAGCCGATCCCGGCGCGCGGCGGTCTCAAGTGCGCCGACCCCCACAGAAGCGAACTCAGTTTCGAGATCCCGGCCAAGGACATCAAGCCGTACCACCATTTCTTGATGGTCAACACCCTGGCGTCCGGCGCCAGGGCGCCGCTCGAAGGAGAGATTCCGGACGCGGACCCGCCCCCTCCGAAGCCCACGGTCAACAAGGATCCGCCGATCATGCTCGCCCAATGTGACGTCGCTCCAGTCACGATCAAAGGCAGCCATCTCGCACAGATCACCAGCGTTCTGTACGATAAAACTCCCCTCACGATCGTTTCCAAGGAAGACCAGGACATCGTCGTCAGCATTGGACCGGAGATCACGTCGCAGCCCCGGGATGCTGTCGGACTTCAGCTCATGTCGCCGGCCAACGATCCTGTCATCGCCAAGCTGAGCATCACTGCGAGAGCCAATTGCAAACCTTCCGCCGCAAAGGAGTGATATCCATGGCCAGGAAACGAAAGACCCCCACGGCAAGCAAGAAGGTCAAAGGGCCGGCTCCCGATCGCGACAAACTCCTGCGGCTGGTCAGTAGCCGCCACGCCCAGGCGAAGAGACTCGTCAACGAGCATCTCGCGAGCACGGGAATCAGCGGCATCAAAGTGCATTCCATCCGCTTTTCGGTCGCCGAGACGGCTTTGGCCGGGGGGGGATGCAGCCCCGCCTGCGGTCCCGACGAAGAATGCGTCCTCGACAGCAATGGCGGCGTGGTTCAATGGACTTGCGTGCCTAAGTAGATCGAACGGCAAGCGCAGAGCGGATCAGTCGCCCGATCAACGAACCACGACCTGTTCACGACACGGTCGCCCATTCGTTACCGTGGAGTGACTCATGGCGGCCGCTGCTGAGTTGATTGATCGATACCCGTTTGCCTCCAGCCTCGAGGTGGAGGCGGGCGCGGCACAGTTGCGGCTTGCCGCCTCGCTCGAGAAACGAGAATCGACGGGAGAGTTCTTCAACGCGGAACCATCAACGTTGCTTTCAACGATCCGATGCGAGCGGCACTCGCCTGCCAGAGTGAACCAAACCGCGGGAGGCGATTTCGAGGCAGTATGCTGGACTGGTTTCATATTGCGATGAAGTTCGGGGCTGCCGAGAGCTCCGTGTTCGGTGGCGCGACGATCGAGTCGCTGGCGATCGAGGGTCATGACCGAGATCGATCACGCCCATTGGCTTGTATGCCAAGGCAAGGGCGCTCGTTCAACGCGGCCCTTGGCCGCCGCTGTGTCGGCGCATGTCCCATCGATGTTGAGCTCGTAAAGCGCCAGTCCGAACTGCGTAGGGCCTTTGCCTGCAGCCGCGGACTGCTTGTTGACTCGGAACACGCTCGCCTTGTCGCCGTAGAACGCCAGTGGCATCGTCAACGTAGACCAGCGCCGTGCACGCCGGAGTTCGATCCTCAAACCACCCATGATCGCAGCCGTCGATCTGGACCAGTTCGCCAAGGCAAGCCCGGCGACTCCGTGGTTGCTGAATCTTTGGCGCCCGAAGTCGCCGTGGCAGCCACAATCCGCCGGCGACCATCAGCGATCTCACGGTCTCGACCGCCAGGTCCACGCCATGACGTTCTCTGAGCTTCTGAATGCACTTGAGCCGATCCAGTTCGCGCATCGTCATGGTCCCCGTTGGCATCCGGATCATGGCCAATGTCCCATACCGTAAAGACGATCAGTCGAGAGTGGACCACGGGGGCCAAAGCGGACATTTCTGCTTAGCGGAGAGCGGACATTTCTATCTAGCTAGTATCTTAAGACTTCGCATAATGTATATTATGTAAAATACACATTTGGAAAGATCCGGCGCCTGGACGCCCGGAACGCTGGCGGCGATCGCGTCCGGCAACTTCGGCCGCGGTGAGTTCGTCGCCTTGAATTGCGCGCTCTCCCACGGCGCGCACGGCCGCAGCACGAGCGGCGACGTGCCGACAATCCCCGGCTTGGATGCGGCGGCGATCTACTAGCAGCTCGCCGTCTGCCGCTCAGGCAAGCGCGACTGGGGCGTCATTAACTGCGTCGCGCTCCCGCTAAGGATCACGCCGCAATGACATCGATGAGCGGATGCGCACGATCGCCGAGGGCTTGGCCGCCGAGGAGCGCGAGGCGCTCGCTGAGTTTTTCACCCGCGCTACGACGAGCGACTGACTGCGCTGCATGTACGGTACCAGACAGAATGGTCGCCGATGTGCTGGCATCGTGACGTTCTCGAATGCCGCAGTCGGACGGTTGAGTTATGCGCAAGCTCCTCCTCGTGCAGATTCATTAAGTGGGGGAACCGCCTAGTGGCCGAGGTTGGGTCGCTCAGGTTCGTGACGGCGAAGTGCTCCTGGTTTTGAGCCAGAACTGGACGGAGACCGAGTTTGACCCGGCAGAGCTGGCGCCGATGCTGACGCTGCTCGAACAGGGCCACTGGAAATCCATCCGCTTCGACTCGAGCCGGATGGGACGGCTCGGCAGTTCCTTGCTGGCGTTCCTCGACTCGATACGGAGCACGGCCTTACGCCAACACATAGGCTTCGACGAAGCCGGTCTCCCCGATTCGACGCGGCACATGATGCGTCTCCTTCCGACCAGTTCTCCGGCCGCGGCGCCGCCGCAGCCGGTGAGCTTGCTGGAGCGAATCGGCCTGCGGGTCATCGCGAGCGGTGGCGAGTGGTTCGCAGCCACGCGGCTGCTCGGGCAGATCCTCTTGCGCTCGGGCGCCGCGCTTCGCGGGCAGGCGAATCTTCGCAAGGTCGACGTGCTCGCTTGTTTGTCCGAAGCAGGCGCCGGCGCGCTGCCGGTCGTCGCGCTCGTGAACTTTCTGGTCGGCGGCATCATCGCCTTTGTCGGCAGCGTCGAACTGCGCCGCTTCGGGGCGGACATCTATATTGCCAACCTCGTCGGCGTCGCCGAAGTCCGGGAACTGGCCCCAATCATGACCGCGATCGTGATGTCGGGGCGGACCGGCAGTGCCTATGCCGCCCAGATCGCCACGATGCAGGGTACCGATGAGCTGGATGCCCTGCGCGTCATCGGAATCTCCCCGGATGACTATCTGGTTCTGCCGAGGGTTGCAGCGCTCAGCATCATGATGCCGCTGCTCAATTTATATGCCGCCGCGATCGGAATCTTCGGCGGCTTCTGTGTGGCCATCCTGATGTTGAACCTGTCACCCGCGGTGTTCGTCGCGCACCTCGAGGATGCGGTGACGATCCCGGAGGTTTTGTTCGGGGTCGTGAAGAGCCTTGCATTCGGCGCCTGGGTGGCGATTTCGAGTTGCCGCATCGGGCTAAGAGCGGGACGCAGTGCGAGCGACGTCGGTCGTGCCGCCACTACGGCATCCGTAACCGGTATCGTCGGCGTGATCCTCATCGATGCGGTCTTTGCGGTCTGTGCCAACGCGCTCGGGCTCTGATCATGGCATCCGCCGCCATTCAGCCAAAAATTCGCGTCCGCGATTTGTCGGTTTCCTATTCGACGGAGGTCATACAGCAAGGGGTCTCGTTCGACGTACGGGAGGGTTCGATTTTCGCGGTGATGGGGGCAAGCGGCAGCGGCAAGAGCACCATCTTGCGCGCCATGACGGGTCTGCTGCGGCCGAGTGCCGGTTCGGTGTGCTTCGGCGATCTGGATTATTGGTCCTCGAGCGATGCGCGGCGCGAACAGATCGGCCGTAGTTTCGGTGTGTTGTTCCAGGGCGGCGCGCTCTGGAGTTCGATGACTGCCGCCGAGAACGTCGCGCTGCCACTGCAGATGTTCACGAAACTGGCGGCGCCGGCAATTACTGCGCTCGTTCAATTGAAACTCTCCCTGGTCGGTCTGCAGACGGGACGGGATGGCCTGCCTTCGACGCTGAGCGGCGGGATGCGCCAGCGCGTGGGTCTCGCGCGGGCTCTAGCCCTGGATCCGCAGATCTTGTTCCTCGATGAACCGTCGGCGGGCCTCGATCCAACCTCGTCGAAACGCTTCGATGACCTGATTCGGGACCTGCGCGACGGGTTCGGCGCCACCATCGTAATGGTGAGCCACGAACTGCCGAGCCTTTTGGACATCTGCGACGACGGGGTGTTTCTCGACGCCGACAGGAAGACCGCGACCGCGCACGGTGCGCCCGCGGCACTGCGCGATCACTCGGCGGATCCGGTCGTGCACGCCTTCATGACCCGCGCGATACCGAGCGCGCTGATCGTTGCCCCCACCGGAGACCCCAATGGCGGCGCCTAAACCGATTTTCGTCGGCGCATTCGTGTTAGGCGCCTTGGGCCTCGGCATCGGTGCAATCCTGGTGTTCGGGGGCATGAGGATCTTCACCCGGACCCAGCAGTTCGTGCTCGTCTTCCCTGACTCGGTGGCCGGACTGTCGGTCGGCTCGCCGGTGACCTTCCGCGGCGTTCAGATCGGACGCGTGCGAGACATCCGCGTACACATCAACGCTCGGACTCAGGCCGACTGGATTCCTGTTTATATCGAAGTGGAACCCGCGCGCGTCACGTTCATCGGCGAAGCTTCGCGCGATTCGCACGCCGAGATCGAGGAAGCCGTGCGCAGAGGCCTGCGCGCGCAGCTCATTTCCCAAAGTTTCGTGACCGGTGAATTATCGGTGAATCTCGACATCCACCGAGATCTGCCCGTCGCTCAGCCACAAGTCGTGGGGGACACCATCGAAATTCCCACGATTCCTTCCGACCTGCAGAACCTCAAGGATGAATTCCGCCGCTTGGATCTGCCCGAAGTCGTTCGCGAGACGCGCCAGACCTTGGTCACGCTGCAACACAGCTTGGACCAAGTCTCGTCAGCCATTGGCCCGCTGAGTGAACATCTGACGGTGACATTGAACGCGACCGCGAAAGCGGTCAACCGGGTCGGCTCAAGGGCGGCACGGACGCTCGACGACATCGACCGTCTGGCCCTCGACAGCCGCGGACAGCTGAAGTCCAAGGGGGAGCAGTTGGACATCCTGCTCAAGACGGCGCAGCGAACGACCGCCGAAGCCGAAACACTGCTCGGGACGCTCAATGAGATGACCGACCCTCACTCGGAATTGCGGGGAGACTTGGACGCCTCCGTACGGGATCTCGCGGCGACCTCGAGCAGTTTGCGCGGATTGACCGAGGATTTGTCGCGCAGTCCCGTCCGCACCCTGATGCGCAGCCATTAATGTCACCGAGGCCGCTCATTCTGCTGGTTCTTGCGCTCTTGTCGATCGGCTGCTTTGGCGGCCCGGCGCGGCGGGTCTACGTCATGAGCCAGGCGATCGACACCGGACAACCCACGATCAGCGATGTGGACCTGCCGACCCTGCAGGTGGAAACCGCCTCGCTGCCCTCGTTTCTCGACAGCACGAGCATCCTGGTACGCCAAGGCCCGTACGCTCTCGATTCGAGCGCGACCGGCCGTTGGGGGGAACGGCTTTCGCTGGGGATCACCCACACGCTGGCTGCGGACCTGGCGCACCTCTTACCCGGGTTTCGAGTCAGTTTGCAGCGATCGCAAGCTGCTACGAGCCGTCGGCTGGATGTGGAGGTGGATTCCTTTGATGTCTTCGCCGACGGTCATTGTGTATTGACCGCGAGCTGGTCGATCGTCGAAAAATCCGGCGTTGTTGCGCCGGTGTTTGGCCACGGCGTGTTCGACACACCCGCGTCCGCAGCGATTCACGCGGACGACCAGCAAATCGTCCGGGCCATGGCCGGAGTAACCGGTCTACTCGCGAACGCAATAGCGCGCAGTCTATGAGACGCTACACCCCCCCGGCTGCAGGTGGCTATCGGCGCGCAAGCCCGGCGTGATAGGAGAACCTCTCGCCTTGGACCGAGGCGCCGCCCTCGAGTCCTTCTCTGACGATCGTGAAGACTGCGATGCCGTTGCAATACGCGCCGGAGACACGTGCGTTGCCTTGATCGCTGCTGGCGCTCGCCCGCCGGCTGCCGGTCGTGTCCGCGCTCGCCGAGGCGCCGAAAGTGATCGCGGCCGCGCTCACACCAGCGCCGATTCTCAAATTTCCCGATTCGAATGCATCGAGTGCCTGTTGGTCCTTGAAGAAAATAATTTCACTGTACGACTTGCCGCCTGCCTGTAACCCGAGGCTCAACTGCGTGAGCGAGGTCGAACCAATCCAGACCCCTTGCGCGAAGACGCGGCCATCCCCGTGCGCTGCGCCCACAATGAAACTACCCCGGCCGACCGCCGGGAAAACGGCGTACCCGAAGCTGTTGTCGAAAAATGCGGCGCTCTGAGCCGTATTCGCGAACATGGCAATCGTCTGCGGGTAATCGGCCGCGCTTGCTGCGACGGTGCCGATCAGAAGGGCTGCGCCAAACGGCGCGACAGCGTAGGTGCTCCGCCTCATGATTACAGGTCCTCGCGAAAAGCCGATCGGCGAACAGTCAACATAGAGGACCCTGCACGCACGGTCGGTACACTGGGCAACATTGGCGCCGTCCTTGTGACCACTCGTCGCGCGCAATCACCTCAACCTGGCATGCCCTCGAGATCTTTGCGGCATACGGCCGCGAATTTACCCACCGGGTCGAGCCTGCTCTTATCCATGAAGGCATCGCGAAGCTCTTTGAGACTGCGATTCGGTGCAATGTAAGAGTCAACGATCGCACGCGCGAGCTCATCCGCCGCGGTCACGACCTCCGGTGACGACAAAATTCGCATCTGGCCGATAAATGCGACGAGAACCACGAGTACCTCGGGGCTCTCGATTTGGTGCGAAAGGGAATCGGTGAGGCGCTTTGCGGCCTCGGCGATAAAATCGTTGTAGAGCTTCTCACGTTTGGCGAGCTGTGCGCCGCGCCGCTGGGATTCCGTCTGGTTGTTCTGCACCAACCAAGTCGTGGCAAATGTGGTGATCGCGCCAACGCTCGAGCCGGCAATGGCTGCCATGGCGGAGATTAGTGCGACGTCCAAGCGAGCCTCGATGCGGCGCGGAGTGCATACCGCTCCACGAATGCCATGTCCGTGACGCCGGTGTGGTATCCCGTGATCGACCAAGCCGTCTCACCGTGACCTACCAGGAACTGTCGGAGCGGCTCGTGCAATGAGTTTTCCTACGCCGGCGCCCGGTGGTACATCGACTCAACCCGCCTTGTTGAGGATGGTCAGGGGACAGCGATCGCGATCGTTCCGCACGCGTATGTCGAAGAGTGTGGCGATGGTGCCCTCTTCCTGGTCGCCGCACATGTGCAGGTTTCGATTCGTACACCGGTAGGTCAGCCGCTGCACGAGCCAGGGGTAGCCGTGGAAGGTGAAGACGACGTGTTCGTCCCTGGGGATCTTGCAGCGCATGTCGGAGGTCAAGGGTTGGCTAGTCATGGTTCAATCGTTCCGGTTTCGAGCGGCTCCACCGCTCGCGGGGCGCCGATGACCATTCCGCACAGGCAAATCATGTTGGGCGCGGACCGAGCGAGCGTCTGTTCGCTGACGCACGGCCGGTGTCGGTCGTGTCAGAAGTCCGACGTGCAAGGCATTTGCAACGGTCCTCTGAGGCGGACGGGCAATCTTCGCAGCAACTACTCTTTGCAGCAGCTCATCGCCGCATCGACGGCGTCGTCATAGTGTTCCGCGTGGCTTTGCACATGCGCGGGTACGCCGGCCTGTTTCAGCAGCGGTCCCAGCGAGTGCTTCAGCTCTTTGACGTTGTCCCACATGAGACTCTTGAACAGGCGAATGCCCTCTTCCTCGCCCATTGCACATTTCCCGTC
>Ga0116230_10003385_pt1 | contig 15568 bp, 12 predicted proteins | sample S1TSphfallax_3_FD_88678 | JGI IMG/M metagenome (GOLD analysis project Ga0116230, IMG submission 88678) | Host-associated microbial communities from peat moss isolated from Minnesota, USA - S1T2_Fd - Sphagnum fallax MG | ecosystem: Host-associated > Plants > Peat moss > Unclassified | place... | reverse complement strand
TCGGTGAGCGCGAGAATCTCCGGCTCGGCCTTGAATGTCTCCTTCTGATCCTCGGTCATCAGCCGCCAAGCGACGCGGGCGATGTCCTCAAGGTCGGATATCCACTCATGGGTGTCGGACTCCTCGCCATGGACGCGCGCCATCGCGAGGTAGCTCTCGATGTCGTCCGGGTCGAGGTTTTCAGGATCGAGCTTGGAGTCGTTGGGTGCCATGCTGCTGCCGCTCCATCATCCCGGCACCTCCCAGCAGGCGCCGGGCGGCACGCTAAACGCTCCCCGCCACCGTGCAAGCCCGATCTTCAAAGACTCGCCCGCCGTGCTATGCTGCAATGCAGCGTAGGAGTTCGTTAGAACGAACTAGATGCGTTATTCAGTAGACAGCGGTGACGGGCATCGTTATGCTGCGCTGCAACAACACGGATGGAGTGTCTCCCATGGCTTCTTTTGCTAACCTCAATCGCAATCGCGCCGGCCACGACACCTCGGGCCAGGCATCTGATTTCCTCGGCTTCGCGACGCTGTTCCGCGGCATTCAGCTGCTGGCCGGCACGATGGCCGAGCGCCGCGCCGCCCGCCAGGAGCGTGCCCAGATCGCGCGCGAGCTTTCGACCTACACGGACCGCGAACTGGGCGAGCTGGGCTTCAGCCGGGCTGACCTGCCGATGATCGCTGCCGGCACCTATCGCCGGTAAGATGCACCCCGAACCGGACGGCGCCCCGATGGGCCGGGTTGAGATCGAAGCTCTCGCCCGGCGCTGGATGGGTTTCTGGCAGGGCGGCAACATGGCGGACCTTGATGAGGTCCAGGCTGAAGGCGGGTTCGACCAGCCCGTGGCTGGGCGTGACGCAGAGCGGGAGAGCTTCAAGGCCGCCGTGTTCGCACTTCACCGGGCCTTTCCGGACCTTGAGGCGACATCCGACCTCATCACGGTGGATGTGGCGCTGGGACTGGCGACGATCCGCTGGACCGCAACCGGCCGTCATGAAGGCGAGTTTCTGGGCATGCCTCCCAGCGGCCGGACTGTGAGCTTCTCTGGCATCGAGGCCATTCGCTGCAGTGGCGGTGCCGTCGCCGAACGCTGGGGCGAGTGGGATGAAGGCGCAATCTTGACCCAGCTCACAGGTTTCGCGCTCGCGGCCGACTAGCTGTGGCACACTCGGCGAACCGTACGTTCGCCGAAGGTCGCCATGGATATCACTGAGGTCGCTCGCCAGCCTGCCCACGACGAGGTTCGTCCATTCGCCGCCCTTGCGGCAGGCGTGCGGACGCAGACGCCGCTGAGGGCTGCGATCACCGCCGCGTATCGGCGGCCCGAACCGGAGTGTCTGCCACCGCTCCTCGACGCCGCCGCCCTGACGGCGCCGGCCGCCGAGGCTGTTTCGGCGCGGGCGAGCCGCCTCGTGACCGCACTCCGGGCCAAGAGCCGCGCCGGAGGTGTGGAGGGACTGGTCCGCGAATATGCGCTCTCCAGCCATGAGGGCGTCGCGCTCATGTGCCTCGCGGAGGCGCTGCTGCGCATTCCCGATGCGGCCACGCGGGACGCGCTGATCCGGGACAAGGTCGGTCCGGGCGATTGGCGCGCGCATGTCGGACACAGCCCCTCTCTCTTTGTCAACGCCGCCACCTGGGGGCTTGTCGTCACCGGCAAGCTGACCGCCAGTGTCAACGAGACCAGCCTCGCCTCCGCCCTCACACGGTTGATTGCCCGCAGCGGCGAGCCCGTCATTCGCCGTGGCATGGATCTGGCCATGCGGATGATGGGCGAGCAGTTCGTCCTCGGCCAGACCATCGACGAGGCGCTGGCCCACGGCGCCAAGATGGAGGCGCGGGGCTTCCGCCACTCGTACGACATGCTCGGCGAGGCCGCGATGACGGAGGCGGACGCCGCGCGCTACCTCGGCGAATACGAGGGCGCGATCCATGCGATCGGTCGCGCCACCAGGGAACACGGCATCGTCGAGGGCGCGGGAATTTCGATCAAGCTCTCGGCGCTGCACCCCTGCTACAGCCGCGCCAAGATCGGGCGTGTCACCGATGAGTTGCTGCCGCGCCTGATGCGCCTTGCCGAAATGGCGCGCGGCTACGACATCGGTTTCAATATCGACGCGGAGGAAGCCGACCGGCTGGAGATTTCGCTCGATCTGCTGCAGGCGCTTTGCGAGGCACCGACGCTTGCCGGCTGGGACGGGATCGGCTTCGTGGTCCAGGCATACCAGAAGCGCGCGATCTTCGTTCTCGACTGGATGATCGATCTGGCTCGGCGCACCGGCCACCGGCTGATGGTGCGACTGGTCAAGGGTGCCTATTGGGATAGCGAAATCAAAGCCGCGCAGGTGCACGGGCTGGAGGGCTTTCCGGTCTTTACCCGCAAAGCCTACACCGACGTGTCATACCTTGCTTGCGCACGCAAGCTGCTCGATGCGCCGGATGCGGTGTTTCCTCAATTCGCGACGCATAACGCGCAGACGCTCTCGGCCATCATGGCGATGGCCCCGGAGCCGTTTCATCTGGGGCAATACGAGTTCCAGTGCCTGCACGGAATGGGTGAGCCGCTGTACGAGGAAGTGGTGGGACCGGCGAAGCTCGACCGGCCGTGCCGCATCTACGCCCCCGTGGGCACGCACAGGACGCTGCTCGCCTATCTCGTGCGGCGGCTGCTCGAAAACGGCGCCAATTCCTCCTTCGTCAATCGTGTCACCGATCCGTGTGTGCCTGTGTCCGACCTCACCATGGATCCTGTCGCCCTGGTGCGGGAGACCTATCCCGGCTGTCCGCCGCATCCCGCCATCGCCGCCCCGCGCGCGCTGTTTTCACCCGCGCGACGGAATTCCGCCGGTGTTGATCTTTCCAACGAGCATACCCTCGCAACGCTGGCCGATGCCCTGCAAGCGAGCAGCGCTATAGCCTGGAGCGCTCGCCCGACGGGATGTGAAGGCGGGCCGGCGCGCATTTCCGGCAATCCCGCCGATCACCGGGACGCCGTCGGCACCGTCCATGACGCGATCGAGGCCGAGGTGGCAATGATGCTCGCGCGGGCTGTGCCAGCGGCGGAGACATGGGCCGGGACGGCGGTGACCGAGCGCGCGGCCTGCCTCGCCCGTGCCGCCGATTTGCTCGAAGCGCGGATGCCGGCGCTGCTGGGGCTGATCGTGCGGGAAGCCGGCAAGACGCTGCCCAACGCCGTGGGCGAGGTGCGGGAGGCGGTGGATTTCCTGCGCTACTACAGTGCCGAGGCCGTACGCTCGCTGGGTGACAGCACGCCGCTCGGGCCGGTCGCCTGCATCAGCCCGTGGAACTTTCCGCTCGCCATTTTCATCGGTCAGGTCGCGGCGGCCCTCGCGGCGGGCAACGCCGTGCTCGCGAAGCCTGCAGAGGAGACGCCGCTGATCGCTGGCATGGCCGTGCGGCTGCTGCATGAGGCCGGCATTCCCGAAACGGTGCTGCAACTGGTGCCGGGCGACGGCGCGGCCGGCGCGGCGCTGGTCGCGGACCCGCGCGTGCAGGGCGTGGTCTTCACAGGCTCGACCGAGGTCGCGCGGTCAATCCAGCGGCAATTGGCGGTGCGTCTCACCTCCGGCGGCCTGCCGGTGCCGCTGATCGCCGAGACGGGCGGGCAGAATGCACTGGTCGTTGACAGCTCGGCGCTGGCTGAGCAGGTGGTGGGCGATGTGATCGCCTCCGCCTTCGACAGCGCCGGGCAGCGGTGTTCGGCGCTGCGTATCCTCTGCCTGCAGGAGGACATCGCCGAGCGGACGCTGACCATGCTGAAGGGCGCCATGCGGGAGCTGGAGATCGGCCGCCCGGACCGGCTGGAGGCCGATGTGGGGCCGGTCATCAGCGCCGAGGCACTGACGGGTTTGCGCGATCATGTGGACGCCATGCGGGCGAGGGGCTTCGCGGTGGAGGCGCTGCCGCTGCCGGAGGGTACGGCACACGGCACCTTCATGGCGCCGACGCTGATCGAGATTGGCGCGGTTTCCGATGTGGAGCGGGAGGTCTTCGGCCCCGTGCTGCATGTGCTGCGCTTCAAGCGCGAGCACCTGGATGCGTTGATCGACGACATCAATGCCACAGGCTATGCGCTGACCTTCGGGCTGCATACGCGCATCGATGAGACCGTGGCGCGTGTGACGACACGAATCGCCGCGGGCAATATCTACGTCAATCGTAACATCATCGGTGCCGTGGTCGGTGCGCAGCCGTTCGGCGGCAGCGGCCTTTCCGGCACTGGGCCTAAGGCCGGCGGCCCGCTCTACCTGCGGCGCCTGGTTGCCTCGGCACCCCCGATGGAGCCCGTGGGGGCGACGCTGCCCGGCCCCGCGGGCGAGGAAAACCTCTACCGCCTCGAACCGCGCGGGCTGATCGCGGCGATCGCCTCCACCGAGGCGGCTTTGACCGAACAAGTGGCGCTCATTCTGGCGACGGGCAACCGGGTGCTGGTGGAGCTAGGCCATCCGTCGCTGCCGCCTGAACTGGCGGCGCAGGTGACCGTTGTGGACGACTGGCTCGCGGTGCCCGATGTGCGTGGCGCTCTGTTCGACGGGGACCGGGCAAGCCTGCTGGCGTTGAACGCGCGGCTGGCGGACCGGCCGGGGCCGATCCTGGCGGTGCAGGCGCGGGGGGAGGCAGGCTATCGCCGCGAATGGCTGATGGAGGAGCGCTCGATCAGCACCAACACGGCGGCGGCGGGCGGCAATGCCAGCCTGATGACTTTGAGTTAACGATCAGCCTTCACCAGCGAAAGACCAGCGCTTGCCCAAGCCCCGCATGCATCTCGGCTTCGACTATTCCTATTCCCATTTGGGCGGACACTGGCGGATGCCCGGCGCCTGGCCCGGGCGGACCTTCCCGGATGTCGAGATGTTCGAGGAGATGGCGCGGATCGCGGAGCGCGGTTGCCTCGACATGCTGTTCTCCGGCGATGGCACGGGCGTGCCGGATACCTGGGGCGGCTCGATCGAGGGCGCCGTCGAATGGGGGATCAACTGGCCGCGCCAGGATCTGAACCCGATCACCGTCGCGATGTCCCGCGTGACGCGGCGCATCGGCTTCGGCCTGACCTACTCATCGACCTTCATGCACCCCTATTACATGGCGCGGCTGATGAACTCGCTGGATCATGTCACCGGCGGCCGTATCGCCATGAACCTTGTGACATCAACGCGAAAGTCCGACGCCGCGAACTTCGGCTTCGACGAGCTGATGGAGCACAATAGCCGTTACGAGAGAATGGAGGAATTCACCGATGTCTGCCGCGCGCTGTGGGACAGCGCCGCGCCGGATGCAATGCTGTGGGATCATGAAACCGGGCGCGTCGGCGACCCCGCGAAAGTGCATGGGGTCAAGCATTCCGGGCGCTTTTTCAAAGTCGAAGGCGCGTTGAACACGCCGCCCTCGCCGCAGGGGCGCCCGATCATCATCCAGGCGGGTGGATCGCCGCGCGGCATCCGCGCCTCGGCGTATGTCGCCGACTATGTCTTCGGCCCCGACATGGCGCTCTCCCGGCAGGTGAAGCACCGCGCGGCACTCGACCGGGCTCTGACGGAAGCCGGCCGCGATCCGGCCAAGGTCGGCATCCTGTGGCAGACCCCGATCACCGTGGGCGAAACAGAGCGCGAGGCCTTCGCGCAGCGGGACCTGCTGCTGACGGCGATTCCGCCCGAAGCCGTGGGCGTCTTCCTCTCCTACAACTGCGGCTATGACTTCTCGACATTGCCGGAGCGGTTCACGCTCGGCGAGCTTCAGGCGAAAATTGTCGCGGCCAACGCCTCGCCGATCGGCTTCGTGCATGAACTGGCGCTGGAGCTTGGCGAGACGACGGAGATTTCGCGCGAGACGTTCTTCGAGCATGGGGCGCGCAGCGCCACGTCTTTCGACAAGACGATTGCGGGATCACCCTCACAGGTCGCCGATATCCTGGAAGAGGCGTTCGAGGCGACGGGCAGCAGGGGCGGCTTCATGCTCGGGCACACAGTGTCGATGCCCGCCGATCTGATCCGCATCGTCGACCTGCTGGTGCCGGAGCTGCAACGGCGCGGGCGGTTCCGCACGCAATATACGGGTCGGACATTGCGCGATCATCTGACGGAGGAATAGGCAATGATGCCCGATGGGTTCCACACGTTCCAGTGCATCGACGGCCACACCTGCGGCAACCCCGTGCGGCTGGTCTCTGGCGGCGCCCCGCTGCTGCAGGGCGCGACCATGAGCGAGCGGCGGCAGGATTTCATCGCCAACCATGACTGGGTCCGCCGCGCCCTGATGTTCGAGCCGCGCGGCCATGACGTGATGAGCGGCTCCATCCTCTATCCGCCGGCCCGCGACGATTGCGATATCGGCATCCTCTTCATCGAGGTCTCCGGCTGCCTGCCCATGTGCGGCCATGGCACGATCGGGACGGTGACGATGGCGCTCGAAAACGGGCTGGTGTCGCCGCGCGCCGAGGGCCAGCTCGCGCTGGATGCGCCGGCGGGGCGGGTGGTCGCCGAATACCGGCGGGAAGGCCGCTTCGTCGATAGCGTGCGCATCCACAACGTGCCGTCCTACCTCGCGGCGGAAGGCGTGGTGATCGACGTGCCGGGCATGGGCGAGCTTGTCGTGGATGTCGCCTATGGCGGGAACTTCTACGCCATCATTGACCCGCAGCGGAACTTCGCCGGGCTTGAGGAGATGTCGGCCGGGGAGATCCTGCGCCTCAGCCCCATCGTCCGGCGGCTGATGCGGGACGCGATCGAGGTCGTGCATCCAGAGGATGCGACGATCCGCGGTGTCAGCCACGTCCAGTGGACCGGAGCGCCGAGGGACCGGCGCGCCCATGGCCGCAACGCCGTCTTCTATGGCGACAAGGCGATCGACCGGTCACCCTGCGGGACCGGCACCTCCGCCCGCATGGCGCAGCTGGCCGCGAAGGGCAGGCTCAGCGTCGGCGATGACTTCGTGCATGAGAGCATCATCGGCAGCCTGTTCGAGGGGCGCGTGGAGAGCGAGGCGGTGGTCGGCAACCGGACCGGCATCCGGCCGAGCATCTCCGGCTGGGCGCGGATGCATGGCTACAACACGATTTTCGTCGATCCGCGCGACCCCTTCGCCCACGGCTTCCAGGTGACGTGAAAGACCTTTCGGCGCCCAGGCATGGGTCCCGGGAACAAGTCCGGGGACAACGGGCGGGGGATCGGGCGGTTCCGCCTAATTGAATAACGCCCTAAGCCGCGACGCCGCCGAGATAGGCGGCCTGGACGCGGGGGTCCTGAGCCAGAGCCGAGGCCGGGCCGTCCACGATCATCGATCCGCTCTCCAGCACATAGGCGCGGTCCGCGATCCGCAGCGTCTGGCGGGCATTCTGCTCGACCAGCAGCACCGCCATGCCCTCATCCCGCAGCCGCTTCACGATCCCGAAGATCGCGCGCACCACCAGCGGCGCGAGACCCATGGATGGCTCATCCAGCACGAGAAGGCGCGGCTGGAGAATGAGCGCGCGCGCAATGGCGACCATCTGCTGCTCGCCGCCGGAGAGCGTGCCCGCCAGCTGCAACCGGCGCTCCAGCAGGCGCGGGAAGAGCGCGTATTGAGCCTCGATCCGGCGCTTGAGCTCCGCCGTCTGGTCGCGCATGAGGTAGCCGCCGAGCTTGAGGTTTTCCTCGACCGTCAGCGGCGCGAATAGCCGCCGCCGCTCGGGCACATGCGCTAGGCCCATGGCCGCGATCTTGTGCGCCGGAACGCCGACGAGGTTCGTGCCGCCGAGAGAAACCTTGCCGCCGCGCACCGGCTCCAGCCCCGACAGGGCGCGCAGCGTGGTCGTCTTGCCCGCGCCGTTGCTGCCGAGCAGGGCGACGATCTCGCCGGCCCCGACCGTGATGTCGATGCCGTGCAGCACCTCGACCTTGCCGTAGCCGACCCGGAGGCCCTCAACCGTGAGCAGGGTCATGCGAGCATTCCCACCGGGATGTTGCCGATGGGCCCGTCATCCGCATCGTCCTCCTCCGTGCCGAGATAGGCCTCGATGACGCGGGGATTGGACTGCACCTCCGCCGGCGCACCCTCGGCGATGATCTGCCCGCGATCCATGACGATGACGCGGTCGGAAACGCCCATCACCAGGAGCATGTCGTGCTCGATGAGCATCACGGTCGTGCCGAGGTCGCGGATGCGGCGGATGAGGCCCATGAGCGACTGCTTCTCGGTCGGGTTCATGCCGGCCGCCGGCTCATCGAGGAGCAGCAGGCGCGGCTGCCCGGCGAGGCCGCGCGCGATCTCCAGCCGGCGCTGGTCGCCATAGGGCAGGTCACCCGCGCGCAGCCCGGCCTTGTCGGCGAGGCCGACGAATTCCAGCCAGTTCCGGCCGGCGGCGTAATGCAGCCCGGTGCTGCGCCGGGCAAAGGGCAGCCCCATCAGCTCGGCCGGCAGCGGCACGCGGAACCGGTGGTCCATGCCGACGAGGACGTTCTCGAACACCGTCATGTTGTTGAAGAGCCGGATGCCCTGGAAGGTGCGGGCGAGCCCACGGCCCACGACCTTGTGCGGCACGAGCCCCGAGAGCGACCGGCCATCCCAGAGGATCGATCCGCTGGTCGGCGGAAGCACGCCCGTGAGGCAGTTGAAGACCGTGGTCTTGCCCGCGCCGTTGGGGCCGATGAGGCTGAGGATCTCGCCCCGGTGCACCGTGAAGCTCACATCCGTGACGGCTTTCAGGCCGCCGAAGACGCGGGTGACGTTGCGTGCCTCCAGCAGCGTCTCCGGGTCTCCGGCCGTGACCGCCGCGATCTGCTTGGCGACCTCGGCATGCGGGACATCATGCGCCTCGTCGGCGGAGGGGGCGGCGATGCGGCGCAGCCGCGCCGGCCACAGGCCCTGCGGCCGCACCAGCATCAGCAGGATGAGCGCGACCGCGAAGACGAATTCCCGCCACAGGTTGAGGAAGCGCAGCGCCTCGGGAAGTCCCGCGACGATGATGGCGCCGAGCAGGACGCCCGGGATGCTGCCACGGCCGCCGAGGACGACGATGATGAGGATGGTGACCGACTGCGCATAGGTGAAGGAGGTCGGGTCAATGGTGCCGAAGCGCGCCGCGAACAGGCTGCCGCCGAGGCCGCCGATCAGGGCGCCGATGACATAGGCGAGCATCTTCACCCGCAGCGTCGGCACGCCGACCGCCTCGGCCGCGTTTTCGTCCTCGCGCAGGCTCGTCCACGCGCGCCCGAGACGCGACTGGCCGAGGCGAATGACGAGGACGAGGACGATGACCAGGAAGACGAGCCCGAGCGCATAGACAGATTTGGGCGAGGTCAGGTCGTGCCCGAGCACATCGGCGGGATTGATCCCGTAGATGCCGTTGGGGCCGCCGGTGATGTCGAGATTGACCGCGATAATGCGCACGATCTCGCCGAAGCCGAGCGTCACGATCGCGAGGTAGTCGCTGCGGAGCCGCAACGTGGGCCAGCCGATGATGACGCCGGAAATGCCCGCGAAGAGCAGGGCGAAGGGGATCGTTTCCCAGAAGTTGAAGTTGAGCAGGGTCTCCATCAGCGCCGTGGTGTAGGCGCCGATGGCGAAGAAGGCCGCGTAGCCGAGATCGAGCAGACCGGCGTAGCCGACGACGATATTCAGACCGAGTGCCAGAATGCCGTAGGTGACGATCGTGAGCGCCACGTCGGTGACGTAGTTGTCGGTCAGAAACGGCAGCACGGCGGCGATGGCGAGCGCGGCCACGCCAAGGCGGCCGGCAGGAATGGCGGTCTTCATCCGGTTTGCACTCCCCTCCATCCTACATACGCTCGACGACGCGCTCGCCGAACAGGCCGGTCGGCTTGATAACGAGGGTGCCGATCAGAACCAGGAAGACGATGACGTCGGTCCAGCGGGAGGAGATGTAGCCGGCGCTGAAGGCCTCCAGCAGGCCGATCAGCAAGCCGCCGGCCATTGCGCCCGGAATATTGCCGATGCCCCCGAGCACGGCGGCGGTGAAGGCGCGGAGGCCCACGACAAAGCCCATGAAGAAGTTGATCTCCGTGTAGTAGAGCCCCTCCATCACCCCGGCGACCGCCGCGAGCGCGGAGCCGAGGAAGAAGGTGATCTGGATCACCCCCTCGACATTGATGCCCATGAGCCGGGCGGCGTCGCGGTCGACGGCGAGTGCGCGCATGGCGGTGCCGATGAAGGTGTAGTGCACGAAGAAATAGAGGGCCGCCATCAGCAGGAAGCTGAGGATGATGATGCCGACCTGAATGTCGGTGATGCGGGCGCCGTCGATCATGAACCCGCCCGAGCCGATCAGCTGCGGATAGGTATTGAAGCCGGGGCCGAAGATGAGCAGCACGCCGTTCTCGAGGGCGAGCGAAACGCCGAGCGCCGTGATGAGAATGGAGAGCGGCGGCGCCGAGAGCAGCGGCTGGTAGGCGAACCGCTCGATCACCACGCCGATGCCGCCGGTGAGGGCCATCGCCAGCACCAGGGCGATGAGGATGCCGAGCCCCCACGGCATGTGCGTGGCCGCCAAGGCGGTCAGCACCGTCCAGCCGAGGAAGGCGCCGACCATGAAGATGTCGCCGTGGGCGAAGTTGATCAGCCGCACGATGCCGTAGACCATCGTATAGCCGAGCGCGACGAGGGCGTAGAAAGAGCCGGTCGTGAGCCCGGCTATCACGAGTTGGATGAATTCGCTCATGAAGCGCGGACTCCGACCGTTACGCTGAGCCTTATCTTAGCCGCCGACCGGAACCCACTGGCCGGCCGGGTTCAGCATTACGCCCGGGGTGAACTCGCCGTTCTTCACGACGATGGTGATGTAGACGGCGATGGTACGGTCACCCACGCTGTTGAAGCTGATGCTGCCCGTGAGACCGTTGTAGTCCTTGACCTTGTGCAGCGCGGCCTTGATCGCGTCCGGATCGGTGGAGCCGGCAGCCTTGATCGCCTGCGCGGCCACCTCGATCGCGTCGTACTCATAGGCCGAGTAGGGGCCCGGAGCGACGTTGTACTTCTTGGTGAAATCGGTCACGAACGTCTTCGCGCCGCTCAGGAACTGCGGCAGCGGCGCGCAGGTGGCGGTGTAGCCTTCGGCGGCGGGGCCGGCCGTCTTGATCAGGGTCACGTCGTTGGTGCCGTCGCCGCCCATGAACTTCGGCTTGATGTGCAGCGCCGCGGCTTCCTTCACCATCAGGCCCGCCTCGGCGAAGTAACCGGTGAAATAGATCACGTCCGGGTTGAGCGAGGCGACATGGCTCAGCACCGCCGAGTAGTCCATCTGGCCGGGCGTGATGGCGTCGTAATAGACGACATCGACGCCGTCCTTCTTGAGGGACGAAACCGTGTTGTCCGCGAGGCCCTTCGAATAGACGGTGTTGTCGTCGATGACGGCGGCGGTCTTGGCGTGCAGGTACTGGGACATGAAGGCGGCCGCGAACGGCCCCTGTTCGTCGTCGCGCCCGATGGTGCGGAAGACGTCATCATAGCCCATCGAGGTGAGCTTGGGGTTCGTCGACGCGTCAAGGATGTAGGACAGCCCCGCGCGATGGAGGGCGATGAGCTCCGGCAGGGCGGCACCGGAGCAGTAGCCGCCGGCGACGAGAGCGACGCCGCCGTCGACCATCTTCTGGGCGGCCTGCACGCCCTGCTGGGCGTCGCAGGCGTCATCCTCGGGCATGATCTCGATCTGCTTGCCGAGCACGCCGCCGGCCGCGTTGATCTGGTCCGCGGCGAGCTTGGCGGCGTTGACGATGTCGATGCCGGCATTGGCATAGGGCCCGGACAGAGGCCCCGGCACACCGATCTTGATTGTGTCGGCATAAGCGCTGGCCGCGCCCATCGCGAGCGTAACGGGCAGCATCAGGGGCAGCGCGGCAGTAAGGAACGGCTTGATCATGCAGATCTCCGGTGGCGAGTGCCAGGTTTCTTGACGAGAGGCCGGGCGTTTCGTCGCCGGCCGCATGAGTTATGCAAATGGCAGGCCAGTGATCGCCGCAGAGCGTGGCAACCGCGGCATGTGCGGCGGTGCTCTGGCAAACGCGATCATCCTGGCGTCATAATCTCCTTCATCCGCGTCTGTGGCGCGGATCACAGGGGGAACTCAAGACCGATGGTGCAAGCGCAGCCCGACAAGCTCGCGACCGGATCAGGGGCCGCTCCTGCCGCCGAATTCACCCTGGAACAGGCGCTGGGTGACCAAATCCGCACGTTGCGCCGCCGGGCCGAGATGTCGGCGGCCGATCTTGCCAGCGGGGCGGGCATTTCCGCCAGCATGCTGTCCAAGATCGAGAATGGGCAGATCTCGCCGTCGCTCTCCACCATCCAGGCGGTGGCGCAGTCGCTGAACGTGCCGATCAGCCAGCTTTTCGCGCGCTTCGATGAGCAGCGGGATTGCTCCTTCGTGCCGGCGGGGCAGGGCGTGGTGATCGAGCGGCGGGGCACCAAATCCGGGCATATCTACAGCCTGCTGGGTCATGGCCTGGATGGGCCGATCGTGGCCGAACCCTATCTCATTACGCTGAAGGAAGAGGCGGCGCCCTATACCGGCTTCCATCATGCCGGCATCGAATTCATCTACATGCTGACCGGCGAGGTGGTGTACCGCCACGGCGACCAGAGCTACCACCTGCGTCCCGGCGATGCGCTGCTGTTCGATTCCGCCGCTCTGCACGGGCCGGAGACGCTGGTTATGAAACCAATGACCTACCTCTCGATCATCATCTACCCAAGGGCGGACTGAGAGGCTCCCGGACTTTCCTACGAGGAACTTTTTGTGCGTCACAGTTGACCGGTGATGCTCCTGCCCGCTAGAAGCCGAGATAGGATGCTGTGGAGTGAAGGCCCATGTGCGGGATCGTCGGGCTTTTTCTGAAGACGCCGGAGCTGGAGCCCCAGATAGGCCGGCTCACGGCCGAGATGCTGGCGGTCATGTCCGATCGGGGCCCCGATAGCGCCGGCTTCGCCGTCTATGGCCGGCCAAGTCCCGCCGGGCTGAAGTTCACGCTCCGTGGCGGCGATTTTACGTCTCTCGCGGCACAGCTCACCGCTCGCACCGGCGTCGAGGTGACGCTGGAACGGCGGGACGATCATGCGCTGCTGACGCTGCCCGCCGCCGCGGAGGCGGAAATTCGCGCCGCACTCGCCCTCATTTCGCCGGAGACCCTCATCGTGGGGGCCGGGACGCGGATGGAACTCTATAAGGGCGTCGGCCTTCCGGCCGAGGTCAGCGCCCGCTTCGGCCTGCCCGGCATGAGTGGCACGCACGCGATCGGGCATACGCGGATGGCGACCGAATCGGCGGTGACGACCGCAGGGGCGCATCCTTTCTCCACGGGCCGCGACCAGTGCCTGGTGCATAACGGCTCGCTATCCAACCACAACAACATCCGTCGCGCGCTGGTGCGCGAGGGTCAGGTCTTCGAGACCGCGAATGACTCGGAGGTCGCCGCCGGCTACCTCTCCTGGCGGATGGGACGCGGCGAGCCGCTGGACCAGGCGCTGCAGTCGGCGCTCTCCGATCTCGACGGGTTCTATACCTTCGTTGTCGGAACGGAATCAGGCTTTGGCGTGCTGCGGGATTCCGTCGCGTGCAAGCCGGCGGTAATGGCCGAGACCGATGATTACGTCGCCTTCGGGTCTGAGTACAGGGCGCTCACCAGGCTGCCGGGGATTGCCCAGGCCCGCATTTTCGAGCCCGAGCCGCAGCGTGTCTATTTTTGGCAGCGCGCGGCGTGAATGGCGTGCCGTTGCGCGGCGAAGCGGCGGGGCGGGAGGTCGTCGATCTCTCCGCAATCTCCTTGCGCGAACTCCATGGCGTGCTGCACGGCCTTGGCCCCGATACCAACCGCACAGGCTGGCGCCTGCTCAACCCCGACGGCCGGCACGCGGTGGCGGTCGGGCTCGATGCGCCCATCGATGTGATCGTCGAGGGTCATGTCGGCTACTACGCCGCCGGGATGAACGCGCGAGCCTCGGTCACCATCAACGGCAATGCCGGGCCGGGGGTGGCCGAGAACATGATGTCCGGCATCGTGCGCGTGCGTGGTGACGCGAGCATGGCGGCCGGGGCGACTGCCCATGGGGGGCTGCTGGTCATCGAAGGCAATGCGGGCGCGCGCTGCGGCATCTCGATGAAGGGCGCGGATATCGTGGTGCGCGGATCCGTCGGCCATATGAGCGGTTTCATGGCCCAGGAAGGCAACCTCGTCGTCTGCGGCGATGCCGGCGATGCGCTCGGCGACAGCCTCTATGAAGCGCGCATCTTCGTGGCGGGCGCCGTGAAAAGCTTGGGCGCGGATTGCGAGGAGAAGCCGATGGGCGAGGCGGACCGGGCAGCCCTGGCGGCTCTTCTGGACCGTGCCGGTATTGCCGAGATGGAGCCCGGCGCATTCCGCCTCTTTGGCTCGGCCCGGCGCCTCTATCATTTCCATGTCGACAACGCGAACGCCTATTGAGGGCCTGATGGACAAGCCCGGAACCCCGCCGCCGCGAACGCGCCCACGCTACTCGGCGACCTTCGATCAAGCCAGCATCGCGGAAATCCAGCGTGCGGCTGCCACCGGCATCTATGACATCCGCGGCGGGGGCGCCAAACGCCGCCTGCCCCATTTCGACGACCTGCTGTTCCTCGGCGCCTCGATGTCCCGCTACCCGCTGGAAGGCTATCGCGAGCGTTGCGATACCAACGTGACGCTCGGCGCGCGGTTTGCAAAGAAGCCGATCGAGCTCAAAATCCCCGTGACGATCGCGGGCATGAGCTTCGGTGCGCTGTCGGGCCCGGCCAAGGAAGCTCTGGGTCGCGGGGCGACGATCGCCGGGACCTCCACCACCACCGGCGATGGCGGCATGACCGAGGAGGAGCGCGGGCATTCCAAGACGCTCGTCTATCAGTATCTGCCGTCGCGGTATGGGATGAATCCGGTCGATCTGCGACGCGCCGATGCGATCGAGATCGTTGTCGGGCAGGGCGCCAAGCCCGGCGGCGGCGGCATGCTGCTCGGGCAGAAGATCACCGAACGGGTGGCGGGGATGCGCCACCTGCCGCCGGGGATCGATCAACGCTCCGCCTGCCGCCATCCGGATTGGACCGGGCCGGATGATCTCGAAATCAAGATCGAGGAGTTGCGCGAGATCACCGGCTGGGAGAAGCCGATCTACGTGAAGGTCGGCGCCAGCCGCCCCTATTACGACGTGGCGCTTGCCGTTAAGGCCGGCGCGGATGTCGTCGTGCTCGACGGGATGCAGGGGGGCACCGCGGCGACGCAGGAAGTGTTCATCGAGCATGTCGGCCTGCCGATCCTGGCGGCGATCCGCCCGGCCGTGCAGGCCTTGCAGGATCTCGGCATGCACAGGCAGGTGCAGCTGATCGTATCGGGCGGCATCCGCAGCGGCGCCGATGTCGCCAAGGCGCTGGCGCTCGGCGCTGATGCGGTGGCCATCGGCACCGCGGCGCTCATCGCGCTGGGGGACAATGATCCGGCCTGGGAAGAAGAATACGCGAAGCTCGGCACCACCGCCGGCGCCTATGACGATTGGCATGAGGGCCGCGACCCGGCCGGCATCACCACGCAGGATCCGGAGTTGTCGGCGCGCCTCGACCCGGTTCTCG